>Ga0209256_1000722_pt1 | contig 43728 bp, 58 predicted proteins | sample AraplaCol_mCL_r2_2_FD_184270 | JGI IMG/M metagenome (GOLD analysis project Ga0209256, IMG submission 184270) | Arabidopsis root microbial communities from North Carolina, USA - plate scrape MF_Col_mCL_r2 (SPAdes) (version 3) | ecosystem: Host-associated > Plants > Roots > Endosphere | place...
TGGCACCTCGCAGCGGCCGACCTTCCTGCGCTAGACGAGGTGCCCGGCGACCTCGACTACTGGTGGCAAAACCAGTTGCTGGACGCAAGTCGGCGTGCGTTCGGCAACCAGAACCTGAGACGTCGCTATCATCGAGGGGAATTCGCCGCAGACTGCAGCCAGTCCGAAGGTGTGGTCTGGAATAATGGGCCATGCGTGTACCGCGGGCGCGAAATCCGCGTAGAGCTTCGTAGGGAGACGCTAGGCGCGGCCTGGAGTGCCGCTGTCACCATCTCCAATCGCTACGAGCTCAAGATTTCCGGTCGAATGTTCTTCGCGGGAATACCCAGCACAGTGACGGGCGCGATCGGCGCATATGCGCTGGTAATCGACGAGGCGAAACGAGAGGTCGACCGAATGAACAATGCTTGCACTTGAACCGCCGAATCTCGCCTGCGTCTGACGCGGAGCACCTAGCATCGACTTCTGACGACAGCCATCGCACGAAGGTACCTCAGCTCGCACAGGAGTCTTCCCTTGTACCCAGCTAATACCAAGCTCTCGTCATCGCTTAGAGCGAGCGCCGGCCACTGATCGGCCAGTTCCAACAATCGCGTCTTCAACAGATCGTAGAACTGGGGCGCTTGCCCACCTCTTGCCAGAAAACGAATGTTGGCCAACGCCATCTGCTGGTCCATGAACATAGCGCCCTCCGGATCGCCTCAAGCGATCCACAACCGATCGATTGCACACGTGATTCACAATGCGTCGCGGGCAGGATGCCTACATCGCCGCACCAGTAGGAGTACGGGCTGTGCTCCGCTCGCCTAATGTGTCCCTGCGTGCACACAGAGCAGCGAAACACGAAGATTCCGTTCGTCGAACAGATGACGAAGACGCGTCTCCACTTGGGCAAGCCCCTCAAGCGACTGCGCTGCATAAAGCGAGTACGTTGCCTTCTCGTCCGGTCGGCTGCCAGCCACGCAACCGACGCTAACGTCGGCGAACTGGGAGGCACGAACCCAGATCGACTGCAGTTCCTTGGGCCCTATGCTCTGACCGGTCCCCAAGGTAAACCGGAACATTGCGATCAATGGCTTGGAGACTAGCCCCTTCTTGGTCGCCATTGGATCACCTATTCCACTCGGCGGCGCGCAGAACGTGCAGAAGCCTCGGAGCCATTACTCGCGCGATACGAAGGCAGAGCGCTTCGATGAGGGTCATGGCCACGATCTCACCCCACCAGTTCGTGGGAGCGACGCTGGTGCCGCTCCCAACCTGCGTACTCGCCGAACAAGTAGTTCGCCCAGGTCTCGCGTAGTTCAAGCATCCCGTTCTGGGCCATCGCACATTCCAGCATCTCCGCGACGGCGACAGGCAGGCGATCGCCCGCGATGCTAAAGACGAGCTGGGATGGAGGCGCGCACCGGGGCGCAGACGTAAAGGCGTCTACGAGCACGTAGCCCGTAGGCGCTGAGTAAACACGGATGTTCATGAAGTCCTCGCGCGGGGAGTTGCACGAGGCTCTCCAATATGCGCCGCAGGCCGCACGGCTTGTGTGCATGACCACACTACGCGCGTTCGTGTGAAGAAGACACCATGAATCAGTCGGTGTGGAAGCGGTACAACGTGCCCGACTCGACGTCACGCATGTGCTCGTTGCCATTGGGATAACGGAGCGGCCGCTTATGAGCACGCGTCCGCTATGGGTCGAAAGCGGAAATTGTCACCGCCGGCTCGCTTCGATCGACCCGATGTCGGCTAACGGCCAGAAGCGGACGTTCACACGAACTAAATGCCCCTCGGCGCATCAAGCACATTCGGCAAAATGCGGGAGGACGCCGCGATGGCGGGCGCGGAAAGAACGACACCCAGATCTGGCGAAGGACAAGCAGCTGCCTCCGACACGCTGCCGCTCCCCGAGCAGGCCTTTGAGGGTCGCATAGGCAGCACGTACGCCGACTCCCAAGCCGATGTCATTTCGCTCCCGACTTCCCCGAAGGGCGCGCCAAACGTGTTGCTGGTACTGCTGGATGATGTCGGCTTCGGCCAGGCCAGCACCTTCGGCGGGCCGGTAAACACCCCCACCTTGCAGCGATTGGCCGATGAAGGGCTACGCTACAACCGCTTTCATACGACGGCGTTGTGTTCGCCGACGCGCGCGGCGCTGCTGTCCGGTCGCAATCATCATTCCGTCCATACCGGCTGCATCACCGAGCTGGCCACCGGCTTCCCGGGTTACGACGGCCAATGGCCACGAGAAGCGGCCTGCGTGGCCGAGATTCTGCGCGGCCATCTATACGCCACTGCGGCCTTCGGCAAGTGGCACAACACGCCCGACCACGAACTGGGTGCAGGCGGCCCGTACGATCGCTGGCCTTCCGGAAAGGGCTTCGATTATTTCTTCGGCTTCCAGGGTGGAGAATCCAACCATTGGCGTACTCCGCTATTTGAGAACACCGCGCCGGTCGAGATGCCACACGACGATCCGGACTGGCACTTCTCGGAGGCCATTGCCGAGCGGGCCATTGGCTGGATCGGCCAGCAGAAGGCAGCCGCGCCCGACAAGCCCTTCTTCGTCTACTTCGCGCCAGGGGCCGCCCATGCCCCGCATCATCCACCCAAGGCATGGGCCGATAAGTACAAGGGCAAGTTCGACCACGGCTGGGACCGTCAGCGTGAGCTCACATTCGATTCCCAGAAGGAGCTCGGCATCATCCCGGCGGATACAAAGCTGACCCCGCGGCCAGACGCCATTCCCTCGTGGGATTCCCGCTCGGCGGACGAGAAACGGCTGTATGCACGCATGCAGGAAGTGTTCGCGGGTTTCCTGGAGCACATCGACGCCCAGGTGGGCAAGGTGGTCGACGCCATCGAGCAGATGGGCCTTCGCGATGACACGCTGATCATCTACATCGTTGGCGACAACGGCCCCAGCGCCGAGGGCACGCTGACCGGCACCCTCAACGTGATGAAGACCATGCTGGGCCTGCCCGACGACGTGCAGGCGATGCTCGAGCATGTCGACGAGATAGGCGGGCCCGCATTCGAGAACCACTATCCCGTCGGCTGGTGCTGGGCCGGATCGTCGCCCTTCCAATGGATGAAGCAGGTCGCCTCGCACTTTGGTGGCACCCGCAACGGCATGGTGATGTCTTGGCCCGGCGGCATTTCCGATCACGGAGGTCTTCGCTCACAATTCCACCATGCGATCGACATCGCGCCGACGATCCTCGAAGTCGCCGGCATCGCGGAACCACGCGAAGTTAATGGCGTTCCGCAGAAGCCCATCGAGGGCACCAGCATGGCGTACACGTTTTCCGAAGCGGACGCGCCCAGCACGCGCGTCACCCAGTACTTCGAGATGTTCGGCAATCGCGCGATCTACCACGATGGCTGGGTGGCCGGTTGCCTGCATGGCAAGGCGCCGTGGGTAACCGCCGGCAGCGTCAGCTTCGACAGCGACCAATGGGAGCTCTACAACATCGAGGAGGATTTCTCGCAGGCCAATGACCTAGCCGCCAAAGAGCCACAGCGCCTGCGCGACCTGCAGGATCGATTCGCGGCCGAGGCCGCCAAGTTCAACGTGCTGCCCCTGGACGATCGCTTCGCCGAGCGCGCCGACCCCGCGCTGAAACCCAGCCACCTTCGTGGAAAAACGCGATTCATCTATCCCGCCGGCACCGTGCGCGTGCCCGAGCGTTCATCGCCCTATACCAAGAACCTTCACCACACTATCGCCGCGGAAGTGGAGATACCCGACGGCGGCGCTGAAGGCGTGCTCGTATGCTGCGGCGGCCTGGGCGGCGGGTTCACGGTTTTCATGAAGGATGGTCGGCTGCACTGGGAGCACAACTACTACAACGAAGTGCGTTATCGCGTTTCATCCACTGAGGCGATTCCCACGGGACGCCAGATGCTTTCCGTCGAGGTAACCGTCAACGAGCAAGGCAAGTTCCAGACTGGCGGCTCCGTCATCCTCCGACGGGGAAAGGAAAAGATCGGCGAAGGCACGTTCGAGAAGCAGATCGGCGGATTCTTTACCGCCAATGAGAGCTTCGATGTCGGCTGCGACACCTGCTCGCCGGTGTCCGATCAGTATGAAACACCGTTCGCCTTCTCGGGGACACTCATTCGCGTGATCGTGGATGTCAGCGAGGCGAGTTTCGAGCAACTGGCGGCACAACGGGAGGCACATGCGCGCATGGCAAAGGCAACCCAGTGAGATGCACTCAGAGGAGTGTCCCCTATGGGTCGAGAGCGAACATTAGCACCGGTCTCGCCGCGCCTCATGTCCGCTGTCGGGCACAAGCAGACATTCGCGGCCTTCGCCGACCGCTAACGCGAGCGGCGCGTTGATATTCATCCTGTTGCTGCAAGGCATGCGCCAACGGAGTGGTTTATGGCACGGCAGTTCGAAGGAACCATCGCACTCGACATACGCCAATCCAAGCCGGACTGGGACGCATACCTGGAGCGGCGAGCTCCGGACGGCGCGCCCAATGTCTTGGTCATCCTGTACGACGACACCGGTCAGGCGTGCTGGTCGCCCTACGGCGGGCGCGTCGAAATGCCAACGCTCGATAGGCTGGCGAAGAATGGGCTCATCTACACGCAGTGGCACACCACGGCGGTCTGCTCGCCGACACGCTCGTGCTTTCTGACCGGCCGCAATCACCACGCCAACGGTTTCGGCACGATCGCCGAGTCCGCGGTGGGCTTTCCGGGTTACTCGGGACACATCCCGCTGGAGAACGCGACGATGGCGACCATCCTGCGCGATGCGGGATGGAGCACGTTCTGGATCGGCAAGAATCACAACGTGCCGGTCGACGCCTTCGACATGGGCTCGAGCAAGAAGCGCTGGCCGCTGGGTCTGGGCTACGACCGCTTCTACGGCTTCATCGGCGGTGAGACCAACCAGTGGTATCCCGAACTGATCGAGGACAACCACTTCGTGGAACAGCCTTATCAACCCGAGGATGGCTACCACTTCTCCCGCGACATCGCGGACAAGGCCATCAGCTTCATCCGCGATGCAAGGCAGTCCCAGCCGGAAAAGCCCTGGTACATGTGGTACTGCCCCGGGGCGAACCACGCACCGCACCACGCGCCGCAGGAATACATTGATAAGTACAAAGGCAAGTTTGACGACGGATACGAGGCTTATCGCGAGTGGGTGCTCAATCGGATGATCGAGCGCGGGATCCTTCCGCCGAACACGCAACTGACTCCGCTCAATCCGATAGGCGAGGGCAAGTGCCCCGCAGGCGACATGGTGCGACCGTGGGCGACCCTTTCCGACGACGAGAAGCGCCTGTTCTGCCGCATGGCGGAGGTCTTCGCCGGGTTCTCGGAGTACACGGATGTGCAGATCGGCCGTCTGATCGACTACCTGGAGGACTCCGGCCAGCTCGACAACACGCTCATCCTCTACTGCGCGGACAACGGCGCTTCTGGTGAAGGAAGCCCGAACGGATCGGTCAATGAGAATTTCTTCTACAACAGCTATCCGGACGACATCAAGCGCAACCTGGAAATGCTGGATCGCCTGGGCTCGCCGGATACGTACAACCACTATCCGACCGGCTGGGCGGTTGCCTTCTCCACGCCGTACCGCATGTTCAAGCGGTACGCCAGCTACGCAGGCGGCACCTGCGATCCCTTGGTCATCCACTGGCCCAAGGGCATCAAGGCCAGGGGTGAGGTTCGCCACCAGTACCACCACTGCGTCGACATCGTTCCCACGATCCTCGACTGCTGCGGCGTGGCCATGCCGGAGGTGGTGGATGGCGTGAAGCAGAGCCCCCTGGCGGGCGTGTCGATGCGCTACTCGTTCGACGATGCCGACGCGCCCACCGCGAAGGAGACCCAGTACTACGAGATGCTTTCCACGCGCGGAATCTGGCACAAGGGATGGAAGGCCGCGACCGAACACGCGCCCTTCGTAGACCAGGGCGATTTCGGAAACGAAACCTGGCAGCTGTTCCATGTCGATGTGGACCGTTCCGAATCCCGTGACCTGGCGGCGCAGCATCCGGACAAGGTCAAGGCGCTGGCGCAGCTGTGGCTGTCGGAGGCGAAGAAGAACAACGTGCTGCCTCTGAACGACCTGGGGTTCATCGCCTTCCGCGAATTGGAGTACAAGGTCCGTGCGCCGGCGACCGGACGCTATGTCTACTACCCGGGAACGACGGAGGTTCCGGAAGCGTCTGCGGCGCGGACGCTCGGCTCATCGTTCAAGATACTTGCCGAGGTCGAATTCACGCCGGACGCCGAGGGCGTGATCGTTGCGCAAGGTTCGAGGTTCGGGGGCTATACCTTGTTCGTGAAGGGCGGAAAGCTGACGTTCGTCTACAACTTCCTCGGCATTGAAGAGCAGGTGCTGGAAGCAGACGCGCCCACCGGCGGGCGCCATATTGTCGGGATCGACTTCCAGCGCGAAAAGTTCGGCCAGTACCATGAAGGGTTGGGGCCGATGAAGTTGTATGTGGATGACGACGTGGCCGCGGAAAAGCCCTTTCGCACGCAAAGCGGACACTACGCGCTGGCCGGCGAAGGACTTTGCGTCGGCCGCGATAGCGGCGACGCCGTGGCATCCGCGTACACCCCGCAGTTCCCCTTCAGCGGCGGCGCCGTCGTGAAGGTGGTCATCGACGTCGCCGATGACGTCTACCTTGACGTGGAGCGCAGGTTCGCGGCGGCGATCGCGCGCGACTGATTAGAATGGTCACATCTTGGCGGAACCAGCAGTCGAGTGTCCGCTATGGGTCGGAAGCGGACATTAACATCGGCCCCGCCTCCGACCCAGCCCTGTGTCCGCTATCGGCCAGGAGCGCACATTCACGGCCGCAGTAACCGCGGCGCGCGCATATGGACTCGGCCCGTGCGTCGTGGTTGCAAGGAGCGAATCATGAAGCGGATCGCCACGTCTTCTTTCGCGCTGGTGTTCCTACTGGGGAGTGCGGCTTGCGAGCGACAGGAAGCGCAGCCGCCCACACCCGGCCAGCCTGCCGCTACAGCGCAATCCGATGCGAAGGCCGAACCGACACTGACCCCGGAACAGATCACGCAACGCACGGTGCAGCGTCGCGCGGTCGAAGCGGTGAACTGGGGAATGCCGGCCGTCAATTTTGACCTGATGTACCAGGCGGGGACCAAGCTTGGTGCCCGCGAAAACCAGATCGTCTACTGGTCGCGGCTTCCCGACTGGAAGAACCAGACGCTGACGCCCAACCCCGATTCGATCTACCTAATGCCCTTCTTCAACACGAAGGAAGCGGGGCCGGTCGTCCTCGAGATACCGCCGGCGGATGAAGGATCGATCAACGGATCGATCATGGACTGCTGGCAGACGGCGCTGGAAGATGTCGGGCCCGCCGGCGTGGACAAGGGCAAGGGCGGCAAGTACCTGATCCTGCCGCCGGGCTACAAGGATCCGGTGCCGGCCGGCTACATCGCGCTGGCCTCCGGCAACAACCAGGGCTACGCACTGCTGCGGTCGATCCTGAAGAGCGGCAGCGAAGCGGATGTCGCCAAAGCCGTGGCCTATGCGAAGCGCATCAAGCTGTATCCCCTCTCGCAATCGGCGAACCCGCCGGACACTACCTTCGTCGATGCGATCGATGCCGTCTTCGACGCAACGATTCCGTACGACAGACGTTTCTTCACCTCGCTGGATCGCATGATCCAGACCGAACCGTTCCTTGAGCGCGACAAGGCGATGATCGACCCGTTGCGGTCGGTTGGCATCCACAAGGGACAGCCGTTCAAGGCCGATGCGCAGTTGCAGGCGACCTTCGACTCCGCGGCGAAAGAGGCGCATGACTGGATCGAAGCGCGCTACGTGACGCTGTTTTCGCAGCCGTATTACGAAGGCGCGCAGTGGGGCGTTCCCGTACAGCCGGAACTGGCCAAGGAACTGCAGAGCAACTACGCCGATCCGGACAGCTATCCGATCGACCCCCGCGGCGTCACGTATGCCTATGCGTTCTTCAGCGCAAAGCATTTCGGCGCCGGCCAGTCCTACCTGATGACCCTCAAGGACAAACAGGGGCGTTTCCTCGACGGCGGCAAGACCTACCGCTTGAATGTTCCCGCGAATGCACCGGTCACGCAGTACTGGTCGGCCACCGCTTACGACCGAGCGACGCACGCGCTGATCCGCGATCTTCCGTGGTCGAGCCGCTCGTCGCAGACGCCGGGGTCGAAGAAGAACGCGGATGGTTCCGTCGACGTGTACTTCGGCCCGAGGGCGCCCGCCGCGGGCGAAGCGAATTGGGTTCCGACGAAACCGGACGGACAATTCGAAGTCCTGGTCCGTTTCTACGGCCCGTTGAAGCCGCTGTACGACAAGACCTGGAAACTGCCGGACATCGAGGAAGCGCCATGAAGCTGCTGGCTCTCGTCGTACTCGTGCTCGTTCTGACCGTCGCCTGCACGCAGCAGGACGACGCACCCAAGCCGACCGCCGTTGCGCCTCAAAGCGCCACTCGCGACCAGGCAGTCCGAACGACCCAACCACGGACGACCGGTCCGCAGACGATCGAGACGCGCATCGGCCCGCTCGAGTTCACCCACGACTTCGCCAACGGCTACCCGACCGACGCCACCATCGACAAGCTCTACGACGAGCGTGATTTCCAGCGCGCGTGCCAGGCCTATCTGTGGGCCTTGCCGGCGGTCTCGTTTGCCTCGTTCCAACGCGGCGTCACGCAGGGACTCGGCGCTCGCAACGGCCAGATCGTTTCGATCCTTTCCTACGAGGCCAGACGCGGCATCCTCACCGCGAACGCCACCACCCCGTACTACCTGGGCTTCGCCGATCTGTCTTCCGGACCGCTGGTGATGCAGATGCCAGCCAGCGGCGTGCAAGGCGGGATTTCCGACGCCTGGCAGAACAACCTTCCGGATTCGGAGGCGCCCGCCAGATATCTGCTGCTGGGCCCGGGCCAGAAGGCGCCGGACGAGGTCGACGGCTACGCCGTACGCCACTCGCCGACGTTCAACATCTTCCTGGGCGTGCGCCTTACCGACACCGATCCCGAGCGCGCCAAGCAAACCCTGGGGCAATTGCAGCTCTACCCCTATGCGCAACGTGGCAGCCAACCAAAGATGGAGATCCTCGACTCGGGCAGCAAGGCGTGGAGCGGCCTACCGCCGCGCGGGATGGCGTACTGGCAGCGGCTGGACGAGGTGATCCAGCGCGAGCCGCTCGAGCCGCGCGACACCTTTTTCCATGCGATGTTGAGGCCGCTCGGCCTGGAAAAGGGCAAACCCTTCAACCCGGATGCACGCCAGACCAGGATCCTGATCGACGCCGCGCTGGTCGGCGAGGCCATGGCGAAAGCCAACACCGCGAACCGCCGCTTCGCGGGGGTGAAATATCGCCCGGAAGCACACTGGGATTTCGCACTGCAGTTGGACGCCGATGATCCCGCCGCCTACTGGGACATGCTCGACGAACGCGCCTCCTGGTTCTACGAGGCCTTCGGCGCCGGGCCGGCGATGGCACCCAAGCGTCCCGGTCTGTCTTCGGCGTACCTGAGCGCATACAAGGACAAGGCAGGGAAAGGGCTGGATGGCGGCACCTCGTATCGGCTGCACGTTCCACCAAATGCCCCGATCAAACTGTTCTGGTCGGTCACCCTGTACGACCTCGACACGCGCGCGCTCATCCTCAACGACCAGAGGATCGCCGATCGTTCATCGCGCATGGATCTACGCAAGAACGAGGACGGCTCGGTCGACATCTATGTCGGGCCGAAGGCGCCCACCGGCTTCGAGAAGAACTGGATTCCCACTGTCCCCGGCAGGAACTGGTTTGCATATTTCCGGTTCTACCAGCCGACCGAGGCCTACTTCGACCGGTCTTGGCCGTTGCCGGACTTCGAACAGATCTAGACCGAGGCCATTCGAAAGTCGTTTGAAATGCTGGAGTCCAGCGATGAGATCGTTGCCGGCATGCCTGCTCGTCGTCGCCTCGTCGCCTTCCCCGCATTTGCAAAGAAGGCGGGTTCGACGGACGAGATCGCACGCAATCTTGCCGGTCCTGGCGCGGCGATGGTGTCGGTGCCGTTCCATTACAACCATCTCGGGGAAGTCGGCCCAGACGACGACTTCGACAACCACCTACTCAAGATACAGCCCTGTCCGAGTCGTGGTCGTCGACCTGGCCCAATACCGCGCTAACGGTGGCGACGCGGCTTAATGTCCGCTAACGGCCAGAAGCGGACATTCAACGGTTAGATCACCGCCCTCCAATCATGTTTGTCTAGCCAGACGATAAGGGCCTCGATCGACCCCTCTGCGCGGTCAAACGTAACGCTATAACCTGTAGCCTCCTCTGAGTTACGGAGCCCGCCAGGAGATCTGGCGGGCCTCTCGGGAGGCGACGCGGACGCAGCGCGGCGCTTCGTGCGGACGCTAAAGCTGGTCAGCATGGATTGCTGAGTCGCTTTCCCTATCCGACTGGGCAGGCTGCAACGTTCTACGGCTTCAGATTGCCGGGGCGACGCGCACTGCTTGGCGCTGTGTTCCCTGAGTCCTTTAACCGCACATACAAATGCGCGATCGGGGTCCCGTCTGTCGATGGCACGGTTTTGACTTCGGCGCGCGCGGCCCACCCCGGGGGATGGCCGCTAACCACTTAGCCGCATGGGGTATCCGTCGGGTCATGTGCGGACTTCATGCCGCGAGTTCGCATCGGGCTGTCGCACTACGCCCCCAGTTCATGCAGTGCACGAAACAGGTGCGCAAGGTCGTAGGGCTTTCGCAGGTACGGCGCTTCCGAGAACTCCGGTGGCATCAGGTTCGGATCGCGGGCACTAGTGAACATGAATCTGAGTCCGATCTTTCCAAGATGGTGTGCCAGGTCAAAGGACAGCTCGTCGCCAAGCTCTACGTCAAGCAATGCGACGTCGAACGCGATGTCGTCCCCGAGTGCTCTGAAGGCCTCGGCGACCGTCAGCACATGGACGGTGTCGTGGCCTTCGGAATCCAGAGCCATCACGACGGTTGCGGCCATCATCGGGCTGTCTTCGAGCAAGAGTATGCGCACAGTGTCCCCACGCGGCGTCGCAGCCGACGCCTCGTCTGCCTAGTGGAAAGCGAGTGTTCTACGCGCCAGGGGCGACAGACGCGCGAGCATGTCGGCCACGCCATCCAGCGTGTAGGGCTTGGAAAGGAAAAGGGCGTCACTCGGCGCCGACTGTGGGTCAACGCCAGACGCGAAGCAAACAAGGTGGCCGGCAAGGCGCAGCTGTTCACCGGCCTCCAGCGTGGAGACGCCACCGACGTTCAAATCCAGGATGAAGGCGTCGTACGCGCCGCGTGCGATCAATTCAGCGGTGGATTCTATCGAGCAGGCAACATCGGCTTCGTGACCCAGAGAGGTCAGGGCCTCGCTGACCTGCTCCGCCGTGGCAGCACAGTCTTCGACCAGAAGGATTCGCATGCCGGGCCTCATCTCGCAGCGGAGCTGCACGGAGGCTCGGGTGACAGGACCAGGGTGAGTCCGATGCATCAAGGAAGGTACACGCTCGGCCACGCAAAGAGGTGATGGGGCGTTCATGACGTTGAACGCCGCGGCCTGTGCGTCGGCGATTCGACAAGCAACACGGGGGGCGCGCGTCTTGTGCGACTGGCTTTGCTCCCTCGTTCAACGGGAGCGTCGACTTCGGACGCGGTCCGCAGTGGGATTGCTATGTATGCCGCTTGAAGCGGTTCGGCGTGTCCGAAGGAACGTTGTGCCGGAATGCCGGCCGGCCTACTGTCCGGCGAATTCAGTGGGCTCATCGCCCAGCGAATGCCGGGGAAAGTCGATGGTGAATACGCAGCCAGTGCCGGGAACGTTACGCACACTCAGCAGCCCGGCGTTGGCCTCGATGCTCCTGCGGGAGATGGACAGCCCCAGGCCCAGGCCGCTTCTATCTTGGGCCTGCTGAGTGAACGGCAGGAACATCTTCTCCGCGTCACCCGATGGAAGGCCGCCACAACGGTCCTCCACATCAATGAGGATGCGATCCGCCACCGCGTACGCGTTGACGGTGATCTCGGTGTGCGGGTGCGAGAACTTGAAGGCGTTCTGGAGCAGATTCCCGGCGGCCGCCAGGAGCAGGTCACGCTCCACGTCGACGGCCAGCGATGGGTCCACGTTGGAAACCTTCAGTGTGAACCCACGTATGTCCGCTTCCAGCGACGCGGAGAGCCTGAGCTCGGCGAGGAACTCGTGGACGGAAAACAACCGGCTCTGGAGTGGAAGACCGGCGGTCATCCGAACCTCGGCGAGAGACCGGTCGATCAGGTTGCCCAGGTTTACCAGCGAACGCTCGAGGATGCCGCCGGTGGCACCGGTGACACCCACGCTTCCATTCCGGATGGCGGAAAGTGCCAGCGTCGCCGTCGCCAGCTGATTGCGCAGCTCGTGGGCAAGGAATCCCAGCCGTGCGTTCAGATCATGCACGTGCTGGTCCGCGACCACGATGTCGCGCTGATATCCGAACTCGGTGACGGCATTGGCTATCGCGTTATCGAGACAGCGGTTGAGGATCCGGAACTCTTCCACTTCGATCTGCGCATCGAGCTCGAACGCGAGATCAGTGATCGCCTGGCAGAGGTCGCCGTAGTCGTGGACCACTTCTTCGACAGTAAACCCGTGCTGCATCAGTTCCTTGCCATGCCGGGCCGCCGTATCGCCTATCTCGGACAGCGCCGGCTTGCCGCCACCGGCACGCCCTGAGACGCGTCGGCTCTGCAGCGGATCGGCGGTCTGCTCGAGTTCAAGTGTCTTGATTACCTGTTCGAGGAACACGGAAATGCCGTGTTCCAGCTCAGCGCCCGGAACGCCATAGGCGGATCGGGCCTGCACCTTCACCCTGCATCGGGCGGCCAGTTCGTCCCGGTTCGCGATGAGAAAGCGATGCATCATCACAACACCCTACGCCCAATGCCCGACCACGCCATGCGCGCGGTCTGCGCTCATCGGCCGCACAGCTGTGTCCCTGACGATGTCCGCTATCGGTTTTCCATGCCCCGAAGACGCTCGTCTTGAGGTCGATAGCACCATTGCGCTATCGCTCCTGATAGACCGAGTAAGGGGTCGAGTAGAGTCGCCAAAGCCTCAATGCGCCGCCTGCGGCAACGGCGAACCCAATCACGAACAGACCAACCGGCAGCCAGGCGAGAACCTCGATGATCGGTCGCAGGAAGCTACCCGCCCTCTGGTCTATCGCTGCGAGCACGCCCGAAACCATGAGCGCCACGAGGGCGACAGCCGCGCCCCTCCATACACGAACACTCGCCTTTCGCTCCGTCTTCCGATGCCACCGGTTGAAGTCCACTGGGTCACCTCTGTGAATGCTCGCAGTAGGCCTGACGAAGATAAACGAGCGCGTGACGAGACGAGGCGGTAACGCACGTCTTCCCGAGGCGCTTGCGGGCGCCCAGTGACTACTTCTGCTCACCGTTTTCGGCGTCATCGCCATCGTGCTCTTCATCCAGCTGCCCGCTGACGCCAGTGCGCCGGTCTTCGTTGTGTCCGGCTACCGGTCCTGCTGGCTCTTCCGGACGCTGCGACTGTTGCTGGTTGCCTAGACCTATGCGCTGCTTATCGCCTTCATTGACGCTACCCATCTCGCTCTTCCAAGTGTGTCGGCGAAGCGCCGAGCATCAACACTGCGCGCCTGGCCGTCAGCATGCAGTGACGCGCCGGTGCACAGCCAACTCAGCGGAAAAGATGCGTCGCGGTGGTTTCGGCAGAGCCTGCTCTCTGTGTCGCTTGCTACGTTCGATCAACTCACCGGTACGCGAGATGAACCGAGTTCGGCGGTTTGGCGATCGCACGTGAGATGGGGCCATCCAAGGCCGGCGTTGCTAACCTCTCGTCACAAGGTGACGCGGATTGCGCAGTCAATCCTAGCTTCTCCGCCACCAGCTCTATGGCACTGTCGGTTATCGTGATCAGAGTTGGCGACGAATCAACGTCCGATGCCAGCTCGAGCGGGAAAGCTCCGGCCGAAGCTTGCAGGCGAACCTCGAAGGGGCTTGCAGGTGTCGGATAAACCAAACTCCGTGATCATCAGGGCTCAGGTGACGAACACCACTTGCGAAACTGTGCGACCCGGCTACCTGGAACAAAGGACATGGGTGATGACGTCAATGTCGCGCATGCGCATTTTCGCAAGGCGTCACCCTGGGCGCTCCCAGAAGAGTAACAGCGTTTACCCACCTCATAGAGTTGCCCTCCGTTTCGCTCCGGTCGCTTCGGCCCGAGATGAAGCGGACCAGAGACGCGACCGGACATGCGCCGAATAATGCGGTCATACGCTACGGCTTGCCCCCCAGCGACTTAACTATAAGCCCCTGCTCGTAGACAGCCTGCGCAAGCTCGGTCATTCGAACGGCGAACTCGTGGCCATTAACGAAGATGATCGTGAACTTGCCGCCGCCGTCAGCCGTTGGCTCTACGGCAGACATGTGGACGATGTGGCGGGGATTTATCCAGTTGTCGCCTAGCTTGATCAATGGGGTCATTCCTTGCGGGACAAAGTCTGCACTCACTCGCGCTGTCTACTGTGACGAGCAGCAACTCAAACCCGCGCCAATAAGTAAGTGCAAAGCTCCACCGTCCACCCCATTGTCGCCGTCTTCAATGCCTTGAGCGATGGCGTATCTGAGCAATTGCGAAGTCCTCGTAGCTTCGATCGGCATCCAGTGCTTGCAGTCGTGCCGATACCTGCTCGAACTCCTCCCGTGTGAGATCGCGAACGATCACCTGAAGCTCCGGCGGACTCATCCTGCCTTCCGCCCTGGACGTCCTGAATCGCGGCAGCAGCCTATCCTTGGAGAGTAGAGCGACTCGCTTCTCGTCAGTAACGTAGATGCGTCCGCACTCCCGCAGCATCTGCGCAGTCACAGCGCCTGGAGTCGCGCGGAGAGACATCGGAGTATCAGCTCTCGACTGCGAGCGCCACTACAGCGGCGATGCCTGCCCCGACCGTGCACCAGTACGCCAAGAGCAAGATCGCGCGATAGCGAGAGCAGTAGCGGGCGCCAGCTTCGTCTATGCTGCCCATAAACTCTCGCGTCAGCAGATAGAGCATCGTGCTGCGCGCGCTCAGGACGGTGCGATCGTGCCAGCGAGCGGGCTGAGCCGCGTGCATCCACTGTTCAGGATGCCGCGACTTCAAGCCCCTCAGAAACGTGATCCATACGACGGTCTCAATTGCGATAGCGATCGCAAACAGAACGCAGGCGCTGGCAGTTACCGGCTTCATGGAAATTCTCGTGGCAGCTCCATCGCACGCCAGTGGGGGCGAAGCAACGTCGGCGAACTATTCAGCTTCGCCGATGGTCCGTTCGACTAGAACCGTGAGGCTTGGCCGTTCCTATGGCCCAGAGCGCTTCATGCGCGTGCCCTGAAGTAGTCAGGACAGTTGCTGATGTCTGCAGTGTGCTCTGACTCTCGTGACCATGTCGTTACGAGCACCGCCCAAAGCCGAGCAGGTCACCGCGAGATTCCGCAAACTACGAACCCAGTCCACGTTCGGCACGCTTCTGCGGCCTACCGAAATACCTGCACCACCGCACGGAGGAGCAGGCGTTTGCTACATGGCCACGGGGGCATGGAGTGGTACGGTCGCCCTGCGGGGTTTCAGGGCTCTGACTGTCTGTAATGGCGAGCTGGCGCGCGATGCTGCAGCCGCCCCCCCTGACCACGTGGACCTCCAGCTCCCTGGCGGCAGCGCGTGAGACGATCATTGGCTAGCGTCCTGACGTCTTCGGAAATGTCTGAAGTGGCAAGCGCGCCATTGATCGCATTCATCAGCAATGCGTAACGATCGGCTTCCGTAAGGGTCGTGTGCCCCGTTCTGCACCGCGTGAACTGTGGTAGAAAAATCCTCGGTGTCACAGCATTCTTCCGTATGAGGCTTCGCCCAGGCCGCATGCGCCGAGATCCAGTGGAACCAGCAGCGGCCATGCTGCATTCCCGTCAGTGGAGTGTACGAGTCTCGTTCTGGCCGCTCTTGAATCGCGGCTCACCTCTGAAAGATGAGGGTACAGAAGAACGGCGAGGGAAGCCCTCGCCGTTCCGTTGACACCCGCTGGCGGTTACTGCTTAGTCGGAATGTTGACCTTATCGATCCCATGGAGCAGACCATTGCTCGACCCGATGTCGGCAGAGGTAATCAGCGCTCCATCAATGCTGAGCTGGTCGTCCTTCAGGATGATCGGGGCCGACTGGCCGTTGACGGTTCTGGCAGCGTCCCACTTGCCAACGTCGGCCGCGGTCTTGCGGCCGCTGACAACATGATAGTTCAGCAGCGAGACGAGTTCTTCCTTGTTCTCGGGCTTGAACAGACTTTCCAGCTTGCCAGCCGGAAGCTTTTCAAATGCCGCATCCGTCGGTGCGAACACCGTGAAAGGGCCCGTGCCGCGCAGCGTTTCGGTCATGCCCGCGGCATCAAGTGCCTTGCCAAAAGTCCTGAAGGACCCATTGGCGGCGGCGGTGTCGACGAGATTCTTGCCGTTGGGAATGTTGGTTACGGTGTTCATACAGGATTGCCTCTTATATGGTCCGCTGTTTTGCGGAATCCAGGGCGGCCGAAGCCAGACCCCGCTCGAAGCGGGGCGAGTGAGGCTCAGTGCGGAGGAGGAGTGGAATTGCAGCGCGGCTGAGTGGCCGTTGCGACGTTGCATCGCAATGCACAAGGATCGTGCGCCGTTGAGCGTGAGTTGGGCGTGAGCTAGCCTCGTCGCGGACCGGTGCTCGTTGGCCACGCGCCGCGGCTTGTACTCAGCAGCAGGAAGGGATCACCGCGCATGCTGGTGGCGTACCCAGCATGAATGTCATGCCTGGACGCGTCATTCACTCAACAAAATGAGCGCATAGTGTCGCAGGTTGCGAGCATGTATCGCTCCGTCTCAGTTGTGTTAGCCCCCAAGGCTGTGACCTCAAATCAGAACAGCCAATCGCGGGGCTGAGGACACTAATCATGAGAACGCTCATCGAGATGCTCGCATCACAGGTCACGCAGGCTATTGGGTCGTTGAGGGTGGATCGGCCACCGCAGCTACCAGACCCCGTGCGCGACGGGTGGCCAGTGCTAGCATTCACGCAACCATACTCGAGCCGAATGACTGCAAACCTTCGATCCTCGTCATTGCGTCGCAAGTCCTTCCGAAGGTTCCTGCATATTGATCGGCCTACGCCGTAACACGGCGCGTCGCCGGCAGCCTTGCGCTGACCGGAGAGAAGGGCGACCGCTTCTCTAAGTCACGAGTAAGTAACATCAGTTGGCGCACTCTCGAATGACACTACGGCGCAACGTCGTACTGGCCATTCGGGCCGCAGCACAGCACGCCACGCTCCTACCTTCCCTGAGCTAAGCGCCCCATGTCGGTCGGGGTTGGCTATTCGTTGGCGCTGCGGGCTATTTTCATCACAACTCATCGCCGGCGAGTCACGGGGGTCGTTTCCTACGATGCCACGGCGACGGCTGGACGGAGCTCATCATGAACGGTGCAACTGCCCCGTTGTTCACAGACGTACTCAAGTCAATACCGAGGTTCTTCGGCATCCGACTCGACGCCAGACCTGCCTATCGTATGGAGGATGTCGTGGGACCGGTCGAGATCAGGCGCTACGCGCCAGCCTTGTTTGTGCATACCTCTGCGGACGGAAGCCATGACGCGGCATTGCGTGTCGCACGCGAGAAGCTAGAGGATTACATCTACGGTGAAAACGAAGCCCTAGAGAAGATGGAGATGACCTATCCGACGTACCAGGGCGACGACGAGTCCACGATGTTCCCCAGCGCTTTACGCATGCGCGATAGGCACGGCTGGAGAGTTGCATTCTTTCTCTCCAACAACTTGGCCGCTGGAGAGGCGCCGCTACCGGACGATCCGGCGGTAAGAGTCCATGAATCGCCGGAAACATTGGTTGCCGTACTTGGATACCGCGGTGCCGACACGGAGGAGAGCCGCATCGCTGCTAAGCGCGACCTAATGCAGACACTGTCGGGGTCACGGTGGGCAGCAGATGATCAGGTTTATTGGGCAAGTTATGACCAGGCGTTCGCCATCCCGTATCTCAAGAAGAATGAAGTTCATGTCCGTGTAGCGAACTCGAAGACGGAGATTGTCGTCTCGGCCAAGGTCGACGAGGCATGCAACAGCGACAGTGAAGCCGCAAACCAAGCCTAACCGCAGTACGCTCCGGAGAACTGAAATGCAAATCTTCACGAATGAAAAGAGAGATCGAAGTTTCCTACGCCCGGTCACTGAGGACGATTTGGCATTACAGCGCGCCGAGAACGAAGGACTGCCTTTCTTGTCGCACCGCGATGAAGCGAGCCATCTCTTCGCCCGCGTGTCGATGAGGCTCCGAAAGGGGCTTAGTCCAGTCGCGGATGGGAACTTGCTGACCCTTGAAGAGCTCCTCGCCGCGGTCAACAAGGTGACGCAAAGCGACACACAATTATGTCAGCAGTGTGCAAACCTGGTTGCACTCTTGGCATCGGACATTCGGAATGCGAAGCAGTTCTCCTTGGATAGTTGTCTCCGCGCCAGGCCGCTGCGCGATTGGCGCGAGCGCTACAACGGCCTAGAGTTCCTGCGATGACCCTCGCCGAAACCGCATCCTTCTGCGCTAGCGGATGCTGATGCGCTAAGTGCTGGGCTCTCACGTCACCTGGATGTTTGCCGCACAAAAGATCAGTTGCCGGCCAGACCGCCAGGCTTGCGTTCCCGCGGCTGGCAGAGCCCGGCCATCAGCGAACATCTCTTGCGGAACGCCAATCATTCTTCTGCACTGCTTTTACGCTCGGCCGGCTACCTTGCCCGCAGGAGGGTCAGATGCCGGCGCCCCTGAACTCGCAGCGAGAAAACCAACGTGACGCGGCGGCGCGGCTCGCGCAGGCGCTCGCTCAGCTCGCCGAACAGCGCGACGCCCTCAGCTGGCACCGCCAGAAATCGCGCCAGCTAACAGACCAGTCCAGCCGCCTGGTTAGCGCAAGCCAGTTGCTCCGAGAAAAGATTGAGGAGTCGTGGCGACGCCTGGCTGAGTAAGCAGGTCGCGGCAATCACGCGCCGATCATTGCGACTCGACGACCAACGGGGTCAGCCACGTCAAACTTCCCAGCCGAGCACGTCTCACCCCATAAGCGAGCTCATCAGTGCAGGCCTGATCGTCACGCGCTCGTGTCAGGGTAGCCGGTCCCGGAGAGAGAGTCCCTAATGCGTCTTGCCGACTTCATCGAACAAAACGTCTGTCTAATTGCCGATGGGGCGCAGGCCTTCGCCGCAACGCAGACTCCTCAGGGAGTGCACCTAGACGAAACCGCGCTGAGGGATCACATCCCGGAAATTCTGTTGGCCGTAGTTGCAGACCTGCGAACGAAACAATCCGCCGAGGCCCAGCTGCTTAAATCGGAAGGGCGGGCATCTGTGCTGGACGGACCTCGGACCCCTGCAAGCACCCACGGCATGTTGAGGGCTAAGGGCGGCTTCGACATCAATCAAATGGTTGCGGAGTACAGAGCTCTAAGAGCTGCGGTGCTTCGACTATGGATTGATGCGCATGAGCCTTCAAAGCAGTCGTTCGACGACATGATCCGATTCAACGAAGCTATTGATCAGGCCATTTCAGAGTCCGTCTCCTATTTTTCGAAGGAAGCAGAGTCTTGGCGCCAGGTGTTCCTCGGCGTTCTCGGACACGATCTCCGCGCGCCCTTGAGTGTCATCGTGACAACGTCGGACCTGCTGTCTCGGATGACGCGCGATGGCCCCTACTCCGAGCAGACGCAACGCATCGTCCGCAGCGGGATGCGCATGAGCAAGCTGCTTGACGACCTTCTTGACTACAGCAGGACCCAACTTGGCGTCGGAGTGCGCATTGTGCGCTCGGAATGCTGCCTCAGTGAGGTCCTTAGCGAAGAAATCGATCTGCTGCGGACAGCACTTCCCGAAGCGACGATCAGGTTCTACACCTCGGGACCCGTTCGCGACAGCTTTGACGCCTCACGCCTACGCGAAGTGCTAGCGAACCTAGTTAGCAATGCTTACAAGTACGGCGAGAGTGGGTCAGCGATTCTGGTTTCTCTAGCACGAACGGCCGAGGGCGTTGAACTCGTGGTACGCAATCGCGGCGCCCCGCTCCCGTCGGCCTCACTGGACGAACTGTTCAATCCCCTGCGACGAGGCCTGCAGCCGGCGAAAAGCGGCGAACGTACGAGCCTCGGCCTGGGACTCTTCATTGTCCGAGAGATCGTGAAAGCGCATAGGGGCGAGGTGGTCGGCGAGTCAGCACGAGGGGAAACCACCTTCACCGTTCGAATTCCTCTCCAAACTTAACTCTCAGCGCCCAATGCTGCCGACCCCTGGCAAGCCAGATCCAGGGCCCGCTCAAGGTCATCTATCAGATATGGCTTGCGCAGGTGCGGTTTACCTAACATCTCGAGCGGCGTATCTGCTTTAGCTTGCCCAGTGGCAACGACAAACGGGATCGATCTCTCATTCAGAACGGATGCCACATCCGCGCTGGTGCCGCCGCCAAGGTCCACATCTAGCACCGCGGCATTGGGGCAGGTCACATCGATAAGCTTGAGAGCTTCAACAACCGAAGATGCATGGCTTACAGAGTGTCCAAGGACAGCGAGCGCGTCCGCAACGCTCTCCGCGACTTCCCTGTCATCCTCGACGAGTAGAATCTGCATGCCTCTGCCCCCAGTGGGACATTCGACACTCCCACAGGCAGTGTGAGCAACTGGTCGAAGTAGCCTCAGCTTATAGCTCGTTCGTCGAGGAGGCTCTTCACCGTCCCACGAAGGGCATGACGTACGTGGCTTGGATGAACGCGTCGCCGAACTCAACACGGACATCGCGGCCATCGCGCAGAACGATCCGGACGCGCGCAGGTTGCAGCAGCTACGAGGTGTTGGCCGATGATTGCCACCGCGCTGGTGGCTGCAGTGGGCGCGGCAGTTTGCCAATGGCCGTCAACTGTCAGCGTCGCTCGGCCTGACACCGCGTCAACACAGTTCCGGTGGCAAGGAGCGATTGCTGAGGATCAGCAAACGCGGCGATGCTTATCTGCGCTCGCTGCTGGTGTATGGCGCGCGGGCGATGCTGCGAACGGCCAGGGGCAAAGAGGACCGACTCAGCCGATGGGCATGCCGGCTGGCCGAACGGTCACACCCGAACGTCGCCTGCGTGGCCTTGGCCAACAAAACTGCACGCATGGCCTGGGCCATGCTGCGCAACGGCACCGACTATCAACCGGACCTGGCTGCCGCCTGACGCCTAGGAGAGCCCCCACAGATTGCGAGTAACCTGCAGATGGAAGAACCGGTCGGACCGGCGTCGGTAAACCCCTGGTGCGCAAGCACGTGTTAGCGATTCGGAGCCGGCGCGCGAATAGCCCATCAAGGCTCAGCATCGGAGCGATGCAGCAGTCCGAGGCCGGATATACGTGCGCAGGCGACTAGGGCGCCGAATGCGGGATGCTTTCAGCCATAGGAGGAGTCCATATACGGACATTGGGGCAGTGCGGACGCCGCATCGGATGCTAATGTCGGCTTTCGACTGCGGTTTCAACCGGTCGATGCAACACACTGAAGGCTGCTTCGGCAGCAGGAGTGTTGCATATGAAGTACCGGACAAGGATCTGCTACACCCGAAGACTTGTAAGCTGGCCCGGCACCGAGCCGTGGCGCGACAGGTCGCGGCCAGCCTGCAACAGCGCTGGTCTCCGCAGCAGATCGCCGGATGGCTCAAGCGCATCCATCCCGACGACGCGAACGGCCAGGTGTCACACGAGACGATCTACCGCACGCTCTTCATCCAGGCCCGCGGTGCTGGGCGCGGCGACGGGCGACGGCGACGTCGCTGTTCTCGTGCGTCCGATCATGATCTTCAGCTCGCCTCGTCCAGAACACGCTGCACCCGCTCGTCACCGTCGGCAAGCCAAGCGTGCTCGTCGACGTACCACGTGCCGCCGACCTTCCGGCCCGGCACCTTGCCGTTGCGCAGCCCGCATAAGGGTGATTTCGCCGGCCGGCTCTCCGGCGCGAAGTACTTCTCGATCCAGGCGTGCGCAGCCAGGAGCTTCATGCTGAGGCGCGTCCTTCAAACTGCGGGGCTTCCGGTTCCTCCGTCACGCGCCGCATCCGGTCGGGCGCCCATCCTGCAGGAATGCCTGTGCGCGGGAAGACACTCGTCTTACTCGCCGAGCCGGACGTTCGATTCCTTCCAAGGGAGGAGGACTGAGCATGGAACCCTCTGAGTACCCTGACATCTGGCTGATCCGTCTGCTTGGACATCACGGGTTCGCGGACTACGTGGTTGAAGCCGACCGCCGGGATGCCTCGGCTTGGCGCTTTAGCCTGCAGTTTGTCAACGACAATCGTCACATCGATCTCGGAGTATTTGCAGACTGGAATGATGGGCTCAGCGCAGCGATGGAAGTTGCTGCCGTCGGCGTGACGCGTTTTGACCACAACGCTCATGGGTTGGCGGATCCAGATCGACTTACACGTCGACCGAAGAGATCTGAGCGCGCGGCTGATCATCCGGATGTACTCGATGTAGGTGGGCAGGGCAGGTGAACTGCGCCGTGCCGGCCAGCGTCCCCCACTCGCCGTCTGCGGAACTCTCGGTGTAGTCGCGCAGGCGCCAGACCTGGATGCGGGCGCCAGACCTGGATGCGCGCGCCAGCGGCGTGCGCCGCGCGGAGTGTTGCGTGCTGATCGATCTGGTTCATGCGGCTCTCCAGAGTAGCGGCGCCACCACGGGCGCCGAAGGTGCTCGATTTCCCGCGCCTGCCTCTCGATCGTTTCGGCGGCATCGCGGAGTAGGTCTCGCAGCTGGTCTTCTCGCGCCTTGCTTCATTCGCCGCGGCGGGCGAGGGAACAGGTGCTGATTCATGCCGCCCTCTTCGCGCTGTTGTTGAAGGGGATGAAGCCGAGCGGCTTCGAGACGGCGCCGATGGGAGCACCTGCGGTGTGTTCCCAGTACGGGCCATCCACTGCTCGACGGTCTCCCTCGGCGCTTCCTTCTTCGGTGCTGGCAGCGGCGCGAGCTGAACGACGGCGTCGGGTTTCGCCCTGCGGTCGTGGAGAGGTTTTGCCACCGCAGCACGCGCCGCGGTCCGTTTCGCGCGATCAGCGGCGCGCTACTCACGACGTGCGGGCGGGTAAGGGCGTACTGTAGTCCCTTCACACTCCGACCCGTAGAAGCCCAGCGGTTGGGGGGGGTATGTACGGCGAACAACGATTGGCAATCGAGAATTTGAGATTCCTCGCCAAGACGGGCGGCGACGCGGAGTTCTACGATGAACTTCGTACCCGGCTAGTAGCGCTTGCTGAAAGCTGGGAACAGATGCAGCTCACTGACGACGAGCGTGAGCAGCTCACAGCTCACAGACGCAGGTTGATCTTCGAGCTCGACATCCTGCGAGCGCGCATTCCGCGCGAGTGAAGCAAGTAGGAACGGACCTCTAACAACGCTCCGACACGGTGAGCATCCGCAGGGTGTATGGTCTAGTCCCCACCGAGGATCAAGCCATGGCTACCGTATCGGAGGGCGAGCGGGTATTCGCGGAGGAACTGGGCCGGTTAGCGCGAGCTCAACTCCCCGCATTGGACTGGGACGAAGTGGAGCCACACCTGATGTTGGGCTGGAAGACGAGTGCCCATGCGGACAAGCTGCGCTGGTCCGACGTTAGGATCTATGCGCGCGAGAGCTGGAGCCGGACTGATCAAAGCCTACAATTTGATACGCCTCCGGGGAGATCGCGGGCCTAGCAGGCGCGTGGTGCCCGGGTGGCACCGGCCGGCGCGCCTCGTAGATTCATTTACGAGATTCGCCCGCTGATCATTTCCCGTAGTACTAAGACGAGCTCGGCGAACCGATAGGGTTTCGCCAGGTACCGTGTGCCTTCCGGCAACGACGGAAGTTGACTGCGGGCGTTTCCCGACACAATGAGGACAGGCGCCACCGGGTCAAGCCGAAGAACCTCTTGGGCAACCTCGATGCCGCTAACGCCATTCGGCATGCTCACATCCGTAACCACGGCCTCGTATTGCTCTTCCTGAAGAGCTCGCATCGCCGCCACTCCATCCTCGGCAAAGCGCACACTGAAGCCGTGGATTCGAAGCCCCTGGCCCACAAGTAGCCGGGTGTCAGCTTCGTCCTCAACAAACAGAATTCGCATTCCCCTCCCTCAGGTGGCGATCTTGTGCCACCTGAAAATTGCACCCGTGAGATCGGTACGCTAGAGCCTCAACGGTCATGCACACGTGCAGCCGGGCTGAAGTGTAGGTATTGGTGAGCGTACGCGAGTGGGGCGACGCCATGTTTTGACCCTCGTTTAACGATCGTCGCGGACAATTTTCAGTTCCCAAGGCACGGGAGAAAGGTTATGTCGGACGCCGACGAACATGATCTTGAAGCGTTTGATGCGATGGTGCCGGTGATCATTCGGGCGGTGCCGCAAGACGACGTCCTGGCGGCGGTCACGTGTTACGTCGGGCCAATGATTAGTCGAGCGGAAGATCCGGATGAGATTCGAACCGCGGTAGACGAAATACTGCACCGCCACGGGCTCGCAACGCCTGGCTTGTAGAAGCCGGGCTGGACTTCACGCACACATCGCGCGTTGCTCCCAGCGCCCGGCTCGCCCGAGCGCTAGCTTGACGTCAGCCAAACAGGGATTGGCCGATGAGAGACCAAGAAGATCCGAGAGCTGGGGAAGCGTTTGCTTCCTTCCTGGACGCTACGGGCTATCACGCCCTTTCTTATGAGGAGAAGCAGCGTCTGTGGCAAGCCTTCGTCTGGGCGAGGGTACCAGATCATCCAGTCATGCGATTCGTACTGGATGGGCCGCCGGCAGGTCCAGGCAGGTCAGGGCGCTTCGTCGAAATGGAAGATGCGGTCGGACAGAGCATTAGGTCCGGCCGATGGCACGAAGACGCCCGCGGGCGCTGGGTACTAGAAGTCGCCCCCTCCCGCGGAGGACGGTCACAGCCTGGCTAGGAATTCCCGAACCTCATCGGCAGATATGCCTACTTCTTGAACAGCCTCGCGGAGGCGCTCCTCGCTGGCGCCCAGTTCCTTGATCCAGTTACCCGCGCCGCTGGAAGTACTCGCGGACCTTGTCGGCCGTAGGACCCACTGCCTCCACAGCGGCGCGAAGCTCCGCCTCGGTGGCGTCCAGGGCCTTGGTCCAGTAACGAACCTCGTGCTCTTCGTTTAAGTTGATGCGGGAGCGGTCGGGCTCTCCGCGGTTCCTGGGATCGTCTGTCATCGGGCTTCACCTAGCTGGGGAGCCTCACCTTACGCCACCACCCTGTGATGGTCCTGGCTTGAAGCGAGCCGCCAGCGGCGGCGTCGGTGCGGCGCCAACCAGGCCGAATGTCCGTATATGGACTCCTCCTCTGGCTGCAAGCATTCCGCGTTCGGCGCCCTAGTCGACTGCGCACGTATATCCGGCCTCGGACTGCTGCATCGCTTCGATGCTGGGCCTTGATGGGCTATTCGCGCGCCGGCGCCCAATCGCTAACACGTGCTTGCGCACCAGGACATTTAGAGGTTTGCCGACGCCGGTCCGAGCGGTTTGCCATCTGCAGGTTGCTCGCAATCTGTGGGGGCTCTCCTAGGCGTCAGGCGGCAGCCAGGTCCGGTTGATAGTCGGTGCCGTTGCGCAGCATGGCCCAGGCCATGCGTGCAGTTTTGTTGGCCAAGGCCACGCAGGCGACGTTCGGGTGTGACCGTTCGGCCAGCCGGCATGCCCATCGGCTGAGTCGGTCCTCTTTGCCCCTGGCCGTTCGCAGCATCGCCCGGTCGGAAGCGGAACATTCGCAGCGCCTCGGCTGGACTGCCCAACCCAATGAACGCTATCGGCCAAGCGCTTAAATCCGCCAACACCGATCAGATGGTGGTGAGCGGGCCTGAGATGCTCGATCAGTTGCTCAAGCTCGGTCGACCGCGTTCTGGTAAAGAGCCCGGCCATGGAGCGGGCCACTGGCCGGACGGGCCAGTGACCTGGACAGCCCTATGCCTCGGTCTGCTCCGAGAGCTCAAGGGCATCGTCTACCTCTATCCCGAGATAGCGGACAGTGCTCTCCAGTTTGGTGTGCCCCAAGAGGAGCTGGACCGCACGAAGGTTCTTGGTCCGGTGGTAGATGAGCGCTGCCTTGGTGCGGCGCAGGGAGTGACTTCCATAGGCGCTAGTATCCAGCCCAATCTCCGCGACCCAGCGATGGACGATCCGGCAGTACTGGCGAGTCGAAAGGTGAGCCGACCGCCGAACACGGCTCGGAAACAGATAGGCATCTCCAGTAGTCCCGGTATCGGTGATCCATGCTGCCACCGCGTTCCGCGTCTGGTCTGTGATCTCGAAGTAGACTGGGCGGCAAGTCTTGCGCTGCAGAATCGTCGCGCGCGTCGCAATGGCTTGACCGTGACTGACATCGTGTACTCGGAGGGCCACTAGAATGACGGGTCACGATCGGACGATCGTCAACATCAAACCAGAGTATGTGGACGCCTGGCTCAACCCAGACCCGAAGAACCTGGCGGTGATCGACCAGATCCTCGAGGACAAACAGCATCCATTCTACGAGCACCGCGCGGCAACCTAATGGCCGAGCACGTCGAGAATTTGCGCTTCGAGCTGGTCATTCCTGCGTAGAAAAGTTGAGTACGACCGGCACCCGGTATGCCATGCATTCGTCGCCCCCCGCCACGTCGAAGTCTCCGCAGCTGGGAGTGCGGTAGACAAAACTTCAGTGTTGACGATGCTCCTCGGGCACATATCCCAGATCAATCAGGATGTCGTAATCCGGATGCTCGCGTCATCGATGCAGGTATCGTCCGCCGCTTCTCGCACCGCATCGGCGAGGTCGGCAAAGCGCGGGAAGAACTGATCCTCTTCCGGGAATCGCTCCTTGAGGTCGCCCGCACACAGACGTAGCTGCTGAAGGCGAAGCTCGATCTCGATCCACGGGAACTTGGTCGCCATCTGTGGCTCCTGGTCAGCGGCGCGATCGGCGCCTACGGGGATGGGTGGTGGAGATCGACTGCCCCCTGCTCACCATAAGGTGGGCGAAGGGATCTCCTATCTGCTCGACCGTTTCACGGATACGTGCCTCCCACTTCCGCGCCCATGCAGCCATGTAGCGAACCGCCTGCTCCTCCATATCAAGGTGGCGAAATCGATGGGCAAGCTCACCCTGCCCCACGACCCGGTTGCCGAGGCGCGCCCTTCATTGCGCCTCGTAAAGTCGGTTGCCAAGTCCGTCAAACGCAACCGCCGCCCAACCGCCGAGGAACTCTCCAAACTGAAGGTCCACTTCGCCGCCGATGCGTGGCGAATGAAGCTCCCCATGGCCGACATAGTCGATTTCGCCATCGGCACCGCAAAACGCGTGGGAGAAATCACCAGGCTCCTCTGGGAGGACCTAGATACGCCAACGAGAACGGCCGTACTCAGGGATGCAAAGCATCCGCGAAAGAAAGAGGGAAACCACAAGCGCTTCCCGCTGCTCGCTGACATGTGGGCCTTGGTCGATCGCCAGCCGACCAAAAAGCATCAAAGGATCTTTCCATGCAAACCAGACTGAACTGGCACAGCGTTTCGGCGCGCATGCGTCGCCTTGGGCATCGAAGACCTTCACTTCCATGATCTTCGCCACGAAGCGACGTCCCGATTATTCGAACAGGGCTACAGCATTGAACAAGTCGCCACGGTCACGCTGCATGAGAGCTGGCAAGAGCTGAAACGGTATACACAACTTCGACCGGAAACACTGCATCGCGACTGAGAGAGATCGTCACATTGCGACCATGAGAGAACCGATCCTGCGTGCAAGCCGCTATTTCACTGTTCGCTTCAGCGCAGGGCCAAAGCTTTCAACGTCTTCGGCACGCACTACTTCAACCGTCACGATCGCACACCATTCGCTAGAGCATCCAAGCGCGACCCCTCCGTCCTGCTGCGGGCGGCCTCGCAATCGCGCGACGGGACGCCCACCCTCATCGATGGACGCGCTCGGATGCAAAGCTGCAGACAGATCGAGGCGCGCTTGCCTTTCACCTGACTTGGCCGCAAACACGATCGCGCCCGAGATCAAGAGCACGGCCAGGAGCAGCCCGAGGAAAGCGCCATTGAGCCACTGAATAAGCCATAGGAGGGACTGCGCGAGCTTGAGATTCCAGCCCCACTGCCGCGACTTCCACTTTCGCACCTCTGTTGCAACCGCAACGACCCGCTCGATCAGCCAGGCACGAAGGGTCTTGCGAATCGCCGCCAATGTGGCAGCAAGAATCACCAACCCGACGAGAAGGATGAACCAGCTACCTAGCGGCCCAAAGGGGAGCCAGGAGACTGAGCGGATTAGAACCAGCGCGAGAGCTACAAATCCGCCATACACGTAATCCTCAAACGAGGCCACCATGACTCCAGGTGGGACCTGCATCGCATGCCAGTAAGCTTCATTGTGGACGCGGCCGACAAAGTACAGAGCCGGCACGAGCGTGGCTGCCAGTGGCAGTACGTGGGTTACCGCAAACAGTAGCCATCTGCGTGCTCTCTCAGCAGACACGTCCCGATCAACTTGGTGATCCCGCGCGTTCTCCAGATTCATCGCTCCTCCAGCCGACTTAAGCCTTCTTCAACTTCACGTCGAGTAGAGCGAGCTTCGCAGCGTCAACGGCAAAGCCGTCCCTCATCACCCGATGGACTGAGGTTTTGAATCTGGAGAGGAAATCGTTGACAGCCTCGGCATTACTCGCCACCCAATGATTCCATGGGTTGTAGGCCTTTGACCCCGCAGCCACCAAACTCGCAAAATCAGGATCTTTGTAAAAACGCTTAAAAACCTCACGCGGCACCTGAGCACCGGTATACGCGGCCAGCTGCGCTCTTACATCGCCGTGGCTACCGTCCATTGCGAACTCCCGGATTACCTCAGCCGCAGATCTAGTGAAGACATCTCGCGTGAACTGCAGCTCATTCCGCCAGAACGGATCACCCGCGGGAAGGTTCCATAGGTGCTGGAAGATTAATTGATCGGGCGGAAGATCTCCAGGCAGGATACAGACCGTCTTGAAGCCCTTGCCGGCGATCTTGGAAGCTTGGTCTGCATCCAGGCATATGACGCTTCTCTCCGAAAACTCAGGAACGCGCTTCTGAATCAGATGAAAGTAGTTTGAACTGCCTAACGTTACATCCGGCATTGGCTTTACGAACTTCTTGATTGGCTGCCTACTTACTAACGCAGCAAAAAAGTCAGCAGCCTCCCTGTCCTCGAAGTAGATATGCGGAGTCGGTAGAGACACCCCCGACGGCGCAGCAACCGTCCTTGTATTGATGTCCGCGCTAATCTGCGGCCAAGACCAATCCTGCATTACCTGCACATCCCCGAAAGTGTTACTCAGGTAGATGGTCTTGTAATTTCTCCGGAATTTCTGACTTTGCTCGAATGCGTGCTCAATCAAGATCGGCGAGTGTGAGGTCATGACGACCTGTAGATCAAGAGCTCTACATTCGCGGTCGAGGATCTTAAGCAGGTTCACCTGAGCGGTCGGGAACAGCCCGGCGTCAGCCTCGTCGATCAACAATAACCCACCCTTGTAGCCCGCATACTCGTCCTTCAGTTTTCTGAAGGACATCAACGCCAACACAATTTGTCCAGCGTTATCTTCGCCTGCGGATACGGATTCTTGATCGTAGTTTGCGCCATGCGCGACCGCAGAGCTGATAGTTCCGCCGGTACCGGTCACAAGCGATGCATTGCGGTTGAGTAACTCATTGGTGAGACCAATGAACTCCTGCTTGTGCTGACCCAAATACTCAAAGTCGATGACCTTGTAGTCCCTGTCCGCAATCGGGAATAGCCGCCTCAGGCTTAGGTGAATGACGGGGTGGGTGAAATTCCGGCTCGTATTGCTGTTGCCAGTCGCCGTGCTGTTGTTTCTGACCACCGGCCGTGGCGAGCCTCCACGACTCATCAGTTCAAGTTTTGCGGTAGCCGCCTTCCCGGTGTAGCCATCAAGTAGCTCAATGCTGACCATCATCGAGCCAGGCACATCGAACTTGTCGGAAATCCTGAAGTGCTCACTGTACTTGGACTTGAACGTCCCGCCTGCAACTTGGCGATAGGAAAGAGCACCACCTTGGACGTAGTCTTTCTCGAAGCTGAAAATCTGAGCGGCGATGCCGAGGATGGATGACTTAGAGGTGCCGTTCTTCCCGCACACGACGGTGACATAATCGCCGAACTCGACTTCGACGTTATTCAGCGCACGAAACTTCTCAATCACCAACCTTTTCAGTTGCGTCTTCGGCATCGCAGTCCTTCCCCTGTGAACCAACTCTCCATCTAACGGCAACACGCCCATAGCGGTACGCTGCCTCGCTGGACGGATTCTAGGGGCAGCCGAGCCACTTCCCAAACCTAGGGCGCTTCCCTCAAGCCGACCTGGGCAGCCTAGTCGGCGATCAGCGCCCAGGGGCCGTGGAGCATCGGCTTGCCATAATTTTTGGCGCTTGGCTGCCAGACGCTGCTCTAGCCACACTGACGACGGCGGCCTGCCTTCGACTTATTCCCGCCGCGAATGGCTGCTGGGCCTCTCTGCTCGCGCTGCTTGCTGGATTCGCGGATCTGCGGGCGCCTCGGTCACCAGCACCGTATCCGGCGGCGTGCGCCTCCGCCCCTGCGAAGGCGCCCTTCGAGTTCATTGACCTACTCGAACTGGTTTTGCTTTCCACCCATCTCGCGGGTCTCGGTACTTGGTCGCCTCGCGGATTGAGGCCTCTTTCGACGCCTCGGCTTGCTCCTTCGCTGCCATGTAAGTGCCAGTAGCCTGCATCTGGGCCACCATCAGCTCGCGAAGCTGCTGCAGCTGGGTGATCTGAGCGAGGGCGATCTGATTGCCGGCGTCAATAGCCGCCTTCTGACCATCGGCCGATAGGACCGCGGTCCGTAGCGACGCCAAGGCCTGCTCCTCGGTCATCGATGCCCGCACCTGCATATTGGCCACGCGGAGCGCGCCGAGCACGGAGTCGCGTGAGGTGTTGCTCCATTCGCGGTAGTCGTCGCTGTAGCTCGTCCTTGCCTGATAGCCGGGGAATCGGGCCTTGAAAGCCTTTTCGTAGTCGCTCGCGGTGACCGCAAGCGATTTGCCCTCGCCAATCACCCGGTCGAGGCGGCCAAGCGCGTCAATGGCAGCGCCTAAGTCACGCGCGTCAAGGCTCTTGGTGTTGCGCAGCATATTCTCGTACTGCTGAAGTTGGGCTTGGATCTGCTTCGCTTCATTGACGTTGCTCTGCATCGCGCGAAGCTGCTGCAGCAGGTTTTGCACGTAGTTTGTCGGGTCGAAAACAGCCCATTGGGCTGTTGCCGGAGGGCTGTGTGTAGTGCAGACGCCAGTGATGGCAGCCGCGATTGTCAGAGCAATAGCCTTGTGAATCTTCATGGTCGTGAACCTGCTAATCGTCGGTGTCGAGGCGGATCGAGACGGCGCTAGTCGGCGGCGCGTCCGGCGGAAGCTTTGGCGGCGCGATTCGGCTGCCCCAGTTGGGGTTGTTTGGATCGGGCTGGCGGAATTCGGGGCCGCCGTCATCGACCGTCATGGCCGTCGGTCGTGGTGCTATTTCCGCTCCGAGTCTTCCGGAGTCGCCAGGGCCGCTCCCGGTAGTTGGTCGCGCGGGTTCGCCATGGTTACGCGTCATGGGCTCCCCTGCCTTGGTCTCACGTACCTGCTGAACTGTTCCCTGCAGTCTGTTCGCTGCGCGGGTGCCAAGGTTTTCCACATTGCGGCCGCGGCCGTCGGTGGCATTGGGCGAAGACGGTCTTATGCCGATACCCGCCTGCGCTGCTCGCCCGGCTTCCGCAGCAGTAGCACTAACGGCGTGACCCAACCCCCTAACCGCCGCGCCGACGCCAGACGCGCCACTCTCCTTGGCTAGCGAAATGCCACTCGACGCTGCCTGCATGGCACCCTGCGTGGTAGCCGCGAGAGCCGACACGCCGCCCGTCGCCACGGTCGCACCCATTGCCGCCGCACCACCTGCCGCAACGGCTGGCGCGATCGCATCGTTCGGCCCCAGCGATACCGCACCATTGGCCAGACTGCCAGCCACTTTCGGAATCGACCACGCCAGCGCGGCGAAAACCGCTGAGCCAACGAACAGCTGCAACACCTGGCGCAGCATGGCATCCGGCGTGCCCTGCGTGAGCGAGGCTGGCCAGCTGGTAACGAGCTGCATGCCAAAGCCGATTACGACGTTGAGCATGAACAATTGCGTGCCCGCACCGATCATGTAGCTGAGGTAATTCTTTGGAATGTCCCGAGTGAAGGAAATGCCGCCAAAACCCAGCAGCAACACTCCGCCGTACATGACCATGTAAAGCTCGATCACTCGGACCAGATACAGAATTCCCACGATTGCGAAGCACGCCAGGATGCCCATGCCGGCTAGAGCGAGCGGCAAGCCGAAAGCGGCCGTGTCGCCCCAACCCATTGCGCCGATCGCGTCGAAGGTTCGGAAGCACGCATCGAACCCGAGAACGACAATGCTGGAAGCCGAGAGTTCACCCAGACCCGTGACAGCCGCGCCGCTCTGGATGAAATACCCGATGAACTGCAAAAGCAGCTGCGGACCGTGAGTGACCACCATCATGAAGAATCCGAGCTTTAGGATCTCCATCGCAAAGCGCGTTATCAGCGTGGTGAGATTACTGTCACCGTTCAGCATCTGCTTGGTGAAGAACATGATGATGCTGAGGACCGCCAACAGACCAAATAGCCTGGACGCGTACGGTTCTAGTACCGCCTGCATCGCCTTCGCCTGCTGCATATAGAACGCGGCAATGTCATCGAACATACCCATGCTCGGCGCGATCTGTTGCGCAGTTGCCGCCACCGAAAAGAACAGGAGAACTACGGCCAAACCGCCTGCGAGCATCGCCATGCGGGCACGACCTTGCATCGTCCGCGCCGGCGGCATCGTTTCAACGGGCTTCATGGGTCGCATCCTTGTCGCCTTTGGCATTCACTTCACCGCTGAGAATGTCGATTACCTTGGGCTTCAATCCCTCGCGCGGATCGCGGTATCTCGTCGCCCCGCGAATGCTCGCCTGCGCTTCCTCGGGCGACTTGGCCTGCTGTTCGCTAGCCAGCGTGGCGCGCGGCAGCTCGTGCATCGTTTCCTGGCTGCAGCCGCTCGTGGCCAGCAGTGAGGCCACCAGAAGGCCCAGCGCGCCGTAGCGCTGCCATTCGGTGCTGACTAGGCACCCAATGGTGACGATCAGGACCGCGACGAGGAACGCGAAGTGGATGAAGCCCAGCAGCACGCCACCCAGCACTACTAAGGGCGCGATGCCGCTGCAGACGAAAGCGAAGCGATCGCGCTTGTTGGGGAAGCGAATCTTCCAGTCGGTCCAATGGGGTCGCCCAACAACGCGAAACTCTGCGTCGACGATATCGGTGTCGTGCGGCGATACATATGGCATAGCCTTAGCTCCTGAATAGAGGAATGGGGGGGGGAAGACCATCGGGTCAGATCGACAACGATGGGGTGGCTCGATGGGACGCTATCGGCGCAGCCGGCATTCCCCACCGTGGGTAGCCCTGGTCAACCCCAGCTGCACCAAGCCGGGCGAAGCGTCGCAGGCGTCATTGCCCGCTATCTCCCATTTGAGTTGTTTGAGTGGGGCGCTCAGGGCCTCCGCTCGGGTGCTTGTGAAACAGTGGAGCGGGAGCTGGTTAGCGGCGTGGGAGCTACCAGAGCTCAGACAGAGTCCGTTCCATCCGCTGAAGCTCGTCTGCGGCTCGGATTTAGCTAGCTCGACCCAACCTCATCCTTTTTGACTTTTCGTCAAAAAAGGGAACACCGGGGCGCCGCAGATCAAGTGCCTACTTCACGGTCAATCTCCTCTTCGATTTCCACGAGGTCTGACCAAAGCCCCTCCCGCCCCTGCAGCTGAGCGATCACCCTTTTGGTGAACCTTCGGTGGCGATCCACCGCCGATGCCGCGGCAGAGTCACGCGCGGATTCGGGCAGCGGGGGCGTATGCAAGAGGTAGGTCTCAGCCAGGACGTTGACCATAGCCAAGGCTAGGTGGACGTCGTTACGCACCATCCTCACATCCTTCATCAATCTTGTGAGCGAACCAACGAGCCGATTTTCTAGGCCAGAGAGGTCGTCCGCCTCCTGATCATGCGTGATGAAACTCTGGAGAGCCGCCCTTACCGCGGAACTCTCGAGCATGCCACGCTCCCTCGCAACGGCCCTGACCTTATCTCTAAGGCTCGGCGGGACCCTGTAAGAGACTCGTTCCTTAGCGCCCCTCATTCCGTCCGACTCCTGTCGGACAACATTACTTGCGCCGTCTGACGGCGAGACGCGCTTGGCATATGGGGCACAACGCGAAATACCAGGTACATGTCTGACACCCTTTATGTTCCACTACGTAAGGACTCTGCGTGGTTGCACGCTCGAGCCAAAGCCCGAGCGCCGCGTCTCCGGATCTTTTTTGACTTTTCGTCAAAAACCGCAGGACCTGCCAAGCGCACAAGCACCCATGCGGTCACCCAGGTTAGAATGAGTACAGTGGTCTCGAACTCAGCATCAAATGTCGATAAAGCTCAGCCCCGCCCAGGCCCTCGCCTATGCGCAAGCTTCGCAGCGCATCGAAGGCTTGAAGATGTCGGATGAGGCCGTCGAATTGGCTCGCAAGATGCTTGCGGGCGAACTTACCTACGATGAGGTGCGAGAGCGCCTGCTTGCCGCCGCAAAGCCACAAGAGGATTCTTGCCGCAAAGGATCATGATTGGCTTTCGGAGCGAATCCTCCGTCTTTGGCACCTTGTCGCCCCGGTGCTGTCCGCAGCGATCGACTCCTGACTTCCCTGATCCGCACCGTCGCTCGGTTGAACCGAGCCATCGAGAGTGCTGAGTTACTCCGGGTTGCTCGCACGGTGTCGGGGGGATCATTCGGCCACGCTTTTTTGACTTTTCGTCAAAAAAATCAAAGACGCCCGCGCGGGCTTCCGCCGGAAATTGAGAATCACGTTGCATCAAGCCTCCGGCGCCCCGTGCACGCCCGGTTCAGGACGCCCGGCGGATTGCTTGATTGCCCGCTGCATTTCCCGTATTCGCTCCTGTGTCGCAGGATCTGCCATCTGCGCTGCGACACGCGCCCGATGGGTGCGATCTGCTGCACGCCGCTGTTCTTCAGCCTCGGCTGCCAGCTTCCTCCTGATCCTTCGCTCCGCAACAGCTGCTCCCGCAATCGGAATGAACGGCCCGTTCCTCGCATTTTTAGCGATTCCTCTCCCGTACTTGATCGGGCACGACGAGACCTTTCCTGTCTCGATGCGTCCGGCCAACTCGTCCGCCACCTGTTGCGCTAGGTCGCCTGGTAGGTCCTGAAGATCCGTTTCGAGAGCTTCGCGTTGATGTGCTGTTACGCAAGGCTCCCACTCAATCGACGACAAACGTAGTTGTTCTTTCGTTTGAACTACTTGCTGTAATCGCTCCGGGACTGCCACCCTCCGGATTTCCCGGACTGTGGTGGCATCCGGCGTAGCCACAGTCCGGGAATCCCGATCTAGGATGCGCTGAGTCGAGGATGTGGCCGCATCAGCCTGACGCAGCGGCAACGGAACACTCCAGTTAATGGACCAGATGACCTCAGTAAAGCGGCCATCCCTTCCCCGCTTGCGCCGTATAACTACGTATCCCAAACGCTTTGCCTCACGAAGCGCTGAGTAGGTCGCGTCCTTTCCATCGCGGGACTGAGCAATCAGCGCCTTCATGTTGAGCTTGTAGCTTCTGTCATGGGACATAAGGTTGGCGATGAACCCCTTAGCTCGGAGAGACACGTCGGAGCGACGCAAGAGCGTGCGGCAAACGGTTGCTGTGGCTGGCGCGCCAACCTGCTCAATCGTTATGACGTGGTCATTCACCGTGGCTCCCCCCATCCGCATCTGCGCCAAGCGCTGAACTTGACTCGGCGATTGCTAGCAACCTCGCCAGAGCCGCTCGTTTGAAGTAGGCGCGACGACCGACTGTGATCCTGGCCTCCCGTAGAAGAACATCCATCGGGGATTTCGGCCGAGAGACAGCATGCCGAAGCGCCCCAGCAGATCGATCAAGGATCGAGCCCAGATGTTCGTAAGTCAGAAGAACGGGAAGCTGCTCCAACTGCTTCATCCACTCTCTTTCGAGCCGAAGATCGACGGTCATTTCTATTGCACTTCGTTCCATCACTGTTTACCGTCATGCACTCAGGTGCAGGTACGTTAGGTGGCGTTTTTCGATGCTGATGGCTCGGGTCGGGACAACCGGAAGGCGAACGGCCAGGATCGCCGCAGCGCTTCAGGACTTAAGGCTTGAACTTACCTCAGTGCGAAAGGCGCCGCCGGACCTCCAAGATGCAGCGTTCGCCCTCGCCGACTGGGTAGGCGAACGACCACACGGCATCAAGCGCATTTCGATTGCGTCGAAGGCACGAGACCTACTGACTGAGCCACTGCAGGTAGCGCTTCTTGGGTATGTAGAACGGGACCTCATAGATCAGGCATCGACCCTAGATGACGCAGCAATCGACGCGCTACGCGACCAGACTCGCGATGCGAGGCGCTTCCTCCCCAAAGTCCACGACGCATCAGCACACCTTGACGGCACCTGCGACACGCTGATCGCGCTCTCGATCTTCTTCAACCGTGTCCTTCAAGTTAGACGCTCCGGGAGCGGACTTGTCAGCGAGCAACAGGGGGGCGCTGAAGTAGCCAGGACCAAGACCTGTCTATCTGGGCAGGAGTACTGCAACTACTGCCACAACCCTTCACAGATCTACGAGCACCTCCACAGAAGCGTGATTGGCCCGGGGATGGTTTGCGTCTCCGGCCCGCCCATCAGAAGCGCGGCCGATAAGTTGCGCTCGCTACCGGTTGGCCTGAGCAGCAGGTTTTGTAGCGCGCATATTGGCGGAAGCTCAAATCGCTGGTCGAAGGCGTGCTCCCGCAACCGGGATCGCGCTAGGAACCTCTTCCGTACGTACAAGGACGCATTGAAAGGCGCTGGACTGTTCCGCCCACACTCGGAACGAACTCATCGGTACGTCACCGAGGTGCTGGCATCCCCCAAGCTCCATCAGGTTGAGATTCCTCGACTTAGGGCTGGGCATCAGTACACAGCACCGATCGCAAACGACCTGTTGGACAAGCTCTTCGCGCCCCTTGGGTTGCCTAGGAGCTGGCTGCGCGTTGACGAAAGTCTCTGCGAGATCTCGGCATCGCCCGACGGGTATTTCTTGCGAACCTCGGAAGCCGGCGAGGATTGCTTTGAGGTTGGAAGCGAGCTTGAGCTTCGAGGGTGGAATGCTGCATTCGAGCGATGCCTTAAGACCTTCAAGACCTACTTGCACCCCGAGTCGCAGGAGGCCTGGCTAACGGTAACGGACCCCCACCCCGACCCGGAGTCTCCATATCGCGATCTTCCGGTAGCGGATCTATCTATGGCGTACCCCCACGCTGACTATCTGAGCGGTGGGATTCTTCTGCCTCGGCTAGGGCCGGCCCAGCGGCACGCTCCGAGGGGGGATAGGCCGAAACCGGTGCTTCGACTGAGCTTCATGTCGCCGATGTGGTTGTCCCGGCTGAGCCTGCTCGAACCCGGAATGTCCCGAGCCGAGCCATAGCGACTGAATTCGACACCCTAACCTTGCTGCAACTTCCTAGGGGCAGGGCAATGGGATCGGCGGACCTTTCGACATTCTGGATCCTTTTCGGCCAGCATGGGCCGACCATGACGCTTGATCAGCTACGGGCTGAGTTCTTCCCGAGCACCACCCTTAAAACAATGCGCAACAAGCTGGCCGCTCGCCAGCTACCTACTCGCACCGGCGAAGTCTTCGACACCCGGGACGTGGCCGACTGGTGGGACGGACAGCGCAAGAACGTTGCCTAACCATGGTCTCTAGATCGGCCATTCCGTACACTGCCCCAGATTCGACGAGGAACGCGCGCGGCAAATGTCTTTTGCGACTCCATTGAGGTATCCGGGAGGAAAGGGCCGTCTCGGGCCCTGGCTCGCCGAGTTGATGAGAGCCAATGGCATCAGTGGCGGCACCTACGTCGAACCCTACGCTGGCGGCGCTGGCGCGGCGATCTACTTGCTCACGCAGGGATTCGTGGATCGGATCGTCATCAACGATGCCGACCCCGCGATTCATGCATTTTGGTGGGCCATTCTCAATGACACTGACCGCTTCCTTAAGAAGCTCGATCGATGCAGTGTCACGCTGGCGGCACGGGAACGCCACAAGAGCATCATTGCCGCGCCAAAGGAGTATTCCAAGCTCGACGTTGGCTTTGCCGCGTTCTTCTTGAACCGCACGAACCGCTCCGGGATCCTGCAAGGCGGCGTCATTGGCGGCAAGGAACAAGCTGGCGCGTATAAGATCGATGCGCGATTCAATCGCGAAGATATGGCTGACCGCATTAGCAAGATCGGCAAGCTCCGAGACCATATCGAACTTCATGGCCTCGATGCGATGAAGCTTCTGTCGAAGATCCAGAAAGCGCTTCCGAAGAAGAGCCTGATCTACTTTGACCCCCCCTACTACATCAAGGGCTCGCAGCTCTACCGGAACTTTTACACGCCTGGCGATCACAAGGAAATCGCGGAGAGCGTCACTTCACTGCGCACGCCGTGGCTGGTGACGTATGACAACTGCGATGAAATTCGGACCTTGTACCAAGGCACCCAGACACTTACATTTTCGCTCTACTACAGCACCCACCTCTCTCGAGACACCGCGACTGAGGTGATGTTCTACGACAATCTCGACATGAAGATTGCCCCTTACCTGCGACGCTAAGCGCTCCAGCAAGCCGCCAGATAGGGCTCTATTTCATCCCAGAGTGTGTTGAGTGAGCGGAACTCAGGATGAGCGTTTACGTCGTGCATGTAGTTGTTGAGCGTGTTGTATTGCAACATGCCGTTTGCCTCCGTGCTTCGCTGCAGTACCTGATCGCGCAAGCTTTCTGAGATCTTGCCTGCCGCGTGAAGATGCCGGGCAACCGCCGCAATCTTCTGATGCGTTTTATCGCGAGCGGGAACGTCTGGATGACGTCGGTAGTATTCCGCCGTACTCAGCTCAACCAGCATTCGGAAGAGCGCAGCCACCGCCAAAGGCGTGTCCTTCGGGCTCAACTTCCCGAGCTCTGCGAGGATGTTGTAAGCCTTTACGTTTGAGTTGTGAATTGAGAACCCGGGCGAGCGGCCACGGAACAATTTGTTCCTGTCCCAAGTCGGCTTTCGTGGCGTCCCTGGCCGTGGACTCGGCCTCGGGTCGCCTGCGGGATCAGATGAAGGCGTGGAAGACGTATCACTTCCACCAGCGGTTCGCGGTGCGCCACCCGTGAGGGACCGTCCACCTCCACCTTGAGAGGGAGCGGCGCCGCGACCAAGCGAAGGCTTGTCAGCGGACGGCGGCGAGGGCATGCCAACGGCTTCTCGCACCTCTCGGATGTAGTCGGCCTGCAACTTGTCCGTGAAGACCTTATCTACACCATAGGGGCCGCTCTTATTAAAGTCGGCGTTGAGCTTGGACACGACGGCGATGCCAGTCTCCACGCCATACAACGGGATCAAATGGCCGTCGTTGTACCCAAAGCCGAGAGCAGTCAAGTTGTCCTTGCTGAGGAATCGCGTGATCGTGGTGATCGGGAAGTCATCGTCGACCTCGACCCCGTGTTGCTCGCCCCAAAGAAACAGATGTCCAGCACGCTGGTTCGGCTCAAATTGCTCGTGCGACGTCATGAAAAGCGTGCGAAGGAACGCGGACCAGTCAAGCTGACCAACTCCCCCAAGGGCACCGCTATGCCGCTTCACAACCTCGGCAACCAACGCCTCACGGTTGGTCGAGGCTAGGCAATCAACTCGCCCTGGGATCGACCCCGCATGCTTCTGGCGGATTGCCTCAAAGCGCCGGCGCAAGGATGCGACAGAGCAAAGGTTTGGATCATTCAGTAGCTTCAGTGCGGTTACGCGCCGGTTTCCATCCCAAACGATGTAGCGCCGCCTGTCCGTCGGCTCCACCAATATCGGCGTCGTGGAGAGGCCGTTCTCAGCTATGTCTGCCGCAAGTGCAATGAGCTGCTCGGGCTTCCTGAGAATGCGCGCAATGCAGTCGGCTTGATCAGAGCCTGACCGAATCCGTGCGTTGTGAGTGTCGAGCAGCAGGTTTTCGACCGGCACCTGCCGTGCCGTTGCGAAGAACTCCCGAGTCACACCAACTCCCCAATCTTGGCCACGTCCTCGGCCTAGCAACCACGCTACCTCAATGGTGAACTGACGCAACTTGGTCACTAGCCTTCGCACCAATAGCGCACCATGGCCCCGTAACTTGCTGTTTTTATTTAATTAACGTCCAGTCCATCATGGGGGCGACGGAGAGGCGGAGCTGGTCGGGCGGAATCGCCACCGGCGCCTGGCGATGCGTGGGCGAGAGGTTCATCGGGCCGATTTTCGCCTATTTCGGATGCGCCTGCCGCATGCGCAGAACCTCAGCCGCCGCCATCCGGCTCCCACACCATGTACACATCCGCCCGCGCGTAGTGCGACCCCGGGCGCGGTGCGGGGTGATGGCGGAAGCCGACGCTTTCGTACAGTGCGAGCGCCGGGCCGAGCGAGCTGTTGGATTCGAGGAACAGCTCGCGTCCGTCGCGTGCGCGGAACGCATCCAGCAGGCCCTGCATAAGCGCACGACCGACGCCGGCACCGCGGGCTTCCGGGGCGACGGCCATCTTGGTGACTTCGTACACACCCGCCGATTCGCATTTGAGCGCGACCGTGCCGACGACGCGATCGTGTTCGTCGATGGCGAACAGCACGTGGCCGCCGGGCGCCAGGATGTGGGTTTCAGGATCGCCGAGCACTTCGCGATCGATGGGTTCGACCGTGAACCAGCGTTCGAGCCATTCGATGTTGAGCCGGGCGAAGTCGCCGCGCCAGCGCGGGGCGTAATCGACGATGCGGAAGGAGGCGGCATTCATCGCCTCATCATAAGCGCCACGAACGCGTACGGCGGCCGAAGCCGCCGTACGGATGAGCGTTCGCGATTGGCGATCAATGAATCAGTTCTTGCCCTTGCCCTGCCCTTTCGGCTCTGCGTTGCCCTTGCCCTGACCATGGTCCTTCGATGCTGCGTTGCCCTTGCCTTGCGACGACTTGGCCGGTGCATGGCCATTGCCCTGCGCCTTCGAGGGCGTAGCAGCCTTGGCGTTGCCATTGGACGCCTGGTGCCCCACGTTCTTCGGCTTGGCTGATTCGCGCGGACGACCCGGATAGTCGCGTGCGAGATCCGCATCGATCGTGATGCTGCGACCCCAGCGGTCGTAACTTGGAACGAAGCCCTTCTTCAGGCGGTGGAACTCGGCCGAACCGGGCTTGATGCCGAGGTTCTTCGCGACCTCACCCCAGCCCTGGGCGTGGTCGCGCTCCCACATGTCGGCGACGTAACGGCAGGGACGTCCCAGCGCGGAGGCGATCGAGCATGCGAAGTACACATCGCCGGGTGCCCAGCGACGTTCGCCCAGCAGTTCGTTCACCAGGTCGCGCGGCGCGCCGTAGTAACGCACCATCTCGTCGACGAAAGGATCGCGATAGCGCGCGCCGTAACGATTCATGTCGCCCAGCCATGTGTCGACCCATGCATCGCCCGTGCGCGGATTCCAGCCGAACGTGTATTCCTGGGCTGAAGCCGTGCCCCAGCCCAGCGTCGCCGCCGCGGCCACCAGCACCGCGCCCAGTCGGGCCCTCCACGTCATCGCCATCGTCCAGCTCCTTTCGTCGAAGGGATGCCAACCGGGCATCCCGTTACGGTCCGCCGTCATGACTCAATCGTCGTCGCGCCAGCGACGGTCACGGTGGTCGTTGTCGTGGCGGTCGCGGCGATCATAACGGCGATCGTCCCAGCGGCGGTCCTGGTAGTAGCTGCCGCCGTAGTAGCCGCTGCGCGTGTAGTAGCGGCGATCGTTGCGATGGTCGTAGCGCGAATCGTAGTAATGCGTCGTGCACTTCCCGTGCTTGTTGCAGTTGCCGCGCGGCGCGTTGTAGTAACCGTAGGCATTGCCGTACGGCGGGCCGGCGCGATAGACGCGGCGGTAGTAGGTCGGGCGGCCGCGGTAGTCGTTCACGACGATCAGGCGATCACGGTAACCACGGTCGTAGCGGTAGTAGGGCGATCCCGAGTGATAGACCACGTCGGCTATGTCGACGATCACCCGGGTCAGGTCGTCCGCGCGCGCCGGCGCGGGCGCTGCGGCGGTGAATACACCAAGACCTGCAGCCAGCACCACGGGGGCGACCCATCGGGTCAGGACGGTGGACATGTTTGCGCTCCTGGTTGCCCGCACCCTGCGAGCCCTGGGGCCAAGATGCGACTACCGCGGTGAACGCATTTTTAATCCAGACCGGGTCCAGCGGCTCCGCTCAGCAGCCGTTGGGGATCGCGTTCAGCTCGCGCTGGCGGCGAGTTCACGCACCGCCGCCGGCAACTCGTGCGCGCTGGCGATCCGACGCAGGCGTGGCGCGTCGTCGGCGACATCGGCCTCGTTCTCGTGGCCCCAGGTCGTGTGGTACGGCACGTGGATGCCCCACCCGCCCAGGTCCAGCACCGGCGCGATATCCGAACGCAGCGAGTTCCCGACCATCACGAAGCGCTCGGCCGGCAACTGGAACTCCTCGAGCAGGCGCGCGTAGGTCTGCGTGTCCTTCTCGCTGACGATCTCGATGCGGCGGAACAGTTCGGCGAAACCGCACTGGCGCACCTTGGCTTCCTGATGGAACAGATCGCCCTTGGTAATCAGCACCACCTCGAAGTCCGCGGCGACCGCTTCCACCGCCTCGCGGATGCCCGGCAGCAGCTCGACCGGATGGCGCAGCAGCGACTTGCCGAGCTCGACGATGCGATGCACGTCTCGGGCCTCGATGCGCTGCGCGGTGATGTCCACCGCCGCTTCGATCATCGACAGCACCATGCCCTTCACGCCATAGCCGAACAGCGCGATGTTGCGCTTTTCGACTTCGTACAGGCGCTCCTGCACGCGCGCGTCGCGCAGGTCGACGTACGCGCCAACGATGCGCTCGAACTCGAGCTGGGCGTCGTCGAAGTAATCCTGGCTGCGCCAGAGGGTGTCGTCGGCGTCGAAGCCGATCAGCTGGATGGTGCTCATGCCGGTAGTTTAAAGGAGGCAGTCCCGCCTCGGCCTGCGCTGCAAAGAACAAGGGCGGCCGAAGCCGCCCTTGCAGGAGTCCAACAATGCGCAAGTTGGACTGGATCGAGGTGCCGCTATTACTTGCCGCCGCCGCTGTTCCCGGTGGCGCCGCCCTGCGCCTTGGCGACGTAGGCCTTGTATTCGTCGGCGGTCAGCGCGCCATCGGCGTCGGCGTCGGCCTGTTCGAAGACCTGGCTGAGCGCGGGCACGCTGGAAGCTTCGGACTTGCTGAGCGAGCCGTTCTTGTCGGTATCCACGTCCGACCAGCTCTTCTTCGCCGGCGCACCCGAAGCCGGCGTAGCGGCGGACGCGGCGGCCGGATCCTGGGCCTGCGGCGTGGCCGACTGCGCGAAGGCGAGCGGCGCCGACAGAATGGCGACCAGTGCGGCGGCGGCGACCAGCGGCTTGCGGTTGGTGATCATCATGCGGGTGTCTCCTGGAATGAAGGAAGTTC
>Ga0209256_1000723_pt1 | contig 43638 bp, 49 predicted proteins | sample AraplaCol_mCL_r2_2_FD_184270 | JGI IMG/M metagenome (GOLD analysis project Ga0209256, IMG submission 184270) | Arabidopsis root microbial communities from North Carolina, USA - plate scrape MF_Col_mCL_r2 (SPAdes) (version 3) | ecosystem: Host-associated > Plants > Roots > Endosphere | place...
AACAGGCACACGGTTGCCGGAGAAGATCAGCGCACCTTCGCGCTCGAGCGCGGCGACGTCGAGCCCGAGCTCCTCGGCCAGGGACTTGTTGAGCTTGATCAGCCAGGGTTCGGCGACAGGGGTCGGCTCGACGCGGGCGAAGAACTGCTGCGGCAGCCGCGCATAGCTGTTGTCGAAGACAAAGGCTTCAGCATTTCCGGTCGGTGAGGGGGGAGCGTAGTTCATGATCAAGCGGTCAACGGCGTCTGCCGGGATAACCCGGGGCCGTCCTTTCCGCCCAAGTCTACACGAGATCACGATGATTGTGGGTCGGCGCGGCCAAAAATCATCGTGATCGATTCTTGGAAGTGAGCGGGATGCGGGCGGAAAGCCGCGCACGCATTCCTCATCCCTAACACTATGGCTTTGCGGGAGCCCAAAAACGCGGCGCCCTCCCGCGATTACTCGCGAGAGGGCCGGGAGGGCGAGGCCCCGTGCCTCAGGCGCTCAGCGCCGTCGGTGGAAGGCAGGCCTCGCAGATTGCCGCGATATGGCGATGATCGGTGCCGCAGCAGCCACCGAGGATGCGCAATCGTGGCAAATGCGCTGTCAGTGTTCTGTACCGCTGCCCGAGGTCGGCGGGATCGCCGGCATCGAGCGTTTCGCTATTGTCGAGTTCAGCATGGCTCATCATCGAGGCGTTGGCCCGGATGCCGGCAATGCGTTGCGTCCAGGTGCCTTCGGCGTCGAGGATTGTTTCGAAGTGGCTCGGATGGGCGCAGTTAATCATGTAGTAGTGCGGATAGCCGCCGGTCGCAGCGTCGACGGTCTCGATTGCTGTCTGAAGCGTGCGGCCGTCCGGTAGCCGACCATTTGTCTCCACCGTGAAGGAAATGGCGCAGGGCATGCCGTGGCTCTGGGCCGCACGGGCAATGCCGGTCGCTTCGTCGATGCTAGTCAGCGTATAGGCGCTCACCATGTCCGCATCGCTGACGGCAAAGGCCGAGATTTGCGGCGAATGGTAGTCTTCGGCCTCGTCAGGGCTCATACGGCCCAGGCGGTAGCCGTCGCCACGCGGCCCGATCGCCCCGCTGAGCACGATCGGTGCCTGCGGGCGCTCATATTCGCCGCGCAGTTCCGCAAGCATGTAGACGGCATTCTGGTTTGTGACGGCCAGTGCCTCGTCATTGTAGCCAAGCTTTACGCCCCAGTCCGAGCTTGCCCGCCATGTGGGCGTATCGAGCACGAAGCCGGTGCCATGTTGCTGAGCGATCGCGAGGTAGCGCGCGTAGTAGCTCAGCAACCGACGCCGCCCATCGGCGGTCGAAAGCAACACGAAGGCTGCGAAGTGTGGAAGCGTGACGCCTTCGTGGAAAATCAGCGTCGTCTCCATGCCGCCGTCGCTCAGGAACAGCCCACCCTTCAAGAGTGGCAGGCTCCGTCGGTATTTGGCCATGTCGGTCTCCACCGGTTCAGTCTTGCTGATGGGGCTCGGGGACGCCTCCAATCCCGCAGAACCACGTAAATTACTGCCTTTTTATCGTCTTCTAAACTAGACGACTTAAGGTATACTATTGCTAATATATCCGCATATTGTAGCGAAATCAGTCACTTACTGCGTTGGTTCCGTCACGGCGTCGTCGGCTGATGGCCCCTTCGTTGTCGGAAACCGCACCAATGGTAGGGCAGCCGCTAATGCGAAAGGGTGAGGAAACGCGAGCGAGAATCCTCGACACCGCGGAGGCGGCGGTGCTGGCGAAGGGTTTCGGCGCGACCTCGATCGACGAACTGATCGCCGAGATCGGCATTACCAAGAGCGGGTTCTTCTACCATTTCCGTGACAAGAACGAACTCGCCCGGGCGCTGCTCGAACGCTACATCGAGAACGACGAGCGCATCTACGATGAGATCTTCGGTCGAGCCCATCAGTTGGCCGACGACCCGCTGCAGGCGTTCCTGCTCGGTTTGAAACTGCTGTCCGAAACTCTGTCCGACCTGCCGAACGGCCACCCCGGATGTCTGGTTGCGGTGATGTGTACCCAGGAGCGCGCCTTCGATCGCGAGATTCAGGAAATCAACCGGCAGGCGGCGTTGGCGTGGCGTCGACGCTTCGGCGCGATGTTCGCGGAGATCATGCGCGTCTATCGGCCCCGCGAACCGCTGGATGTCGATCAATTGGCCGACATGGTTTCGACCGTGCTCGAAGGCGGCATCATCCTGTCGAAAGCGCTGAAGCAGCCCGAAAGCCTGCCGCAGCAGTTGCTCGTACTCCGATCCCTGGTCCGGCTGCTGTTCCAGCCGGCCGCCGCCTAACCTTCCATCTCAAGCGCCAAAGCGGCGAGCTTGCGCACCGTATTGAGGTTGCGCGCGGTGCCGGCCTTTGCCGCCGGCAGCTTGAGCTTCGAACGTCCCGAGCCATTGGGGAAATGAATGTAGATTTCGTGTCCAGCCAACCGCACTTCCTCATCATCCGGGGCGACAAGCTTGTCGAGCGCGTCCGCGGGTGCGGGCTCCGAGAGGAACACGATGTGCAGCAGGTTGGGTTTGGCGTCCGGGAAAGGGGCGCGATCGGCGATCGCCTGCAATTGTGCGCCGGTCCGGACCATCACGCCCGGCGCCTTCCCGAACTTTTCGAGAAGGGCGCCGTCCAGCATTGCTGCTGCTTTGGCTGCCGGCAGATCCGAGCGGAACAGGACGTTGCCGCTCTGGATGTAGGTCTTGACGTCGGCAAAGCCGAGCCCCTCGCAGATTGCCTTCAGGTCTGCCATGGCGAGCGAAGTCGTGCCGCCGACATTGACGGCACGGAGCAGGGCGACATGGACGGGCATGGCAGTGCCTCCTAGATCACGATGATTTTGGGTCGGATCGACCCCAAATCCATCGTGATCGATTCCATAAGCTAGAGCGGGATGCGGGCGGAAAACCGCATACACTTTTCCTCATCCCGCACTGGTTACATCCTGCCGGCGACCTTGATCGCAAAGGCATACTCGAAGGCGATCTCTTCGAGCCGCTGGAAGCGCCCGGACGCGCCGCCATGGCCGGCATCCATGTTGGTCTTCATCAGGATCGGTTCGCTGCCGGTGGTCTTCTCGCGCAGCCGCGCGACCCACTTTGCCGGCTCCCAATAGGTGACGCGCGGATCGGTGAGGCCACCGAGCGCGAGGATCGCCGGGTAGGACTTTGCGCCGACATTGTCGTAGGGCGAGTAGCCGGCGATGATGTCGTAGAATTCGCGGCTTTCGATCGGGTTGCCCCATTCCGGCCATTCCGGCGGGGTCAGCGGCAGCGTGTCGTCGAGCATGGTGTTGAGCACGTCGACGAAGGGCACGGCGGCGATGATCCCGGTGAACTTCTCCGGAGCCATGTTGGCGATAGCGCCCATCAGCATGCCGCCGGCCGAGCCGCCCTCGGCAACGATCTTTGCGTAGGATGTGAACTTCTGCTGATTCAGATAGTCAGCGGCGGCGATGAAATCCTTGAAGGTATTGGTCTTCTTGGCCATCTTGCCGTCTTCGTACCAGGCAAAGCCGCGATCCTTGCCGCCGCGAATGTGGGCAATGGCGTAGACGAAGCCGCGATCGGCGAGCGACAGGCAATTGGTGTTGAAGCCGGCCGGAATGGTGATGCCGTAGGCGCCATAGCCATAGAGCAGGCAGGGGGCGGAGCCGTCGAGCGGCGTGTCCTTGCGATAGAGCAGCGTCACCGGCACTTCAGTGCCGTCCCAGGAGGGGGCGAAGACGCGCCGGGTGACATAGTCGTCCGGGTTGTGGCCGGAAGGCACCTCCTGGGTCTTCAGCAGCGTGCGTTGACGCGTCGCCATGTCGTAGTCGAAGAGCTGCGACGGCGTCGTCATCGAAGAGTAGGAGAAGCGGATGACGTCGGTATCGTATTCGGCGGCACCCGATAGGCCGAGCGAATAGGCCTCTTCGGCAAAGGCGATCGCATGTTCCTCTCCGGTCTTTCGGTCGCGGATGACGATTTCCGGCAGACCTTCGCGCCGCTGCAGCCAGACGAGATGACGGGCATAGGCCATGTGGCTGAGGATCAGCGTGCCGGGCTTGTGCGGCACCACCTCGCGCCAGCTTTCTTTGCCCGGTGCATTTACCGGCGCTTCCAAGATCTTGAAGTCCTTGGCGCCGTCGGCGTTGGTGAGGATGTAGAAGACGTCGCCGCCCTCGGTCATCGAGTATTCGAGCCCTGTGACGCGCTCGGCGACGAGCTTCGGTTCTGCCGTCAGGTCGCTGGTCGAAAGCAGCCGATATTCGCTCGTCTCGTGGTCATGGATGTCGATGTAGATGAAGTCGTCGAGCAGCGAGCCGCCGACCGACATGAAGAACCCCGGATCCGCTTCCTCATAGACCAGCCGGTCGTCCGCCTGGTTGGTGCCGAGCACGTGATGGAAAATCTTCGAAGGCCGGTGGTTGTCGTCGAGCACGGTATAGAAGAAGCTTTTGCCGTCCGGCGCCCAGGCGCCGCCACCGCCGGTGTTCTCGATGATATCGGTCAGGTCCTCGCCGGTGGCGAGATCGCGAACCCTCAGCGTGAAATATTCCGAGCCCTTGTCGTCATAGCCCCAGATTCCAAGGCTGTGGTCGGTCGAGTGGTCGAGACCCGCGAGGCGGAAATAGGCCTTGCCCTCGGCCTCCTTGTCGCCGTCGAGCAGCAGTTGGCGGATCGCCTCGTCCTTGTGGTCGCCGTTGCGCGGAATGCGGAAGTAACGCGGCTGCTCGCCGCCGGTGACATAGGCGTGGCCATAGGCAAACGGGCCGTCCTTGACCGGTATCGAGCTGTCGTCTTCCTTGATCCGGCCGCGCATCTCGGCAAACAACGCCTTTTGCAGCGCCTTCGTGTCGTCCATGGCCGCGTTCATATAGGCGTTTTCCGCTTCCAGGTGCTTGCGGATTTCCGGATCGAGGATCGAGGGATCGCGGAACATCGCCTGCCAATTGTCGGCGCGCAGCCAGGCATAGTCATCGGTACGGGTGATGCCGTGGCGCGTGTCGCTCACCGGCTTTTTTGCGGCGACGGGAGCTTTGGGGAGGTTGCTGAATACGGACAAGATGCGTCTCCGGGATCAATGCGGCGGGAGACAATGAGATAGAGAGCCTGCTGATGGGGATCAAGCGCAAAGGCTGGCAGCGGCCGAGCGTTCGCCGTTCTCTGGAGGCGGCCTTCCCCCTTGAGATGGGGGAAGGCCCTGCCATTCTTACGTTTTCGTCTTCGCCTGCCGCCGGTATTCCTCAACCGGCAGTCCGCCGACACCCCAGTCTTCGAGCGCTACCTCGTCTATGACGACGAAGGTGGTGGCGGGATCCTTGTTGAGTACGGTCTGAAGCAGATCGGACACGCCCTTGATCAGGGCGGCCTTCTGCTCGGCGGTCGCGCCCTCGCGGGTAATCTTGATGTTCACGTAAGGCATATGCCCCTCCTTACTTCGCGGGTTTGATGTCGTAGTGGAAGACCTTGGCGATGATCTGCCAGCGTCCTTCGACGAAGACAAGAGACAGAAGATCGGTGAAGGCCTTTTCGCCGATAGCGCATTGAACCTTCGCAAGTGCCGCCACCGGTCCCGCAAATTCGATGGAAAGGATCCGGTCTGCACGCACCTCACCACGACTGGCGGGCGAGGGGCGCTTGTCGACAACAGGAAAATATCGCTCCATGTCGAGCTCGAACAGGGAACCATCCGTCGCCGTGGCGTAGAGCGCTTTCGGATGGAAGACCTGCCTGAGGAGGCCGGTGTCGCTCCGGTAGAGCCCATCGAAGTAGCCTTGCAGCACCTCGATGACGGCGCCGAAGCGCGGATCGTTCGATGAGCCGCTCATGCCGCGATCAGCCCTTCGGCTTTCATTGCCGCCTGCACGGAGGGGCGCTGGCCGACCCGCTGCATATAGGCTGTCAGGTGGGGCCAAGGGCCAAGCGAAATACCCGTGACGCTCGTCCAATTGACGACGGTGAAGAGATAGGCGTCGGCTACGGAAAAAGCGTCTCCGAGCACATGGGCGCGACGATCGGATAGCAGTGTCTCGACGTTGCCGAGGCGTTTGCCGACCTGCGCTGCGGCGGCTTCCTTTGCGTCGGCGCTCGCCGTCTTGCTGAACAGTGGCGAGAACGCCTTGTGCAATTCGGAAGCGATGAAGTTCAGTTGCTCCTGCAGGCGAGTGCGCTCCAGCGTGCCGTTGGCGGGCGCCAGTCCGGCCTCAGGAAAACGGTCGGCAATATACTGCACGACGGCCGCACCCTCAGTGACGACGTCGCCGGTTTCCAGCACCAGCGCCGGCACATAGCCTTTGGGATTGATCGCCTTGAAATCGGCACCGCCTTCGGTGAGGTGCGTCGCGGTGTCGACCTTGACGATCTCAAAATCGACGCCGGCTTCGCGCAGGCTGATATGGGGGGAAAGCGAGCAGGCGCCGGGGGCATAATAAAGCTTCATGGCCAAATTCCTTTTGCAATGGTGGTCTCTGTCGAAGACGGGCGGAACCTAACCTCAGGCGATAACTTTTGTATATGAGATAACTTTATGTTACCGACGTTTCCGGTTTCCCCGCGGTAACTGGAGAATTTTGCCCATGAGCTTGAAAATTCGAAAGAATAGGGCCGCCGCCTTGCCGCCGACCTGCCCGGTCGGCGAGTGCATGGTCATGCTCGGCGGCGCCTGGGCGCCCAACATCATCTGGTATCTGAGCGGCGGTCCGCGTCGCTTCAGTGAGCTCAAGATTGATATCCCCGGGATATCGGCGAAGGTGCTGAGCACACGACTGAAGGAGATGGAGGAGAAAGGCGCGATCGAACGGCGGATCGTGCCAACGTCACCGCCTTCGGTCGAATACAGGCTCAGCGACCTCGGTGAGGAATTCGTGCCGGCGATCCATGCGATCGTCGAAGTCGGCAATAAACTCAAGCTTCGCCGCGAGGCAAAGCTCGCGGAGGAAGCCGACCGGCAGAATGTCCCGCAGGCGGTGCCCGCCTTATAGCGTGGCTACCGGGCGATTGTGACGGCTACCACCGGCCCTTGAGCGACTGCACCGCATGGTCGATGAACGCCCGAACCTTCGGTGTTTCCGCCTGGCGATCGGCAAAGCAGGCATAGAAGTCGAAGGGCTCGTGGTCGGTGTTGGCAACGCCTTCGCGAGGTGCGCCGCCAAACAGCGGCACGACCAGGCCGCGCTCCATCAGCGGCGCTGCGATAAAGGCTCCGAGGCGGGTGATGCCGGCGCCGGCGATCGCCATTTCGGCAAGCGTGTCGATGTCGTTGCTGACGATCGTCGCTTTCAGTTCCGGCTCGAAGCGCAAGCCGTCGCGGGTGAATGCCCAGCGAAAGATGCGGCCGTGCCCGGCATAGCGATAGACGAGGCAATCGTGGTGGATGAGGTCTTCCGGCCGTTGCGGTCGGCCGCGCCGCTCCAGATAGGATGGCGCGGCGCAGATGATCATCGGCACGGAAGCAAGCTTGCGGGCGATCAAGCCCTGTTCCAGTTGCAGACCGAAGCGCACGCTGATGTCGATCCCTTCGCCGATATGGTCGATCTCCCGATCGGTGACGACGAGTTCGATCGAGACATCGGGATATTTGGCAGCGAAGGACGGCACCAGGGGTGCCACGACATGGCGGCCGAAGGCGACAGATGAAGCGATCTTGAGCGGTCCGCGCGGTTCGGCGTTGAGCGCCGAGACGGCAGCGGCTGCAAGCTCCAGTTCATGAACGACACCGCGTACCCGCTCGTAATAGATCCTGCCGCTCTCGGTGAGCCCGAGCTGGCGGGTTGTCCGGCTGAGCAGCCGACTGCCGAGCGTACGTTCAAGCCGCGCAATGTTCTGGCTTGCCGATGCGGGGGTGATCCCCAGCTTTCGCGCGGCCGCGGCGATGCTGCCCTCTTCGACGCTTCTGACGAAACTCTCCACCCCGCGCAGCGTGTCCATAATCCCATCCATCGAATATTGGTATCTATTCGATGGTTTTGCCTATTTCTGAAGGAGGCTGCAATGGCCTACATCGCCGCAGCGCGATCCGTATAAGTTCGGTCCGAAGCGAGGGGGTGGTCCCCTCGGTCATCTCAGGAGAGCTTCTGATGGAAGACACCCTATCGGCTCCGCGGATCGCGCGTCGCCGCAAGTTGCCGCCCCGAGCGGCGCCCATCGCCTTTGCCTTCTTCATGTCGGCGATCATGGCGTTTCTGATGTGCTGCGTCATCGTCGGCGCCAACACAGGCATCGATGCCGGTTATCCGGCCCGCGTGCTCAGCTCCTACGGACTGGCAATGCCCGTCGCCTTCATCTGCGTGCTTCTCGTGCGACCGCTCGTTGCCAGGCTCGTCGGCGCAGTCTGCCGCCTGCCGGTCTGACAGGGCACCGTCCCGGAAACCGGGAGGGGCGGTCCCCCGCATCGCCGGTGACCACCCGGTCACCTTCGAGTGCCGTCAACCAGAATAGGTCAACCCGATCGGAACAAAGAGAAGCCACGCCCAGCTGTCCGGGCGTGGCTTGCGCGTTATCGGCAACGGGCCGCGGCGTTGCCCTGGTCGAGTTTGGTAGCGTTGACTGTCAGCACCGAGCCGGGCGACTGGGTGATCGTTCCCGCCGACCAGCCGTTGTCGAGCAGGCAATCCTTCGGCGTGTTGGTGACGCTGACATTGCCCGTAATGTCCTCGGTCGGACCGGAGAAGTAGAGGCCCGCCTTGCCGGCCTTGTCGACCGTCATGTTCTTCAGCACGATGTCGCGCACCGGTCCTCCCAGGAACTCGTATTCGTTGCCGTAGATGTAGGCGCCATAGGTGCCGGCATTGGTAACGGCGACGTCCTGAAGCGAGATGCCCGAGACCGGATTGAAGAAGATGCCGGCATTGCGCGTGCCGTCGACCGTCAGGCCCTTTACGTTGACGTCGGTGGTCGTCGCATCGAGGTTCGGGCTGGAAACGAGCATCAGGCCGTTGATGCCGCCCATGAGCCGCATGTCGTTGATGGCGACATTCGAAGTGCCTTGGAGCACCACGAGATCCATGTCGCGATCCTGCTTGGAATTGTCGACCGAGACACGATCGAGTTTGACATCCTTGCCTGCGACGAGCAGCACACCTTCGCGGCGGGAGTTGCTGATCGTCACGTTGTCGATCGTGACGTTTTCCGTGCCGGTGACCAGCTCATAGTCTGTCCGGCCGACCTTCCTGAATTCGCCGCCGGCAAAGACGCCGTAGGTCACCTTGTCGATCGAGGTGTCGCGTACTGTCACGTGGCGGCTGCCGACGGAGCTGACGGCGGCAAAGGGCGCCTTGTTCGGATTGTAGATCGAGAATTCGCAGGTCGTGTTGTTTTCGCAGATGAAGAGATCGTGGATGCGGCTGTCCTGAACCAGCGCGCCATTGACCCGCGTAAAGCGAATGCCGTCGTGATTGGTGGCGGAAATATCGACGTTGTCGATCGTCACGTTCGCTGCATCGGTCGCCGAGATGCCGGCGAGACCGCCGCGGACCGCAAGCGACGAGACCGTGCTGCCGCTTGCCATCGCGATCACGTCCTGGGCCGGATTGTAGCCGGTGATCGTCGTGGCCGCGCCGTCATTGACGAAGGTGGCCGTCGCGCCGCTTCTTGTGCCGCGCACGGCAAGCGCACCGCCGCCGCCGAGAAGTGTCTGGCCGTTGCCGAGTGCGAGCGCTTGGTCGACGCCGAGATTGCCGTCGGTGAGGATCAGCGCGTTGGCGCCCGCAGCTCCGATCAGGGCGTTGATATCAGAGGCACTGCCCGAAGCCGAGGAAACTGTGACGACCCGTCCGGCGTTGCGGCCGCTGTTGGCGAGCTGGGCCGCTTCGATGTCGCCGGTGGCGCCTGCGTGGGTGTGGATCCTGGTCGACCTTTCGACACGTTGCGTCATCGGGTCGAAGGCGTTGCCGGTCGAACCGGTCGCTCCGAACGGAATGCGCAGCCGGGCCATGACGGCGCCCTTGAGCTTGTCCTCGTTGTCATAGGTGCCGGTGACGCCGAGCGAAACCGTCGAGCCGTCGGAGAGGCCGGGCAGGTCGGCGAAGGTCAGCTCCGCACGCAGCTTGGCGCCGAACATGTCGTCGAGGTTGCGGCCGCCATACCAGTAGCTGCCGCCGAAGACCTTGAGCTGCACCTTGGAGTCTTCCTCGAACACCGGCAGCCGGCCGCCGATTTCGGCATCGATGCCGCGCCGCGCCCGTTCCTTGCCTTCCTGGAAGACGAGCACGTGGTCGCGCACGTAGGCCGTATTGAACGCGCTGAGTGATTTGGCACCCGTCAGCGGCAGGTAGAAGTTGCCGCGCATTTCGAGGTCGCCGCTCAACGCCTCAAGGCCGAAGGACAGCTGGCTGAAGGAGTTGCCGTAGCTGCTCTTCAGATAGTCGTAATAGCCATAGGCGCCGATCACCCATTGATCGCTGGCGCGGAAGCGATAGCCCGCACCGATCGAGCCCTGACGGACGGAGTCATTTTCAATCGCGCCGCGTGTATCGATGAAAATCGCATTGCCCGAATCGAGCACGAAGGGCAGGAAAAAGCCGCCACTGGCACCCGAACCACCGCTGAAGAAGCCGCCTTCGATCTCCGCCTGGGGGCGGAAGTCAACGGCCAGGGCAGGGCTTGAAAGCAGGGTGCTGCTTGCCAGGGCAGCTATAAAAATATTCTTATTTTTCATATCATTAACTCCGCATGTATGTGGCCTTGGGCGAGGCCACTTGGACATGCGGTTAAGATATGTGAGTAAAATACTCAAGTTTATTGATCGACGACGCAGCGGCTATCCAGCGACGTGTTGACGCAGGACCTCAAAAAGCTTCATCCGCAACTTTAGGAATATATAGTTCGCTGTCGGCATGCCGCCCGCCAGTCGGCGGGCGGGAGCGATCAGATAGTGGTTAGCCTTTGAGCGCCGCGATGTTGTCCTTGGCGTAAGTCTCCACGCTGCGCGGCTCATGGCCCGTCATCGTCTTCACGTCGCCGGTCGGTTTGGCGACCCAGCCCTCGCGCACCGGATAGAAGATGGAGGCAAGGAAGCGGGCATAGTCCGCCGGCACGCCGGCCCCTGTCAGAATGCCAACGAAGGTATCGTCGTCGACCGGTGCATAGGCGATCGGTTTGCCGGTGACGCGCGACAGGATCGCGGCGGCTTCGTCGTAGCTCAGCGCTTCCGGGCCGGTGAGATTGTAGGCGCGACCGTTGAAGGCGTCGCTCGTGAGGGCGGCTGCCGCACATTCGGCGATGTCGCGCGTATCGATGAAGCTCGTCTTGCCCTCGGCTGCCGGCACGGCGATCGCGCCATGTGGAGGCAGGTTTTGGTGACACGGTTTCCGGCCGGAAACCGCCGTGGGGGCGTGATGGAATACGACGTCTATATCCAGACTTGCCCGACCCGCTTGGTGCTGGACCGGCTTGCCGACAAATGGGCGGTCCTGGTGCTCGGCAAGCTTGACGAACAGCCGGTGCGCTTCAATCAGCTGAAGCGCGAGATCGATTGCATTTCGCAGAAGGTGCTGTCACAGGTTCTAAAGAAGCTGGAACGCGACGGTCTCGTTAGCCGCAGCGTCTATGCCACCGTGCCAGTGACCGTTGAATATGCGATCACGCCGCTTGGCCGCACGCTGACGTCGACCGTCGCCGCCCTGACGCGCTGGGCCGAAGACAACATCGAGGCGGTGCTGGAGGCGCAGCAAAAATACGACCGCAGCGCCTGAGGCGGCTGCGGCCGACGAGTTGCCGCAGACATCATTCGTCTGCAGCCCGGGAGAGAGGCGTCAGGCGACCAGCTTGAGGCCGATGCCCCAGGGGTCGATGAGGCTGTAGCCATCGCCGGCGCGGTTGACCGGAATTTCCAGCGCATCGAGCTTGGCAAGCGCCGCGGCGCGTTCGGCCGGGTCCTTGTACTGGATCGTATAGTCCGAAAGCCCGGTCATATGGCCTTCGCGCTTCGGTGCGCCACGCGAATTCCAGATGTTGGCGGCGACATGGTGGTGGTACTTGCCCGAACCGAAGAAGCTCGCGCCGGGATAGCGTGCCATCAGCCCAAGTCCCAGCACGTCGCGGAAGAACGCGTCGGCTTCGGGGATGTTGGAGACCTGCAGATGGATATGGCCGATGGCGGTTCCATCAGCCATGCCGTCCCAATTGTCCTTGGGTGCTTCGTCATAGAGCGCCTGGAGATTGAGCGGCAGCGTGTCCATGCCGACGGTGCCGTCGGGCTTGAAGCTCCATTCGGAGCGCGGCCGGTCGCGATAGACCTCGATACCATTACCTTCGGGGTCGGCGAGGTAGATTGCTTCGCTGACCAGATGGTCGGAAGCGCCCTGTAGCCTAATGTTGTTGTGGGCGGCGTGGGCCAGCCAACGGCCGAGCTCCCCGCGGTTCGGCACGAGAAAGGCGTTGTGGAAGAGACCCGGCGCATTGCGGGGTGCCCTGGCAGCGTTGCCTTCGGTTGTCAGGCTCAGGAGCGGGCGGCCGGCAACGCCGAGCGTTTCGCCGCTCTTGCTCGTTTCGATCGGCTTCAAGCCCATGATTCTCTGGTACCAGGCCGAAACAACGGGCAGATCCTGGACGACCAGATGTGCGTGGTCGACATGCGCAGGCATGGCAAGGGCGTGGTCGGTCGGGGTATCCGTCATGTCTGCCTCCTGGGCATCGAAACCGTAGCCGCTCTGCCGGCCCAGTTTCGTTGAAACTGTTGCCAGCAATATGGGCCGGCTCGCCCGTTCACGGAAGCCCGTCAGTCGCTTGATGTTGTGTTCGATGAGCGTTGACAGTGGTTGCCGTCGCCCTACCTCCATTTGAGTAGGGTCACGCGAGCGCGGCGCTTTCGATTTGATTTCAATCAAAGCCGGGAAAGCGGTCGAGGCGCAATCTCCAGACGAGGGATTGGCCCGCCACATCTGGCGCGGCGATCCGTGAGGGCAACAGAAGGAGTGCAGCATGTACAAGAAGATCATCGTCCCGATTGCCATGGATCAGCTCGAGCACGGCGAATCTGTGCTGGGCATCGCCGAGAAGCTGATCGACGAAGGGGGCGAGATTGTCCTGCTCAACGTTGTCGAAGATCTGAATGCCTACGCGCAGGGCTACATGATCGTCGATTTCCCGTTGGAGATGGTCGAGGAATCCCGCAAGCAGGCAAAAAAGACGCTCGAGGACATGAAGACCAAGCACGGGATCAACGGCCGTGTTGAAATTCGCACCGGCGGTGCTGCCGGCACCATCAACGCCTGCGCGAGCGAAGAGAATGCCGATCTGGTGATCATCGCCTCCCACCGGCCGGGCCTGATCGATTACTTCATCGGATCGACCGCGAGCCGCGTGGTCAGCCATTGCCCCTGCGCCGTACTCGTCGACCGGTAACCCACCAACAATAAGAGCGGCTGCGGCGCGATCCTGCGCCGCCACCGCCGAGGAGTCTTCAGATGGACAAGTTTGCGCTTGACGATTTTCGCAGCCGCCTCACCCACCGCAAGGAGGAGCTGCAGGGGCGGCTGGTCAAGATCGAGCACGATCTCGATGAGCCCATGAACGCCGATGTGCCGGATCGCGTGACCGAGCGGGAAGGCGACGAGGTTCTGGAAGGCCTCGGTCTTGCCGGCCAAGAAGAGATCCGCGCGATCGACGCGGCACTCGACCGGATCGCCGCCGGCACCTTCGGCACCTGCGTCCGCTGCGGCCTGCCGATTTCGTCAGCGCGCCTGCAAGCTGTTCCCCATGCGCCGCTCTGTCAGGAATGTGCGGCGGAGGTTGCCCGGGGCGGAAGATGAACCATCGAGCGATCGCCGCCGTGCCCGCAGCGGCGATCTTCGGATCGTTATCTTAGTTCCAGCTTCAGTCTCGGCAGAAAGCGCCCCGGGATTACGGTCGATGCGATGACGCCGTCATCGACCGCGCCCATGCGGCGATAGAAATCGGCAGCGCCCGGGTCGGCATCGATCGTCATGACCGTGGCGCCGCGGTTGAGCGCTGCTTCGACACACCAGGCGAAAAGGCTGCGGCCAATGCCAGCGGCGCGCGCGTCCGGATCGATGAAGAGCTTGTCGAGTTCGGCGATCTGGCCATCGGAGCGAACCTGCGCCAGACCGAGGATCCGCTCGCCATCGACGGCGATCTGCAGGTCCGAATCCTTCCAGTCCTCGGCCGTCAGCGTCAGCGCCGGACGGCAAGCCTCCAGGAAGGCGGCGTCGTATCCCCATACCGCTTTCGATCGCAGGCAAAGCTCGCTGAGCGCGGCCGCCAGTTCCGGCTGAGGGGTGCGCAACTTCGACATGGTTCTCCTCCCGATCGGCGTAATCTTGTCAGCGCATGTGGTCATCGCCGCGCCTGCGAACAAGGTCCCGCGCACTCAGCAGATATGTCATGCGATTGTTGTAATGCGTTGCAAAAGTTGATGCTTTCGCCACGCCACCATATCTTTGCGGCGGCCCAGGGCTGTGGCAGGATGGCGATGATGGCGCGACAGCTACGAGCGTGCCCGAGAAAAAGACAGAGACCCGGGAGAGGGATCGCGTGGAATTCGCTGGCGTCAAATGGAACTATGACCGCTCGGAATTGATTGCCGACGGCATCGTGCACGGCATCGGTCTTGCCGCCGCGCTCGTCGGTGTCACCGCACTGATCTTCTATGCGACGCTTTGGAGCACCAGCGGCCAACTCGCTGCCGCCACCGTCTACGGAGCAGGACTGCTCGCGACGCTGTCGATCTCGTTTCTCTACAACCTCTATCCGATCTCGCGGACCAAATGGTTCCTGCGCCGCTTCGATCATTCCTCGATCTTCATCCTGATCGCCGCGACCTATACACCGTTCCTGCAGCGCGGGTTGGAAGACCCGTTCCTGTTCGTGATGCTGATCGGCATCTGGGCGATCGCGGCCCTTGGCGTTGCGATCAAATGTCTTTTCCCCGGCCGGTTCGACCGGCTGGCGATCCTGCTCTATCTCGCCATGGGCTGGAGCGGCGTGCTCGCTGTCGGGCCGCTCTTGTCGGCGCTGACGGCAACGACGCTGGTGCTGATCCTGATCGGCGGCATCATCTATTCCGCCGGCGTGATTTTCCATGTCTGGGAAAGGCTGCGTTTCCAGAACGCGATCTGGCACGGTTTCGTTGTGACCGGTGCGGCCGTTCACTATTCGGCCGTGGTGAGCTGCTTCAGCGCCGCAGCCTGAGCGGCGGTCAGTTCGGCGCTTCGCCCGCAACCGCAGCGACAGGCGGGTGCTGACAGCCTTCCGATGGCCTGAGGGCCTCCGCCATCCGCGAGATCACGCCGTCGAAACTGGTGAGCCGGCTCTTGCGGTACTGAAGGCGGAAATAGGCGGCGCTGCCGTCGCAGAGCGCGATGGCACGGGTATAAAACACTTCTTCGCCACGGACGCCCGAAAAGCTTGCCCAGGCTGCCGTCACCCGCGCATAGGCGATCCGCCAGTCGCCCTCGCGCTCGATCCCGATGCGGTCGTTGACGTCGGTCTCGAAGTCGCCATCCAGCAATGTGCTGCCAAAGACCGAAAGGGTCGCACCATTGTCGTTGGCATGAAAGCTGGCGCCGTCGCCATTGTCGCCCTGGCTCTGCAGTTCGAAGCCAGGCGGAATGTCGAGCACATAGCCGAAACGCGCATTGGCATAGGGTAGCCAATCGTCGGCGGCCGAGGTTGCCACGGCAGACGAAAGCAGGAGCGTGAGTGCTGTCAGGATGCGCAGCATGCGGGACCTCCTCTCGCTTGCTCGACCCAAAGTCTAGATAGCGCGGCTTCGGTGCAGGGCCTGTTCCTAATGGAACAGCAGCCCCCATGCCACTCCTTCCGCGCGCCGGTGTCAATCCTCGGTAAACGTCATCGCATGGCCGTTGAGGCAATAGCGAAGCCCCGTCGGCGGCGGGCCGTCCGGGAACACGTGACCGAGATGGGCGTCACAGTCGGCACAGCGGATCTCCGTGCGCACCATGAAGTGCGAGCGGTCCTCGATCTCGCGGATCGCCTGGTCGTCGATCGCAGCGAAATAGCTCGGCCAGCCGCAGCCGGAATCGAACTTGGTGTCCGAGCGGAAGAGGGCCCGGCCGCAACAGACGCATTCATAGGTGCCAGTCTGCTTGTTGTTGAGGAAAGGGCCGGTGAACGGACGCTCGGTACCCTGCTGTCGGGTGACGCGGTATTGTTCCGACGAGAGTATGGCCCGCCATTCCGCATCGGTCTTCACCACCTTGGGCGTCTTAACGGTCGTCATGAAAGATCTCCTGTCGTTGCGGCGACTATATAGGAATGCCGCCGGAAGCGCGCAATTCACGTCGCGGCCCGGCATTGCGGTCGACGGCGTGGCGTCAGGCGATCTCGCGGCGGATTACGGTCGGGCCGGCGCCGCGCCGGCGCTTGCTGTTGTTGTAGAAGGCGATGAATTCCGCTGCGGGCAACGCCTTGGAGAACAGCCAGCCCTGGCCATACTGGACACCGCGTTCGATGAGATAGTCGGCCTGCTCCTGCCGCTCGATGCCCTCGGCGACGATGTAGAGATCGAGCGACTTGGCAATGTCGATGATATGCGGCGTAATCGAACTGGTTGCAGAGTCCGTTCCGATCGTGTCGATGAAGGATTTGTCGATCTTCAGTGCGTCGAGCGGAAGCTCCTGCAGGTATTGCAGGCTTGAGTAGCCGGTGCCGAAGTCGTCGATCGCCACCGAGTGGCCGCGCCGGCGGGCCTCCTCGATCGTTGCGCGGGCCGATTTCACATCCATGAAGCCCCGTTCGGTCGCTTCCAGCCAGATCTGCTGGGTCAGTATGCCGGTGTTTTCCAGCACCGCCTGGATCACCGGCAGGATGCGCCCCGATTTGATGTCGTCGGCGGCAAGATTGACGGCAATGTGTAGCGAGCGATCCGCAAGGAGGACCGTTTTCAGCTCGGCAATCGTGGCATAGATGACCTGGTCGGTGATTTCTTCGATCAGGCCGTTCTCTTCCGCCAGCGGTATGAAGAGATCGGGGCGGACCATTTGCCCGTCGGGCCGCCGCCAGCGTACGAGCGCTTCGGCACCGACGCAGATGCCGGTCTTCAGTTCGATGAGCGGTTGATAGTGGACGATGAATTCGCGCCGCTGAACGGCGATGGAGAGCTCTCCGAGCGGCGAAAGGCGGCGCCGCGACAGCCAGACGACGAGGCCGACCATAAGCGCTGCGACCAGGGCGCCGACCGGCAGAAGCAGCAGGCGCTCCCGGTCCATGTCCTTAAAAATGGCGATGTTGGGGGCGCTCGCGACGGCGATCCAGTTTGCGCCATGGGAGGTTGCGAACAGATCGTCGGCGTTGCTGCCGGTTTCGGGAAGTTCGGCGAGCCGGGCCGTAAGCGACGCGTCAGGATTGTTCAGAGTGCCGATCAGGACGCCGTTTTTCGTGGCGACTGCAAGCCGGGTGCCGGGCTCCGCAATCACGTCGACAAATCGAGCCGGGTTGGTCAGTACGGTGTAGGAACGATAGCGAAACGCCGTCATGGGGGCGCCGGTACTGATCGTCGGGTACATCCGCGGGATGACTTCGACGCCGTTGCTCGCGAAGAAATCGGCGGGCGGAGAGCGGGTGAGACGGCGCGGCGGATAGCCCCACGACGTGCACCTGAGCAGCCCGTTTTCGAAATAGCCGATGTCTTCGATGGAGGTCGTATTGACGACGAGGGAGCGCAGCGCTGCGATATGTGTTGCCATACAGGGCGGCATGTCAAACCGGTCGGCGGCTTTCAGCGCCCGGGAGGCTTCCTCGAGCGCCGCATCGGCGCGCATGATGGCGTAGTCGGCAAGATGGGAAAGCCGTGTCTGCTCGCTGCGCACCGCGATCGACCAGGAAAGATAATAGGCCGCCATCATCGGCAGGATCGCGCCGAGTGCAGCCAGGATACTGGCGATGACGACTATGCGAGATCGTTCCAAGCAGGCCTCGCCCGTGATCGTTGTGTTGTTCCGTTTCATGCTGCTTGCGGCAGAAAGACGGTCGATGAGCCGGCGCCTTGCGGTTCACAGATATCGTCGAAGGCAGACGTTCCGAGCAGCCGTTGGTTTCCGCCGGCAGGCGGATCCAGGCTTCGTATTATTTTGAATTGAAGAAGCCTTTACGTACAACTACCACGTCTTATTGTCCCGATTCTAGGACGTTCGATCCTGCTGCGACGACAACTGAATATTATGCTAACAGCATTTTAATTGTTGTCGGCCGCCTCCGCACGAAACGAACGAATCTGATAGTGTTTGGACTGCTGCGTCCGATCTCCGAAGCGACTTAACGGCACATAACGTCGATTTTATCTGGATAAGGCTTGAGGCGCCACAACCCTTCTTTTATGTCGGGTCTTCGATTGATTGTATCGTGAAAACATAAAGGAGCAGGCCAGGACGATGGATGTTGCGGCCCTGACATTTCTGGCTCTCGCACTCCCTTTCGTGGGAGCTTTGGTCGCGCCGCTGCTCACGCGCCTCCTCGGGCACAATGCGGCCTGGGTTCTGGCACTCTTCCCGGCGGCCATTGTCCTGCATTTCACCCGCTTCTGGCCGGACGTGGCCAAAGGCGAGGTGGTCACCGGCGGCTATGCCTGGATCCCGTCGTTCAATGTCAGCTTTTCCTGGTTGATCGATGGCCTGTCGCTGACTTTCGTCCTGCTGATCGCCGGCATCGGCATGCTGATCGTGCTCTATTCAGGCGGTTACCTGAAAGGCCATCCACAGCAAGGACGGTTCTTCTCGTTCATCCTGATGTTCATGGGATCGATGCTCGGGCTTGTCGTGTCCGACAGCTTCCTGATGCTCTTCGTCTTCTGGGAACTGACCTCGATCACGTCGTTCCTGCTGATCGGTTTCGATCATTCGCGCGAAGCGGCAAGGCGCGCAGCCCTTCAGGCGCTGGTCGTGACCGGAGGAGGGGGCCTGTTCCTGCTCGCAGGACTTCTGATCATCTGGAACGTCAGCGGAGTCACCCAGCTTTCGCTGCTCATGGCCTTTGGTACGGAGATGCGCGAGAGCCCGTTCTATCTGGCCGCGCTCATTCTCGTCCTCGGTGGAGCCTTTACCAAGTCGGCGCAGTTTCCGTTCCATTTCTGGCTGCCGAACGCGATGGAAGCACCGACTCCCGTTTCGGCCTACCTGCATTCCGCGACAATGGTGAAGGCCGGCGTCTATCTGTTGATGCGGCTCAATCCCGTGCTCGGCGGCACGCCCGAATGGCAGATCCTGCTGCCGCTCTTCGGCGGCGCCACGCTCGTCATCGGCGCAGCTCTTGCTTGCCGCCAGACCGATCTGAAGCTGATGCTCGCCTATACGACCATGGCCTCGCTCGGGCTGCTGGTCATGCTGACCGGTCTCGGCTTCCCGCACGCGATCGAGGCGGCGGCGCTCTATCTTGTCGCACACTCCCTGTTCAAGGGTGCCCTGTTCATGGTTGCTGGCATCATCGATCATGAGACCGGCGCGCGTGACGTGACCAGGCTCGGGGGCTTGCGCTCCGCCATGCCGCTTACGTTCGTCATTGCGCTTGCAGCCGCATTTTCGATGGGCGGCCTGTTCCCCTTCTTCGGCTTCATCGCCAAGGAGGAAATCTACTACGCGCTCTCCGGCTTCGACCGGCGCTCCGTGGTCTTTGCGGCAATCGCGATCCTTGGCAATGCTCTGATGTTCGCGGTGGCCTTTGCCGTCGCCCTCAAGCCTTTCATCGGTGCGAAGGTGGAGACGCCGAAGGCGGCGCACGAGGCGCCGGTGCTGCTCTGGCTCGGGCCGGCGCTGCTTGCCGCCAAGGGGCTTTCCGCCGCCTTGCTCTCGGGGTTGACCCACGAACTCGTGTCGACGCCGATGGCATCGGCGATATCAGGCGAACCGCGTGCGGTCACGATGTCCGTCGTTCCGCATGTCGGGGTGCCGCTGGCCATGTCGACCGCGACCGCGTTGATCGGGATCGTTTTCTACCTGAAGCTCGATCGTTTGCGTGGTTTCATCGCCGCAATCCTTGCCGATATCGGCTGGGGGCCGGACCGTGGTTTCGACCAGCTCATCCGCGGGCTCGTTCGTTTTTCCGTCGGGCTGACGCGCCGGCTGCAATCCGGCCGCCTCGACGTCTACATGACGGCGACCTTCATCCTGGTTGCCTGCGTGCTGCTGGTCGTTCCGCTCACCTACGGCGAACTGCCGCGCGCGCCGTTCTTTGCACCCGACGTGCCACTGCACGAGCTTGCGATCATGGCCATCGCGGTCATCGGTCTCGTTGCCGTCGTGCTCGCTCCGGATCGGCTGACAGCGATCGTCTCGCTCGGCATCCAGGGCTTTGCCGTTGCCGTCATCTTCCTGCTCTATGGTGCGCCGGATCTTGCCTTCACCCAGTTCATGATCGAGACGCTGTCGGTCGTCGTCCTGGCACTGGTGATGACGCGCCTCAGGCTCTCGCCGTCCGACCATCGGCCGCTTGCCCAGAAGGTCCCGGATTTTGCCATTGCACTCGCCTGCGGCTTGGGTTTCGGCCTGATGCTACTGAAGACGACGGGCGTTCCCTTTGACTCCACGCTGACGGAATTCTTCAATCTCTATTCGAAATCGATCGCGCACGGCGCCAATGTGGTGAACGTCATCATCGTCGATTTCCGCGGTACGGACACGCTGGGTGAGATCGCCGTGGTGATGGTCACCGGTCTTGCCATCCTGTCGCTGGTCCGCTTGAGGGCTGGTTCTCTCCGCCGCATCGCCGACAATGATCCGGATGCGGAGGAACGCGCATGAAGTCGGTGATCTTCCGGGCCGTCGCCCCTTTTCTCACCAGCCTGATGGTGCTGTTTTCGATCTTCGTGCTGCTGCGCGGCCACAACGAGCCCGGCGGCGGCTTCATTGGCGGGTTGATCGCGGTTTCGGCGCTGGCGATCTACGGCATCGCCTGCGGCGTCGAGACGGTGCGCCGTGCGATCTATTTTCACCCGATGGCGATTGCCGGCGCGGGGCTGTTCGCAGCGACGGTCGCCGGCCTGATCTCGATTGCGGCACGCGTCCCCTTCATGACCGGTCTCTGGATCTATCCTTCGGTTCTCGGCCTGGAAGTCCCGCTCTCGACGGTGATGCTGTTTGATTGCGGCGTCTATCTCGTCGTCGTCGGGGCGATCAGCTCGATTGCGCTTTCGCTCGAAGAGCGGGGAGGCGAGTGATGGAAGCCTGGTTCGCGCTGCTCGTCAGTATCTTCTTCACGGTCGCCGTCTACCTGCTGCTGTCGAAATCCATCATCCGGGTGTTGCTTGGTGTTGCCATTCTCGGCAATGCCGTCAATCTGCTGATCTTCACCGGAGGGCGGCTGACGCGCGGCGTGCCGCCGGTCGTCCCCGGCCACCAGGACGCGCTCACGGGACCGGCGGCAAACGCTCTGCCGCAGGCACTGATCTTGACAGCGATCGTGATCTCCTTCTCCTTCTTCGCTTTCTTGCTGGTTCTCGCGTGGCGCGCCTACGAGGTGCTGCAGACCGACAATACCGACGAGATGCGCGTCGCCGAGCCGAAGGACGAGCCGGCTCCGCCGCTTGGATACTGACCGACCCATGGCCGCTTCAACTTCTCCCCACGCAGATCTTTCCGCCGCACTCGTTCTCGAGCCGGTCGCTTCTGCCGATTGGCTGGTGATCCTGCCGGTCGCCTGGTGCCTGGCGATCGGCGCACTGCTTGTCATGCTGCGCCGAAAGATCGATTGGCACCCTTACATCGCTGTCCTCGGACTGGCCGGTCTCGTGTTGATAGACATTCTCCTGCTTCGGCATGTGCTTGCGAGCGGTCCGGTGACAATGGTCATGGGACGCTGGCTGCCGCCCTTCGGCATTGCCTTCACCGTTGATCTGACGGGCGCTCTGTTTGCGTTGACCGCCTCGGTGGTGGCACTCGCCGGCGGGATCTATTCGCTCGCGGATATCAACGACAGCGGTCGGCGCTACGGCTTCTACCCGTTCCTGATGCTGCTGATGGCCGGCGTTTCGGGTGCATTTCTGACGGGGGACATCTTCAACCTTTACGTCTGGTTCGAGGTGCTGCTGATCTCGTCGTTCGGCCTCATCGTGCTCGGCTCCGAGCGCGAGCAGATCGACGGAGCGGTGAAGTATGGTTTCCTCAATCTGGTCGCGACCACCCTGTTTCTGATCACGACAGGCTATCTCTATGCGAGCTTTGGCACGCTCAATATGGCCGATATCGCCCGCAAGGCAGAAGGCCTTGCCGGCACGGCGCCGCTGATGACGCTGACGGCGCTCTTCGTGCTGGCCTTCGGCATGAAGGCGGCGGCGTTCCCGGTCAATTTCTGGCTGCCGGCCTCCTACCATACGCCGCGCGTCGTGGTGTCGGCGCTCTTCGCCGGCCTGCTCACCAAGGTCGGCATTTACGCCCTGATCCGCGTCACCGTCATGCTGCTGCCGCTCCAGCGCGAGGAACTGAGCTTCGTCATTGCCCTTGCCGGCGCGCTCACCATGCTCGTCGGTGCCTTCGGGGCGCTGGCGCAATCGGATTTCCGCCGCATGCTCGGCTATCTCGTGGTCTCCGGCATCGGCTCGATCCTCGCCGGGATTGCGGTCGGCGGGCCGGGCGGCATTGGCGGTGCGATCTTCTATGCGTTGCACTCGATGCTCGTCATGACTGCGCTTTATTTCGCATCCGGCGTTGCGGCCAAGCTCGGCGGCAGCTTCTCGCTTTCGTCGCTGGCAGGCCTTTATCGTCGCCACGCCGGTTTCGCGGCGCTGACGCTCATGCTGGCCTTCGCCGTTTCCGGTCTGCCGCCATTCTCCGGCTTCTGGCCGAAGGTCATGCTGGTCAAGGCGGCGCTCGATATCGGCGCCTGGTGGCTGGCCGCGGCCCTGCTTTTCACCGGCTTCCTGACGACTGTTGTCACCGGGCGTTTTTTCCTGCTGGCCTATTGGCGCGATGCGGCAGCCGGGGAGGTCACGACCGCTTCCGCGACGATCTCGCCGGCGGCGCTGCTGCCGCTCACCGTACTGGTCATCCTGGCTTTGGCGATTGGTCTCTACCCGGAGCCACTGCTTTCGACCATTCAAAGCGCTGCTGCCTCGCTCGCTGAGCCCTCGGCCTATCTGAACTCGGTTTTCCCGGGAGGTGCCCCGTGACCAAGTTCCTAACCATCAACCTGGTGTTCACGGCGATCTGGGGTGCGATCAGCGCCAGTTTCTCGCTGGCCAATCTGATCCTCGGCTTCGCCGTTGGAGCGCTGTCTCTATGGCTGATCCGGCGCGAGCTCCAGCCCATCACCTATCCGGTGCGTCCGCTCAGACTGTTGTTGTTGACCGCTCTCTTTTTCAAGGAACTCGCAATCTCGGCCACAAAGGTCGCGCTCATGGTCATCCAGCCGAAGATGAAGCTGAAGCCCGGCATCTTTGCCTATCCCTTGACGGTCAGGAGCGATTTCGAAATCGCGTTGCTCGCCAATCTCATCACGCTGACGCCTGGGACCTTGTCGGTCGACGTTTCCGCCGACCGCCGGACGCTCTACGTCCACGCGCTCGATTGTGCCGATCCCGGCGGCCTCAGGCGCGATATCGCCAACGGCTTTGAACGGCGGATAAAGGAGGCTTTCGAATGAGCCTGCCAGACCAGATCGAAGCCCTCGCTACGGGCTTTGCACTCATCGCGCTGTCTGCTGCCCTCCTGATTACTGTCTGGCGCATCATCCGCGGCCCGACCTTACCGGATCGCGTGCTCGGTCTCGACATGCTGGTGGCGATCGCCATCGGCCTGATTGCCGTCGTCGCGATCCGCACTGGTTTCAATCTCTACATCGACATTGCCATTGCCCTTGGCTTGGTCGGATTCCTCGCGACCGTCGCCTTTGCCCGCTTCATCCTGGCTCGCGGGCTTTCGCCGGAAACGGCCAACGTTGAGCGGAGCTCGCCGGAATCAAAGCGCGCGTCCGCACCGAGATCCAATGCGGTCCGTCGCAAGCACAAGGGAGGGCGCCGATGAACCCCGTCCTGGACATGGCCGTTGCTGTATTGGTTGCCGCTCTGTTGATCGTCGGCGCGATCTTTTCGCTGCTTGCGGCAATTGGCATCTTGCGTTTTCCCGATCTCTACACCCGTATGCATGCCGCGTCTAAGGCCGGCACCGTAGGTTCAGGCCTGTTGCTGTTGGCTGCGGGCGTTCATTCTCTGGATGCGGCAATACTGATTCGGGCGCTTGCAGGCTTCTTCTTCTTCGTTCTGACTGCACCAATCTCGGCTCATCTCTTGGCAAAAGCCGCACATCAGGCCGGTTACAAACTTACGAAGCTGTCAGTTGTAGATCAGCTTCCACAAAAGTAGAGCCACGTCATCGCTGATCGATGACATTTCTGAATCTGTATTTCAGAACTTTGCGATGCAGTGTGGCCATTTTAGCAAATCGGAGATAAAGTTGCTAACTGTCGGCAAATTTATGTTTGGACATTTCACGCATCGATGTTAATCGAGTAAATGTAAAGTGTCGTCGTGGAAATACTTTGATCTGAAATTCCAGCTTGAGTTGTGAATGTTGGTTGTTGCTTTGAGAGTTCGGTCGTCCCGGTGACTCGGCAGCAGGTTTCGTAATCAAAATTCCTACTCTTGATATCGTGGCCGGCGTTTGTCCTTGCCGCGTTTGATGGTCCATCCCAAGGCAGCGAAGGCTTCCTGGCGGCTCTTGCAAGCGTTCCTCCCCCCGAGACGCCGTTTCGGGTTGTGCTGAAGTCCGATAGGAGAAAGAAATGACTGAAACAGCGCTTGGCGCGAGCCATGAACTTCTGGTTGAGCTGACGGCGGAAATCGTTGCCGCCTACGTCAGCAATCACGTGGTTCCCGTCGCCGAGCTTTCCACGCTGATCGCAGATGTGCACTCGGCGCTCAACAACACCGCGGCGCCGGCACCGGTCGTCATCCCCGTTGAAAAGCCGAAGCCGGCCGTGTCGGTTCGCAAGTCCGTCCAGGACGACCAGATCACCTGCCTCGAATGTGGCGGCACCTTCAAGTCGCTGAAGCGCCACTTGATGACTCACCACAATCTGTCGCCGGAAGAATATCGCGAGAAATGGGACCTGCCGACCGACTACCCGATGGTCGCGCCCGCCTATGCGGAAGCACGCTCGCGTCTCGCCAAGGAAATGGGCCTCGGCCAGCGCCGCAAGCGCCGTGGCAAATAAGACTTCAACCGTCTGGTGAAGCCTTGCGGCTGGTTGCTGCAATTTGCCTGACGGCATTTGGTTTGAACACAAGGGCCGGGCCTGAGCGTCCGGCTCTTGTGTTTTGTACTGTCAGCAGCGCGGTCGCTGCGGCAGGTCCTGACGGCGCCTTGAAGCCTTTCGCGCAAACGTGCGCAGCGGTTTTGCGATAACGACATGCGAAATATCATAAAACTTAAAGCGCAAGGCGCGAACCTGAAAGATCGCGACGCGCTTTAGGCGGCCAGCCGAAGCTCGGCTTCGTTCTTGATGCGGCGGATCATCGAGCGCAGGCCGTTGGCGCGCTGCGTCGACAGGTGCTCGATCAGGCCGATCTTGCCGAAGGTATCGATGGCATCGGTCTTGGCGATCTCCGAGGCATGTTTGCCGGAATAGATGGCGAGCACGATTGCGACCAGGCCGCGCACGATATGCGCATCCGATTCACCTTCGAAAGTCAGGACAGGGTCCTCCGGATTGCCGGCCGTCTGGGTGACGAGCCAGACCTGGCTGGCGCAACCCTGAACCTTGTTTTCCTGGGTCCGCTTGGCTTCCGGCATGTCCGGCAGAGCTTTGCCGAGTTCGATCACATAGCGATAGCGATCCTCCCACTCGTCGAGGAAGGCGAAATCGTCGATGATCTGGTCAAGCGTCGTCATGGTCCGGGTCCAGTTATCAGGGGATTATACGCCCGCCGGTCCTTGCCGCGAACGAGCTTTGTCCCTGTTCATGCCCCTTTGCCATCAGGCATGCGGGCTTTCAGTCCTCATATAGGGGATGGCAAGCCCATTGAGAACCGCCAATAACAGTTACCTTGGGTGTCGGCGGCATTTCGCCGGCGCGGTCAGATCGAAACGCTTGACGGGAAGATGAAGGCATTTCCGGCGCCTGCATCGATCCCGCCGAGTTTGCCGACGGCCGCCGACAAGGCATGGCCGGCCGCGCGCGCATCGTCAGCGTCACGGGCAGATCCCTCGGTGTGCAATTCCTGCTCGGCCTTTCGCAACAGCTGCTTTATCTGCTCGGCAAGCGATTTGAGTTCGGCGGCCAGTTTCGTGGTGGCGCCGGACTCACCGTCATCGTCGCTGAATTCGCGATAGGCGCGCTCCGCGAAGCTTGTCGGCTCTGCGGACGTGGCTGCATCGTTTCCTGGGATAGCACCTTCCACTTGCGCACTGCCGGCATCTGCCAAGGCGGCCACGGCCGCAGCGGAGGCAACACCGTTTATCGCTCCGGCACCGTCTGCGCCGGCCAACTGCTGGGCTGCCGTGCCGAGTTGCTGAGCGAGTTGCTTGGCGAGCCTCGCGAGCGTTTCCGGATCCGATGCGAAGAACCGGAGCATGCGAAGCTGTTCCTTGATGTCGTCGAGCTTCTTCTTTGCTGCGGCGGCGCGGTCACCAGTGTCGTCATCGGTGCCGAGGAGCAATGCGGCCGATGCCGGGCTCTTGCCTTCGACGGCGGTCGATGTGCCGGCTGTCGCTGGCCGCGTCACGCCCGCATTCGAAAAAAGCCCGTAGATCTGCATTGGGTGCCTCCGCTTGCCGTGCGGCGGACCTAAGCAGCCACGGCTTGTGCGTGGCTGGCTCTTGGCGATCAAAGGTTGCGCCTGAAAAGAAAACGCCGCGAGGGGATGGGATCCTCGCGGCGGCCACGACAGGGCGGCAAGTCAGGCAGTTAAGTTGCGAATGGGTGGCCCGCCGGTCTCGACCGAGGGCTTGGCATGACTACTGGATGATCGCGGCCTTGGGATCGAGGCGCTTTTCCGGAACCGGCGTGCGCTTGAAGACAGGCTCTGCATCGATGGTGCTGACCTCGGTGGCGGGTGCTGCCACATCGGCAGCGGGCTTGACCGTGCCGGTCATGACCGGTGTGACCGTTCCGGTCATCACCTTGGCATCGGGTTGGGCCGCATCGGTTTCGGCAAACTGGGTATCCAGGAACTCATAGGCGATACGAGCGCCTTCGCGGGCCCTGTGGCCGAGGGCGACGAAGGTCTCTGCCCCTTTCTCGCAAATCTCAGGCTTCTGGATGCAGATGGCGCTGATGTATTGGAAGGCCTCATTGGCGGCGGCGAAGGTGTCGCCAAGCTCGACCTTGGGAGCGTGCTCCAGCTTCTGCGAGCTCGACGGATCGAGGAATGGCAGCAGCACCAGCACCAGCGAAAACCAAAATGTCGCCTTGATGAGAAACCACATGTTCTGCCCATCCTTCGTTCAGCTGCCTGAGCTCGCCAGTCTTCTAGCCGGCTTTTGTGCCTTCGGCATCCCGCAGCGCCGTCGTATCCCCTGATACCCGTTCACGCTGCCGTCGTTTCCTCGGGGAGCTGCTGCCTTCGAGGCAGCGTCCGTCCCTTTGTTGACACCGACATTAGGACGGGAATCACAAGACGGCTTTTCAAAATCGCGCGGCATTTGCTTCAAATTTTAATGAAATGCCGCCGCCGAGTGCTTTGCCGCGCATTTGTGTCGCATTTTAGCTTTCGCCGTTAAGGTTCGTGGCGGGACCCTGTGTGCGAAGCCCGGAAGCATCGGCAATGGCGTGCCGGCGGGCTCGCCACAATCGTTAACGCTGTGCAGAAAATGCACAGAAATCCGTTGCTTACGCCCCGTTAACCACAAGAAATGAAGGTCGCTCGATTTGCTCCAAAACGGGATTTTTCGGCCGTTTCGCACCGTTCCGGCACGGGCGCGTTTATTCTTTCATTAAGCCGGGGATGCGAGATTCCGACATGTCACGAGGCGGTCTGAATCGCGGTTTCCAAATAGGGGAAATCGGTCGCGCCAGCCTCGCAAGAACAACAAATGTAGCAGGGTAAAGCGTGAGCGTATTGCGTAACATGGCTGGCAGATGGGCGTCCCGCGTGGACGAGATCGCGGCCCTGTGGCTGCCCCGTCGTGAGGCTTCTTCGCCCGCCGGGCGCCGCGACACGAAACGTTTGCGCACTGTTGCGGCCGTGTCTTTGACGACACTGCCGGTGGCGCCGCTCGCCCTGTCGCTCGCCATACCCGTGTCCTCGGCCCTGCCGCTCGGAACCGCTCTTTGGGCTTCCGCTTCGCTACTGGCGGCAGCCGTTGCGATCGCCCGCGGCCGAGCGCCGGAAACTGCTGCGCCGGCTCCGTCCGATCCCGTTCTCCGGGACCTCTCGGCAGCCTATGACCTGTTTGCGGGCCTCGTGACCGTGCATGACCTGCGCGGCAATGTCCTTTCCGTGCATGGGCGCGATGCCGCCGAGCACCTGACGCTGATGCGCGACCCGGCGGGCCGCGGCTTCATCGAGCAGATTCACGTCTCCGACCGCATTACGTTCCTGAGCGCGATCGACATCCTTCGCCAGGGCGGCGATCGGGCGACGGTCGATATCCGTATCGAACGGCGGACCTTGCCGATCGAAGGCGAACAGTTCGTCTACATGTCCTGCGACTTGGCGCCCTTGCGCGACCGCGATAGCAACTTGACGGCGATCCTTGCGCAGTCGCGCGATGTCTCTCAGGAGGCAGGCCTGCGCGCCGAGGCGGCGGCCCGGACCGCCGAAGCGGAGTCTGCGAACGATGCCAAGACCCGTTTCCTCGCCGCCGTCAGCCACGAGCTGCGCACGCCGCTGAATGCCATCCTCGGCTTTTCCGACGTGCTGGGCGGCGAGTATTTCGGCAAGCTCGAGAACGATCGCCAGCGCGAGTATGTGAGCCTCATCCACAAGTCGGGCGAACATCTGCTCTCCGTCGTCAACACCATGCTCGACATGAGCAAGATCGAGGCGGGACGCTACGAGCTCATGCCCGAGCCGTTCCGCGTCGCCGAGGCGGTTGCCGCCTGCGAGGCGATGCTGTCGCACCAGGCCGCGGAAAAGGGCGTCAAGCTCGTCAGCCGCGTCACCCGCGGCATTGGCGAAGTCAATGCCGACCAGCGCGCCTTCCAGCAGGTTCTCATCAACCTGGTCGGCAACGCCGTGAAGTTCACCGACCATGGCGGCGTCGTGACGATCGACGCTGAAGTGGACGGTGCGATGCTGAAGCTCTCGGTCAGCGACACCGGCATCGGTATTGCCGCCGACAAGCTGGAGCTGCTCGGTCAACCTTTTGTCCAGATCCAGAACGACTATACACGCCGCTACGAAGGCACGGGTCTTGGCCTTTCGCTGGTCAAGGGCCTCGTTGCCCTTCATGGTGGCGACCTCACGATTCGCAGCCGCGAGGGTGAGGGGACCGTCATCGTCGTGACGATACCGCGCGACGGCTCCGGCATCGCCGTTGCCGAGCAAGAAGAGCAGCGTTCGTCGGTGACGGTGGAATTTCCGCCGCGCCTACGCGACGGAGAGGCGAGGCCGGCCGCCGAAGGAGGGCGGTCCGAAGACGTTGGTTTGAACGAGGAACGGGGATATGGCGCCGCGCAAGCGAAAACAGCCTGAACGGAAGAAGGCCGCGCGGCGTGCGCCTGGCCTGGCCGTGCGCGGGCTGGCTCTTGCCGGACAGGGTGTTGGGCTTGCCGGCCGGCTGATGGCGCGCCATCCCCTGGTCTCTGGCGGCTCGGCCGCCTTCCTGGTCGTGTTTTCCTTCGTTGCCGCCAATGCCATGTGGTACCAGCACGGTGTGCACCCGTCACCGCTGATGCGCACCCGCGTGCCGCTCGTCAGCGCCGAAACCGCGCAGCGGATCGCCATCGCCAAGGGCGAAGAGATCGAGCCGCGCAACGTGACCACCTTCGTCATCGAGCGCGAGGGCGAGGCCAAGGCGGACAATGTCGAGGACGTGATAGCTGCGACTTCCGCGGATCTGCCGACGGAAAAACCGTCGCCTGAGCGCGTGGCAAGCGTGCCCGGTGGCGCGACCTCGAAGCTCGTTGCCGACATCCAGAAGGAACTGAACCGCGTCGGCCTTTATGACGGCGCGCCGGACGGGCGCAGCGGCCCACGGACGGCGGCCGCCATCCTGCGTTTCGAAGCGCAGGCCGGCCGCGCCGAGACGGGTTCGGCCAGTACGGAGTTGCTGCAGGCACTTCGGGCGGCACCTGGCGATCAGGCTGCTCAGGTCATGCCGGCGGGAAGGCCTCTTACCGAGGCCAAGGGCAGTGGCGTGGAGATCGATCCGGTCGCTGCCGCCATTCGTTCCTCCGAGAAGGAGAGCAATTTCGTTCCGCGTGCCGAAATCCCGGTTTCGAGCGCCCTGGTGCTGAACATCCAGAAGGGGCTGAGCAACCTCGCCTATGCGGATGTGACGGTCGATGGCGTCGCCGGAGCGCAGACGCGGGCGGCGATCCGCCATTTCGAGAAACATTACCGCCTGCCGCAGACCGGTGAACCGAATGCCCAGGTCTTGAAAAAGCTCAAGGAAATCGGCGCACTCTGATTGCCGGTGGGTTTTGACGGCGCCACGGATTTGCCTGCGCCGTCCAGCGCGTGTATCAGCCTTTCATGCGCCTGAAGTCTCACATCTTCGTCTCATCCCTCTTGCGCCGCGCGTTTTCGCTCGGCGGCTATGCGGCCGTGCTGCGCAAGGGAGCGGAGGAGGCCGGTGCGATCTTCATCCGCCAGCGGAGGCGGCTCGGCACCGAGACGCTCTTTGCCCCGGCTCCGCAGAATTTCTTCGACGACGAAGTCGCGCTCGGCCGCAAGTTCGAAGTGAGGCTGCGCGACAGCGACGCTGAGCGGGTCGATGCGGCGCTTGCGAGCGAAATCCGCTTCGATCCGGATTGCTGGATCGTGGAAATCGAGCTGGACGACCATGGCGATCTGTTCGAGGTGGTTCCGGAGGAAGGGGCAAGCCGGCCCTGACACCGTCTTGCCGATTGCAATGGCCGCATCGCAGGACCGCAGGCTCCGACCGGCCGCGAGTGGAGCTGGATCATCGACGCGATGGAACAGCTTTTCTAGGGCGGGCGAGGACTCACCGGTACGCCCAGCATGTTCCCGACACGGGAAGCAGACCTGCATCAAGGCGACGTGCGGAGCGAGAGATTTCTGCGCCTAGCCGCGTCGGCGCCCGAAAAGTCGCTGTGGCTGCACGTTGCCGGCGGCCGCTGCAATCTTGCGAGGGCCGATCTGCCGCGCATCATTGGCGGGATTTTCGGCGAAGTAGGCTTCGTGCCTCGCCGTTGGAGTGGTTTCTTCCGCCTCAGCCTCGATCCAGCCATCGAGCTGTTCGCGGCAGGCGGTACGGTTCATGGCGCCAATCAACGCTTCCGCATGGCTCGTCTCGCCGAAGGGCTCGCGAAGATGCGGATACAGCGCCTGAAGCACGAAACCGGCATCGGCCGCCTGGACATCGAGAGCGACGAGGCTCGTCGCAAGCCGCTGTCCGGAAATATCGAGCAGGATGCGCTCGACATGGGCGTCCTTGGTGCCGAGCGCCTGGCCGAGGACGCGCGAGAACAGGATGATCTCGCCGCTGCGGGCAAAGCGAACAAGCAATGCAGCATGCACGTCATTGATTGCCTCGGATGAGGCGGCCGGCGTGGGGTTGCGTGACCCCGCTCGCGCCAGGGTCTTGATCTCGTGCCTGAGCGCTTCTTCGCGGGCGGTGCGCAAGGAAGCGGCTGCAGCCTCCGGGTGTGGCTGTTCCGCCACCGCCTGCTTTGCCGCGCTGCTGCGCGCGGCAAGCCCGAGTGGATTGTGGTGCTCGACCAGGGCATCGACGACAAGGGGGGAGAGGTTGGGACGCCGCGCGATCGCTGCGGCATGTTCCGGCCCGCGCTCGCGGATGACCGCAATGAGAGTGCGGTCCGCTATCGCCTTCGAACGCGTCAGGAAAATCGCGGCAATCGAAATCGGCATGCCACCGATCAATGCGGCGACCGGCTCAGGAATCTGCGAGCACTGGGAAAGGGCTGCGGCCGCCTGACGGCGGGCTTCGTTGCTGGAGCCGAGGAAGAGCGGTTCGAACAGTTCGGCAAACTGCTTCATGTCGGATTTGCGGGGGATGCGCAGGCTTTCGAAACCGGTAACCGTCGCCATCAGGACAACGTCCTTCAAGCGGCCGGTCTGTGGCCTTTCCAACTCACGAAAGCGATCCGTCACGGTAATTCCCTGCACGCAAAACATGATCGCCGTTTCCGGTGATCCGGAAAGGCACACGTCGCAAAAATTAGAAGAAAAGCGTTAGCGCACTGTTAACTATGGATGTTGGAGCTTTATTCAGGCTTGCGGCACATGCGTGGCGCGCGACAGGGCCGCCCGTTCGCCCCGCTGGCCCCGCATTTCTCGGGGACATCCGCGGCATCAGCCATAAAAAATCCACATGCGGTCACGAGTTATCGCGGCGACGGTCAAGGGCTCCGGACGCCCGCCGACGTTTGGAGGCCAAATGAAGAGGGGCCTCTCCATGGGAGATATGGAACTGTGAAGAAATTTATCCTGCGCGCGGCGGCGGTCTGCGCGCTCCTCGCGGCGCCGGTTGTCGCCGAGGCCGCCGAAGGCTTTGCCACTGCCAATGTGAACATGCGCTCCGGTCCGAGCACCCGCTATCCGGCGGTATCGTTGATCCCGGTTGGCGAATCGGTGGAAATCCACGGATGCCTTGCGGATCTGCCGTGGTGCGATGTCTCGTTCTACGGTGGGCGCGGCTGGGTCGCCGGGCGTTATGTCCAGGCCGACTATCGCCGCAATCGCGTTTACGTCGAGCCCCGCTATTATCGCCCGCTCGGAATTCCAACGGTCGTCTTCCAGTTCGACAACTATTGGGACCGCAACTACCGCGGCCGTGACTTCTATCGCGAGCGCGATCGTTGGCGCCACGGACCGGATTGGGTCGACGACCGCCGGAATCGTCGCGACTGGGAGCGCCAGCGCGAGCGCGACCGCCGCGACTGGGAAAGTGACCGCCGCCGCGAGCGCCGGGACTGGGAAACCGGTGAACGTGAAGACGAGTGGCGGCGCCGCGAGAGCGAATGGAACCGCGAGCAGACCGTGCGTGAAGAGCGCCGCGAATGGGAACGTCGCAGCGACGGCGTGCGCGTTCGCCAGAACGATGACGGCATCTACGAAGGCGCCCGCCCGGCACCGTTTGTTCGGTGCCAGTTCGACGATCCGAACTGCGAAAACTGACGTGGAGCGCCTGAAACGGCGTTCTTGCGTTGGACTGGAAAACGGGCGGCTCTGGCCGCCCGTTTGCTTTTCGGCGCTCCGGTTTTCTGCAGCTTCTGGCGGAACCAAACGCCATCCGGAGCGTTGAGACGGCGCAGACAAGGGAGCATTGTAATGGTGGAAAAGAAACTGGAGGCCGTGCAGACAGTCAGCGAAAATGTTTCGCAGGCGCAAGCGCGCGCTGAGGTTGATGTGCAAATCGCCGAACTGCGGGCGGAAATCGCCCGGCTGACCGAAGCAGTCTCTGCGATTGGCAGCGGCACGAGGGCAGTCGTGCAGGGCGAGGCGGAGTTGATGGTGGAACGCGTTCGCGAGCGCGTGCGCGAGGAGCCGCTGTCGACGCTGGTGGCGGTTGCCGGGGTGTCGTTTCTGTTTGGCCTGATCTCACGACGCTAGCGAAAAGCCGCGGTTTGCGAACCGCCGCTCCGGGTTGTTACCTCGGATACATCTCGGGGGCTCGTCTGGCGAGATAATGAATATAGGTTGGTGTCGCAGCGGTGTATTAGCATTCTGTTAACCAGCCTATGGCTCAATCGGGGCGGACCCGTTATCATCGGGCTGTATCGTGTGAACCAGAAGAGCAACATCCGGGCGACCGGAAGAAGGAGCAAACGAGAAAAGCGCGCCTGTCCAGGCAAGGCCTGGAAAAATGCGCTGGCCCGAGAGGGCAGGGTGAAATCTGTACGGTAGTTCATCCGTCTCAAGACTTTGTGGAGACGAGCATGGCAGACGTCATCAGAATTCAGGACCGAAAGGTTCGCGTACCGCCGCGTAGACCGCCGGCCATATCGGGCGGGGCCAAAGTGCTTCTGTTTACCGGTATCCGCTACGAACGCCTCGACCGCGACCCGCAGCCGACGGCACCCGATGGACGCCGGATCAAGAAGCAGTAACGTTCGATTTCCCGCATCGGCGGCCGGTTGCGTCCGAGCGCGCGTCCTTGGCCCGAAACCTCAGGGTCCTTCACCATAATTCCTGCACTGAACGTAGTCTTTGCGTTGGCTGTCTGCCGCACGAAGCCGCGACTGCGCGGTCAGATGCCTTCACGTCCGAAGCATCTAGAGCGCCGTGCGTTCAAATGAACGCACTAAGGTCGCTCTAGCACTTTGTTTCTAGAGCATCTTTCCGCTTCAAGTGGTTCCACTTGAAAGCGGGATACTCTAGCGCCGAAATGGCTCGCAGCTTGATTCCGCAAGGAAATTGCGGACCTGCTCCTCGAAACTGTCGACCGGCGCCATCGCTCTCAAAACGGCATAGCCGTCCTGTTCCTTCATCTCCACCATGATCGATTGTGCCAGCGCCTCCGGCGGAGCCTTGCGCAGTTCTACCAGCTGAATCGGCGTCGCGACGACAAGATCGAGCTTGCCGTTGACCGCCGTGTGGTCGTTCATGCTGAAGACTTCGTTCGAATTGCTGTCGAAGACCGCGAGCGACCAGAACGGCACGCTGCCGCTGGCGAGGAAGCGCGCCGGCCCGTCCGAGATCGAGAAGCTGCAAACGGCCGCCCTGAGGTAGGGATCGTCATTGGCAAGGCCGGTCGACCCCGGCGTGCTCGTCAGCGCGAAGAAACTGTCCATCTCGAGCAGCCCCAGCACGCGGGTATAGGCGTCGCGGCCGGTAAATTGCGGCAGCGACAGGATGATGATGATGTGCAGCAGGGCGGCGCCGACGAGGCCGAGGACCGTGGCGAAGAGAACCTTACGCATCGCCGCACCCGGTCTTGGTGATAACAGGCATGGCGAGGTCGATCAGGCCCGAGGAACCCGCCGTCGGCGTGTCGAGCAGCGTCAGGACCAGCCGGAAGGTCCCCGCATGGCGCACGGCCAGCCAATTGTCCGGCTGGGCGTTCGGCGACACATGGATCGTGAAATTGCTGTTTTCGCTGCGCAGCACCGTCCAGGAATTGAGGGCCGAGGGCAGGTCGGAGCCGGGACGCAACGGCAGGCCGTTGGCATTCGCGGCATAAAGCGTCCAGAAGCGAGCCTGCGGCGTCAGCCCCGTGACGTCATAGGAGCAGGTCGCCTGGAGCTTCTGGCCCCTGTCGTCGGTCTGCGCGCTGAACATCAATCCTTCCGCGCCACCGTACAGAAGTTCCCCCGCGCGCGCCCGGTGTGCCTTGGCATAGGGATCGGCATTGATCGTCTGCGCTTCCGGAAAAGCGACCCACGGGCCGATCGCGATCGAGCCGAAGCCGACGGTCGCCTTCAGCGCCCATACGGCCGAGGCAATGCCGCCGCCGAAGGCGATGGCAAGAGCGAGGGCGACGAGGAAGGGGATTCGAAACAAGGGCGGCTCTATCGGAAATCGTTCTGTGGCGGGGCAACATGGGGTTGCCTCCATATCTCGCCGAAATTGGCGCCCGGCGCAACGGCGACTGACGGGTCGCGCGCGGCCTCACGATGAGATGGATGCCGCGGGCCTGGCCGGGAGACTTTAGTTGCTGGCGGCATTGGGGTCCGTCTGTCCGGAGCGTTTTTCTTCGGCAGCGCCGAGGGCGGCGAGCCTGCCGCCGGCCTTTTCTGGCGCTTTCAGTGCTGGGGCCTTTTCGAAGGTCTCGCCGATCGTGCGCAGCAGGCGGGTGACCTCGGCCGACAACGAGCGCGGGCGGACGAGTGGCGGCAGGGCGTTCTCGTCCGGCTTGGCCGTCGCGACCTCTGGCTGCTTCGCCGGCGCCGTCGGGGCGGTGACGCCGGGGATAGCGCGGTGCTCGATGCCTTGCTCGGCATAGTCCATTAGCCGCTTGAAGGTCATCGCCGGCAGGGAGCCGCCGGTCATGTTGTTGGTGGACGTGTAGTCGTCGTTGCCGAACCAGACGGCGGTCGTATAGTCGCCGGTGAAGCCGGCGAACCAGGCGTCGCGATAGGCCTGCGTCGTGCCTGTCTTGCCGCCGACGACAATGCCGTTGTCGAGCGCAGCCTTGCGCGCCGTGCCGATGATCGGAATCTGCGTCAGCATCGAATTCATCGATGTATTTGCGGTTTCCGAAAGCACGCGCCGCGCCGGCGGTTCGTCACGCCCGAAGTCGTAAAGAATGTCGCCGTCATAGTTGAGAATCTGGCTGATCCCGTGGCGGCGCGACTGCATGCCGCCGGCCGGAAACACGGCATAGGCGGTCGCCTGATCGAGCACGGTGACTTCCGATGTGCCGAGCGGCATCGTCTTGTCGGTGCGCAGCGGTGTTTCGATGCCCATGTTCTTGGCGGTCTGGGCGATCAGATCGGTGCCGAGTTTGTCCTTGGCGAGGCGCACGGGGATGGTGTTGATCGACTTGGCGATCGCCGTCAGGATGGTGATGCGACCGGCATAGCTGCGGCCGTAGTTCTGTGGTGACCAGCCGCGCCAAGTGATCGGTGCGTCGACGACGACCGTTTCCGGCGTCATGCCTTTTTCCATCGCCGCTGCGTAGGTGTAGACCTTGAAGGAAGAGCCTGGCTGGCGCAACGCGCGGGTCGCCCGGTTGAACTGGCTTTCGCCGTAGTCGCGGCCGCCGACCATGGCGCGCACCGCGCCGCCGTTTTCGATCATGACCAGCGCGCCCTGCTTCACATGGAAGCTCTCTCCATATTGGCGCAGGCTCGATTCGACCGAGTCCTCGGCAGCGTTCTGCAGGCCCATGTCGATCGTGGTGCGCACGATCAGCGAATGCTGCGCGAAGGGACGGGCGATGCGCTGGACTTCGTCAAAGGCCCAATCGAGGAAGAAGTCGGGTGCCTTCACCTGGGCGCGATCGATCACGGTTGCGGGAGTGAGCCGCGCCGCAATCACCTGCCCCTCCGTCATCAGCCCGCCCTGGACGAGGTTGCTCAGAACCTCGTTGGCGCGTCCGCGCGCGGCCGGCAGGTTGACGTGCGGCGCATAGCGGGCGGGCGCCTTGAAGAGGCCGGCGAGCATCGCCGATTCCGCCAGGCTGACATCGGTGATCGATTTGCCGAAGTAGAACTGGGCTGCCGCAGCCGCGCCGAAGGTGCCGCCGCCCATATAGGCGCGGTCGAGATAGAGCCTCAGGATTTCTTTCTTCGAAAGGTTGCATTCGAGCCAGACGGCAAGGAAGGCTTCCTTGATCTTGCGCTCGATCGTGCGTTCGTTGGTGAGGAACAGGTTCTTGGCGAGCTGCTGGGTCAGTGTCGAGCCGCCCTGGACGACACCGCCGGCGCGAGCATTCTCGGTCATCGCGCGGGCAAGGCCGAGGAAGTCGATACCCCAGTGGTCGAAGAAGCGGCGATCTTCGGTCGCCAGCACCGCCTTGATCAGATGGTCAGGCAGTTCGTCGATCGGCACGGAATCTTCGTGAATGATCCCGCGGTGGCCGATTTCATTGCCGTAGCGGTCGAGGAAGGTGACGGCGAAGTCGCTCTGGGCGCGCCAGTTTCCCTTGGTTTCCTCGAAGGCGGGAAGCGCGAGCGCCAGCATCAGCACGGAGCCGACGGTGCCCCAGTTCATGCCTTCGCCGAGCACCTCGAAGACGACCTTTTTCCAGCCTGTGACGCGGAAACGGCGGAAGAAGATGGTGGTATCTTCCCACCATTGCGACAGCTTGAAGCCGGCATTCCAGACCGTGGAATCGATCCAGGAGTCGACCCTGAGAAAGATGTGCCGTTTTTTCGGCCGGTTATCGTCTTTCCTCGGTTCCCGCACGTCTCAACGTCCTGAAGGCTTTGTGGCATCATGCCGGCGCCGGGCAATATTTGCACGACGTCAAATTCCAATCTACTTGCATATCGCGCCGCCGGCCTTAAAAAACCGGCAATTTTCTGCGAAATTTCTGTATCGCGGGCTATTTGACGAAAGTGTGATGACGATGGGCGAAATGCCTTTCTGGAAGGCGAAAAGCCTTGAGGACATGACCAATACGGAGTGGGAAAGCCTTTGCGACGGCTGCGGGCTCTGTTGTCTGAACAAGCTGGAGGATTGGGATACCGGCGAGATCGCCTGGACCTCGATCCGTTGCACCTTGCTCGATGGCGAGAGCTGTCGTTGCAAGGACTATGAAAACCGGCAGGCGACGGTGCCCGATTGCATCCAACTGACACCCAAGGCCGTGCGCGAGATTACCTGGCTGCCGCCGACGTGCGGTTACCGCCTCGTTGCCGAGGGGCGCGATCTCTATTGGTGGCACCCGCTGGTTTCAGGCGACCCGGACACGGTTCATGCTGCAGGCATTTCGGTGCGTGGCCGCACCGTCGCCGAGGATGGCATCGATATCGAAGACTATGAAGATTATCTCGTCACCTGGCCGCTGGAAGTGGGACAGGAAAGCGTGGATTGAGAGGGGACCGGCCGGCGCTTCGCAATCGCCCTGAGAGCGGAGCGCTTTGCATTCCGGCGAGGCGGCTATCCGCTTTTCGAGCCAGCGTAATGCGCGTCGCGATCTTTCAGATTCGCGCCTTGCGCTTTAAGTTTTTGATATTTCGCATGTCGTTATCGCAAAACCGCTGCCCACTTTTGCGTGACAGGCTTTAATGGCTGCCACCGTTCTTCTTGACGAGGTTTTTCGGCGCGACGTTACGCCAGGCGGTTTCCATCGACTGGCGGACGAGACCTTCGTCCGCTTCGACGAAGTAGAATGAGGTCCAGCCGCGGTCTCCCCAGCCGCCGGGCACGGCAGCGCAGACCCCGGGCTCCATTTCCAGAAGCATGCGCTGCTGGTCAGGCGTGAATTTGAAGACCGCGCGACCCGCTTCCGGCAAGCTCATAAAAATGCGCTTTCCCACCCGGAAGTCCCGTGTGCCGAAATGCGCGTTTTCTTCCGTTCCCGGCAAGCTTAGCGCGAGTTTTTCGATCTCTTCGGTTAGCATTCGGGAAGAGTAACATGGTTTTTCCGAATGGCCAAAAGGCTGAAAATCGCCACAAAAATCGAAGGGCCGCAGCATTTGCCACGGCGCCTATCCGTTCGCGCGGCGACGGAACACGCGGCATTGCAGGACGTGTTTCATCCCGACCCGAAGGTTCAACTCCGTGTTGCGTCTTCTCTATGTTGGGAGGGTCATGGCGCGCGACAATCGATGCGCCGTTGACAGGCGTTACTCAGCCGGTTGGATCGGCTTCGGGGTGCTTTCGCCGGCAGCGCGCATGGCGCGCCATTCGTTTTCGAAACGGTCGAGCAGCGATTGCGGTACTTTGGACTGCTGAGATGCGGGCTGGTTGTTGGCGAGCGTCTGCATCCGATCCTCCCGGGCCTATGACGGTTTCATGACGTTTGATGCGGCGGACACTTTCATATCGTAAAGACTTTGTAAATCAGTGGCTTAAATCATTTAAACGATTGAAAAATATTTAAATCGATTAATTTTTCGTTGATCCACAGCCGTCCGTCAATTCACAGATGTGGTAGTTCAGATGCGACTAAATTGGCTGTTCTTTTGAAGTAATTTTGCGAACGTCTATTCTTTGTACGCGAACGCCAAGCTTCACGTATTCAGGCACGAATAGGATGTGCCGAACGTCGGCACGCTTGCGCGCTAGGGGGCGAAAACCATCGCTATGAAATCGAAGGGTGTCAGTGGCTTAGCCTGGCTGCCGGAATCGGGCTGCGATCGACTTGACTCAACCTCGCAGGGTGTTGACTCAGTTTTCGAACGATCGCCGCCAAGGGATTCAAATGAATCGGGAATCGCTTCCTGCTTGATGTGCTGTCTCAGTGTTCGGGCTATGGCGGATGCCCTGGCCATCGCGACGCGCGAGCCTATGACGACGTCTGAAGTCTAGCGAAACATACTTAACAAAAGGCTGCCACGACCAAGGCCGGTGAGCTTCAAGCTCTGTTCTCCCAGCAGCCGCGCAGATGAAACTGTCGCATGAAGTGGCTATCGCTTGCCGAACGAGGGCCTTGGCCCGGGTTCCGTCAGGGATGGAATCGCTGCAATCTAGGGTCGGAATTCCAGTTGAGTCTGTGGGTTTTCCAATGGGTTCCTGGTGGCTCGGAAGGCCGACATTCATTTGCCATTCAGCCTCATTCGGTTATTGCTTCTGCCATGATGCTTCCCAAGTCGAAAGTGCGTTCATGTCTTCACCAGTGATCATAGCCGCGCTTGCTGCAGGCCTCGCGGGCTTCAGCCCGCCTGCGATCAACGTGCCGTCGGATAATGTCGTCCGTGTGGCCGGCGATTGCAGCGCGGCCGCTGCACAGGTGGTCGCCGACACCGGCGGCGAGTTGTTGTCGGCACAACCGACGTCCGATGGCCAGTGCGTGATCACGGTGCTCGTTCCCGGTAACGGTGGGCGACCGAAAAAGGTGACCGTCAAGGTGCCGATGTAAGCGATCCCTGCAGTACCGTGCGTCTTGTCCGATGCGAAAAGGTCGCTGCAGTGCTTTGAATGCCTGCATGTTTCTGTCCTTAAATCGGCTAGGATTTAGCGAAACAAGCAGCGGGGATGGCCGCGAGAGGAAGTAGAGGCGAATGCGCATTCTGATTGTCGAGGACGACGCCAACCTGAACCGGCAGCTCGCCGAAGTGCTGAAGGAGGCCGGCTATGTCGTCGATCAGGCCTATGACGGCGAGGAGGGGCACTATCTCGGCGATGCCGAGCCCTACGATGCCGTGATCCTCGATATCGGCCTGCCGGAGATGGATGGCATCACGGTTCTGGAGAAGTGGCGCGGCGATGGCAAGACCATGCCGGTGCTGATCCTGACGGCGCGCGATCGCTGGAGCGACAAGGTCGCGGGCATCGATGCCGGCGCCGACGACTATGTCGCCAAGCCCTTTCATGTCGAAGAGGTTCTCGCCCGCATTCGCGCCCTGATCCGCCGTGCTGCCGGCCATGCGAGCTCGGAGATCGTCTGCGGCCCGGTGCGCCTCGACACCAAGGGTTCCAAGGCAACCGTCGATGGCGTGGCCCTCAAGCTGACGTCGCACGAGTTCCGACTGCTTTCCTATCTCATGCACCACATGGGCCAGGTCGTTTCGCGCACGGAACTGGTCGAGCATATGTACGATCAAGATTTTGACCGCGATTCCAATACGATCGAAGTGTTCATCGGCCGGCTGCGCAAGAAGATCGGCAACGACCTGATCGAAACGGTGCGCGGTCTCGGATACCGAATGCAAGCGCCGGGCAATGGCAATTAGATCGCTCACAGCCCGCGTATTGGCGGTTTCCACCGTCTGGGCGGTCGTCGCTCTGGTCGTGATCGGCGTGGTCATTTCCGAACTCTATCGGCAGGGCTCAGAGCGCGGCTTCAAGGACCTTTTGCGAGCGCAGCTTTTCAATGTCGTCAATTCGATTTCGGTCAACGAGAAGACGGTCCTCGCTGGGAGCCCGCAGCTTGGCGATCTCCGCTTTTCGCAGCCGCAGACCGGCTGGTACTGGATCGTCGATCCGATCGGCGAATTCGACACACCGCCCTTGATCTCGACGTCACTCGGCAACGGCAAGCTGCCGATCGCCAGCGTCGATGAGGTTCCGTTCGACACCGGCTACGTCCGGTTCTACACCACCAAGGATCCGTTCGGTAACGAGGTCGAGGTTTCCGAGACAGAGGTCGTGCTCGACATTCAAGGCCACACCGCGCGTTTTCGCGTGGCCGGCAACCGTGATGTCCTCGAAGCCGACATCAATCGCTTCACCCGAAACCTGACCATCGCGCTCTCCATCTTCGGTCTTGGCGGTCTCGGGATGAACGCGCTGACCATCCTCTTCGGCCTGCGTCCGCTCGATCAGGTCCGTCGCTCGCTGGAGAAGATCCGCACCGGCGAAAGCGAGAGGCTCGATGGAGCCTTCCCACGCGAAATCCAGCCGCTGGCCAACGAAGTCAACGCGCTGATCGACAGCAACCGCCGCATCGTCGAGCGTGCGCGCATGCAGGTCGGCAACCTCGCGCATTCCTTGAAGACCCCGATCGCCGTGCTCCTCAACGAGGCCCGCGTGCTGGATGCGTCGCATGGCGAACTGGTGCGCAACCAGGTCGATGCGATGCAGATGCAGGTTCAGTCCTATCTCAGCCGCGCGCGGATCGCGGCGCAGCGTGAATCCGTCCTGGCGAGGACCGAGGCGCAGCCGGCGCTCGAACGCCTGGTTCGGGTGATGCGCAAGCTCAACCCGGAAAAGCAGGTCCATCTGTCGATCAATCCGCCGGCACTGGTGCTCGCGATGGAATTGCAGGACGTCGAGGAAACCGTTGGCAACCTGCTTGAAAATGCCGCCCGCCACGCCCGTGGCGAGGTGTGGCTGAACGTGCGGCCGGCGCCGGTCGAGCTGCATGCGAAGGAACCCGGGAGGCAGTGGATCGTGCTCGACATCGATGATGACGGCCCGGGGCTCAATCCCGACCAGATTGCGCTGGCGATGAAGCGCGGCAAGCGGCTTGACGAAAGCAAGCCTGGAACCGGGCTCGGGCTTTCGATCGTCAGCGAGATCGTGCGGGAGTATCAAGGCACCATTACGCTGTCGCGACGGGACGAAGGGGGCTTGCGCGCGCAGCTCCTGTTGCCGGCCGCGGCCTAGTGCAAGATGAGGAAGGGCGTGCGCGGTTTCGTGATCTAGGTGTCACACCCGTGCTCGAAAATGTCACATCGGCAGGGCGCGCCGTTGCCTCGGCAGGCGGGGAATGCCAAAAGAAAATCAAGGACAAGTCGTCATTTGACCCGAATGCATGGGGTTCTTGAATGCGGCTTCGGATAGGGATGATTGAGTGTCGCGGATCATGAGGAACCAGGCAGAAATGACACGGACTTTTGTCGTTGGCGGTAGGATCGTGGTGATCGCGTCGGCCGTGGCTCTTGCCGGTTGCGGCTCCACCTCGGGCGGCAAGGGTGCTGTCGCTGGCCTCGGTTCGACCGCGACCCGCGCTGTCTCCTCGACAACCTACATCGCTGCGCTTCAGGGCGGCGTGATCGGTCGCCTTGCCGATCTCGATATCGGTACGTCCGACCGCCAGCGGGCGCTTGAGGCGGAGTATCGCGCACTCGAGGCGGCACCGGGTGGCCAGCCTGTGACCTGGAACGGACGCGGCGTCAGCGGCTCCGTCGTTGCGGCCGCTCCCTATCAGGTCGGATCGCAGAATTGCCGCCAGTACAGCCATACCGTCACGGTCAAGACCCAGGCGAAGACGGCCCGGGGTGCCGCGTGCCGCAATCCCGACGGCAGCTGGACGCCGCTGACCTGAGCGCAGCTTCTCTGAGGCGTCCGAGCGTTGTCAGGGACGGGCTTGGCCGGCCGTTGCGGCGAAACGCCTCAAATCTCCGTCATGACGGGTTTTCGAGTTGGAATGGCATGGGCCTCATAGTATTGAGCGTCCATGTTGTTCTGGATCCTCGTCGCCACTTTGACGGCGGCCGTCGCCGCCGTGCTGATCCTCCCGCTGATGCGGGCAGGGGAAGCCCCATCGTCTCCCCACAGCCATGACATCGAGGTCTATCGCGACCAGCTCGACGAACTGAAGCGCGATCAGGACAGCGGTCTGATCGGCAGCGACGATGCCGAGCTTGCGCGCGCCGAAGTGGCGCGCCGACTGC
>Ga0209256_1000734_pt1 | contig 43307 bp, 38 predicted proteins | sample AraplaCol_mCL_r2_2_FD_184270 | JGI IMG/M metagenome (GOLD analysis project Ga0209256, IMG submission 184270) | Arabidopsis root microbial communities from North Carolina, USA - plate scrape MF_Col_mCL_r2 (SPAdes) (version 3) | ecosystem: Host-associated > Plants > Roots > Endosphere | place...
CCACGGTGCGACCCGGAACGACGAGCAATCGCGCGAGCAGGTCGAAGGCCTGCCGCGCACCGGACGTCACGATCACATCGTCCGCGCGACACGACACCGCGCGCGCGAACGAAACGTGGCCGGCGATCGCCTCGCGCAGGCGCGGGCGTCCGTGCGGCGGTTGATACCCGAACGCCGCGCCGTGTCGCGGATGAAACGCACGCGCGAGGAGGCGTCGCCACACATCGAACGGCACGTCGCGATGATCCGGCACGCCGAGGCGGAAGTTCGACGTCCACGCGTCGCCCGTCGATACCGCGCTGCTCCAGGACGGCGGTTTCCAGCGCGCGCGCAGGTGGCCATCGGCCAGGCGCGGCGTGCGCGTAGCCGGGCGCGTGGCGACATCCGCGACGACGGCTTTCGCGCCAGCGCGCGTGACCACGTAACCCTCGGCGACCAGCAGGTCGTAGGCCGCGATGACGGTGTTGCGCGCGAGTCCGTAGGCCACGGCGACGCGGCGCGTGGACGGGAGTTCCGACCCGGCGCGCAACCGCCGATCGAGGATCGCTTCGCGCAGCGCCTCGTGCAGCGCGCGCGTTCTCCCGGCGGCGGCGACCGCGTCGAAGTCCAGCGGGAACTCGAAAACTGGTTCCGTCGATGTCATGGCAACTGGCCTGCCTAGGGGTCCAGTCCAAGCCTACGGTATCGGACACGGACCACAAGCCACGCCAAGCCCAGGAGCCCGCCATGACCGCCCGCCACCGCCCGATCGACGACTTCCTGCCCGCGCGCATCGCCGCCGCGAAGGACACGCCGTGGATCCCGATGTCGCCCGAGAAATCCTGGAAACCATTGCGGTTCCTCGAAGACGGCCGGGGTTTCGTCGAACTGCTGCGCATGCGGCCGGGCGCGATCATGCCGCTGCATCGCCACACCGGCGAGATCCACGCGTACAACCTCGCCGGCACGCGCACGCTGTGCACGGGCGAGGTTATCGGGCCGGGCGATTACGTCTACGAACCGCCCGGAAACACCGACTGGTGGCGCATCACGGGGGACGAGGACATGACCGCGCTTGTCGTCGTCATCGGCACGGTGGAATTCCTGGGGCCGGGCGGGGTGGTGACCTCGCGCGCGGATGCGCATTCGCAGCGCCGCGCGTACGAAGCCTGGTGCGCCGAACAGGGCCTTGCGGTGCTCGACCTCTCCGAATGAGCCTCGCGCCGATGTCAACGGGTACCGCCCCGCGACGCACATTGCGACAATCGCCCCTCTCCCGGATTCCCCGGGCTTTGACGATTGGAAGCAATGCAGCACACCAAGCAAGTCGCCGCAAAGATCGCCCACCTCATCGCCGAGGAAATCAACGCGCAGCCGCAGCAGGCACTGTCCGCCATCGCGCTGCTCGACGAAGGCGCGACCGTCCCGTTCATCGCGCGCTACCGCAAGGAAGTCACCGGCGGTCTCGACGACACGCAACTGCGCAATCTCGAAACGCGCCTGACGTACCTGCGCGAACTGGAAGACCGCCGCGTCGCGGTGCTGGCCAGCATCGAGGAGCAGGGCAAGATGACCGACGCGCTGCGCGCGGACGTCGAAGCGGCCGACAGCAAGGCACGCCTGGAAGACCTGTACCTTCCGTACAAGCAGAAGCGCCGCACGCGTGCGCAGATTGCGCGCGAAGCTGGCCTCGAGCCACTCGCCGACGCGCTGCTGGGCGATCCGACGCTGGTGCCGGACGAAGTCGCCGCCGGCTACGTCGATGCCGAAAAGGGCGTCGCCGATGCGAAGGCCGCACTCGACGGCGCGCGCGCGATCCTGATGGAGCGCTGGGGCGAAGACGCCGCGCTCGTCGGCGAACTGCGCAACTGGCTGGGCGAAGTCGGCGTGATCCGCTCGCGCGTGGCAGAAGGCAAGGAAGCCGCCGGCGAGAAGTTCCGCGATTACTTCGACCACGCCGAACCGCTGTCGAAGATTCCATCGCACCGCCTGCTCGCGCTTTTCCGCGGCCGTCGTGAGGAGTTCCTCTTCATCGACCTCGATCCGGGCACCGATGCCGACACCGGCCACGCGCAGGGCGAAGGCCGCGTCGCGCACCACGCCGGCATCAAGGCGCAGGGGCGTGCCGCCGACAAGTGGCTGCTCGATTCGTGCCGCCTGACGTGGAAGGCCAAGCTGCACCTGCACCTCACGCTCGACCTGTTTTCGCAAGCGCGCGAGAAGGCCGAAAGCGAGGCGATCGACGTGTTTGGCGACAACCTCAAGGACCTGATGCTCGCCGCGCCAGCCGGCCCGAAGGCCGTGCTCGGCCTCGATCCGGGCCTGCGCACCGGCGTGAAGGTCGCCGTCGTCGATCGCACCGGCAAGCTCGTCGATACCGCGACGATCTATCCGCATGAACCCAAGCGTCAGTGGGACCAGTCGCTGCTGGTGTTGCGCGCGTTGTGCGCGAAGCATTCCGTGGAACTGATCGCCATCGGAAACGGCACCGCGTCGCGCGAAACCGACAAGCTTGCCGGCGATCTGATCAAGCTCGCGCCCGAGTCGAAGATGCAGAAGATCGTCGTGAGCGAAGCAGGCGCATCGGTGTACTCGGCGTCGGAATTCGCGGCGAAGGAGTTCCCGGACCTCGACGTTTCTATCCGCGGCGCGGTGTCCATCGCGCGACGCTTGCAGGATCCGCTCGCCGAGCTGGTGAAGATCGAACCCAAGGCCATTGGCGTGGGCCAGTACCAGCACGACGTGGACCAGTTCAAGCTCGCGCGCGCACTGGATGCGAAGGTCGAGGACTGCGTGAACGCCGTCGGCGTCGACGTGAACACCGCATCGGCCGCGCTGCTCACGCGCGTGTCGGGGCTTTCGTCGACAGTGGCCGAGAACATCGTCGTGTACCGCGATGCGAACGGTGCATTCAAGTCGCGCAAGGACCTGATGAAAGTGCCGCGCCTGGGCGACAAGACGTTCGAGCAGTGCGCCGGATTCCTGCGCATCGCCGACGGCGACCAGCCGCTGGATGCGTCCTCGGTGCACCCGGAGGCGTATCCGGTGGTCGAGCGCATCCTCAAGCAGTGCGGTCGCGAGGTGAAGCAGGTGATCGGCGACGCATCGCTGCTGCGCGGGTTGAAGGCCGAACAGTTCACCGACGAGAAGTTCGGCGTGCCGACCGTGCGCGACATCCTGAAGGAGCTGGAAAAGCCGGGCCGCGACCCGCGTCCGGAGTTCAAGGCCGCGCGTTTCGCCGATGGTGTCGAGGACATCAAGGACCTGCGCGAAGGCATGATCCTGGAAGGCGTGGTGAGCAACGTCGCCGCATTCGGTGCGTTCGTCGACATCGGCGTGCACCAGGACGGTTTGATCCACATCTCCGCGCTGTCGGACAAGTACGTGAAGGACCCGCGTGAAGTGGTGAAGGCGGGCGACATCGTCAAGGTGAAGGTGCTGGAGGTCGACGTCGCGCGCAAGCGCATCGCACTGACGCGCCGCCTCGACGACACGGCGCCGGCGCCGCGTCCGGGCCGCGAGGAACGCGACGCGCGCAACGCCGCGCCGCGCGGACGCGATGGTGGCCGTGATGCGCGGGGTGGCGGCTTCAACGCCGCGCGCGCCAATACGCCTCCGCCGATGAACAACGCGCTGGCGGCGGCCTTCGCGAAGGCGAAGAAGAGCTGAGAGCTGAGACGACACTGTCGTCAAAAACGTAGCCCGGGTAAGCGAAGCGCACCCGGGTCGACGGCCGCAAACCCCGGGTGCGCTTCGCTTACCCGGGCTACGGCGTGGTGGCATATGACGTTTGCGCATGCCGCCAGTCGCCCACGGCAGCACGCACGCCAGATCGCGCATCGTCGCAGTGCGCCGCAACGGCTAGGATCGCCGGATCCTCCACCATTCCTGCCGCCATGCGCCCTCAACTTCTCGCCGCCCTGATCGCTTCGCTGCTGGCAGCGCCCGCGTTCGCGCAAACCGCGAACGAACCCGACATTGCCGCCGCCGCACAGGCCGTGCAGAAGGACGTCGTCGCCTGGCGCCGCGACATCCACCAGCATCCGGAACTGGGCAACAACGAGGTCCGCACCGCGAAGCTCGTCGCCGACCAGCTGCGCAAGCTCGGCTTGCAGGTGAAGACCGGCGTCGCGCACACGGGCGTCGTGGCGGTGCTGAAGGGCGGCAAGCCCGGCCCGCGTATCGCGCTGCGTGCCGACATGGACGCGCTGCCCGTCACCGAGCAGACCGGCCTGCCGTTCGCATCGAAGGTGAAGACCACGTATCGCGGTCAGGACGTCGGCGTGATGCACGCCTGCGGACACGATGCACACGTCGCGATCCTGCTCGGCGTCGCCACCGCGCTTGCCGCGCAGAAATCGACGTTGCCGGGCGAGGTGATGTTCGTCTTCCAGCCCTCGGAAGAGGGCCCGCCGAATCCGGGTGAAACCTTCGGCGCGAAGCTCATGCTGGACGAAGGCGTGTGGCGCGACTTCAAGCCCGACGCTGTCTTCGGCCTGCACGTGTGGGCGGGACTGCCCGTCGGCCAGGTTGGCGTGCGCAGCGGGCCGATGCTCGCCGCCGCCGACGAATGGAGCCTGACCGTAAGCGGAAAGCAGACGCACGGGTCGCGTCCGTGGGATGGCGTGGATCCGATCACCGTCGCCGCCCAGATCCTGCTGGGAACGCAGAGCGTCATCGCGCGGCAGGTGAACGTCGCCGCGTCGCCCGCGGTGCTCACCGCGGGGCAGTTCAACGCCGGCGTGCGATTCAACATCATTCCCGACGAAGCCAAGCTGGTCGGCACGCTGCGCACGTTCGATGCCGCGCAACGCGAGGACATCATCGCGCGCTTCCGCCGGACGGCGGAGGACTTCGCGCATGCCAGCGGCGCGACGGCGAAGCTCGACGTGGCCGCCAATGCGCCGGCCACGGTCAACGACCCCGCGCTCACCACGCGCGTTCGCCCGTCGCTGCAACGCGCGGTGGGCGAGGGCAACGTGGTCGAGATGCCGCTGCAGACCGTGGCGGAGGATTTCGCGCAGTTCGCCAACACCGTGCCGGGCGTGTACTTCTTCGTCGGTTCGACGGCGAAGGGCACGGACCCCGCGAAGGCGCCGATCAACCATTCGCCGCAGTTCCTGCTGGACGAGCAGTCTCTGGACGTCGGCGTGCGCGCGATGTTGCAGGTGGCGGTGGATTACCTCAGCGCCAAGCCGTAAACCCATATCGCCGTAGCCCGGTGCGCTTCGCTTACCCGGGCTACGAACCGACTGCGCAAAGCCGCGTGCGCTACGATCGACGGATCACTCCGGGGAGTTACCGTCGATGCGTCTGATGCCCGCGCTGCTGAGCAGCGCCCTGCTTGCCACGCCGTTGTTCGCCCATGCGCAAGCCGCCCCTGCGGAGCGACCTGAAGTCGCCGCCGCCGCGAAGGCCGTGCAGAAAGACGTGGTCGCCTGGCGCCGCGATTTCCACCAGCACCCGGAGCTGTCCAACCGCGAGGAACGCACCGCGGCGAAGGTCGCCGAACACCTGCGCGCGCTGGGCCTGAAGCCGAAGGTGGGCATCGCGCATCACGGCGTGGTGGCGATCATCCAGGGCGGCAAGCCCGGACCGCGCGTCGCATTGCGCGCCGACATGGACGCGCTGCCGGTGACCGAGCAGGTCGACCTGCCGTTCTCGTCGAAGGCCACCGCGACGTTCCGCGGCGAAACCGTCGGCGTGATGCACGCCTGCGGCCACGACGCACACACCAGCATCCTGCTCGGCATCGCCGATGCGCTGGTCAAGATGAAGGCCGACCTGCCGGGTTCGGTGATGCTGGTGTTCCAGCCGTCGGAAGAAGGCGCGCCGGACGGCGAGGAAGGCGGTGCTTCGCTGATGCTGCAGGAAGGCCTCTTCAAGGACTTCAAGCCCGACGCGATGTTCGGCCTGCATGTGTTCTCGACGCTGCCGGTCGGCCAGATCGGCGTGCGCCAGGGCCCGCTGATGGCCGCGTCGGACAAGTTCACGATCAAGGTGAAGGGTCGCCAGACGCACGGCTCGCGTCCGTGGGGCGGCATCGATCCGATCGTCGCCGCCGCCGACGTGATCGGCACCGCGCAGACCATCGTCAGCCGTCGCACCGACATCGCGAAACTCCCTGCAGTGGTGAGCTTCGGCGCGATCAAGGGCGGCATTCGCTACAACATCATTCCCGATGAAGTGGAACTGGTCGGCACGATCCGCACCTTCGACGAAGGCATGCGCCAGAAGATCTTCGGCGACCTGAAGAACGTCGCCGAACATGTCAGCGCCGCCAATGGCGCCACCGCCGTGGCGAACGTGCCCGACAGCGACGGCAACCCGGTGACGGTGAACGACCCGGCGCTGACGGCGCGCATGATCCCGAGCCTGAAGGCCGTTGCCGGCGCCGACAACGTCATCGAACCGCCGCTGCAGATGGGCGCGGAAGACTTCTCGTTCTACGCGAAGGAAGTTCCGTCGATGTTCTTCTTCGTCGGCGCGACGTCGAAGGGCATCGACCCGGTGACCGCGCCGAGCAACCATTCGCCGAAGTTCGCGCTGGACGAATCCTCGCTGGACCTGGGCCTGCGCGCGCTGCTGCAGGTGACGCTGGATTACCTGCATTCGCCGCAGGGCGCCGCGGTCGCGACCACGAAGAACTGAGGCATCACCTCGATCGTCGTCCCGGCGCAGGCCGGGACCCAGGCTGTCAACGCTTCGAGTCGTACGTGCCCGCTTCTTCCATCAGGCGTTGCGGGCCTGGATCCCGGCCTTCGCCGGGATGACGGGCGCAGGGCGACGGGCGCGCTGGGGCGTCCTCAAACGCTCCCTTCGAACCCCGCCTGCCGCCATGCCTCGAACACCACCACCGCCACGGCGTTGGACAGATTGAGGCTGCGGTTTTCCGGCCGCATCGGCAGGCGTAGGCGTTGCGCGGCGGGAACGCTTTCCAGCACGTCGCCCGGAAGCCCGCGCGTTTCAGGGCCGAACAGGAATGCATCGCCGGGCCGGTAGCGCGGCGTATCGAAGCGCACCGTGCCGCGCGTGCTCAATGCGAACAGCCTCGGCGGCTCGCCGTTGGCGGCGGTGATCGTCGCCAGCGCGGCGGTCAGGTCCGCATGCACCTGCAGCGTCGCGTACTCGTGGTAATCCAGTCCCGCACGCTTGAGCTGTTTGTCTTCCAGCGTGAAGCCGAGCGGTTCGATCAGATGCAGCCGCGCCCCGGTGTTGGCGCACAGGCGGATCACGTTGCCCGTGTTGGGCGGGATTTCCGGCTGGAAGAGGATGACGTCGAACATGCGCCCATGATCGCTGTCGCGCGCGCCGGCGTCACCAGCGCACGGGCTTGCCGCGGTAATCGAGGAAGTGCCCGCTGTCGGCGATGCGCAGTCCGTCGATCACCTTCAGCAGCCCCTGCACCGATTCGGTCGGCGTGATCTGTGCGCCGCTGCCGCCCATGTCGGTCTGCACCCAGCCCGGATGCAGCGCCACGACGGTGATCTCGCGCTCGCGCAGCGCGGAGGCGAGCAGGGCGGTCGCCATGTTCTGCGCGGCCTTCGACATGGCGTAGGTGGGCGTGCTGAAGCTTTCGGTGGAGGCGATCGAGCCCAGCACGGAGGACAGGTTGGCCACCTTGGAGCCATCCACGAGGCGTTCGGCCAGCGCCTGCGTCAGCAGGAACGGGCCGCTGGCGTTGGTGCGCAGGCTGTCGTCGAGGTTGGCCGGCGGCACATGGCCGAAGCGCTCGCCCGAATGCAGCACGCCGGCGTTGTTGATCAGCAGGTCGATGCCGTCCATCACCAGCGGCAGTTCGCGTGCCAGTTCGGCGTGGGACTTCGGCTCGGCGACCTCCAGCGGCAGCACGTGCAGGCGGCCGGGATGCTCGCCGGCGAGCTGGTTGAGCCCGTTCGCGCGGCCGGGATGTCGGCACGTGGCGACGACATGGTCTCCGCGTGCGAGCAACTGTCGTGCGAATTCCAACCCGAGACCGCGGTTGGCGCCGGTGACCAGACTGCGGCGGGGCGGATGCGCGGGTGTCATCGCATAAGTTCCGGACGGGTGGGCGGCCAGTGTAGGGGCGTTCACGTGAGCGGCCGACGACGGTTGCCGGACCCCAACGCGAGCCAAACTCTTACGTCCGATGGGACTTGTGGCCTAGTGCCCCCCCTCATGGGCGACGGCTAGGATTGCTGTTCGAACCAAGGAGTCCGTCATGTCCGCACCGTCCCGCCCGCGCCTTGCCGCGCTTGCCTTCGCCCTGGCCGCCACCTTCGGCGGCGTCGCCGCGTTTACGCCGGTGGCCGCGCTGGCTGCGCCGAAGGTCACGGTCGACATTCCCTTCGAGGAATTCACCCTGCCCAACGGTCTGCGGGTGGTCGTGCACACGGACCGCAAGGCGCCGATCGTGGCGGTGAACCTCTGGTACCACGTCGGCAGCAAGGACGAACCGGCCGGGCGCACGGGCTTCGCGCACCTGTTCGAACACCTGATGTTCAACGGTTCCGAAAACCACCGCGGTGAGTACTTCGCACCATTCGAGCTGGTCGGCGCCACCGACATGAACGGCACGACCAATTCCGATCGCACCAACTACTTCCAGAACGTGCCCACTACCGCGCTCGACATGGCGCTGTGGATGGAGTCCGACCGCATGGGCCACCTCGTCGGCGCCATTGACCAGAAGACGCTCGACGAACAGCGCGGCGTCGTCCAGAACGAGAAGCGCGAAGGCGAGAACCAGCCTTACGGCCAGGTGTGGGATGCGCTGGGCAAGGCGTTGTATCCGAAGACGCACCCGTACCACCACAGCACCATCGGCTCGATGGCCGACCTCGACGCCGCCTCGCTCGATGACGTGAAGGGCTGGTTCCGTACCTGGTACGGCCCGAACAACGCCGTCCTCGTGCTGGCCGGCGACATCGACCTGGCCACCGCGAAGGAAAAGGTCACGAAGTATTTTGGCGACATTCCGGCCACGCCGACGATGGCGCAGCCGCAGGTCGACGTCGCGCCGCTCGCGAAGTCCACCCGCGCGACCATGACCGACAAGGTGCCGCAGGCACGCGTCCATCGCGTGTGGAACGTGGCCCAGGCTGGCACCCCTGACCTCGACAAGCTGCAGCTGTTCGCGCAGGTGCTGGGCGGCAGCAAGTCCTCGCGCCTGGACAAGCGCCTGCTGCACGAGGAGAAGCTGGTCGACAACATTTCCGCTGCTGCGTACCAGATGCAGCTGAGTTCCAACTTCGTCATCACCGCCGACGTGAAGCAGGGCGTGGATCCGGCCAAGGTCGAGGCCATCATCGACGAGGAACTGCAGAAGCTGCTCAAGGACGGCCCCACCAAGGCGGAACTGGAACAGGCGCGTACCGTCTTCAAGGCCGGCTTCGTCCGCGGCATCGAGCGCATCGGCGGATCCGGCGGCAAGGCCGACGCACTCGCCGAGTGCGCGGTCTACACCGGCGACCCGGGCTGCTTCCGCGACAGCCTCAAGATCATCGACACCGCCAGCGCGCGCGACCTCACGGCCGTGGCGAACAACTGGCTGACCAAGGGCAGCCACACGCTGGTCGTCGTGCCGGGCGATCGCACCGCCGTCGCCGAGGACGCGTCGGTCACACCGGCGCCGATGAAGCTGCCGGCCGTCGATCCCAAGTACACCACCACGCCGAGCACGGTGAACCGCGCCGACGGCCCGCCGAAGACCACGAGCTTCCCGGACCTGAAATTCCCGGCGCTGCAGCGCGCCACGCTCAAGAACGGCACCACGGTGATCCTGGCCGAGCGCCACGACATCCCCGTCGTGCAGATGAGCTACGAATTCGCCGGCGGTTTCAGCGCCGACCAGGGCCGCAAGCTGGGCACCTCGAGCTTCGCGATGGGCATGATGGACGAAGGCGCGGGCGAACTGGACTCGCTGGCCTTCGGAGATCGCGCCGAGTCGCTGGGCGCCAGCCTGGGTGCCGGCGCGTCGCTCGATGGTGTCAAGGCATACCTGTCGGCATTGCGGCAGAACCTCGATCCGTCCGTCGCGCTGTTCGCCAAGATGCTGCGCGAACCGCGCTTCGACCAGAAGGAAATCGACCGTATCAAGGCGTCGTGGCTGGCCGGGATCAAGCAGGAAAAGGCGCGTCCTAATGGTGCGGCGATGCGCGTGCTGCCGCCGCTGCTCTACGGCGCGGGCCATGCGTACGCGATTCCCTTCAGCGGTAGCGGTACCGAGGCGTCCATCGGCGCGTTGACGCGTGACGACCTGGTCGCGTTCCACCGCGACTGGGTGCGTCCAGAAGGCGCGACGCTGATCGTCGTCGGCGATACGACGCTGAAGGAAATCGTCCCGCTGCTCGACAAGCACCTGGGCGACTGGAAGGCGACGGGCGATGCGCCTGCGCGTCCGCAGATCGGCGAGGTCGCCCGCCCCACCAAGCCGCGTGTCTACCTGATCGACCAGCCCGGCGCCGTGCAGGCCAACATCTTCGCCGGCGAGGTCGTACCGTCCACGAAGGATCCCGATTCGGTCCGCTTCGACATCGCCAACTCCGTCCTGGGCGGTGAGTTCTCCTCGCGCCTGAACATGAACCTGCGCGAGGACAAGCACTGGGCGTACGGCGCCTACAGCTTCTCGGCCAACGCGCTGGGCCAGCGCCCATGGATGGCGTTCGCGCCCGTGCAGATCGACAAGACGGCCGATTCGCTGAAGGAACTCAATCGCGAGATCACCGAATACACCACCGGCAAGGCGCCTCCGAAGCCGGAGGAAGTGGCGAAGATCCAGGCCACGGAAATCCTGAGCCTGCCGGGCGCGTTCGAAACCGCTTCCGCGGTGATGGGTTCGATCAGCGGCATCGTCCGCTACGACCGTCCGGACGATTACGTGTTCAAGCGCAAGGCGCAGATCGAAGCGCTCACGCCCGAGCAGGTGAAAGAGGCCGCGGCGGCGATCGATCCGAACGCGCTGACCTGGGTGGTGGTAGGCGACCTGAAGCAGATCGAGAAGCCGGTGCGTGCGCTCAAGCTGGGCGACGTACAGGTGCTCGACGCCGACGGCAACGCGGTGAAGTCGCAACCCTGACGACGCATTCCCGCCGCCATCGCCTTTTCGTGACGCCGCCTCAGGCAGAAACGGCAAACCGCGACGAAGGCCTCAGTCGCGGTTCACCGGTCGGCGTTCACAACGGTGGCGGGTGCGGCGACAATCGCGCCCGTCCATTCATGCGCGGCGATGGCGCCGCGCGAATCAGGGGTAACGATGCGCAAGTCGATGTTGGGGATTGTTCTGGTGTCGGCGCTGGTCGCCGGCGGTTGCACCTGGGTGGACATGGCCCCGGGCGGAGCGTCGGTGCGTGTGATCGACGGCAACGGCCCCCCGGCCGGCTGCGAAAAGCGCGGCGAAGTCGAGGTCACCGTAAAGAACAAGGTCGCCTTCTACGAGCGCAACCAGCTGCGGGTCCGTGAAGAACTGGAAACCTTGGCCCGCAACGAGGCCATCGGTCTGCAGGCCGACACGGTGCAGCCGATGGGCGGCCCGCTCAACGGTTCGCAGCGCTTCGCCGCCTGGCGTTGTGGTACCGCCCGTCGCGGAGCCGTCGCCCCGGCGCCGGCCGCTTCCCAGGCCACTGGCAGCGCCCAGACCTACCCGATCGGCGGTTGACGGCCTTCACAGCGCTTAACCCCTTCCGGCCGCCCGTCGGTCGGAAGGCAGAACCATACGCAGCCGGATGGCGGGCGGGTGGAATTAAGCGTTAACATGGCGTGTTCTTTTCCGTTTCCGGTCAGCCGCCCATGTTGTTCCAGCACGTCGCCATCGCCGGTCTTGCCCATATCGATGCACCACGCCGGCTGACCTCGGAAGAAATCCACGCCCGTCTGAAGCCCACGCTCGACCGCCTCGGCATCAAGTACAACGTGCTTGAGGAAGTCGCCGGCGTTCGCGAACGCCGGCTGTGGGACGGCGAAGTCAAAGCCTCCGACGCCGCCACGCTTGCCGGCGTCAAGGCGCTGGCCGATGCCGGCATCGACGCCGACCGCGTCGGCCTGCTCGTCAACACCTCGGTCAGCCGCGACTACCTGGAGCCGTCCACGGCCTCCATCGTGTCCGGCAACCTGCGTCTGCCCGATACCTGCCAGAACTTCGACGTCGCCAACGCGTGCCTGGCGTTCCTCAACGGCATGGACATCGCCAGCCGCATGATCGAGCGCGGCGAGATCGACTACGCGCTGGTCGTCAACGGCGAGACCGCAGACCTGGCTTACGAAAAGACGCTCGACCGCCTCAGCCGCGACGACGTCACCGAAGAGCAGTTCCGCGACGAGATGGCCACGCTGACGCTGGGCAGCGGCGCCGCCGCGATGGTCCTCGCGCGCAGCGAACTCGCCCCGGGCGCGCCGCGTTACCGCGGCAGCGTCACGCGTTCGGCGACCGAGTGGAACCAGCTCTGCCGCGGCGACCTCGTGCACGACCGCATGATCGCCGACGGCCGCATGCTGCTGATCGAAGGCATCAAGCTCGGCCAGAAGACCTTCACCGCCGCGCGCGCCGCGCTCGGCTGGGTCGTGGAAGAGCTCGACGAATTCGTCATCCACCAGGTCAGCAAGGCCCACACAAAGGCCTTCCTGAAGGCGTTCCGCATCGATCCGAAGAAGGTGCTGACCATCTTCGGCGAGCACGGCAACATCGGCCCGGCGTCGGTGCCGATCGTGCTGAGCAAGCTGCGCGAAGGCGGCCGCCTGAAGAAGGGCACGCGCATCGCGTTGCTGGGCATCGGCTCGGGCCTGAACTGCTCGATGGCCGAAGTGGTCTGGTAAGCGCCGCGCACGAAATACTGAAGAACCCGGCCGCGCGCCGGGTTTTTCTTGCCCGGCGCCATGATGTCGCGCACGGCAAGATCACCCTGGACACCACGACGTCAGCCCCGCGAAGCCGGGGAACCAGCCACGCTCCAGAGCGACTGGATCCGGCATCGCCGGAACGACGAGCAGGAAAACCCCGATGACGATCCGCCTGCCACTGCCCGATTACCCCTTCACGCCGCAGCGCTTCGACGTGCGCCCCGGCGTCGCGATGAGCTACCTCGACGAAGGCCCGCGCGACGGCGAAGTGGTGGTGATGCTGCACGGCAATCCATCGTGGAGCTTCTACTGGCGCAAGCTCGTGCTCGGGCTGCGTGATCGTTACCGTTGCATCGTGCCCGACCACGTCGGCATGGGACTGTCGGACAAACCTTCCGACGACCGCTATCGCTACACGCTGCAGTCGCGCATCGACGATGTGGAAACGCTGCTCGAGCGTCTCGGTATCACCGGCGACGTCACGCTCGCCGTGCACGACTGGGGCGGCGGCATCGGCTTCGGCTGGGGCGTGAAGCACTCGGCGCGCATCCGCCGGCTCATCGTCACCAACACCGGCTCGTTCCCGCTGCCGGCCAGCAAGCCGCTGCCGAAGTCGCTGAAATTCGGTCGCGACTCGGGCCTTGGCACGCTGCTGATCCGCGGCCTCAATGCGTTCTCGTCGGTAGCCTCGTTCGTCGGCGTCGAGAAGAAGATGCCCGCCGACGTGCGCCGCGCCTACGTCGCGCCGTACGACACCTGGGCGAACCGCATCGCGACGTCGCGCTTCGTGCAGGACATCCCGCTGGGCGAGGGCGATGCCGCATGGCCGCTGGTGCAGGCGATGGGACGCAAGCTGCCCGGATACGCCGATCGGCCGGCCTTCATCGCATGGGGCCTGCGCGACTTCGTGTTCGACAAGCACTTCCTGAAAGGCTTCACCGACGCGCTGCCGAACGCACAGGTGCATGCGTTCGAGGATGCAGGGCATTACGTGCTGGAAGACAAGGCGGACGTGCTGGTGCCGAAGATGCGGGCGTTCCTGGATTCGAATCCGCTGTAGGCGAGTCGGCTCTGCGTCCCGTCATCCCGGCGAAGGCCGGGACCCAGGCCCGCACCGCATCGATCCTGTCTCGCCATTCCAGCGAAAGCTGGAACCCATCTTGATCTGGCGCGCGCGCAGGTGGTGCCGCAGGTGCGGGCGCAGACACTCTGCCGCCCCTCACCCCAACCCCTCTCCCGGTGGGCGGCTAAACCGCTTCAAATCTCCGGCAACGGATTCTTCTCGTCCTCGTCCACGCCCGCCCAGTCGTCCGGCGTGAGCACCGGCAGACCGTGCGCCAGCCGCGCCTTGTCGCACTGCGCGCTGGCTTCGCCGAACTCCCACGACGCCGGCACCAGGGCGCACACCGACGGGCGGCGGTCGTGGATCGTGCAACGGCTGTAGCGGCCGATATCGGCGTCCAGCGCGACGCAGCGGGGGTTCGATTGCGAGGTCCCGCGCATCACGCGTTCGTGCGTGCGCAGGCTTTCGGTGAGTTCGGGCGGCACCTGCCCGCCGAGCGCCGGGTCGGCTTCCGACCAGTGGAAGCTCACGCGGAAGAAGGCGCAGCAGGCGCCGCAGGTCAGGCAGGGGTGGTGCATGGAAGGGACCGTCACGGGGTCCGGCGAAGGCGGCCGGGTGCGGAATTTTGAGGCTTTGCGCGTCAGGCGCAAGCGCGGCCCGCTTCAGGCGAAAATGAATGCATGAACGACGTGTGCAACATCGCCGCGACCCTGCCCGGGCTGGCCTCCCGCTTCCCCGACCGCGTCGCCATGCGCTGCCCCGGCTCGCGTGGCCCGGACGGCATGGCCCGCTTCGACCTCACCCTGACGTACCGCGAGCTCGACGCCCGCAGCGATGCCATCGCCGCCGGCCTGGCGCGTCGCGGCATCGTCCGCGGCACGCGTACCGTGGTGATGGTGCGGCCGTCGCCGGAGTTCTTCCTCCTGATGTTCGCGCTGTTCAAGCTCGGCGCGGTGCCGGTGCTGGTCGATCCGGGCATCGACAAGCGCGCGCTGAAGCAATGCCTGGACGAAGCTGCGCCTGCCGCCTTCATCGGTATCCCGCTCGCGCATGTCGCGCGAACCGTGTTGCGCTGGGCGAGCTCCGCGCGCATTCGCATCACCACCGGCGCGCGCGCCTGGCTGAGCGATGCAACGCTCGCGCAGGTCGAACGCGAAGGTGCGAACGCCGGCTCGCAACTCGCCGCGACCGAACCCGACGACGTCGCCGCGATCCTCTTCACCAGCGGCTCGACCGGCGTGCCGAAGGGCGTGGTGTACCGGCATCGCCATTTCGTCGCGCAGATCGCCATGCTGCGCGACGCGCTGGACATCGAATCCGGCGGCGTCGACTTGCCGACGTTCCCGCCGTTCGCGCTGTTCGATCCCGCACTCGGCCTGACGTCGATCATTCCCGACATGGACCCGACCAAGCCGGCGCTCGCCGATCCGCGCAAGTTGCACGATGCAATCGCGCGCTTCGGCGTCGACCAGCTGTTCGGCTCGCCCGCGTTGATGGCGGTGCTGGCGAACTACGGCGCGAAACTGCCGACGGTGAAGCGCGTGACATCCGCCGGTGCGCCCGTGCCGGCCGACGTCGTCGCGAAAATGCGCGAGCTCCTGCCCGACGACGCCGGTTTCTGGACGCCTTACGGCGCGACCGAATGCCTTCCTGTCGCGGTGATCGAAAGCCGTGAACTGCAGTCCACGCGTGACGCGACGGAGCATGGCGCGGGCACCTGCGTCGGACGCGCCGTGCCGCCGAACGACGTGCGCATCATCGCGATCACCGACGCGCCGATCGAGCACTGGAACGCCGCGCACATCGTCGGCACGAATGTAGTTGGCGAAATCACCGTCGCCGGCCCCACCGCCACCGATACCTATTTCAATCGCCCAGCGCAGACGAAGGCGGCGAAAATCCGCGAGCGCCTTGCTGATGGCAGCGAGCGCACCGTGCATCGCATGGGCGATGTCGGCTACCTCGATGCGGAAGGGCGGCTGTGGTTCTGCGGCCGCAAGACGCATCGCGTCGAAACCGCACACGGTCCGCTGTACACCGAACAGGTCGAGCCGGTGTTCAACACGCACGCACAGGTGCGCCGCACCGCGCTGGTTGGCATCGGTGCGATGGGCGCGCAGCGTCCGGTGCTGTGCGTCGAACTTGCCAGCGGCATTGACGCGCGCGAATGGCCGCGCATCGAACGCGAACTGCGCGAGACCGGATCGCGTCACGCACACACGACGGGTATCGACACCTTCCTGCGTCATCCGAAATTCCCGGTCGACATCCGCCACAACGCCAAGATCGGCCGCGAGAAGCTCGCCGTCTGGGCCGCCGGCCGCGTGCGCTGACGCATGGTCGCGCGCTATCGGCTCGACGATCTCGTCATCGACATCCCGCGCCAGCGCGTGGAGCGGGATGGCGCGCTGCTCGATGTCAGCGGGCTGAGTTTCCGTCTGCTGGAGGTGCTGCTCGAACAGGGCCAGCGCGTGGTGGGCTTCGATGAGCTGATGGACCGCGTGTGGGCGCCGGCGGTGGTGAACGAGGAAACGGTTACCCAACGCGTACGGCTCCTGCGACAGGCGCTAGGCGACGACGGGCGCAATCCGCGCTATCTGCGTTCGGTGCGTGGACGCGGATACCAACTGTGCATCGAACCGGAACTCATCGACCCTGCGCAAGGCGATGTGGTGTTCCACAAGCGCCCAAGGCGCGCGATGGTCATCGCATGCGTCGCGGCCGTGCTCGTCCTGCTTGGCGTGGTTGCCTGGTGGACGCAGCGGCCAGACGGCCGGTCAGCGATTTCGCCGCCGAAATCCGAGCTGCTCCAGCGCGCGGCCTACTACGCCGGCATCGGCCAGCGCGACGACAACCAGCGCGCCATCGCGCTTTATCGGCAACGACTGCAGGAAGCACCCGACGATCCCGATGCGCTGATCGGCCTGAGCCGCGCGTTCAGCGCCGACGCATGCCTCTACAACGGCGAAGCGGCGCAGCTCGATCGCGCGCAGGCGCTGGCCGAGCGTGTGATCGCCGCCGATCCGCGCAATGCCGCCGCGCACGCCGCGCTCGGCTACTCATTCGATTGCCGTGGCCGCATCGACGACGCCTTGCGCGGCTACGAGCGCGCGCTGTCGCTGGATCCATCGAACGACGGAAGTCGCGCATCGGCGGCGTATCTGTACGAACGACGCGGGCGCCTGGCCGATGCGCTCGCCGCCAACCTTGCAGTTCGCGATGCATCGCGCGTGCGCTTCCTGCAGATACAGATCGCGAAGAACCTCGACCTGCTCGGCTACACGGCCGCGGCCGAATCGCGCTATCGCCGCAGCTTCCAGCTGTATCCGGACAATGTGTTCTCGAATCTGGCGTGGCCTTCGTTCCTCATGCGCCACGGCCGAAACGCCGAAGCGCAGGCTGCGCTCGATGAGGCGATGGCGCGCGGCACCGATCACGCCGATCTGCATCTGCTCGCGGCGGAACTCGCGTGGTCGCGGGGCGATCGCGATTCCGCGCGACAGGAAGCGGCGCGCGCCGTGGCGCTGCGTCCGCAGGGCAGCTTCGCGCACAGCGTGCAGTGGACCCTGGCGGAAGTGCGGCCGCCCGCGACGATGCTGCGGTCGCAGGCCGAATCGCTTCGCGCGGGCCTGCGCGTTGGCAGCGATCCGTTCGACGGAATCGACGCCGCCCTGCTGCTCGACACGGCGGGCGATCGCGATGCCGCGATTGCCGCGCTCAACGATGCGGTCGCGATGGGCTATCGCGACGCGGCGTACCTGCGCGCGTCGCCGCTGTTCTCGGGCCTGCGCGAATCGCCGCGCTTCGATGAGGTGACCGCCGCCATCGACACGGCCATCGCGCGCGAACGCGAGGCCGTGCGTTCGCGCGGACTCGACGTCAAGGCAGCGCCTTGAGGATGTAATCCGACATCAGCCGTTGCGACTGCGCGTGCATGTCGCGCTGGTTGTAGCGCGTGCGCGTGATCACGGCGACGAGGCGCTCGGAGGGCACGACGAACACGTAGTTCCCGCCGTTGCCCGACATCGCCCATGCCTCGCGCTGCGTGCCGCGCACGTCGAAGCGGAAGCGCCACAGCAGATAACCGTAATCGGCGTCGTCCCGGGCTTGTGCGTGGACGGTGGTCATCGCACGGACCCAGTCGGCGGAGATCACCTGCTTTCCGTTCCAGCGCCCGCCATCGAGCAGCAGCTGGCCGAGTTTGGCGAGATCCCGGCTGCGATAGCGCGTGCCGCCGCCGCCCATGCCGACGCCTTCGGACGAACGCTGCCACTGGCTTTCGCGGATTCCGAGTGGCGCCTCCAGCGCGGTGCGCGCGAACGTCGCCAGCGGTTGGCCGCTTGCACGCTCGACGACCGCGCCGAGCAGGAACGAACCCGCCGTGCAGTATGCGAACGCGCGCCCGTGCGGGCTGTCCTTCGGCCGCTTCATCCACGGTGCGTAGCCCTTGATGGGCAAGTCGAGCGCGAACTGCGTCCAGTCCTCGCTGACGTACATGCGCTCTTCGTTGCCGGCCGAGAACTGGTTTTCGTCGTCGCATTCCCATTGCGAGCTCATCGTCAGCAGGTCCTCGACGGTGAAGCCGGCCTTGCGCGGATCGTCGTTGCGCCAGTGGCGGTCCGGGAAGAAGGCATAGACGGGCGCCTGCGCACCGCTGATGAGCTTTCGGTCGACCGCCGCGCCGACCAGCAGGGCGGTGACGGATTTGGTCGCCGAGCGGGTGTCGTTGAGCACGTCGCGCCCGCCTTCGCCGAAATAGCGCTCGTAGACCAGGCGGCCATCCCGGGCCACCAGTACGCTCGTCGTGTCCGGCACCTGGCCGGCGGCGATGGCGGTTTCCATCGCGGTGAGGGTCGCGGTGTTCAGCCCTTCGCGTGCGGCATCGGCGACGGGCCAGCCGTCGTCCAGGGCAGGGGGCGGAGCGGCGGCTGCAGCGCCGGCAACGAAGAGGGCGAGCAGGGGCAGGGTGAACATGGGGCGCATTCGATGGGCTCCGTGGCTGGAGCGGCCATTGGCACCGGGACTTCAATGAAGCGCCTGAAATGCGTATGAAGATTTATGAAGGGCGCATCCCGGCATCCTCCCGGGCGTTCCGGGCGCCCGTTGGAACACGCCGCCGGCCCCGTTATCGTGTGACCCCTTTGCGTGCGGAGAAGCCCGATGAAGATCCTCGTGACCGGTGGCGGCGGCTTCCTCGGGCAGGTGCTGTGCCGCGGGCTGCGCGAACGCGGGCACGACGTCGTCAGCTTCAACCGCGGCCACTACGAGGCGCTCGATCGCCTCGGCGTGGCGCAGGTGCAGGGTGACCTCGCCCAGCGCGACGCCGTCATCGCCGCGGCGGCCGGCTGCGACGCGATCTTCCACAATGCCGCCAAGGCCGGCGCCTGGGGCAGCTACGAGAGCTACCACCTCGCCAATGTCGTCGGCACGCAGAACGTCATCGACGCCTGCCGCGCGCACGGCATCGGCCGTCTGGTCTACACCTCCACCCCCAGCGTCACGCATCGCAAGACGCATCCGGTCGAAGGCGGCACCGCCGACACCGTGCCCTATGGCGATCACCTCAAGGCGCCCTACGCGGCGACCAAGCAGATCGCCGAAAAGCTCGTCATCGCCGCCAACGACGCCGCGCTCGCCACCATTTCGTTGCGGCCGCGCCTGATCTGGGGCGTGGGCGACAACCAGCTGCTGCCGCGCCTGGTCGAACGCGCTAAGGCCGGCCGCCTGCGTTTCGTCGGCGACGGCAACAACCGCATCGATACCACCTACGTCGATAACGCTGCGCAGGCGCATTTCGATGCGTTCGAACACCTGCGACCCGATGCCGCATGCGCGGGCCGCGCGTACTTCATCAGCAACGGCGAACCGCGCACGGTGCGCGAGATCGTCAACGGCCTGCTCGGCGCCGCCGCTGCGCCGCAGGTGACGAAGACGATTCCGTTCGGTGTCGCCTATGCGGCCGGCGTCGTGTGCGAAGGCCTGTGGCATGCGTTGCCGCTGAAGGGCGAGCCGCCGATGACGCGCTTCCTCGCCGAGCAGTTGAGCACGACGCACTGGTACGACATGGCTCCGGCGCGTCGCGATTTCGGCTACGTTCCGGCCGTCAGCATTCACGAGGGACTCACCCGACTGAAGGCGGCCTGCACGAACGCGTGAAGCGGCGCGGACCATTCACTTTTCAACGACCCCACCGTCCCTAGCATCGATTCCACCCAGTCAGGCGCACCGCGCCACGGAGTGCACCGATGCTTAGCTACGCTGTCATCTTCTTCGTCATCGCGATCATCGCCGCCGTCCTCGGCTTCAGCGGTATCGCCGGCGCCGCCACCAACATCGCCTGGATCCTGTTCGTCGTGTTCCTGGTGCTGGCCGTCATCTCGATGCTCCGCGGCCGCAGGGTCTGACCACGCCGCAAGGCGCGCAATCCCTGAGTTGAACCACTAGTCGTAACTGCCACAACCGTGCCGGGCGGCCCTGTCGATCAGGCCGCCCGGCACGCGTCGGGCCGGTGGGAAGAACGGGTCCGGGCCGCGGCTACAATGACCGCATGACCGACCCGACCTCCTCGCCACTGGCCGCTCTGAAGCCGCTGGCCGGGCGCGCCCTCGAAACCGCCCTCAACCGCGCGCTCGCGCTCGACCCCGAAACCCGCGACCAGTTGCGCGCCCTCGACGGGCGTCGCGTGGTGCTGCGCCTGTCCGCACCCGCGCTCGCGCTGCAGGTAACGGTTGCCGGCGAGCGGCTCGAAGTCGGCCCGGTCGCCGGCGAAGAGGCCGATCTTTCCGTACGCGCGACCCTGGGCGGGCTGCTGTCGCAGCTGCCGTTCCTGCGCAACGATGACGCGCCGCCGGTCGGCAAGATGCGCATCGAAGGCGACGCCGACCTGGCGCGACGCCTGCAACGCCTCGCCGAACGTTTCGATCCGGACTGGCAGCAGCCGTTCGTGCGCGTGTTCGGCGAGATCGCCGGCGTGCAGATCGCCAATGCCGTCGCAGCCGGCCTTCGCCATGCGCGTGGCGCGGCGGGCGCGTTCGCGACGAACGCTGCCGAATTCGTCACCGAGGAATCGCGCGACGTCGTGCCGCGCGAGGAACTCAACGCCTTCCACGACGACGTCGACACCCTGCGCGATGACGTCGAGCGCATGGCCGCGCGCGTGTCGCGATTGCGCGCGCGCACCGGAGGCGCGGCATGAAGCCGGTCTTCCGCGCCTGGCGCATCGGCCGCGTGCTGCTGCGCTACCGCCTGGACGACCTGCTCGACGACACGCCCGTCGAAGGCTGGCTGAAACTCGCCCGCCCCTTCGTGCCGCGTGCATCGAGCGAAGTCGCGAGCCTCTCGCGTGGCGCGCGCCTGCGCATGGCCTTGCAGGAACTCGGCCCGATCTTCGTCAAGTTCGGCCAGATCCTCTCGACGCGTCGCGACCTCGTGCCGCCGGACGTCGCCGAAGAACTCGCGTTGTTGCAGGATCGCGTGAAGCCGTTCGATGGCGAAGTAGCGCGCGCGATCGTCGAGAAGTCGTTGCAGCTGCCGGTGAGCTCGGCGTTCGCGGAATTCGACACCACGCCGCTGGCATCGGCGTCGATCGCGCAGGTGCATGCCGCGACGTTGCCGCCCGACGCCAACGGCGTGTCGCGCGAGGTCGTGGTGAAGGTGCTGCGTCCGGACATCGAGAAGCAGATCGCCGGCGACATCTCGCTGCTGAAAGCCGTCGCGGGCATCGTCGATCGCACGCATCCGGCAGCCGACAAGATCCGCCCGCGCGCAATCGTCGAGGAAATCGAGAACACGCTCGCGGCCGAACTCGACCTGCAGCGCGAAGGCGCCAACGCCAGCGTTCTGCGTCGTTTCTGGCTCGACAGCGACGACCTGTACGTGCCGGAAGTGATCTGGTCGCACACGGCCGAGCGCGTGTTGACGCTGGAGCGCGTGTACGGCATTCCGTCCGACGACATCGCCGCGCTCGACGCCGCCGGCATCGACCGCCATGCGCTCGCCGCGAAGGGCGTGCGCGTGTTCTACACGGAAGTGTTCCGCGACAACTTTTTCCACGCCGATGCGCACGCCGGCAACATCTGGGTAGACAGCGATCCGGCGCGACGCGCGAATCCGCGCTTCATCGCGCTGGATTTCGGCATCGTCGGGCAGCTTTCGGACGAGGACCAGTACTACCTCGCCGAGAACTTCATGGCGATCTTCAACCGCGATTACCGCCGCATCGCCGAGCTGCACGTGCGCGCGGGCTGGATGCCGTCGCACATCCGCATCGACGAACTTGAAGCCGCCGCGCGCGCCGTGTGCGAGCCGTACTTCACCCGGCCGCTGAGCGAGATCTCGCTGGCCGAAGTGCTGTTGAAGCTGTTCCGCACCGCGCAGCGTTACGAGCTCACGCTGCAGCCGCAGTTGATCCTGCTTCAGAAGACGCTGTTGAACATCGAGGGCGTCGGGCGTTTGCTGGATCCGAAGCTGGACATTTGGGCGGTCGCGCGGCCGGTGCTGCAGCGCATCCTGGTCGAGCGCTACAGCCCGCAGCGCCTGGCGACGGAGTTCCGCAAGCGCCTGCCTGAGCTCGTCACGCACGCACCGGAAATGCCGCGCCTGCTGCACGCCTGGCTGACGCAGCAGGTGGAGGGCAAGCATGAGTTGAACCTGCGCTCGCGCGACCTGGCCGAACTCAACCGCACCATCCACACCGCGCAGCGCAAGGCAGTGGCGGCCGTGCTGGGCGTGGGATTGCTGATCTGCGCGGCCGTGCTCTACGGCCTGGAAGCCGGCGGCCCGCGGTTCTGGTCGGTGCCGGCCGCGGCGTGGATCGCCGGACTGGGCGGCATCTGGGCGCTGCTAGCGGCGTGGCCGCGTGGGCGGTAGGAAATGCCTGACGACTTACCGCTCCCTCCCCTGCTTGCAGGGGAGGGTTGGGGAGGGGTGAAGTGTCATCCTCACCCCGCTCGACGATGCAGGCATGGAAGCCATCTGGAGAAATGCCCGTAAATTGCGGGCAAGCGCGACCGATGCCGAGCAGGCGCTCTGGCGCCACTTGAAGGGCAGGCAGCTCGATGGCTCCAAATTCAGGCGCCAGTTTCCGATTGCCGGCTACATCGTGGATTTCGCCTGCGTCGAATCGCGCCTTGTGATCGAACTCGACGGCGGACAGCATCTCGAGGCGCAAGCCTACGACGAACGACGCAGTCGGCGGATTTCCACCAACGGGTACCGAGTAGTTCGCTTCTGGAATGACGACGTGTTGCTGAGAACCGAGTTAGTGCTTGAGGAAGTCCTGCGTTGCCTCCGGGAGCGTGGCAGGTGAGTACATCACCCCTCCCCAACCCTCCCCTGCAAGCAGGGGAGGGAGCAGAAGCGGATGCGGAAGTGGAAGATTCCCTTGGCCAGGAGCTGCCGCCGCTCGACGTCATCTACGCAGACGACACGCTCGCCATCGTCAACAAGCCCGCGGGCCTGATGGTGCACGACAGTGCGCTCGCCCGTGGCGAAACCGACTTCGCCGCGGACCGGCTTCGCGAGCAGTTCGGCAAGCCGATCTTCCTGGTGCACCGGCTGGATCGCGCGACCAGCGGCTGCCTGTTGCTGGCGTTCGATCGCGAGACGGCGTCCGCGCTCGGCAAGGTGCTGATGTCGCGTGAAGTCGAAAAGGATTACTGGGCCGTGTGCCGCGGCTGGCCCGACGAAGCGTTCACCGTCGACCATCCGCTCGACGGCGGCCCCGGCAAGCCGCTGAAAAAGCCGGCGATAACGCACTTCACGCGGTTGGCGACGACCGAGCTGTCGATGCCGTCGGCGGGCTTCGAGACGTCGCGATACGCATTGCTCAACGCGACGCTGGATACCGGCCGCTTCCGGCAGATCCGCCGGCATCTCAAGCACCTTTCGCACCATCTGATCGGCGATACCAGCCACGGCGATGGTCGCCACAACCGCAACTTCCGCATGCTCGGCATCCACCGGATGCTGTTGCACGCGCGGCGGCTGGCGTTCGTGCATCCCGGCAACGGCGCGCGCGTGGACGTGGTGGCGCCGATCGATGCGGAATTCGCGAAGGCGCTGGCATTGTTCGACGGATTCACCGGGCGATAGACGGCCGCCGCACTCCGATTCGGCTAAAGTCGCGCCCCATGCTCGAGATCTCGCCCCGTTTGTCGATCCCCGATTCGGAACTGACCGAGCGCTTCGTGCGTTCGTCCGGGCCGGGCGGGCAGAACGTCAACAAGGTCGCCACGGCGGTCGAGTTGCGGTTCGACATCGCGACCTCGCCTTCGCTGCCCGAGGCGTTGCGCGAGCGGTTGCTGGCCCGGCGCGACCGCCGCATCACCGATGAAGGCGTGCTGGTGATCAGCGCGCAGCGGTTCCGTACGCAGGAGCGCAATCGCGAGGATGCGCGCGAACGGCTGGCGGCGTTCATCGCGGCGGGGCTGGTCGTTGCGGCGCCGCGCATCGCGACGCGTCCGTCGCGTGCGTCGAAGGAGCGCCGGCTCAGCGGAAAGCGCGAACGCGGTACGATCAAGCGCGGTCGGACCCAGCGCGACTGGGACTGAGCGAAGCAAGAGCCCTCGACGGGCCGCATTGAAACACTGTCGCCGAACCACCGCGTTTTGAAGAGGGGTCATGTCCGAAGCCGTTTCTCCGGTGCTGCCGCTGCCACCCAGCGCGCCTCGCGCTCGCCACCATGCGTTCGTCCGCTGGCTCGGCCGCACCATCCTCCGTCTCGGCGGCTGGCGCATGGAAGGCGAATTCCCCGACTTGCCGAAGGTGGTGCTGATCGGCGCGCCGCATTCGTCCAACTGGGACGGCGTATGGGGCTTCGCGTTGCTGATGGCGACGGACCTGGACCTGAAGGTGCTCGGCAAGGACACGTTGTTGAAGATCCCGGTGATGGGGGCGGTCCTGAAGTGGCTGGGCGTGATCCCGGTGAACCGCAAGGCGGCGCAGGGCGTGGTCGAACAGGCGGCGCAGATGATCCGCAACGCCGACCGCTTCTGGTACGGGCTGGCGCCGGAAGGCACGCGCAAGGTCGTGGAGAAGTGGAAGCCCGGCTTCTGGCGGATCGCCAAGGCCGCGGCCGTGCCGGTGGTGCCGGCCTACTTCCATTACGGGCGCCGGACCATCGGCATCGGCGCACCGTTCGAGCTGACCGACCATTACGAGTCCGACGTCGCGCGCATCCGCGAGTGGTATCGCAGCGTCTCCAACGGGAAGAACCACGACGCGTGACACTCACGTGTCGCTGAGGTCGCTGATCGCTGCTTGAACGTCAGCGCTCGGACTGACCGGTCGAGTAATAATCCCCGCGCTCGAACAGCGCCGGCTTTATAAGCTCCACAAATGCCCGCGCTTGCGGCGACAAATACTTTCCCTTCCGCACCACAACGCCGTAGGTGCGCGACGGGAAATACTCCGCCAGCGAACGCGCCGAGAGCCGTTCGCGATCGGCTTCGGTCAGGCAGATCGCCGTGACGATGCTGATGCCCAGCCCCATCGCCACGTACTGCTTGATGACCTCCCAGCCGCCGACTTCCAGCGCCACGGTGTAGGGCACGCGGTTCTGCTGGAAGACCAGGTCGATGAGGCGGTAGGTGGTCAGCCGCTGCGGCGGCAGGATCAGGCCGTAGGGCGAGAGATCCTCCAGCGTGATCGACGCCTTCTGCGCCAGAGGGTGGTCGCGCGGCGTGATCAGCATAGGTTCGAAGCGGTAGACCGGCTCGTAGCTCAGGTCCGCCGGGACATCGAGCATCGAGCCGACCGCCAGGTCCACGCCGTCCGAACGCAGCAGATCGAGCCCGCCCGCGCCGGTGACGTTGTGCAGGCTCAGCCGCACTTCCGGATGGGCGGCGCGGAAGGCCTCCACGATCTTGGGCAGCAGATAGAGGATGGTCGAGCTGCCCGCGGCGACGTTGAGTTCGCCCGCGTCGAGGCCGCGAATGCGCTCGTGGAAGGCCGCGTCCAGGGCGTCCATGCCTTCGACCAGCGGGCGGGCGAGGTCGTACAGCTCCTGGCCTTCGCGCGTCAGCGCGATGCGGCGGCCGCTGCGTTCGAGCAGGCGCACGCCCAGTTCCCGTTCCAGCGCCTGCAATTGCAGGGTCACGGCCGGCTGGCTGAGGTACAGCGCCTCGGCCGCGCGCGACACCGAACCGAGTCGCGCGGTCTGGCAGAAGGCGCGAAGCGGCTTCAGTCGGTCGCCCTTGTAGGCGAAGCGGGGCGTGCTGGAAGGGCTGGAGCTCATTAGTTGCAACTCGTATTAGCTTACCTAATGGTATGCATTGATAAACCTTCATTGTCAAATAACAAACGCCAGCGCATGGTGGCTCCCCACGGTTACCACGGAGTTACAGCATGTCGGCAGTCATGGCGCAGCCACATCAGGCCGGTCCCACGCGGGCTGGCATCGAGGTCATCGCACAGGCCCCCGGCCAGTCGGACGTACTGACGCCGGCCGCCCTGGCCTTCCTCGACGGGCTGCACGCGCGCTTCGAGTCCGTCCGCCAGGCGCGCCTCAAGGCTCGCGGCGAACGCCAGGCGTTCTTCGACGCCGGCGGCCTGCCGGACTTCCGCGCCGACACGAAGGCCATCCGCACAGGCGACTGGAAAGTGGCGAAGCTGCCGAAAGCGCTGCTCGACCGCCGCGTCGAGATCACCGGCCCGGTCGATCCGAAGATGGTCATCAACGCGCTGAACTCCGGCGCGAAGGTCTACATGGCCGATTTCGAGGACAGCACCTCGCCGACCTGGGACAACCTGATCGCCGGCCAGCGCGCGCTGATCGACGCCGTGCGCGGCACGCTCGAATTCACCGCCGCCGGCTCTTCTCCTGAAAAGCCCGGCAAGCACTACGCCCTGCGTCCTTTCGAGGAGCAGGCGGTGCTGATGGTCCGCCCGCGCGGCTGGCACCTGGACGAGAAGCACGTGCTGGTCGATGGCGCGCCGATGTCCGCCAGCCTGTTCGACCTCGGCCTGTTCGCCTTCCACAACGCGCAGCACCTGGCGAAGCTCGATCGCGGCCCGTACTTCTACCTGCCGAAGCTACAGTCGATGGAAGAAGCGCAGCTGTGGAACGACGTGCTGGACCACATCGAGCGCGAACTGCGCCTGCCGCAGGGCCAGCTCAAGGTCACGGTGCTGATCGAAACGCTGCCGGCCGTGTTCGAGATGGACGAGATCCTGCATGCGTTGCGCACGCGCATCGCCGGCCTCAACTGCGGTCGCTGGGATTACGTGTTCTCGTACATCAAGACCTTCCGCGCGCACCGCGACAAGGTGCTGCCGGAACGCGCGCAGGTGACGATGACGCAGCCGTTCCTCAAGGCATATTCGGAACTGCTGATCCAGACCTGCCACAAGCGCGGCGCGCACGCGATGGGCGGCATGGCGGCGCAGATTCCGATCAGCGGCGACGAGGAAGCCAACGACGCAGCGCTCGCGAAGGTGCGCGCCGACAAGCTGCGCGAAGTGACCGCAGGCCACGACGGCACGTGGGTCGCGCACCCGGCGCTGATTCCGCTGGCGCGCCAGATCTTCGACGAACGCATGCCCACGCCGAACCAGCGCCACGTGCTGCGCGAAGACGTGTGGGTCACGCGCGACGACCTGATCAAGCCCTCGCTCGGCACGATCACGCGCACCGGTTTCGAAGGCAACGTCGAGGTATGCGTGCGCTATCTCGCCGCCTGGCTCGACGGCAACGGCTGCGTGCCGATCCACTGGCTGATGGAAGACGCGGCGACTGCCGAGATCGCGCGCACGCAGCTGTGGCAGTGGCTGCACCATTCCAATCAGCCGGTCGGCCAAGTGCCGCCCGGGGACGGCCTGCACCTGGACGACGGCACGCAGGTCGACTTCGCGCTGCTCGAACGCGCCTTCCTCAACCTGCCCTCGCGTCTTGGCGACCGCACGCGCATGGCGGGCGGAAGCCGCATCAACGAAGCCATCGGCGTGCTCGATCGCCTCACGCATGCCGACGTGCTCGAAGACTTCCTCACCTTGCCGGCCTACGCGCGGCTGGACTGAGTTTCGACATCCAGCAGTAACGAATTCCGCTGTTCCGCTTTCCCATCATCGAACGATCCAGAAAGGAACACCGCCATGAGCACGCTGCATACCGCCGAACAACTCCGCCACGACTGGGCGACGAACCCGCGCTGGGCCGGCATCACGCGCCCGTATTGCCCGCAGGATGTCGTGCGCCTGCGCGGCACCGTGCCGGTGGAACATTCCATCGCCAAGCTCGGCGCGGAAAAGCTGTGGAACTCGCTGCACAGCGAACCGTTCGTCAATGCGCTCGGCGCGCTCACCGGCAACCAGGCCATGCAGCAGGTCAAGGCCGGGCTGAAGGCGATCTACCTGTCGGGCTGGCAGGTCGCCGCCGACGCCAACATCGCCGGCGAGATGTATCCCGACCAGTCGCTGTATCCGGCCAATTCCGTGCCGCAGGTAGTGCGCCGCATCAACAACACGCTGCTGCGCGCGGACCAGATCCAGTGCGCCGAAGGCACGGGCGACGTCGACTTCCTGCAGCCGATCGTCGCCGACGCCGAAGCCGGCTTCGGCGGCGTGCTCAACGCGTTCGAACTGATGAAGGGCATGATCGAAGCCGGCGCGTCCGGCGTGCATTTCGAAGACCAGCTCGCCAGCGTGAAGAAGTGCGGCCACATGGGCGGCAAGGTGCTGGTGCCCACGCGCGAAGCGGTGGAGAAGCTCGTCGCCGCGCGCCTGGCTGCCGACGTCATGGGCGTGCCGACGCTGATCGTCGCGCGCACCGACGCCGAAGCCGCCGACCTCGTCACCTCCGACATCGACGACAACGACAAGCCCTACTGCACGGGCGAGCGCACGATCGAAGGCTTCTACAAGACCCACAAGGGCCTGGACCAGGCGATCAGCCGCGGCCTCGCCTACGCGCCGTACGCGGACCTGGTGTGGTGCGAGACCGGCAAGCCGGACCTGGAGTTCGCCCGCAAGTTCGCCGAGGCCATCCACGCGAAGTTCCCCGGCAAGCTGCTGGCCTACAACTGCTCGCCGAGCTTCAACTGGAAGAAGAACCTGGACGACGCGACCATCGCGAAGTTCCAGAAGGAAATCGCCTCCTACGGCTACAAGTTCCAGTTCATCACGCTGGCCGGCTTCCACAGCCTGAACTACGGCATGTTCAACCTGGCGCACGGCTACGCGCGCCGCCAGATGAGCGCGTTCGTCGAGCTGCAGGAAGCCGAGTTCGCCGCGGCCGAGAAGGGCTTCACGGCGGTGAAGCACCAGCGCGAGGTCGGCACCGGCTACTTCGACGCGGTGACCCAGACCATCCAGGGCGGGCAGTCGTCCACCGTCGCGCTGAAGGGTTCGACCGAGGAAGAGCAGTTCCACGAAAAGCGGGCCGCGGCCGCCTAAGCCGCCCCTGCGTCTTTTCCCTCCCCTGAGAAAGCAGGGGTGAGGTTGGACTGCTTGCGCGCCACTGGCGCGCGTCCCGACGAACGCCATCGGGCTACGCTCGATGGCCGTGGGGTTGGGGAGGGCTTCCAGGAAGCCAGCGCTCGCCCTGTTGACCAGACGCATCGGGACACCGCTCGTCCGGCCCCCGGCCCGAACGCATGGCGTTCGGGCGTTCGAAGGCGCGCGAACCAGTGGTTCGCAAGCAGCGCCTTCTCACCCATTCAGCCCCCGCCGTCCGGTCCCGCCCCCGCGAGCCGTTTCACACTAGATTCCAGTGCTATTCTCCAGCCTCCCCAGGGACTGGGCCCTCGTTGGATGACTCGTGACAGCGCGGCGTCTCTCCGGACGCGCGAATCCATCAACTCCGGCAAGTCGAGCGCGGCGCCTGCGGATGTGGCGACGGCGGTGCTTACCGAGCCGGAATACGAGCTGTTCGCCGAACTGGGTCGCCCGCGCCGTGTCGAAGCCGGCCAACTGTTGTTCCGCCGCGGCGAACTGGGCACGACGATGTTCGTCATCGCCCGTGGCGTCGTGGACCTGGATTTCGGCGACGACCTCGTCGGCAAGCGCCTGGGCCCCAGCGAATTCTTCGGTGAACTCGGCCTGCTGATCGGCGACCACGTCCGCAGCGCCGACGCCGTGGCCGCCAGCGACGGCCTGCTGATCGAACTGCGCCACGAGGAATTCCAGCGCCTGGTCGATCGCGATCCCGGGCTGGTGTCGTACTTCCTGCGCCGCGCGATCCTGCGCGTCGTGCTGAACGAGCAGAGCCTGATCCGCCGCCTGCGTCGTCGCAACGAAGAACTGCAGTCCGCGCTCGACAGCCTGTACACCGCGACGCACCAGCTCAACCAGACCGAAGAGCTCGTCCGCACGGACGAACTCACCCGCCTGTACAACCGCCGCGGCCTGACGCTGCACCTGCAGGAGCGCCGCGAACTCAGCGCGCACCGCAGCATGGGCCTGCTGCTGGTGGACTGCGACCGCTTCAAGCAGGTCAACGACGACCACGGCCACCTCATCGGCGATCGCGTGCTGCAGGGCGTGGCGAACATCCTGCGCTCGGTGGCCGGTCCGGAAGACTTCGCCTGCCGCCTCGGCGGCGACGAATTCTGCCTGCTGGTGGTGAGCGACCAGCGCGACGAAGTGCTGCGCTTCGGGGACTTCATCGTCTCCACTGCGCAGGGCCTGATGCAGATGTCGCACGGCACGCCGCTGATGTGCCCGCTGAGCGTCGGGGCCTGCCTGATCGACCCCACGCGCGACTGGAACGACGGATACGCCCACGCCGACGCGGCGCTGTACCAGGCCAAGCGCCTGGGCGGCAACCGCGTGCATTGGCATGACATGGAACTTACTTCGGCCTGAGCCGATGGAGAGGGAAGGACGCGATGAATGAGATGACCCATCGCCCCTCGATCGAAGCGCCACAGCTGCGCACGCTGCTGCTCACCGATCTGTGCGAATCGACCGAGCTGGTCGAGCGCATCGGCGACGTGCAGACGGCCACGCTGTTCCGCGACCACGATCGACTGGTGCTGGATCTGCAACAGCGCTGGCGCGGCCGGTTGATCGACCGCTCCGACGGCTTGCTGCTGCTGTTCGAGCGCCCCATCGACGGACTGGGCTTCGCGCTCGATTACACGCGCGAACTGCGCGAGATGGGCGACGCGCGCGGGTTCGAACTGCGCGCGCGCGCGGGCCTGCATGTCGGCGAAGTGCTCACCTGGCGCAACAGCGAGGAAGCCGTGCAGGTCGGCGCCAAGCCGCTGGAAGTCGAAGGCCTCGCCAAGCCCATGGCCGCGCGCCTGATGTCGATGGCGCGACCGGGGCAGATCCTGCTGTCGGCCGTCGCCGAGCCGCTGGCGCATCGCGCCGCGCGCGAGCTGGGCGAGCGCGGCCAGCACCTGATGTGGAAGTCGCACGGCCGCTGGCGTTTCAAGGGCGTGCCCGACAGCCAGCAGATCTACGAAGTCGGCGAACCCGGCATCGCACCGCTGCGCATGCCGCCGAACACGCCGAAGGCCTGGCGCGACCTGCCGATGTGGCGTCGTCCCGCTGCGCTCGCCGCCGAAGCCGCGATCATCGCCGGCATCGGCGTGGGCGTCTGGTTCGCCACGCGCCCCGCGCCGGCCATCGCGTTCAACCAGCGCGACTGGGTGGTTGTCGCGGACATGCGCAACCTGACCGGTCAGAGCGTGCTCGACGACTCGCTTGAACAGGCGTTCCGCATCAGCCTGGAGCAGTCGCGTTACGTCAACGTGCTCAGCGACCTGAAGTCGCGCGACACGCTCACGCGCATGCAGCTCAAGCCGAACACCGTGCTTGATCGCGCAATCGCCTCGGAAATCGCGCTTCGCGATGGAGCGCGTGCGGTGATCCTCCCGACGGTTGCGGAGGTTGGAGGCAAGGTGCGCGTGAGTGCGGAAATCATCGATCCGCATACGCAGACGACGATCTATGCGCAGTCCACCGACGGCCATGGGCTCGCCTCTGCGCTCGCCTCCATAGACGACGTCACCGGGTCCCTGCGTGAGCACCTCGGCGAGACGATACAGTCGATAAAGCAGGATTCCGCTCCGCTGCCGGAAGTCACCACAAAGAATCTTGATGCGCTGCGCGCGTATGCGCTCGCGCAAAAGGCAATGTCGGAAACCAAGTACGAAGAAGCGCTGCAGCTTTATCAGCGTGCAACGCAGCTGGATTCGGACTTCGCGTTGGCCTGGCTCGGCCAGGTCCGCACCCACTACGGATTCGAGGAGAGGCCCGCTGGAGAGGTAGCCCTGCGCAAGGCGCAGGCGCTCCGTGCGCACCTCCCGCCGCGCGAGGCGCTCTATCTCGATGCGTGGGTGTCGGATGTTGACGATCCCGCCTCCACGGCAAAGAAATGGTTGGAGCTGGCGCGCCTTTATCCAGATTATTCCTCTGGACGAAATAATGCCGCGCTTTGGCTCTATGAAGAGAACCGGTTCCGCGAAGCACGCGAGCATGCGCAGGCGGCGGTCTCTCCGCAGAACGCGCTTGCGGCTCAGAGTTACGACACGCTGGGGCGTGCGCTGCTGGGAATGGAGGCTTATGCCGAGGCGGAAGCCGCGTTTGGGCGCTCCTATGCGGCGACAAAGGGCAGTTTGCGTCGCCTGGTGGCGACCGCTGCGGCGCGGCGCGACTTCGCGGCAGCGGAAAGGTACGCGGCCAAGACCGAACCCGATCAGAAGTTCATGTACCTCGAGCGCACAAGTCTGGCGGTCGATCAGGGAAGGCTGAAGGACGCTGGTGCGCTCGCTCGTGCCGGGCTCGAGATGGCCAACGCCGACGGCGGCGTGGCCAGCCACTACATGAGCCTGCCGGTCGCCGTCGTCAGCCTTCTGCAAGGAAAGGAGACCGAAGCACGTGAACAGGCCGCACGGGCTGCGCGACAGGCAATCAGCCAACTAGGCGGGAAGGCCAGGGCCGACGCGGAGGACTACGCCGCGCTCGCTCTCAGCGCGGCCCTTGTCGCCCAGCGCGCTGGTGATCGTGAGCTGGCGGGCGAAGTCACCGCGGCGCTTGCAAGTCAGACGGCTCTGCTTCGCATTCCCCAGATCGCCGAACTGCAGGCAGTGGTCAAAGCGCAGGATCTCCGCCTCGCCGGGAAGCCGACTGAGGCAATTGCTGCGTTGAGCAAATTCCAGAAAGGGAATGAGCGATTCCAGACGCGGGTAGTACTGATGGACGCGTACAGGGACGCAGGTCAAAGCGCTAATGCGATCGAACAGGCGCGATGGCTTGCAACGCATCGTGGCCGCGCGTACGTCGAGCTGGAGTGCGGGCATTGCCTGCAGGCATTGAACGTGGCCGACAGCAATCGGGCGGCCAAGGAGCTGACAACTCAATCAGACGCGGTGGCCGCGTCTGATTGAGTGTGGTGCCGGTCAACGCAGGGTGTGAGAGGCCGTGATTCCCACGTCCAGTTGGGGAACCGTCTGGCCCAGCCCGCTCAACAGCATTGCCTTGATCTCTTCCCGGGCTTCGCGGATGACGTCTTTCGACGCGAGCTGCTTGACCTTGCAGTCCCGGAACGACTCCGTCTGGGCCACTGGAGAAGTCTCGCCACACGCTGTCATCTGCCCCGGCGTCGGCGATTCGTAGCCGATCGTGCGCAGCGCCGCGAGGTGATCGCGCTGGAAGCGCTCGCGAAACAGGTCGTCGGTGCTCAGAAGGTCCAGGAGCCGGTCGGCCAGGGCCGGATCCAGCGGTGCGGTCAGCGGCTTGTTCATCCCCAAAGTTCCCCGTCAGAAAGCCCGTTGCGGGCCAATCCGGCAAAATCTAACCGGTATGTGCTTGCTGTCACAACCGGATGCGTACGGTATCCGACGTGCGGAGGTCAGGCATTCGAGCAGGGAGCGCTAACAGGATTCGCGGATTCGGCCTGATTGCATGCATCGGCAACGCACGCGGCCCCTTCCCCGGGACAGCGCGCCCCCGCAAAGTAGCCGCTTCGCCGTAGGGGACAAGGCATGCGTATCCGTCGTTGTGCAGTGGTGTATTTCGAGCCGCGCGAGCAGGTCGAGTTCGACCTCGCGGAGCTGCTCGGCGGCGGCGATGGGTTGCATCGCGAGCGCCGCTGGCTCGCGCTCGCGCCGCATCTGGGCAAGGAGATCGAAGTCGACGGCGACGAGCGCGAGCTGCTCGGCGTGCTTAGTCCCGGTCAATGGATCGAGGCCGATTCGATAGGCGCCGACGGCGGCACGCTCGCGCGCCTGTTGCGCGAAGGCCTGCTCGTCAGCGATGCGCCCGAACACGCCGCGATGCGCGAACGCGATGAATCGCTGCGTCGCACGTACTGGCATCCGCTCGCCGCGACCCTGCACGCATTCACCCGCTGGAGCGGCGTGGACACCGTGCAGAACCAGAAGGACAGCGGCACCGAAACGGCCGTCGCGATGCGGCAGGTGCTTGGCGCGCCGCCGGTCGAAGCCGCGCGCCGCGTCGAGGACGACGCGCGCGTGCACCTGCCGCGCATCGCGCCGACCTCGTTCGACGACCTGCTCGCGCGCCGCGCGACGTGCCGCAACTTCGATGCCTCGCGCACGCTGCCGTTCGACACGTTCGCGCAGGTGCTGCAGCGCGTGTTCGCCGCGCAGGCCGAAGTGCGCGTCACCGACGACACCGTCTTCCTGAAGAAGAACGTGCCCTCCGGCGGCGGCCTGCATCCGATGGAGTGCTACCTGATCGTGCAGCACGTCGACGGCGTCGCGCCCGGTCTGTACCACTACCAGTCGCAGGTACATGCGCTGGAACCGCTGCCCGCGCCGAAAAAGCCGCTGCGCGAGTTCGTGATGGACATGGTCGCGCAGCAGCACTGGTTTGCCGACGCGCACGTCGTGGTGATGCTGTCGCCGCGTTTCGACCGCACCTTCTGGAAGTACCGCCATCACGCCAAGGGGTATCGCGTGGTCGCGCTGGAAGGCGGGCACCTCTCGCAGACGCTGTACCTGGCCGCCACCGACGCCGGGCTGGGCGCCTTCATCACCGGCGCCATCAACGAGGTCGAGCTGGAGCAAGCGTTCGGCCTGGACCCGATCCACCAGGGCGCGCTGGCGATCTGCGGCTTCGGCTGGCGCGGCCCGGTGATGGAGACGGCCGAACTCGACCCCGCCGAGCGCGTCTGGCAGCGGGCGGAAGGCTGATCGCGGGCCCGCGGCGGCCCGGTCCCGGGCCGGCCGCACCTGAATGGCGATGTGTGCCGGTGCAGGCAGTCGACATTGCCAAATCTGGCGCGCTATGTTTGGCGTTCCTCCACAGGGGTCGTCGAAATGCGCGCCATCCGTTTCGTTTCCGCAATCGTCCTGAGCCTGGCGCTGTTCGCGCCGGCTGCTTTCGCTTCCGTCGACAGCCGCGTGCTGATGCTCGACGACATCCGTACCCAGCAGAATGAAATCCGCGACGGCGTCGAAGCCGGCACGGGCCGTTACAAGGATCTGTCGGCCTCGCAACGCAGCGAGCTGCTGAGCAAGCAGGCCCGCATGCTGCAGACCATCGAAGGCAAGCATTCCACCGAAGACCTCAACGCCCAGCAGAAGACCGAAGTCTTCAACACGCTGGAGTGGATCGAGGCCGTGGTGAACAACGACGGCGAGGACCGCATGGTCTGCGAGCGTCGTCCGGTCCTTGGCAGCACGCGCAAGGAACGGGTCTGCAAGACCGCCTCGCAGTGGCGCGAAGAGCGCGAAGCCGCACGCAACATGATGGATTCGCGCGGCACCTGCATGGATTGCCGGAGCAACTGACGGCAAGACACCCGCAACGTTGCACAAGGAGCGCAACATGAAGCAGATCGCTACATGGACGGTGATGGCCCTGCTTTCCCTTGCCGGCGTGGCGCATGCCAACGCCGACAAGGTGGCGATGATCCTGCAGCAGCAGCGCGAGATCCGCGCCGAGTCGGAGCATTCGACCGGCGCGTACGCGCGATTCGGCGGCGAGACGCTCGACCGCATGCATTCCAGGCAGGACGAGGTATTCCGCCTGCTGGATGGCAAGGCCTCGGTGGCCGAGCTTGCGCCCGATGACCAGGTCGAGCTGTTCAACGCGCTCGAAGAGATCAAGGCGATCATCGCCGAGAACGACAAGAACCGGCAGAAGTGCTGGCGCGAGCACAAGCTCGGCTCGACGATGAAGGTGACGCGCTGCGCCACGCTCGCCGAACTGGAGCAGGTGCGTCGCGACGCCGAGTCCTGGAAGGCCGAACCCACGATCTGCGGCCAGCGCAGTGCGACCACCGATTGCGGCGGCAACCTTCGCAACGAGTTCGGACAGTAGGCGCGGGGCAGCGTCCCGCGCATCGCAACGTCGTCGACAAGGGGAGATGACCATGAAGCCGTCACTGCGTACCACCGTTAGTGCAGCGCTGATCCTGGCGCTGGCACTGCCGTTTTCCGTACTTGCGCAGGACGCGCCCGCACCGCAAAAGCTCGATCAGATCGTGATGCAACAGGAGGCGCTCAAGCACGACCTCGACGCCGGCAAGACCGAAGGCATGACGACGCGGCAGGTCAACGCGATCCGCAAGGCGCAGTCGGAGGTTTTCAGCGTCACCGAAGGGAAGACCTCGCTCGAGCAGCTGTCGATGAACGAGAAGGTGCGCCTGGAGAACGCGCTGGAGCGCATCAACGCCGAAGTGAAGAACACCCGCGCGGGCCACGACGACAAGCAGGTGTGCTGGCGCGAGCGAATGACCGGGACCAACACCAAGGTCACGCGCTGCGGTACCGAATCGGAAATGCGTGAAGCGCGCGAAGGCGCCCGCGATTGGCTCGAACGCCCGAAGGTCTGCGGCGACAACTGCGGCTGACGGCCGCAGCACGCACTGGACGAGGTTGATTGGGCGCAGGGGGCAAGGGCCGCGCGGCGCTTGCCTCCGTCGCGCACCGCTCGTTCGATCACGCCACCGCGGCTTCGAGTCCACGTGCCGCGCGCCTGAGCGAAATCGCTTCGGTCAGGTGTGCCGTGTCGATGACGTCCGCGCCGTCGAGGTCGGCGATGGTCCGAGCCACGCGCAGGATCCGGTGCATCGAACGCGCCGACAGCTGCAGCGCATCGACTGCGCGTTCGAGCAGCAACTGGTCGGCCTCGGCGAGTCGACACGCGGACGACGTTTCAGGCTGGTCGAGCACCGCGTTGGTTTTCCCCGCCCGTGCGTGTTGCCGCGCGCGGGCTTCGACGACGCGGGCGCGTACCGTGGCCGTGGACTCGCCGGCGGGGGCGTCGGGTCGCAACGCGGCCGGCGGTAGCCGCGCGACTTCGACGTGCAGGTCGATGCGATCGAGTAGCGGCCCGGATACGCGTCCTCGATAACGCCGCACTGCATCCGGGCTGCACCGGCACCGGCCCGACGGATCGCCGGCCCAGCCGCACGGGCAGGGGTTCATCGCCGCGACCAGCTGGAAACGTGCGGGGAATTCCGCGCTCCGTGCCGCGCGCGAGACGGTGATGACGCCGGACTCCAGCGGTTCGCGCAGGACTTCGAGCGCGCGCCGGTCCCACTCGGGCAACTCATCCAGGAACAGCACGCCCTGGTGGGCGAGGGAGATCTCGCCGGGCCGCGGCTGCGCGCCGCCGCCGACCAGCGCCACCGCACTCGCCGTGTGGTGCGGCGAACGGTACGGCCGCTCGCGCCAGCGCGCCGGGTCGAGGCCGCGACCGCTGACCGAGGCGATGGCCGCCGCTTCCAGCGCCTCGCTCTCCGTCGCTTCGGGCAACAGGCCGGACAGCCGCGACGCCAGCAGCGTCTTGCCGCAGCCGGGCGGGCCGATCAACAACAGGTGGTGCCCGCCGGCCGCGGCGATTTCGAGTGCACGCCGCGCCTGCGCCTGGCCACGCACGTCGGCGAGATCGGGCCCGGGCGTGCGTTCAAGCGAGGGCGCTTCGGCGTATGGCAGCGGCTTGCGACCGGTGAGGTGCGCGCAGACTTCCAGCAGGGTGCGCGCGGTGCGGACTTCGACCCGGCTGGCGAGGGCCGCCTCGGCGCCGTTGCCCGCCGGCACGATCAGCCGTCGCTCCGCTTCGCCGGCGGCGAGTGCGGCGGGAAGCACGCCATCGACCGCGCGCAGCTCGCCGGTGAGGCCGAGTTCGCCAAGGAATTCCGCGTCGCCCAGCGCTTCAAGCGGGATCTGCCCGCTCGCGGCGAGGATGCCCAGCGCGATGGGCAGGTCGAATCGCCCGCCGTCCTTGGGCAGGTCGGCCGGTGCGAGGTTGATGGTGATGCGTCGCGCCGGGAACTCGAACTGGGCGCAGAGGATCGCCGCCCGGACGCGATCCTTCGCCTCGCGCACCGCGGCTTCGGGCAGGCCGACGATCGACATCGCGGGCAATCCGCCCGCCAGATGCACTTCGACGCGCACGGCGGGCGCACGGACGCCCGATCGCGCACGGCTGTGCACGAGTGCCAGGTTCATGGAGGGAACCGCTTAGTGGTGCGGCGGCGGCAGCGGTTCGGACTGGGCGAGCTGCGTTTCGAGCTCGGCCACCGTGCGTTGCAGGGCTTCCAGCTTCTCGCGCGTGCGAAGCAGCACTTCGCGCTGGACTTCGAACTCCTCGCGCGTGACCAGGTCGAGCTTGGCCAGCCCGGACTGCAGCACGGCCTTGAAGTTCTGCTGGAGTTCCTCGCGTCCCTCGCGAACGCTCGGGGGGACCAGGGTACTCAGGCGGCGGGCAAGGTCGTCGATGGGGTTCAGGTCGATCATGTGAGGGATGGTCCTCGGGCGTTCCCGCCAGACTGCGGGGTTGGCCGTGAGGACGCCGTCGGCATGGGCCGCGGCGGAATGTGGGGGAAGTCCGAAAGTGGCGTCACTCTACCCCAGGGCCACCCGGGCCGGCACGGTCTTCGTTATCCTCCCGCCACGATCGAAGGCGATCGCAGGAGAACGAAGCGATGAAGATGGTCATGGCGGTGATCAAGCCGTTCAAGCTCGACGACGTCCGCGAGGCGCTCGCCGAGGCCGGCGTGGCGGGCATCACCGCGACCGAGGTGAAGGGCTTCGGTCGCCAGAAAGGCCACACCGAGCTTTACCGCGGCGCCGAGTACGTCGTCGACTTCCTGCCGAAGATCAAACTGGAGGTCGCGGTGACCGACGACCAGGTCGACGCGGTGGTCGAGGCGATCATGAAGGCCGCCGGCACCGGGAAGATCGGCGACGGCAAGATCTTCGTGTGGGACCTGGAACGCGCCGTGCGCATCCGCACCGGCGAGATGGACGGCGACGCGCTGTAAGGCGCCCTCGGCGGGAAGCGTTCGCCGCACTTCACGCTTCAGTAGTACGACATCGCGCCGCTTGCGAGGCGACGGAATCCTGCGCAGAGTGAGCGCCCCGCGCACGGCGCAATCGGCACGAAACGGACTTCATGCGACGCCTTCCCGGACTGGACCTGCTGCGCGCCATCGCCGTCGTGTGGGTGATGCTGTTCCACTCCTTCCTCGTCGGCGGACTCGGCCCGGACTTCAAGTGGCTCGAGCGCTACGGCTGGATGGGCGTGGACATTTTCTTCGTGCTCAGCGGCTTCCTGATCGGCCGTCAGGTGCTGGCGCCGCTGGCCCGGGGCGAACGCCTGTCGTTCGGCGATTTCTACGCACGGCGCGCGTGGCGCATCCTGCCGGCGTTCCTGGTCGTGCTGGCGATCTACCTCGCCTTCCCGCAGTGGCGCGAAGCCGAAGGCATGGCGCCGTGGTGGCTGTTCGCCAGCTTCAGTTTCAACCTGTTCGTCGATTACGGCGCGCACCAGGCGTTCTCGCACGCCTGGTCGTTGTGCGTGGAGGAACACTTCTACCTGCTGTTCCCGGCGCTGGCCGTATTCATGGCGAAGCGGCCGTCGGTCGCGAAGTTCGTCGGCCTGTGCGCGTTCGTCGTCGTCGCGGGCATCGCGGTGCGCACCGGCACGTGGCTGCATGACGACGCCACGCAACCGTCGCGACCGTGGTTCGTCGAAGACCTGTATTACCCGACGTGGTGCCGCCTAGACGGCCTGCTCGCCGGCGTCGTGCTCGCGGTGATCGCGGTGTTCCGGCCGGCGACATGGGAACGCCTGATGCAGCGCGGGAACGCGTTCCTCGTGCTCGGCGTGATCGGCATGGCGTTGGCGTTCTGGTTGTTCCCGCAGCGCACGGGGCTGCTGGCGAACGCGATCGGCTGGCCGGTGCTCTCTTGGGCGATCGCCTGCCTGGTGGTCGCCGGCGCGAGCCCGCACAGCTGGCTCGGCGGTCGCGCGCTGCCCGGCGCGGGCTGGATCGCGGCGATTTCCTACAGCCTCTACCTCAGCCACAAGCTGGTGTTCGCCGCGGTCGACCGCACGTGGGGCGAAGCGCTGGCGGGGCACGGCTTCGCCATGTTCGCGGTGTATGCGGTGGCGACGCTCGCCGGCGGCGCTGCGCTGCATTACGCGGTCGAACGCCCGTTCCTGCGGCTACGCGAACGTCGTCGGCAAGCGGCGAGGTTGCCACTGGCAGAAGCCAGCGTCTGACTCAGCCGTTCTTGAGCCGCCGGTAGATCCGCTTCCAGCCCAGCCGGATCGCATCGACCCAGCGCGGCGACGCGAGCAATTCGGCTTCGCGCGCACTCGGTGCTTCGCCGGTCATGCGCTGGCGCATCTTCGCGACGTTGGCCAGGTCGCTGCGACGCAATTCGCGCGCGAGCGGCAGCCAGCGCAGCCATCGCGGCGTGCGCATGGCGGAGGCGAAATCGATCAGCACCGGCGTCGAACCGGCCACCAGCACGTTGGCAGGATGCAGGTCGTTGTGCGTGATGCCCGCCGCGTGCAGCGAGGCGACCGCGCCACGCAGCTGCTGGAAGACCTGGGAGCCGGCGTCCATCGCGATTTCGCCCAGCATCACACCGGGGATGAATTCGATGCCGAGCGCGAGTCCGCCGATCGTGCCGAGCAGCGCAGGCGCATGGCGCCAGCCGCGCAACAGGCCGAGCACGCGCGCTTCGCGCCGCACCAGCAGCCGCGCGAGCGGCGACACCGGCGTTCGGCGATAGCGCCCGTAGTCCTTGACCACGGCGGGGCGTCCGTCCACGTCGAGCACGTAGACGTCGGGTTCGAGGAAACGTTCGCCGCGTTTGAGCAAGCGAACATCGGGCGGCAGCGACCGGGGGTCGCGCGGCAGGGCGGAGGCGTTCATTGGGGGATCCGGCGACGCGCGTCGTGCTCTGGGGGAGGGCGGCGCGGCGGTTCACTGAACCGGACGGTTCAGTTATTGAAATTTTAATGCCGTCGAATGGATTGCCGGTCGATCACCACGGCACTCACTGTTTCGCAAGAGCGACACATTCCGCACATCGCGGAAAGCCAAACGAAAAGCCCCGCCGAAGCGGGGCTTTCGAAACACGGAAGCGAGGGGCCGTTACTGGCCGCCCAGCTCCGCCGCCACGAACGGCGGCAGGATCGACGCGCCCTGGTGGGCGTCGGCGGTGTAGTACTTGGTGTCGAAGTCCTTCGCGCGCGAATCGGCGACGCGGAAGTCGAAGCCCTGGCCCTTGCGCGCCAGCGTGCAGCTCCACCAGCCGGTCGGGTAGCACGGCTGCGGGAACGGCAGCGTCTGGAAGGTCGTGAAGCCGGCCTTGCCCATTTCGGCGCGCATTTCCTTGATGAGCGACAGCAGCATCAGCGGCGATTCGGACTGCTGGACGAGGATGCCGTCGTCCTTCAGCGCGCGGAAGCAGCTTTCGAAGAACGCCTTGTTGAACAGGCCTTCGGCCGGGCCGACCGGGTCGGTGGAGTCCACGATCACCACGTCCAGCGAATTCGGCGCGCAGTTCTTCATGTAGGCGATACCGTCGTCGAACAGCAGCGTTGCGCGCGGGTCGTCGTTGGCGTCGCACAGTTCCGGGAACCACTTCTCGGCCATGCGCGTGACCTGCTCGTCGATGTCGCACTGGACGGCCGTCTTCACGCCCTTGTGCTTGAGCACCTCGCGCAGCGTGCCGCAATCGCCGCCGCCGATGATCACCACGTTCTCCGGCTTGGCATGGGTGAACAGCGCCGGGTGGGACATCATCTCGTGATAGAAGAAGTTGTCCTTCGTCGTCAGCATCATCGCGCCGTCGATGAGCATCAGGTTGCCCCAGTCGGTGCTCTCGAAGATCTCGATCTTCTGGAACGGCGACTGCACCTCGTCCAGCTTCCTGGTGATGCGGTAGCCGATCGCCGAACCGGTCGGGTCGAAGTTCTCGTAATGCCAGGAAGTGTTGGTGCTCATGCGCGCGTCCCAGGGGAAGGGCCGCCCGGGAACGCCGTCGTCGACGACCGGGGCAGCGGGAAAAGGGGGCGGCATTGTAGCGGAGAGCGTGTTACGGGCCGGATTCGAACGCCGGCTGACGCGGGTACGGGGCCGTTCGCCCCCGCACTGTAGAATGCGCGTCCCCCCGCCTACCCCGGAACCGCGCCGATGTCCGACTGGTCGCTAGATCAGGCCCGCAAGACCTACTCGATCCCGCACTGGTCGGAGGGTTATTTCGACGCGGGCGCGAACGGGCAGGTGCTGGTGCGGCCGCGCGGCGAGAAGGGCCCGGCGATCTCGCTGCCCCAGGTCGTCGATGCCGCCAAGGCCAACGGCGCCAAGCTGCCGCTGCTGGTGCGCTTCCCGGACATCCTCGGCGACCGCCTGGGCAAGCTGCAGGCCGCCTTCGCGCAGGCGCAGGCCGACTGGGGCTACGCCGGCGGCTACACGGCGGTGTATCCGATCAAGGTGAACCAGCATCGCGGCGTCGCCGGCACGCTGGCCTCGCACCGCGGCGAAGGTTTCGGCCTGGAAGCCGGCAGCAAGCCGGAACTGATGGCGGTGCTCGCGCTGTCGCGTCCGGGCGGGCTGATCGTCTGCAACGGTTACAAGGACCGCGAATACATCCGCCTGGCGCTGATCGGCCGCAAGCTCGGGATGGAAACCTTCATCGTCATCGAGAAGCCGTCCGAACTGGCTTTGGTGATGGAAGAAGCCGCCGCGCTCGGCGTGAAGCCGGGCCTGGGCGTGCGCATGCGGCTGGCGTCGCTTGGCGCCGGAAAGTGGCAGAACAGCGGCGGTGACAAGGCGAAGTTCGGCCTCTCGCCGCGCCAGGTGCTGGACCTGTGGAAGAACCTGCGCGACTCGGGCATGACCGATTCGCTGCAACTGCTGCATTTCCACATGGGCTCGCAGATCTCCAACGTTCGCGACATCGCCAACGGCATGCGCGAAGCGACGCGTTATTTCGTCGAGCTCTCGCGCCTGGGCGCGAACGTGCGCTACATGGACGTCGGCGGCGGCCTGGGCATCGACTACGAAGGCACGCGCTCGCGCGGCTATTGCTCGATCAACTATGGCGTGCAGCAGTACGCGAATTCGATCGTGCAGCCGCTGTCGGACGCGTGCGCCGAGCACGGGCTGGTGCCGCCGCGCATCGTCACCGAATGCGGCCGCGCGATGACCGCGCACCACGCCGTGCTGGTGGCCAACGTCGCCGAAGTCGAGGAAGCGCCGGAAGGCCGCATCCCCGACGTGCACGACGAC
>Ga0209256_1000735_pt1 | contig 43205 bp, 40 predicted proteins | sample AraplaCol_mCL_r2_2_FD_184270 | JGI IMG/M metagenome (GOLD analysis project Ga0209256, IMG submission 184270) | Arabidopsis root microbial communities from North Carolina, USA - plate scrape MF_Col_mCL_r2 (SPAdes) (version 3) | ecosystem: Host-associated > Plants > Roots > Endosphere | place...
AGGGCGAATGCTGGAGATACTGCAACAATCGGCGATATCAGCGGGTCGGGCCATTCTCGACATCTACAACGCAGGCCCGGCGGTCACCTACAAGCCGGACTTTTCGCCGGTCACCGACGCCGATGCCTGCGCCGAGCGCATCATCCTGGCGGACCTCGCCCGCGCCTTCCCGGAGGTGCCTGTGGTCGCCGAAGAGGCTGTCGCCGCAGGCTTCGTGCCTGACATCGCCGGCAAATCCTTCTTCCTTGTCGATCCGCTCGACGGCACGAAGGAATTCATCGGTCGGCATGACGACTTTACCGTCAATATCGCGTTGATCGAAAACGGCGCGCCCGTGGCCGGCGTCGTTTACGCACCGGCGCTCGGCATCCTCTATGCGGCGAACCACGGCAAGGCAGTGAAGGCGGTCATCGACGAGACCTTTCGCCTCGACCATGAAACGATCATTGGCTGCCGCAGTTGCGGCGATCGCATGGTGGGTCTAGCCAGCCGTTCGCACAACAGCGCCGAGACGATCGCCTACCTCGCCGAGCACGGCATAGCCGACTACAGAGCGGTCGGCTCGTCCCTCAAGTTCTGCCTTCTCGCCGAGGGGCTCGCCGACGTCTATCCGCGCTTCAGCCGCACGATGGAATGGGACACGGCCGCGGGCGATGCCATCCTCCGGGCGGCTGGCGGCGAAACACTGACGATGGACGGTGCGCCGCTCACCTACGGCAAGCGCAACCAGAAGAACGACAGCGACTTCGCCAACCCCTGGTTCGTTTCGCGCGGCAAGCCGTAAGGACCCCGCCGGGAACCCATCACTCTTGCCGAATTCCGGCCGCGATCAGCTGGCCGAGCGTCCTCTCGTTGAACGGCTTGTCTATCCGCGGGACGTCCCGCAGATGCCCTGGGAAAAGCTCCATGTCGCTGTAGCCGCTGGTGAACCCAAACGGCATGCCGCGTGCAAGCATCGCATCGGCAACGCCGAAGCTCGTATGGTTATCGAGACGGACGTCGAGGATTGCAAAGTCAAAGCTCTGTCGAGACAGGATCTCCATCGCCTGGTCCGCATTCGCCGCGATCGTCACCTCGGCAATACCGAGCGACGTCAGGATTTCTTCGGCATCCGATGCAATGAGGAAATTGTCTTCGAGAACAAGAACGGTCCGGACCTGCGGCGGAACTTCGTCCATCCAGCTTACTCCACCTTTTGCGCGCACCGACAGGGCATTTGCGCCGATAAGAGCAAGCTATAGGCGCCTCGAGGCGGCCCGGCATTTAAATAAGACATGTAGCGTCGATTGGGGCCAAGCGCGGAACAACCGACCGGTACTGACGTTCAACACCGGTACGCGGATCACGATCGCAAGCGATCGCTGTTTCGCGGCTTTCTCAAGATAGAACGGGAGCAGGAGAATGAAGCAGACAGCCTCCGTGCTTAAACCGAAGGTCAAGGACGAAGAATTCGACATCGGCCTGACCAGGGCCTACCGTCAGCAGATGGCAGCGGCCCTGTCCGACATCCTTGCCGATACCTACAAGCTGGTGATCAAGAGCCACATCTACCATTGGAATGTGGTCGGCCCATTGTTCAAGCCGCTGCACGAATTGACGGAAGAGCACTACAACACGCTCTTTCAGGCGACTGACGTGATTGCCGAGCGGATACGTGCACTGGGTCACCTCGCCCCAGCCAAACTCACCGAGGCGGCGGCATTTGCCCCGAGCGGCGGCTCCGTCAACCACGCGAGCGCGGCCGACATGGTGGCCGACCTGATTGCCGATCACGAGGCGGCCGTGCGCCGCATGCGCGACGCCGGCACCAAGGCGGACGAGAACGACGACCTTGTCACCACGGACATGCTGACCGATCGCCTCAACTTCCACGAAAAGGCGCTTTGGATGCTGCGCGCGATCGTCGCAGCCTGATCCTATCGGGGTCCGGCATCGATGCGGCGACGTTCGCCGCATCCTCCGGTGATCGTCTTTCCGCTCTCAAATGAACGGACGCTTGGTTTCCCGGTACCCGTCCCATCCGGAGATCGCCAGCAAGCCCTTGATATCGCCGACGTTGCAGCCTTTTTCCGCCCAACGGATGACACCGCGCGCCGCAAGCTTCTTCAATGTCTTGTTGGTATGCACGATCGAAAGCCCAAGCGTGTCCGCCACGTGCTGCTGGGTGATCGGAATGGCGACGCGGTTGCCGTCGAACAGGTTGAGCGCCTCCGCTCTCTGATAGAGGAAGGCAAGCAGGTAGGCGGCTCTCTCGAGGGCCGACCGGCGGCCGATGCTCAACAGGTTCTCGTCGAGGATTCGCTCCTCGCGCGCCGCGATCCAGGTGAGGTCATAGGCGAGTTCGGGATAGTTGGCGAACAGGCGGTTCAGCTTGCCGCGCTCGAAAACGCAAAGGGTCACCGGCGACAGCGCTTCAATCGAATGCTGCATCTCCCCCATCAGGCTGCCCTGCAGGCCGATCAGATCACCCGGCATCACATAATTCAGGATCTGGCGGCGTCCGTCATCGAGCATCTTGTAGCGAAAGCCCCAGCCGGAAAGCACCGTGAAGAGGTGGGCGCTGTGCGCGCCTTCAACGAGGATGGTTGCGCCGCCATCGACTGCGAGTTCACCGGTCTTGAATTGCGACACGAAGGCGAGTTCTTCATTTGTGAAGGCGCGAAAATGGTCGAGCTTCCGCAATGGACAGCTTTCGCAAGGTGTGCGTTTTTCGTTTCGAGTTGCAGTTCCGTTCATCGTTCCATCCGCGAAAATGCCTTCGGCCACGCGTTCAATGCAAAACTGCAAGTAGCGCCGGAGCTGCCCGGGACAAGGGACGGCCTTGAAAACACATGGTTTTCAGGAGCCTCTTGCCGAGACGCCAATGGACAGGCCGTCCTTGGCGCCCTATCTCTTGCATTCGATCCCACCGCTGGAGCTTCCGCCATGCTGCACCCCGCCTTCGCCCCCAACAATGTTGCCGTCGTCACCGGCGCCGCCTCCGGCATTGGATTGGCAGCATCGCGCCATTTCGCCTCGCTCGGCCTGCGCGTCGTGCTCGCCGACCTCGCAGGCGAGAGATTGGACAAAGCGGCCGCCGAGGTCGCTGCCGTCGCGCCGGCGGGTGCGCAGCACGTCGTTGCGGTCCCGACTGATGTCTCGCGCCTCGAAGATCTGGAAGCGCTCGAACGCGAGACGCGTCGACGGTTCGGCGAGGTGCACGTACTCATGAACAATGCCGGTATCCAGCCCGGCAGCGACATACTCGGTGCGTTGGCAGCCTGGGAGGCGACGATCGGCGTCAATCTCTGGGGTGTCATCAATGGTGCCCGCACCTTCGCGCCGGGCATGGTCGCCCATGGCAAGGCGGCGGTCATCATCAACACCGGCTCGAAGCAGGGCATCACCACGCCGCCGGGCGACCCGGCCTACAATGTCTCGAAGGCGGGTGTGAAGGTCTTCACCGAAGCGCTGGAACACGAGTTGCGCAACACCGCCGGCAGCCAGGTTCACGCCCACCTCCTGATCCCCGGCTTCGTCTATACGTCGCTGACGGCCCATGGCCGCACCGAGAAGCCCGCCGGCGCCTGGACGGCCGAGCAGACCGTCGACTTCATGATGGAAAGTCTCGCCCGCGGCGATTTCTATATCCTCTGCCCCGACAACGACGTCGCCCGCGCCACCGATGAGCGACGCATTCTCTGGGCTGCCGGCGACATCGTCGAGAACCGGCCGCCGCTGTCTCGCTGGCATCCGAAGTACGGGGAAGCGTTCAAGGCGTTCCTCGAAAAGGATCGCGACTGATCCCCGGACGTAAACACAGCGTTCGCCGCAGCGCTTCTGGTGCTGGCGCCGCGCTCCGTGTTTTGTGAGCAGAGACCAATGAGGAATCAAGAATGACGAGCGGCATCCACCACATCACCCTGATTGCCCGGAAGGTCCAGGCAAACGTCGATTTCTATGTGGGGTTCCTGGGTTTGCGCCTCGTCAAGCGGACGGGCGGATACGAAGACGCCAACCAGCTGCACCTCTTTTATGGTGACGCCGAGGGCTCGCCCGGATCGCTCGTCACCTTCCTGATGTGGGAGGACGGCGGTCGCGGCCGGGTGGGCCACAGCCAGCCGAGCGAAATCGCCTTCGCTATCCGGCCGGAGAGCATCGGCTTCTGGCTGACTCGGGCGCTGCAATTCAACATCGCCACCTCAGGGCCGTCGCAGGAGTTCGGCGAACCGGTGCTGCGCCTCAAGGATCCGGACGGCGTCATCGTCAAGCTCGTCGGCACCGAGGCGGTTTCGGCCACGGCTCCCTGGAGCACGCGCGATATCCCGGAAGAGGATGCGATCCGACGCCTGCGCGGCGCCACAATCCTTACCGAGAAGCCGGCAGAATCCGTTCGCTTCCTGAAGACCCATTTCGGTTACAGTGAAACGGCCTCCAGCGATACCATCCGTCGCCTCACCTCCGCCTCCGGCGACGTTATCGACGTGCGCGACGCGACTGGCTTCTGGACGTCTGCGCCTGGAACCGGGACGATCGACCACGTTGCTTTCCGCGCGCCGGATCGGGCTGCCGTGGAACAAGTGGGGGTCGACCTGCGACGCGATGGCGCCGGCGCCATCAACGCGCATGACCGCAAATACTTCTATTCGCTCTACGTGCGCGAGCCCGGCGGCTCGCTCTACGAACTGGCAAGCGACGTGCCCGGTTTCACCGTCGACGAACCCGAGGAAACCCTCGGCACCGAACTCTTCGTCCCCGCACATTTCGGCGCCGCCAGGGAAGAATTGCTGCTCGCCATGCCGCAGTTCGCACTGCCGGGAGAACCGCGCCTGACGCAAAGGGATCTGCCCTTCGTGCACCGTTTCTACCATCCGGAGCACCTGAACGACCGCACCTTCATGCTGCTGCACGGCAGCGGCGCCAACGAGACGCAGCTCCTCCATCTTGCGCACCAGGTCGACCGCGAAGCGACACTCGTCGGCATTCGTGGCCGGGCGAACGAAGAAGGTTTGCCGCGCTGGTTCCGCCGCTATTCACCGACGACCTTCGACCAGAAGGACGTGCGCGCGGAGGCCGATGCCTTCGCTGCCTTCGTCGAGGGAGCCGAAGAAGGCTACCGCATCGATCTCGAGAAGACCGTCTTCATCGGCTACTCCAACGGCGCCAACCTGCTGGTCGCGCTGATGCTCCTGCATCCGGGACTGATCCGCAACGTCGTGCTGATGCGCTCGATGCTCGTGCTCGACGATGTGCCGCCTCCTGATCTCTCGGGCACGAACATCCTGCTGCTGACGGGCCAGCACGACAGCTACGGAGAATTCGCGCCTCGCCTGAAGGCGGAGCTGTCACGCACCGGCGCGGATCTGACGACGACAGAACTCGACATGGGGCACGAGATCGGCGCACCTGATATTGCTGCAATCCAGCAATGGCTGGAGGAGAAGGGGCTGTAAGTCCCCCCGCCCCGCCTCCGACTGTCCGGCACCCCCTCTGGTCGGGCTTCACCCGAGCATCCATTGCCAAGCCGGTGCCGCATCGTGGATCCTCGGTCGAACCCGAGGATGACGAGAGCGTCGCGTTACGACGATGTCAGCCGCCTACGCTTCTTTTTCCGCCCTGGCAAAATCCGCGAACGCCTTGACGAAGGCTGCCAGTCGGTCGCGGGCAGCCGCATCCGTCAGCGTCCCCTCGTCGTCGAAAAGCGTGTCCGCTTTGGGCAACATCAGCCGCTTGCCCGACCAGAGCTCGGCACCGAGCGTGCGCATGACGGGCAGCCACGCGTTCTGACTGAGAATGGTGCCGAAATTGCCGGGCGAGGCGCCGGCGAGCGCGAAAGGTCGGTTGCGAAACACCTTGGCGATATCGGCCGATGGCCGGCTCAACCAGTCGATCGCGTTCTTGAACACGCCCGGAATGGAGTTGTTGTATTCAGGCGTGAACAGGATGACGCCATCGGCGGCCATCACCTGCTGCTTCAGAACCGTCACAGCCGGCGGAATACCGCTCTCTTTTTCGATATCGCCATCATAGAGCGGAATACCGTGCAGTGTCGCGGTGTCGAATTTGACGTCATCCGGCAGATTTTCCGCGGCCGCCCGCATCAGGCCCGTGTTGAACGACGCTTTGCGCAGGCTCCCGGATATGCCGAGGATTTTCGTCATGAGATCTGATCCTTCCTACTCTACAGGTCCTTGCGGGCGCGCCTCGACAAGGTGAGGGCGGGTTAAGGGCGGAAAGCTGCACATGTTTTCCTCACCCCGCTCTGATGCAGAACGCGACAGCCGTCATGATGGGTCCGTGCGCGACCGATGTCCAACAGGACCAGAGGGATAGAGACAAAAAAGCCGGGGACGAACCCCCGGCTTGTCGTTCGGACCAGACTGTTAGACCAGCGGCTTCAGCCGTGCCTCGATCTGGGCGCGCTTCGGCTCCAGGAACGGCGGCAGCGACAGGCTCTCGCCAAGCGTTTCCATCGGCTCGTCGACGGCGAAACCGGGACCATCGGTCGCGATCTCGAAGAGAACGCCATTCGGCTCGCGGAAATAGAGCGAGCGGAAATAGAAGCGTTCGACCTCGCCGCTCGACGGCAGGCGGAAGCCATTGAGACGTTCGGTCCATTCCGTCAGCGCCGCATTGTCGGGCGCCCGGAAGGCGACGTGATGCACCGCACCAGCGCCCTGCCGGGCAATCGGCAGACCCGGCTGGACCGCGACATGCAGTTCCGCCGCTGGTCCCCCTTCGCCCATCGTGAAGACATGGACCTCACCCTCACCATCCGGCGACGGATAGGTCCGCGCCGCGCTCATGTTCATCACATGAGTCAGGACCAGTTCTGTGTTGGTGATGTCGGGCACGCTGATCGTGATCGGCCCGAGGCCCTTGATCTGATGTTCGGCTGGAACCGGGCTCTTTTCCCAAGGATGCGAGGGCTGAAGTCCGCCGTCGTCGATCAGCCGGAAGCGCTGGCCTTCGCCGTCCTCGAAATCAAGCGACAGGCGTCCGTCGATTTCGGAGACTTCGCCGACCGTTACCTTCAGCTCGTCGAAACGACGCTTCCACCAGCGTACGCTCTCGGCGCTGCCGACCCTCAGGCCCGTGCGCGAAATGCTGTGCGTGCCGCGGCCCTCGGGCCCGACCGGCCAATCGAAGAAGGTCAGGTCGGTTCCGGGCGTGGCACGGCCGTCAGCGTAGAAAAGGTGATAGGCGGTGGTATCGTCCTGATTGACGGTCTTCTTGACCAGCCGCAGACCAAGCGTCTCGGTATAGAAGCGCAGGTTCTCCGGCGCGTTCGCGGTGATCGCCGTCAGGTGATGGATCCCAGTCAGTTGCAAGCTCATGATTGCCTCCAAAGCGTGGCATTTCTGTTGAGCACCATATGGGATGTCGGATCGTTTCCGACAGTGGATCAATAAAGAACGGAACGTTCCCTCACGGTGAACAATCACCCCCGCATCGTCGCTGAAAAAGCACCTAGTTCACGGTTGCCACCAGCGAGATCGGGCGCAACCCGCACACCCTCAACGCCGATTGAGATCGCCGAGATAGGTGTTTTCAAGGCGGGAGATTGCATAGGCCCGCGGGTCGATCTCGACCAGCAGCATGGTTTCCTGCCCTGCCCCCGCCTTGGCGAGCAACTGCCCGTCGGGTGCGGCAATGCGCGACAGGCCGGCGAAGGAAAACAGCGGGTCCGAGCCGTGATGATTGATGTAGGCGACGAACACCTGGTTTTCGAAGGCGCGCGTCTGGATCATGTGCTCGGCGATGAAATTACCGGACCAGCCGGCCGGAAGCGCCGTCGGCACCAGCACGGCCTCTGCACCAGCCAGAGCCAGCCGTCGCACGTTCTCCGGAAACTCGACGTCGTAGCAGATCAGCATGCCGCAGGTGACGCCACGGTGCACGAAGAGCCGGGTCGACGGTTCCGGCGCCCGGAAGATCGCGCGCTCGTAATCGCCGTAGAGATGGGACTTGCGGTAGATGACCGGTGTTGCCTCGCCGTCGACGTAGACGGCGCTGTTGTAGACGTCGTTGCCGTCGCGCTCGGCAAAGCCGGCGATGATCGCAATGCCGGTCTCCGCCGATATCGCCTTGAGACGCTGAACGATCGCACCGTCTGCGGGCTCGGCGAGCGCCGTCAGCGCCTCACCGGCGCCATAACCGGTGACGCCGAGCTCCGGCGTCAGCAGCAGCGTCGCGCCTTCGGCCGCAGCATCCTTGGCGGCGCGCGCGATGCGGTCGAGATTGGCGACGACGTCACCCGCCGCCGACTGCATCTGGAGAGCGGCGAGCTTCATCATTTTCCATCCGACGACATGGCACCGAGCAGCTTCGGCAGGTCGCCGAAGCGGGCGACGAGACCGAAGATCACCGCAGCCGTCGTGACGAACAGAACCGTCACCGAAGCCATGGTCGGCGTGTAGCCGTAGCGAAGCGCGTTGAAGATCTTGATCGGCAGCGTTTCCACGGTAAAGCCGACCGTCATGTAGGCAACGATGTATTCGTTGAGCGACAGCACGAAGGCGAAAGCATAGCCGGAGACGATATAGGGCAGGATCAGCGGCAGCACGACGGTGCGGAAGATCGTGCGCTCGTCGGCCCCCATGGTCGAGGCTGCCTCGACCAGCGAACGGTCGATCGAGGTAAAGCCGAGCGAAAGGGTCACCAGCGGCAGCGTCACGAAGAAGATCGCGTGGCTGACCACGGCCGTCCAGGGTTGGCCATAAAAGCCGACCGTCGCCCAGAAGGTGAGCATGCCAAGCGCGGTAATGACCGGCGGCAGGGTAAAGGGTGCGACGCCGAGAAGCTGGAAGATGTTCGCCCAGGGCGCGATACGCCGCCACAGGAACCAGGAGAGCGGCAGCGCGATCGCAACCGCAAGGGCTGCCGAAAGCATCGCCAGCGTCACCGAGGCAAAAAGGGCGTTGCGCCATTCCGGATTGAGGAAGATCTCGCCGTACCAGGAGAGCGAAAAGCCCTGGGGTGGAAAGGCGAGCGTCTGCTTCTGATTGACCGAAACGCCGGCAACGACGATCAGCGGCAACGACAGGAACAGGCCAATCAGGAAGAAATAGGCCTTGCGGAAGATCGAGGTCATGCCGCTTCTCCCTTGCGTCCGGCAATCACGGTGAGTGCCACGAGCCCGAGCGTCACGAGCACGAGGAAAACGGCCATGGCGGCGGCGAACGGCATGTTCGACTGGTAGATCGCCTGGTCGGTGATCAGCACCGACAACGTCCAGTGCTGCGGCCGGCCGAGAAGCTGCGGCAACAGGTAGGAGCCGAGCGCGAAGATGAAGACCATGATCAAGGTGGCTGTGATGGTGTTGCGAAGCGCCGGCACGACCACGGTGAAGAAGGCTTTGAGCGGCGAGGCGCCGAGCGTGCGCGCCGCTTCCGTCAGGGTCGGATCGAGACGCACAAGCGCCGGGAAAAGCACCAGCACCGTATAGGGGAAGGCCTGGTAGACCATGCCGGTCAGCACCGCACCAAAACTCGGCGTCAACGCCTTGGCCTCGGCCATTATGCCGAGCGCGACCAGGATATTGGTGATGCCGGCGGTGCGCGAAAACAGCGTCGACCAGGCAAAGCCGATGATGACTTCCGACAGCGACAGGATCGACAGAAGCGCCACCAGCCAGACGACCTGCACCTTCCGCGCCATGCGCGTCAGCATGTAAGTGAAGGGCAAGGCGAGCACGACGCAACAGATCGCCACGATGATGGCGAGCATCAGCGAGAAGCCGAGCACCCCGCCGAAGAAGACCGAGAGGAAGCGGGCGTAATTGTCGAAGACGAACGCCGGCGTATAGAAGCCGCCCTGCTGGCGCTGGAAGAAGCTGACGGCGATCATCGTGCCGAAGGGCACGACAAAGAAAATCGTCAGCATCGCTGCGGGAAAGAGGAGTGGCGCGTAGTCGCCGAGGGTCTGGGGCGGTTCGCGTCTCATTTCTTCAGCACCACGCAGACATCGGGGGTAAGCGCGATGCCGACCTCCTGGCCGACGGTGACGTCGGGCCGGGCGCGCGGCGTGGAGACGGCAACGATCTGATGTCCGGCGATGTCGACGAAGGTTTCGATCGTGCCGCCGAGATCACGCACGAAGGTGACCTTGCCGGTGAGCGCGCCGGCGCCAGGGGCAGTTAGGTGCACGTCTTCCGGGCGCACCGACAGGGTGCCCTTGGCGGCACCGGCCGGCAATTCAAGGCCGGGGACCGCCTGGCCGAGAACGACGGCGCGGCCAGAGCTGTCGCCCGCAACATCGAGCAGGTTCGTCTGGCCGATGAAGTCGGCGACGAAGCTGTCGGCCGGACGGCGGTAGATCTCGATCGGCGACGCGGCCTGGCGGATTTCGCCACCGCTCATGACGACGACGGTGTCGGCCATGGTCATTGCTTCGCGCTGGTCGTGGGTGACGACGATCGTGGTGATGCCGAGCTTCTGCTGAAGCTGGCGAAGTTCCACCTGCATCGCTTCGCGCAGCTTGGCGTCGAGCGCCGAAAGCGGCTCGTCAAGCAGGAACAGTTTCGGCGAGATCGACAGCGCCCGGGCGATCGCCACGCGCTGGCGCTGGCCGCCGGAAAGCTTGGCAACGGGCCGGTCGGCATAACCAGTCAGATGGATCATCGACAACAGTTCGTCGACGCGCTTCTTCTGGTCTTCCTTTGCCGCACCGCGGATGCGCAAGGGATAGGCGATGTTTTCGCCGACGGTCAGATGCGGGAACAGCGCCAGCGACTGGAACACCATGCCGAGGTTGCGCTTGTGCGTCGGCACCCGGGTGATGTCCTCGCCGTCAAGCCGGATCGCGCCGCCCGTCGGCAGGTCGAGGCCAGCGATCATCCTCAGAAGCGTTGTCTTGCCGCAGCCGGACGGTCCGAGCATGCAGACGAAGGTGCCGTGCGGCACCGTCAGGTCGACGTTGTTGACGGCCCTAAAGGTTCCGAATTCCTTGACGACGTTTTGAAGGGCAAGTCCGGACATTGTTTCTCCGCGGAAAAGTCCCCTCCGCCTCATGGGAGGGGTTCAGGCGGGGAGCGGCCGGCAGCCCCTCCCCGTCGTTAGGTCGGTGTTTCTCCCCGATGACCGGGGAGCAGGCAGGATCAGCCGACGATCAGCTCGGTCCACTTCTGATTCAGCCAATCCGACTTCGTCTGGTAGAGATCGTAGCGCGGAACGATCGGCTCGATGTCCGACGAAACCGCTGCGAATTCCTTGTCGGTGAGATCCGTGACCTCGCGCTTGACGGTCGGCGACGTCCCGACCTTACGCGACAGCGTCGCCTGGATCGAGGGCTGGCACATATAGTCGATGAAGATATGGGCCTCTTCCGACTTCTGCGAGGCACGCGACAGCGCCCAGCAACCGGAATCCTGAATGCCGCCTTCCTTCGGGAAGGTCGAACGAACAGGATGGCCGTCGGCGGCGGCAAGGCCGGTCACGTCGTGATAGTACTGGCCCATCGGGATTTCGCCCGACTTCAGCGACTGTTCGAACTGCGCCTCGTCGCGGTACCACAGGCGAACGTTCGGCTTCACTTCGGCAAGCTTGTCGAATGCCTTGAGCAAGCCTTCTTCCGTGTCGAGCGCGTTGGTGCCGCCCATGAAGGTCTTGGCCGTCACTTCGAGCAGGAACGAGTTGGAAACGAGCGCCAGAAGGCCGAGCTTGTCGGCATTCGCCGGATCCCAGAAGGCGGACCAGGAAGTCGGCGCTTCCTTGTAGACGTCGGTGTTGGTCACCAGCGTGATGTACCAGGAGACGGCGCCGATGCCGGCGATGCGGCCATCCGGATACTTGTTGACAAAGCGATCGAGCAGGTCCGATGCGTTCTTGATCTTCGCCGTATCGATCGGCGTCCAGAGATCGGTCGATTGGCCTTTCAGCATTGCCACCTGCGACATCATCGAGACGTCGGCCGGCGCCTGGCCGGCGCGGGCGGCCTGTTCGAGCTGGACCAGCCAGGCTTCACCGGTCGGTTCGGCGATCGATTCAACCGCGATGCCGGTCGCCTTGGTAAATTCCGGGAAGATGTTCTTGTCGAACGAATCCTTGAAGTAACCGCCGTAGACGCCGACCTTCAGCGACTTGTCCTGCGCCCGCAGGATCGACGGCATCGCCAGCATGGAAGCGCCGGCAAGACCGGCGCCAAGCAGCGTGCGGCGCTTGATGGGAGTGGTGATCATTCTCGTTCTCCTTTTTGTTTCGGCGTTGCCCGCCTCGTTCCCTGTTGTATTTGATTCCTTACATGTTTTCAGTCCGGGGCGCGATCAGGATGCGCCCCAAAATCCGTGGCCTAGTGCGCCGGCGCGCTCCGCTCGAGCATGCGCGCATATTGCGTTAGCGGATAACACAGCACGAAGAAGATCACCGCAACCAGCCCATAGACCGTGAAAGGTTCGAAGGTTGCATTATTGATCGCATTGGCGGTTCTGAGAAGCTCCTCGAAGCCGATGATCGAGGTGAGCGCCGTGCTCTTGATCAACTGCACGAGGAAGCCGACGGCGGCCGGCCGGGTAATGGCGAAGGCCTGCGGCAGGATCACGAGGCGCAGTTCCTGAAGCCGATGCAGCCCGAGGCTTGCACCGGCATCCCATTGCCCGCGCGGCAATGCTTCCACGCCGCCGCGCCAGATCTCGGCAAGATAGGCGCTGGCATAGAAGGTGAGCCCGAGGGCGGCCGCCGTCCAGGGTTCGATGCGGAAGCCCAACATCGGCAGACCGAAGAACATCAGGAAGAGCTGCATCAGGAGCGGCGTGCCCTGGAAGAGCGCGATGTAGCCCGAACCGAAGCGGCGCAACCACGGGCGTTCGGAGATGCGGGCCGCAAGGATCGCCAATCCCACAGCGGCACCGCCCGCGAAGGCGACGCCAGACAGAAGCACGGTCCAGCGTGTGGCGAAGATCAGGTTGCGCAGGATGTCCCAGAAGGTGAATTCGATCATGACACGCCGGCTCCCAGCACACGCCGGCCGCCGGCAACGAAGAGCCGCCGGACGGCCATCGAGAGGGCGAGGTAAATCAGCGTGACGACGAAATAGGTCTCGAACGAGCGGAAGGTACGCGCCTGCAGGAGATCCGCTTCGTGCGCCAGTTCCCGCACCGCGATCTGCGAGACGACCGCCGATTCCAGCATCATGATGATGACCTGGCTGGTGAGCGCCGGGAAGATCACCTTCAGCGCCTGCGGCAGGATGATCTTGATGAAGACCTGTCGCGGTTTCAGCCCGAGCGCAAATGCCGCCTCGCTCTGCCCCTTCGGCACCGCATCGAGCCCGGCCCCGACGATCTCGGTCGTATAGGCGGCCATGTTGAGCGTCATCGCCACGATCGCCGCGACGATCGGGTCGAGGCGGATACCGAGGCTCGGCAGGCCGAAATAGATGAAGAACAACTGCACCAGAAACGGCGTGTTCCTGACGACTTCGACATAGACGGCCACGGCCTTGCGCAGCACGGCATAGCGGCTGCGGCGGGCGGCCGCGAAGAGAATGCTGATCAGGATGCCGAGCACCGTCGTGCAGGCGATCAGAAACACGGTCATAGCCGCGCCATGGGCGATTGCGCCCGCGGCGTCCTTGAGCCAACCGAAGCTGAGGCCGTAGCCCATCGTCGCAACCTTTCGAACAGGTCCGCGAGAAGCAGGGCTCCTCGCGGCCATCAGGCTCTAATTAGTCCTTGAGGTTGTCGGGGTTGAGCGGCGTCTTCAGCCAGGACTCGGAACTCGCGTTCAGCTTGCCATCGGCAAGCATCTTGGCGACCACGTCGTTGACCGCCTTCTTCAGGCCGTCTTCGTTCTTGTTGAGGCCGATATGCGACGGCGAAGTCAGAAGCTGGAACTTCTGCTCCGGCTTCAGCGCCTCCTGGCGCGCCAGCACCTGGGCGCCGACGTCGTTGCCGACGACCATCAGCTGGGCCTGGCCGGAGATGAAGGCCTGGATCACGGCATTGTAGTTGTCGAAGCGCTGAATGTCGGCGTTGGCGGGAGCCGCCTCGGTGAGCGAGGTGTCCTCGAGCGTGCCGCGGTTGACGGCAATGGTCTTCTCGGCAAGGTCTTCCTTACCGGCGACCTTGAGCTCGGCCGGACCGATGACGGCGATGTAGTAAGGTGCGTAGGCGGCGGCGAAGTCGATCACCTCGGCGCGTTCCTTGGAGAAGCCGACGCTCATCAGGATGTCGACGCGCTTGTCGTTGAGATAGGGAATGCGGTTCTGGCCGGTGACGCTGACGAGGTTGAGCTTGACGCCGAGGTCGTCGGCGATCTGCTGCGCCACGTCGACGTCATAGCCCTTGATGCTCATGTCGGCGCTGGCCGAGGAGAAGGGTGGGAAGTCGGAGAAGATGCCGACATTGATCTGGCCGGCGGACTTGATATCGGCAAGTGCATCAGCCTTGGCGATGCCGGCGGCCGCACCGAGCATCAGGGCGGCAGCGAATGCTGTCTTCAGTTTTGCATGGATCGTCATGGTTATTCCCCTACCCGGAAGCTTTGTGATTGTGCAGTCTGGTGGTCGGCCGCCGTTTCCGGTCCGGCAGCCGACAAACGTTTGTGTCAGGCGGACTTGCCGGTAATGGCCGGGCTATAGACCATCAGGCTCAAAATCTCGAAGAGCACCTGCGCGCCGGCATGGGCCGTGTTGGTCGTCGAATCGTATTGCGGCGCCACTTCGACGACGTCGCCGCCGACGAGGTTGATGCCCTTGAGGCCGCGGATCAGTTCCAGTACCTCGCGGGTCGTGAGACCGCCCACTTCCGGTGTGCCGGTGCCCGGCGCAAAGCTCGGATCGAGGCTGTCGATGTCGAAGGAGAGATAGGTCGGGCCGTCGCCGACGATCTTCTTCGCCTTCTCGATGATCGCGGGAATGCCGAGGCCGGTCACTTCTTCGGCGTGGATGACGGTCATGCCGGACTCGTAGGAGAACTCCCAGAGATATTCGGCCGAGCCGCGAATGCCGATCTGCACGACGCGGGTCGGATCGAGCACGCCGTCGAGCACGGCGTTGCGGAACGGACCGCCATGGTGGAACTTGGTAAGATCGTAGGCGCCGCCGGTGTCGCAATGGGCGTCGATGTGGATCATGCCGACCGGACGCTTCTTGCCGACCGCCTTCAGGATCGGATGGGTGATCGAATGGTCGCCGCCGACCGAGAGCGGAAGAACGCCGGCATCAACGATCTGGTTGATGCGCTTTTCGATATCCTCATGGCTGAGCTCCAGCCGGTAGCGGCTCTGGAACGGTACGTCACCGATATCGGCGACACGCAGTTCCTGCACCGGCGTGCAGCCGAGCACATGGTTATAGGGACCGATGCGCTCGATCGAACGTAGCGCCCGCGGTCCAAAGCGGGAGCCCGGGCGGTTGGTGACGCCGAGGTCCATGGGAATGCCGACGATCGCCACCTGAAGGTTGCCGAAATCCGGGTTTTCCGCATCGACCGGCATGTGCGGCGCGGTCAGGAAGGTCGGGATGCCGGAATAGGGAGCAAGGCGCGTGCCGCTCTTGTTGAAGATCTTGTCGGCAACCTTGCGGAAGGTGGGGTCGAACAGCTCGCCGCCATGGCTTTCGCCGTATTTCGCCTTCAGTTCGGCAAGCTTGTTGTCGTCCCAGGCCATCGGTTCAATCCTCCGTCATCCATAGCCCGAGGCATGCGCGCGAGGCGCCACAGAATTTTGTCTGCGGATGGGGCCGGCTCATCCGGCGCGATCATGTTCCCCAGGCTTTTTCGCCTTTGTTGACGATTATTAGGCGGCAATTCCCCTAGAAAATCAATTGACATTGTTATAGCGTTTCGTGTGAGAAAAATTCACATAACAGCAATTGCCGGAACCGCTCGATTTGTCCAGCCGCCTGCCGCCCTTGAACCCTTTGCGAGCCTTCGAAGCGACGGCGCGACGGGGCTCCGTATCGGCTGCCGCGCGTGAGCTGAACGTCACTCACGGTGCGATCAGCCACCAGATCCGCGCGCTTGAACTCTCGGTCAAGGCGGCCCTCTTTGAACGGGGCGGCAAGCGGCTGAAGCTGACGCCGCAGGGCGCGCTGCTCCTGCCGGCCGTCACCCATGCCTTTGCCGAGATCGCCGCGGCGACGGCGGCGATGACGCGTCCGACGACGAGCGGCGAACTGCGCATTACCTGCGTTCCCGCACTTCTCTCCTTCTGGCTGATCCCGCGGCTGCATCTCTTCACCGAACAGTATCCGGACGTGCGCCTGACGCTGATCGCTTCCAATGACGAGGCCTATCTGCATTCGCCCGATGTCGACGTCTGCCTGATCTATGGCGACGGCAACTGGTCGGGCGCGTGGGCGAAGCTTTGGAGTCGGCTGGAGCTTTTTCCGGTCGTGAGCCCGACACTGCTCAACATGCGGCCGCTGCGCTCCGTGCGGGATCTGCGCGACCACGTGATGCTGCATGGCGACGACGGCCGCGAGTGGAACACCTGGCTCGCCGCAGCCGATGCCAGTGACCTGCAGCGCGGGCGGCAGCATTTCATGAGCGATGCGCGGCTCTCGACCGAAGCCGCGCTGCACAATCAGGGCGTGGCACTCGGCGACACTATCACCGCCGGCAGCCTGATCGCGCGCGGCGAACTGATCGCCCCCTTCGACCTGACCGTGCCTGCCAACGACGCCTTCTTCGTCGCCTGCCGCAACGAGGTGCTGGCCGCCCCGATCGTGCGCATCTTCATCGACTGGATGTTTTCGACGCTCGAAAGCGACCCTATGCCGGAACTGCAGACTTCGGCCCGCACGATTATTCGCAGCCGGGCCTCGAAATTGGAGCCAACAGATCGTAAATCGGGCAAGGACAGCTTTCAGCCGGTCTCGGCGCCGAGCCGCGCCCGCCGCGCCGATCGCCCGCAGAAACGTAAAGCCAAGGCCTGAGGCAGGATGAGGAAAATGTACGCGGTTTTCCGCCCGCATCCTGCTTCAAACCATCGTGATCTAACGCAGGAACACCCGCCATGCCGCATTTCAACCCGCTCGTCGAAAAGCTCTCGCCGCCGCCCGTGCCCTCGGTGCTGGCCTGGGCGAAGTCCTACGACGGCTCCCGTGGCCCGCTGATCGACCTGTCGCAGGCCGTGCCCGGCTATCCTGCGCATCCGGATATGCTGGCATGGCTCGGCGAGACCGCCGCCTCCACCGCCTATACCGGCTATGGCGCGATCGAGGGCGAAGCAGTGCTGCGCGAAGCCTATGCGGCTCATGTCGCCGGGCTCTATGGCGCGGCGGTGACGGCCGACAACATTCACATCACCTCGGGCTGCAACCAGGCCTTCATCTGCACGGCGATGGCGATTGCCGGCGCGGGCGATACGATCCTGATGACCAACCCCTACTACTTCAACCAGGAAACCACGCTTTCGATGCTCGGGATAAATGTCGAGCTCGTACCCTGCGACGCCGGTGCCGGCTTCCTGCCCGAAGTCGACGCGATTGCTGCAGCGCTTCGCCCCGGCATCCGGGCCCTTGCGCTCGTCTCGCCCAACAACCCGACCGGCGCCGTCTATCCGCCGGAGCTGCTCGCCCGCATCCACGAGGCCTGCCGCGCCAAGGGCGTCTGGCTGATCCTCGACGAGACCTATCGCGACTTCCTGCCCGACGCGTCCATCGCGCCGCACGGCCTGCTTTCGAGCGAGGGCTGGCAGCAAAGCTTCATCGGCCTCTACAGCTTCTCCAAATCCTTCTGCATACCCGGCCATCGCCTCGGTGCCATCACCGCCGGCCCTGCTGTCATCGAGCAGGTGACGAAGATCATGGACAACCTGCAGATCTGCGCGCCGCGCTCGGCCCAGGCCGCCGTCGCCAAGGCCATCCCCGCGCTTGCCGACTGGCGCCAGGCCAACCGCGCCGAGATTGCGGCGCGCGCCGATGCGCTGCGCGATGTCATGAGCCGGTTGCCGAAATGGAAGCTGCAGGCGGTCGGCGCCTATTTCGCCTACGTCCGCCACCCCTTCCCCGATATCGACTCACAGTTCATTGCCGAGAAGCTCGCAAAGCTCGCCGGCGTCGTCTGCCTACCGGGCGATTATTTCGGCGAAGGCCAGGAGAACTACCTGCGCTTCGCCTTTGCCAATGCGGACGCAGAGACGATCCGCAAGCTCGAAGAGCGGCTGGCAAATTTCACACCGCCGGGCCTCTAAGAAGTCAGCAGAAAGCGCGCGGCGCTATCCGCGCCGCGCAATGAGGATCCCGACCAGCACGATCGCCCCACCGATCGCCTGCATCAGGCCGACCGGCTCGGCAAGCAGGATCCAGGCGAGGATTGCCGCCACAACCGGCTGCAACAGCAGGGTCAGCGAGGAAAAGGCGGGCGGTAGGTAGGCGAGCGCATAGGTGATCGCCACCTGCCCGCCGGCATGGCTGACGAAGGCAAGGCCGAACAGCATCGCCCAGCCGAAGGCCGTCGCCGGGAAAAGCGATGGCTCGAACAGTGCTGCCATCGGCAGCATGCAGACCGCTGCCGAGGCCGTGCTCCAGATCATGATGCGCACGGTGCTGAACAGGCTGCGCAGCCGGCCGATCGCCAGGATGTAGCCGGCATAGAACATCGCCGCGACGACGGCGATGCCGTCGCCGACGAGGTTTCCCTCGCCGAGCGCCATCGGGCCACCCTTGAGGGTCACCACCCCGGCAACGGCCGTCACGAGGCCGACTGCAAAGATGGTGCTGATGCGAGCCCGAAACAGAAGCCAGCTTGCGAGCGTCACGAAGACCGGCGCGAGGTTGGCAAGCAATGTGGCGTTGGCGACCGACGTCTTGGTCAGCGCGTAGTGCCAGGCCGCAAGATCGATCGCGAGAAACACGCCGGGCAGGATCAGCAGCGCATATTCCGAGAGCTTTTGCGGGCGCCGGTCATTGGCACTCTCCCCGCGAAACCACGACCACGCGAGCAGCGGGATCAGCGCCAGCGCCACCCGCCAGAAAGCGGTCGCCATCGGCCCCACCTCCGACAGCCGCACGAAGATCGGCGAACCGCCGATTGCAGCGCCGCCGATGAGGAGTGCCGCCATGGCAACGCGATTGCGGGCTGTGGAATGCGATGCGTGGGTCACGGGAGATATCCGGAAGGGGCTTGGTAGCCAGAGGCAAGAGGCCCTGAGCGCTTCGCAGCTATCAGATGGGCGCGGCCGGCGACAACCCCTGCTACCACAAAGCCCGAAAGAAAAAACGGCCGCCGCTGGATGCGACGGCCGATTTTCAATGCGTGGCGCTCCACCGCCGCTCAGGCAGCGTCCGGAACGTGCACGGTCTTCACTTCGAGGAAGTCCTCAAGACCGAAGATGCCGCCCTCACGACCATTGCCCGACTGCTTGTAGCCGCCGAATGGGCTGCCGTAGCGGTGCGGTCCGCCATTGATATGCACCATCCCGGCCCGCAGGCGTGCAGCGACGCGCTCCGCCCGCTTCGGGTCGCCCGTCTGCACATAGGCGGCGAGACCGTAATTGGTGTCGTTGGCAACGGCGATCGCTTCCTCCTCGGTGTCGAAGGGGATGATCGCAAGCACCGGCCCGAAGACCTCCTCACGGGCGATGCGCATGTCATTGTTGACGTCGGCAAAGATCGTCGGCTTGACGAAGTAGCCGGTCTCGAAGCCCTCCGGCTTGCCGGCACCGCCGACGAGCAGACGCGCGCCCTCGGCAATGCCCGCCTCGATCAGCGCCTGCACCCGGCCAAACTGGACGTGGCTGACGAGCGGGCCGATATGGCTGCCTTCCTTGGTCGGATCGCCCACATTTGCCTCGCGGCCGACGCGCTTGGCGATCTCGACCACCTGGTCGTAGACGCTGCGCTCGACCAGCATGCGGGTCGGCGCGTCGCAGGATTGGCCGGAATTGTTGAAGCATTCGAGCACACTGCCGGTCACGCGATCTTCGAGATCGGCATCGGCAAAGACGATGTTCGGCGACTTGCCGCCAAGTTCCAGCGTCACGCGTTTGACGGTCTCGGCCGCATCCTTGCTGACGGCGATGCCCGCGCGCGTCGAGCCGGTGAACGACATCATGTCGATGTCGCGGTGCTTGGAAAGGGCAGCACCCGCATTGATACCGTCGCCGTTGACGAGGTTGAAGACGCCGGCGGGGAAGCCCGCCTCATCGATCATCTCGGCATAGAGCATGGCGTTGAGTGGCGTGAATTCGCTCGGCTTCAAGACGCAGGTCGAACCGGTCGCAAGCGCCGGCACCACCTTCAGCGCGATCTGGTTGATCGGCCAGTTCCACGGCGTGATCAGGCCGCAGACGCCGATCGGCTCGCGCAGGATCACGTCGCCGTTCGGCAGCCGGTCGCGGGTCTTCAGGCGCTTCAGCGCATCGATGAAGCCTTGCAGGTGGCCGACGCCGACATCGGCCTGCTGCTCGCGGGTCATGGTCTTCGGCGCGCCGAGTTCCATGGTGATGGTGTCGACCATCTCGTCATAACGGCGCGTGTAGACGGCGAGCAGTTTTTCGAGCAGCGCCAGCCGTTCTTCGACGCTTGTCTGGCTATAGGTGACAAAGGCCTTCTTGGCGGCGGCCACGGCCCGGTCAATGTCTTCGGCCGTGCCCATCGAGATCACCGCAACAGGCTTTTCCGTCGCCGGGTTCAGGACCTCGAGGTCGTTGGCGACGATGGGATCCACCCAGGCGCCATTGATGTAGAACTTGCGTTTGTCGAGCATTCGCTCCTCCTTCCCGTCAGTTTGTCTTTTGTTTTTCAGCAAGCCAGTCGCGGATAAGCGCTCTGTAACGCTCGCCGGAAAAGCTCGGAAAATGTCCGCCGTGAACGATACGCGCGGGTACCTTCAGCAGCCGTTCCATCGACGCCAGGTAGTCGTCGGCATTGGAATGATAGGTGTCCTCGATCAGCGGCCCATCGTAGACGATGTCGCCGGAGAACATGATGCCGGTCTTCGCCTCGAAGAGCGCGATACCGCCGGGCGAATGGCCAGGCGTATGGATCACGTCGAAGACCCGGTCGCCGAGATCGATATGATCGCCGTCTTCCAAAAGCCGCGTCGCCGGCGCCGCCTTCACCGCGTAGGTGGTGGAGGCATAGGGTTCGGGCGGCAGCGCGTCAAAGATCTCGTCGGCGACGTAAGGGTCGGCGAGCGTGTTCTTGCGCGTCGGATGGGCGAGAAGCTGCGCTTCCGCCGCGTGCACGCAGCGGCAGTCGAACTCGTGATGGCAGCCGATATGGTCGAAGTGGGTGTGGCTGGCGACGGCGGTCAGCGGACGCTCGGTGACGAGCGGCACCCATTCCCTCAGCGACACCACGCCCATGCCGCTATCAACAAGCATGTCGCGGTCGCGGCCGCGCACGTGCCAGATGTTGCAGCGATAGAACTCCTGGATGTAGGGCTCGTCGATGGCGGTGACGCCGTCGTCGAGCCGCCGCACGCGATACCAGTCCTTGGGGGCAATTCTCTGCATGGTGCTACGCATGTCCGCCTGTGGCGGGCAAGGCTACGACGTCGGCAGCGCGCACTGCAAGTGGCACGATCTCGCCTTCGCGCACGCTTGCCGATTGCGGCAGATGCGCCACCAGCGCCCTGGTATCCATGGCACAGGGCTGCAGATGGCAGCGATAATGGGTGCCGAAAAAGGCGCTGCCGGCGACCCGTGCCTCGCCGAGCGCCACGGTCGGTCCTTCCGCCCGGTCGTCGGCGCGGAAATGCTCCGGCCGGATGGTGAGCGTGATGCGGTCACCGGCCTTCGGCGACGATGCCGTGAAATTCTGAGCAGGCAGCGCCAGGCTGCCGAGCGCGGTCTCAACCCGGGCGGAGCTCGCATCCGCCGCCGCAACACGGCCGGAAACGAAGTTGACCTCGCCCATGAAGCCCGCGGAAAACAGCGAACGCGGCCGCATGTAGACCTCCGAGGGCGGGCCGAAATCCTCGATCCGCCCCTGGTTCATCACGACGATGCGGTCGGCGATCGCCATCGCCTCTTCCTGGTCGTGGGTCACGTGCACGAAGGTCGTGCCGACCCGCTTCTGGATCGCCTTCAGTTCGTCCTGCATCTGGCGGCGGAGTTTGAGATCGAGCGCGCCAAGCGGTTCGTCGAGCAGAAGCACGTCCGGATCGACCGCCAGCGCACGGGCAAGGGCCACGCGCTGACGCTGGCCGCCCGAGAGTTCATGCGGCCTTTTGCCGGCGGACGCCTTTAAGCCCACGAGGTCGAGGAAGCCCAGTGCCTTTTCGTCACGCTCGGCCTTGGCAAGGCCGCGCATTCTGAGGCCAAAGCCGACATTGTCGACGAGGCGCATATGCGGAAACAGCGCATAGTCCTGGAACATCGTCGTCGTCGGGCGCTTAGACGGCGCCACATAGGTCATGTCCTTGCCGGCGATGGTCACACGGCCAGCGCTTGGCGACTGGAACCCGCCGAGGATCGAGAGCAGCGTGGTCTTGCCGCAGCCCGACGGTCCAAGCAGGACGATGAACTCACCTGCCCGAATATCGAGCGAGACGTTGTCCAGTGCCGTGAAGGCGCCGAAGATCTTGCTGACGTTTTCGATCGTGACGGAAGCGGTCATTGTTTTTTCGTCCTTCCGAACAGGGAAAGCTCAAGGATGAGGAGCACGGCGACAGAGGCCAGGAACACCAGCGAACCGATGGCATTGGTCTTGGGGTTGAGACCCGAGCGCAGCATGCTCCAGATCTCGACAGGCAACGTCACGTCGAAGCGCGACAAGAGAAAGGCAATGATGAACTCGTCCCAGCTGAAGGTGACGGAGAGGAAGAAGGCGGCGAGGATCGACGGCATCAGCATCGGCGCCGTCACCAACGCCATCACCTTGAAATCGTTGGCGCCGAGGTCACGCGCCGCCCGCTCGATGTTGATGTGATGGTCGCCCATCGAGGCGTAGATGATGGCAAAGCAGAGCGGCAGGTTGATCACCACATGGCCGATCCCGACCGTCATCAGCGACAAGGGAACGTGCAGTGCATTGAGCACTGACAGCAGCCCAAGCGCGATGATCAGGTAGCTGACCGTCATCGGCGCGATCAGCAAGCCGCGCTGCAGGGCCGAGCCCGGCAGCTTGTAGCGCGCCAGCGCATAGGCCGCGAGGAAGCCGAGCAGCACCGAGATGACCGAGGAGGCAAGCGCCACGACCATTGAGTTGCCGAGCGCTGCCATCAGCTTGCGGTCGGCGAAAACCGCCTCGTACCACTGCAGCGAAAAGCCGTTGAAGGGCGGCACCGGCAGCCGGCCGTCCTGGAACGAAAAGAGCACCAGCACGGCAACCGGCAGGAAGATGAAGGCGTAGACGAGGACGAGATAGGTCCAGGACAGAACGCTTGCGGAGATCTTGCGCAACATCGTCAGGCCCTCTCGATCTTCAGCCAGCGGGCGCAGGCAACGTAGGCGACGGTGACGGCGAGCATCAGCACGATCGACAGCGCCGCGGCCATCGGGAAATCCGCCCTGCGCCCAAGCTGCAGCATGATGATCTGCGGCAGCACCAGCTCGTTGTTGCCGCCGAGGATCTGCGGCGTGACATAGTCGCCGATGCAGAGCACGAAGGTGAGAAACGCGCCGGTCATGATGCCGGGCAGGGTCAAGGGCAGCACCACGTGCCAGAAGGTCTGGAAGGCATTGGCGCCAAGGTCGGCGGCCGCGCGGCGGTAGTTGGGCGACAGCTGGATCAGGTTGGAATAGATCGTCAGCGTCAAAAGCATGACGAAGAAATGTACGAAGCCGATGACCGTCGCCGTGCGGGTGCTGGCAAGCTCCAGCGGCTCGGAAATCAGCCCGATGTTCATGAACATCTGATTGATCACGCCGTTCTTCGACAGAACCAGCAGCCAGGAATAGGAGCGGACCACGTAGGAGGTCCAGAACGGTAGGATGGCCAGGATCAGCGCCATGCGCTGCAGCCGCTTCGGCACCCGCTCGGCGATGATCCAGGCGAGCGGATAGGCAAGCAGCACCGAGATCACCGTCACGATGACGGTGATTTCCAGCGAATTGACCAGCCCCTGGAACAGCGCGTTCTCGGAGAAGAAGCGCGCGTAGTTGTCGAAGTTCCAGACGCGGACGAGCTCCCGCCCTTCCCGCTTCCAGAGGCTCATCGCCGCCATGAAGGCGAAGGGCACGACGAAGAAGGCGGCGGTCCAGAGCAGCGCCGGGGCAACGAAGCCCCAGGCCTTGCGCCGGTCGGCGTCTTCGAGCGCTGTCGCTGATGTCAGGGTTCCGGCGTCTGCCATGGCTATCCCGGGGCTCAAGGGTTGCGGGGCATGGTTTGCCCTCGTTCGCCGCCAAGGCGGCGTTGATCAGGCGAACGCGATGCCGATCGCATCCGCCCTTGTCGTTACTGCTGCAGCATCTCCGTCCAGGCGTCCTGGAACTGCTGGTCGAGTTCGGCCGACGGGATCGGATAGAGCTGCGTCTTCTTCAGGTATTCGGCCTGCTCGCTGAAGCGCAGCGCCGTCTTCTGCTGGTCGTTCAGGAATTCACCCGCCTTGGCGTTGGCCGGCATCGCCCAGTAGCAGGACGAGGTCGCAAGCCGCGCCTGGCCTTCCGGACTCAAGATGTACTGCACGAATTTCAGCGCCAGATCCTGCTTGGTCGAATCCTTCATGACGCCGATCGATTGCGCCCAGCGCACCGCACCCTGCTCCGGAATGGTCCAGTCGAGGCTCGGCTTGTCGGCCGAGAGAACCGCGGTGATCCACTCGCCGCCGCCGACGAGAATGTCGACTTCACCGGTCGCAAGCGCCGTCTGCGAGGACACGACGTCGCTCACCTGTTTCGACACGGCGCGCATCGCCGCAAGCTTTTCCTTGATCGCCGGCATGTCCGCTTCGGTCAGCTCGGAGGTCTTCTTGCCGAGGCCAAGCCCGACGAGACCGATCATCGGCAGATAGTAGTCATAAAGCGCGATGCGGCCCTTGTACTTGTCCGACCAGATGACCGACAGGTCCTGCATGTCCTTCGGGTCGACCTTGGTCTTGTCGTAGGAAATCGTGTTGTAGCCGAACTTCTCGGTGACGGCGTAGGTCTTCCCGTCCTTGGTGTTGTTGGCCTCCATGCGGACTTCCGGGAAGATGTCGGCGGTCGGCAGCGCATCGGCAGGCATTTCGGCGAGAAGATCGAGATCGATGGCGCGGTGCACATCAACGCCGTCGATGACGAGCACGTCCCAGTCGCCGGGCTGCGATTGGTCGAGGATCGAGAGCCCTGCCCCGGTGCCCTCATAGACCTTGACGTTGACCTTGACGTCATTGGCCTTCTCGAACGGCTCGAGCAGCGCCGGATCGGTGTGGTCGCACCAGACGAGCGCATTGAGCTCTTCCTGGGCGAAGACGGGTGCAGGCGCTGCAACCGCCGACAGCGTGGTGATCGCGATTGCGGCGCTGGAGGAGAGAAAACGGCGCAGGGGCGCACCGTCACGAACTGACTGCATCATGCTGTTGCCCTCATGGTTTTGACGCTCGTTTCGGCGTCTTCAAAAAAAGATTGAATGAATTCATTTTTTAAGTCAATCTCAATTTTGAACCAATTCATAATTCGGGGAAACATCAGATGACGGGACTGCGCGCACGGCAAAAAGCCGATCGGAACCGGCGGATTCTTGACGCCGCCGCCGTGCTTTTTCGCGAAGTCGGCTATGACAGCGCGCGCATCGAGGACATCGCCGAGCGCGCCGAGATCTCGGTCGGGACCTTTTACAACTACTATGAAAACAAGGGCGACATCCTGCTTGCCACCGTGTCGATGGAAGTCGAGGAAGTGCTCACTGCCGGCCGCTCGATCGTCGACAACCCGCCCGCCTCCGTCATGGGTGCCCTGGACGCGCTGATCGGCGAATACTACGACCACTCGCTCTTCTATCTCAGCAAGGAGATGTGGCGCACCGCCATGGCAATTGCCATCCAGCAGCCCGATGGCCCGTTCAGCAAGCGCTATACGGAACTCGACCGCCGGCTCTGCGATCAGATCTCGACCCTGATCCTCAAGCTGAAGGCCAAGGGTGTCGTCGCGCTCGATATCGACGCCGAGGCGGTCGGCGAGATGTTCTTCAACAATCTCAATATGATGTTCACCGAGTTCGCCAAGCGCGAACCAATGACGCTCGACGACCTGAAAGCCCGCGTTTCCCGCCAGAACCGTCCGCTCGCGACACTGATCTCGGCCCGCTGACCATCACAAAAACACGACCGGAGCAAATCTGCGCCCGGAAAAAGAGGAAACACGATGCAGGATCTCGAACAGTCGGTGCTTTCCGCCGCCGACCGGCTGGTTGCCGCCTTCGCGCGGCACGACCGCGCTTCCTATTTTTCGGCCTTCGCGCCGGATGCCACCTTCATCTTCCACACGCTGGACCGGCCGCTTCTGAGCCGTGCGGCTTATGAGGCGGAATGGGCCCTCTGGGAGGAACGGGATGGTTTTCGGGTGCGCGCCTGCCGTTCGAGCGAACGGCATGTGCAGGCGGTGGGTGATGTCGCGGTCTTCACGCACCGCGTCGAGACGGAACTGGAATTCAATGGCGAACCGGCGACGGCGGACGAACGGGAAACGATCGTGTTCCGGCGGGCATCGTCAGGCGATTGGATCGCCGTGCACGAACATCTGTCTCGCCAAAGCTGAATCAAGAAAGATCAGAAAGCGCCCACGACGACGGCGCTGACGAAGGAGAATGCGGCCACGATCGCAATTGCGTGCGGGACCAGATGGACGAACGACCGGCGCTGGGGTGCTGATGCATAAGCCGCGTATCGGGATTGGACCATCGGCCTCGAAGCGTTCATCGCGTCTCTCCGTCATTCACTCGCGGGATTTAGTCCGCCTTCTCTCTTGTTTTCCTATATTTTCGATTGAGTTTATAGATATTATTTTCCTCTAAATGCGCATGTCGTAAAAAATCGGTTCGGCGAAACCGTCGTCGTTAATGGCGATTGCGGTCGCGGTCCAGGAGGTGTTTCGACCAGGTTTCGCTGAACCACGGGGTCAGCAACGAAACATCGGAGCCGTGATGCGAACGCGTGAGCGCACTGTCGGTCTCGACACAGGTCCAGACGGTGAAGGCCGTCAGTTCGTGCTTGCCGAAAGTCTGGATCAGCGGAATGTCGGCCGCGTCACGGCCACGGGCGACCGCAATCCGCCCTGCCCGTCGCTGATTGTTCTTGGCGTCGAACGTATGCCAGCGATCTCCAAGAAAGACTTCGAACCACGCGTTGAAATCCATCGGCGCCGGATGATCGCTCTTCGGGATGTCGGCCATGTAGCCGTTCACATAGCGCGCCGGCATGTTCATGCAGCGGCAAAAGGTGATCGCCAGATGCGCATAGTCGCGGCTGACGCCGACGCGATCCTCATGGGCTTCGAGCGCGGTGCGCATTGCCTGGGCATAGCCGTAGCTGAAGACCAGGCGCTCATGCACATAGTCGCAAATCGCCTGCACGCGCTGCCAACCGGCAGGCACATCTCCGAACAGTCGCCACGCGAGCGCACCGAGCCGATCGGTTTCGCAGTAACGGCTGGCCGCGAGATAGGGTAGCCAAGCGGCCGGCAGGTTTTCGACCGGCACAGCATCCGCCAGCGGATCGGAGGCGTCGAGCCTGCCGTCATCCTCGATCACCGCGTCATAGGAAAGCTTGAAGTCGCCTTCGGGCACGGTCATCCGGAAACATGTATTGCCATGCGGATCGGTGATCTCTTCCATCTTCACGATTGGCATGGAAACCGGCCCATGTTCGCGCCGAAGAGTTGCGCGCCGTTCCGGCACGACGGAAAGATAGGTCATCATCGGGGTCGGTTGCGGGCAACGAATGCCGATTTCATAGCCAAAGCGCACGAACATCTCGAGGCCTCCCAGGAAATCAATCGGGAGTCATATGCTCCCCGCCTGCCTTGCCCGCAGAAATGCGGGCCCTCCTTGGTATCCGTTTGCACGCGAGCACCGCTCCCACGGATTGGCCGCATGCCAAAGATGCAACGGGCCCTTCGAACGGGCGAACCGATGCGCTACAGCGCCGCGCGTCTTATCGGACGCGCAAAGGTCGCTGTAGCACTTTGATTTTCTGCATCCTCAAATCGGCGACGATTTGAGGAACCGTGCAGTAAGGGATTAATACTAGCGCATCAGCCGGCAAGGCGGAATTACACTCCGCGGGAAATCTGCCATTCGACTCGCGCGCAAGGGGCGTGGCCGGCTTTATGGCAAGCCACCCCATCACAGAGCATCGGCCTTTTGCCCTACAATCCGACCGCGTCCTTGAACTGGTACCACCAGGAACCGATCGTCGAATATTGCGCCCGGAACATGCGCCCGCCCGGGAAGGGATACCAGGGCAGCTTTTCGAAGACGTCGTAGCGCGTGATGTCGCCATCGATCGCCTCGGCGAGCGTGCGGCCGAAGAGATGCGATCCGGTGACCCCATGGCCGCTGTAGCCGTGGGCGAAATAGGTGTTGCTGCCGATCCGGCCCATCTGCGGCACGCGCGTGAAGGAGAGCGCGAAATTGCCGCTCCACGCATAGTCGATCTTCACGCCCTTGAGCTCAGGGAACACCTTTTCAAGATTGGGCTTCAGCTTGGCGACCACATCGGCCGGATCGGTGCCACCATAGACGGTGCCGCCGCCGAAGATCATCCGCTTGTCGGCGGAAAGCCGGAAGTAGTCGAGAATATAGCGCACGTCCTCGACGCACATGTCGCTCGGGATCAGCGAATGGGCGAGCTCTTCGCCGAGCGGCGCCGTCGTGATCATCTGCGTCGAAACAGGCATGACGCGCGAAACGAGCTTCGGCACCGCGTCGCCGAGATAGGCATTGCCGCAAAGCACGACAATACGTGCCGAAACCTCGCCGCCTTCGGTATAGACGGTCGGCCGCGCCGCCTCGTGGTCGACGCGCGTCACGGGCGACTGTTCGTAGATCGTGCCGCCGATGCTTTCGAGCGCGCGCGCCTCGCCGAGCACGAGATTGAGCGGATGCATGTGCCCACCGGTCGTGTCGAGCATGCCGCCGCAATAGGCATCCGACGTGACGAGCTTGCGAAGCGCGTCACGATCGAGAAGCTGGTGATCGTCCATGCCGTATTTACGCCAGAGCGCCTGCTTGGCTTCGAGTTCCTTCATATGCGCCGGCGTATAGGCGGCATAGATGTTGCCCGGTTTCAGGTCGCAGTCTATCTGATAGTGGCTGACGAGACGACGGATGATCTTGCCGCCTTCCTGCACCAGCCCGCCGATGAAGCGCGCGGCGTCGTCGCCGTAGCGGCGCTGGATCGTCGATAGGCTGGCGTTGAGGCCGTTGACCACCTGGCCGCCGTTGCGGCCCGAAGCCCCCCAGCCGACCTGCGCGCCTTCGACGACGACGACCTTGTAGCCTTTTTCCGCAAGGTGGATCGCCGTCGACAGGCCGGAGTAACCGGCACCGACAACGCACACGTCGGTCTCGACGCGGCCCTGAAGTCGGACCGGCGTGCGGATGATGTTGCGGGATGCGGCGTAGTAGCTGGTCGGGTAGCTGCCGTCGCCGGCATAGGAGTTCTGTTTCGTGAGCATCAGACAATTTCCAGATAGGCGCTGAATTCGTAATCCGTGACCTGCTCGGCAAAGCCTGCAATCTCCTGGCGTTTGCAGGCGATCAGCATCGAGCGCAGCACGGGATCGAAAATTTCGGCGGCAATCGGTCCTGCCTCGAAGCTATCGACCGCTTGCCCCCATTCCGAGGGAATTTTGGGCAGTTTCTCCGCTGCATAGGCCCGACCCGAAACAGGCGCCGGTGGCTTCCACTTGTTGCGGATGCCAACGAGGGCAGCGCCGAGGATCGCGGCGATGACGAGATAGGGATTGGCGTCGGCTCCGGCGACGCGATGCTCGATGCGGCGCGCGGCCGGATTGCCGCCTGGAATGCGGATTGCCGAGGTGCGGTTCTCATAGCCCCAGCAGACGGCCGTCGGCGCGTGCGTGTCCGGCCTGAGCCGCCGGTAGGAGTTGAAATGCGGCGCAAACAGCAGCGTCGTCTCGGCCATGCCGCGCAAGAGGCCGGCAACGGCGTTCTTCAGCATTGGCGAACCTTCGTCGCTGCCGTCGTTGAAGACGTTGTTGCCCTCCTCGTCGAGCAGGCTGAAATGGATATGCATGCCGTTGCCCGACCGTGTGCCGTAGGGCTTGGCCATGAAGGTGGCGGCGAGGCCATGCTTGCGCGCGACACCCTTGACGATGCGCTTGAAGAAGATAGCGTCGTCGGCCGCCTTCAGCGGGTCGTCGGTGTGGAGTAGATTGATCTCGAACTGGCCGATGCCGTTCTCGGCGATCGCCGCATCCGCCGGCACGTTCTGCCGGGCACATTCCTTGTAGACGTCCGAGAAGAACTCGCCGAAATCGTCGAGCTCGTCGATCGACAGGATCGCATCGGAATCGAGGCGCTTGCCGGTATAGGGCGAGATCGGCGGCACCGCGCTGTCGGGCTCCGGATCGATCAGGTAGAACTCCAGTTCGGTCGCAACGACGGGGCGAAGACCGAGTTCCTGATATTCGCGCACGACCGCCGCCAGCGCCTGGCGCGGATCGGCAAGAAACGGCTTGCCGTCCTCAAGCTGCAGCCAGAGCGGCACCAAGGCGCTCGGCCGGGAGGTCCAGTTGACCGGCAGCGCGCCGCGGCCGGTGACACCGCAGATACCGTCGCGGTCGCCGCTGGCGAACACCTGCTCGCTGTTGATGATATCCTCGCCCCAGACATCGACCCCGACGATCGAGAGCGGCATGCGGATGCCGCCGCCGAGCACCTTCGCCGCCTGCTCCACCGGCACGCGTTTGCCCCGCATGATGCCGTTGAGGTCGCAGACCACCGCCTGGATGCTTTCGATCGGCCCGTTCTGCTCGAGCCATGCCTTGAATGCGCTGGGGTCTTCCGCGTCGAGCGACATATCGCAAATCTCTTTTTGTGATCACATTTTGTGATAGTTGACATAATTCAGGAATTGGAGTCAAGCATCGGCAATGGTATCAGGCGCATGAAGGACGCCAGGCAGAAGGATATGCGATCGTGAAACCCCTTGTTTTGCCGCCACTTGCCCGACCCGACGGCATGACCACGCATGACTATGCCTTCAACCGGCTGCGCCAGGCGATCATGGTCGGCGCCTTCCGCCCCGGCACATCCGTCACCATCCGCGGCCTTGCCGAAGCGCTCGAAAGCAGCCCGACGCCGGTACGCGAGGCGCTACGTCAGTTGACGTCGATCGGCGCGCTGCAATTCCTTGAGAACCGCCGTATCGTCGTGCCGCACATCACGCCCGCGCGTTTCGAGGAGCTGATCTTGCTCCGTATCGCGCTCGAAAGCCATGCCGCCCGCCGGGCTGTCGCCCATCTCTCCGAGCGCCAGATCGAGAAAATCACGGCAATCGATGACAGTATCGAGACGGAGATCCGCAAGGGGAACAAGGTGGCAGCGCTGATCGCCAACCAGGCGTTCCATCGGATGATCTACACGGCCAATCCGGATCCGGTCGCCATGCCGCTGATCGAAAGCGTGTGGCTGCAACTCGGGCCCATCCTCGGCATCGCCATGGAGCACGTCACCGAACTCTATGTCGTGGATCGGCACCGCGAGGCCATCGATGCCCTTAGGCGGCGTGACGAGGAGGCCGTTGCCGATGCGATCGCTGCCGACATCCGGGAGGGGATCGGCGGCTTCGACCAGCAGGCGGTCGCGCGCCTTCTGCGGCTGGCGGCCTGAGCCGACGGCAGGCCACGGCCTCATAAATTTTAGTGTGACTAAAATTCCGTATTGACAACGCTCAGGCACGGCACCAAAGTCGTGAAAATACAGATGCATAGCGACGGGAGGCGCGAGCCTTCCGGCCCAATGCCCGCGTATTCGAGGGGGAGGAGTCCGCTTGAAGAGCCAAAGATTTTCAGCCTGGGGCAACACCTGCGCCGGCCTATAGCATTCCCCAAAACCGCCACATCACGCCGGTCCGCCCGGCCACCCCATCCGCCCGTCGATGAGCGCTACAGCCGCGTGAATGGCGAGCGCATCCTCAAGCCAGAACTGGAAACACCATGAACGAACTCACCAAGAGCCGTTTTGCTGCGCTCCGCCGCAAGATGGCCGAAAGCAAAGTCGGCCTCGTCGCGCTCGCGCCCGGATCGTACATGGATTGGCTGATCGGCTACCATCCGCATCCGGACGAGCGCCCCTGCCTGCTTCTGATCGGCCCGGAAAAGGAAGCCTTCCTGATGCCTGCGCTCAACGCCGAGGGCACGCGCGAACACACCGACATCGCCTTCCAACTGGGCTGATGACGTGGGCCCCCAACCGATGCTCTGACGTCTGCCCTCGCCGATGTCGGCGCGGCTGCACCTGGCTGCGTCGTGCTCGACGAGACCATGCGCGCCGATTTCGCCCTGCTGCTGATCGATGCGCTGCCGGAGGATACCGCGCGCGAATTCACCCCGGCAACGCTCGGCGCCCTGCGCATGCGCAAGGACAAGAGCGAATACGCGCTTTTGAAGATGAACGCCGGCATCGCCGACCGCGCCATGCAGGCGGCGTTTTCCAAGATCCGCCCGGGCATGACCGAGAAGGAACTGGCCGCCGAGATCCGCGGACACTTCTCCTCGGAAGGTGCGGCCCCGGCCTTCTGGATCGTCGGCGCCGGCGGCAATGGCGCCTTCCCGCACCACTCGGCGAGCGAGCGGGTGATCGAGGAAGGCGATGCCGTGGTCATCGATATCGGCGGCCGCAAGCAGGGTTTCCCGAGCGACATCACCCGCATGGCAATCGTCGGCCGCGCGCCTGAGGGATACGGCCAGATCCACACCATCGTGGAAAGGGCCGTGCAGGCAGCGTTGAAGGCCGCCCGTCCCGGCGTGCTCGCCAAGGATGTCGACGCGGCCGCCCGCAAGGTGATCAGCGATGCCGGCTACGGCGAATACTTCGTTCACCGCACCGGCCACGGCATGGGCATCGACGGCCATGAGCCGCCCTACATCACCGCCACTTCGGAAACCGTGCTGGAAGAAGGCATGGTCTTCTCGATCGAGCCCGGCATTTATCTGCCCGGCCGCTTCGGCATCCGGCTGGAAGACATCGTCATCCTGCGCGAGGACGGGCCGGAGGTTCTCTCTTCCCTTCCCCGCGACGTTCACGTCGCCAAGGCCTGATCAAACAAGATCTGATCAAAGTTGCGGCGCCTTCTGGCGCCGCTTCTCTTTGTCCGGTTCGCTTGGCAGCACAGCAATGCCTATTGGGTCGGCCGCTTGCGGGGTTTCGTCGTCGTGTTGCCGGCTGGACCATCCTGGCCGGGACGTTGCCTGTAGGCTGGCTGCCGCTGTTCGACCGGCGGCCAGATCCAGTAATAGCCATAGGGCTTGCGCTGGACGCCTTCGTAATACTCGCCCTTTCTGGTGCGCATCTGCGCTTCCGCATCGCCCGCGACGCCCGTCACGGCAAAGACCGCGCCCACCGTGGCGATGGCAAACAGATATCCCGATTTCAACATCTTCAAGCTCCTTGCCCCCTGTCTACGCCTGAAGCGCGCAAGGTCAACATCCCTCCCGTTCCATCAGTTCCTGCTTGACGACCTCTCATGCCTTATCCATAGTGGTGAGATGTCAGACCAATTTGGCGCCGAGGGGAGGCTGAATGACTGAACAAGCCAGAGCCGCGCTTCTGCCATTGCCGCCCGCCGACCGGGCGCAGCAGGTCATTGCCGCGCTCGCCGACTACGTCGAGCATTCAGGCCTGAAACCCGGCGACCGTCTGCCAGCCGAGCGCGAATTGATGACGGCGCTTGCCGTCGGCCGTTCCACCATCCGTGAGGTCATCCGCCACTTCCAGGCGCTCGGTGTCGTCGAGGCGCGCAAGGGCAGTGGCACCTATCTCCTGCGCACGATCTCTGGCGCCACCGTCCATATGCCGCTCACCCTCGACACGGCGCATCTGCGCGACGTGCTTTTGATGACGCTCGAAGTGCGCCGCGGCATCGAGGTTGAGGCCAATATGGTCGCGGCCCGCCGGCGCACCGACGAAGACCTGAAGGTTATCGAAATCAAGCTCGACGAGATGGAGCGCGTGCACATCGCCAAGGGCACATCAGGGCCGGAAGACCTCGCCTTTCACCTCGCGATCTATGACGCCACGCATAATCCCTTGTTCCGGCAGTTGCTCGAACAGATGCGCGAGGCCTTCGAGCGCTTCTGGGACCATCCTTTCGACCGCACGGATTTCGCCCGCCGCTCCTTCCCGTTCCACCGTACCCTCTTCAACGCGATCGCAGCCCAGGATCCTGACACCGCGCGCGAAGAAACGCTGAAAATCCTCGCGATCGTCGAGGAAGACATCAAGGAAATGTCCAAATGACCAACGGCCTCGATCCGTTCGACCACGCCTCGCTGATCGTCGCGCACGACGAAGGCCACGCCTTCGATGCCGTCGTGCCGCCGATCGTGCAGACCTCGCTTTTCACCTTCAAGGACTACGACGACATGGTCGCGTCCTACCGGGGCGAGCGCGTGCGGCCGATCTATACCCGCGGTCTCAACCCGACCGTGCGCATGTTCGAGGAGATGCTGGCGAAGCTCGAAGGCGGCGAAGACGCGATCGGTTTTGCCAGCGGCATGTCGGCGATCTCCTCGACCGTGCTGTCCTTCGTCGAGCCGGGCGACCGCATCGTCGCCGTCAACCATGTCTATCCCGACGCCTTCCGGCTTTTCGGCACGCATCTGAAGCGCATGAAGATCGAGGTGACCTATGTCGACGGTCGCGACGAGGAAGCGGTTGCCAAGGCCCTGCCCGGCGCCAAGCTCTTCTACATGGAAAGCCCGACGAGCTGGGTGATGGACACCCACGACGTGGCCTCCCTCGCCCGCCTTGCCAAGGACCAGGGCATCATCACCGCGATCGACAACAGCTGGGCAAGCCCGATCTTCCAGCAGCCGATCTCGCTCGGCGTCGACCTCGTCATCCATTCCGCTTCGAAGTATCTCGGCGGACACAGCGATGTGGTTGCTGGCGTGGTTGCCGGCTCGAAGGAGCTGATCGGCCGCATCCGCTCGGAAGCCTACCCTTATCTCGGCGGCAAGCTCTCGCCCTTCGATGCCTGGCTCCTGATCCGTGGCCTGCGCACTTTGCCGATCCGAATGAAATCGCATGAGCGCTCGGCGCTTGAAGTCGCGCGGCGGCTGCAGGCCCATCCGCTGGTCGAGACCGTCTGCCACCCCGGCCTCGGCAACACCCTGCCGCCGGGTCTTTCGGGCACATCCGGCCTGTTCTCCTTCATCTTCCGCGAGGGCGTCGATCTCAGGCGCTTTGCGGATCATCTCGAACTCTTCAAGCTCGGCGTTTCCTGGGGCGGACATGAAAGCCTCATCGTGCCGGGCGAAGTCGTGCTGTCGCAGAAAGCCCAGCCCAATTCCGCGGCCGCCTTCGGCATCTCACCGCGGTCGGTACGGCTCCATGTCGGCCTGGAGGGAACGGAGGCCCTCTGGAGCGATCTCGAAGCGGCGCTCGCCGTCGCCTCGACTGGCTGACAGGAGCGGCTGCAGGCGCTTTTCCGCCCGCATCCCGCTCTCCCCACTTTGAACCAAACCAACGAAGAAAAGAGGGAACAAGAATGAAGAAACTGATCACTGCAACGCTTCTCGCCAGCCTGATGGCCGGAAGCGCGCTCGCCGACACCAAGCTGAAACTGGTCGAGGTCATCACCAGCCCGGAGCGTACCGAGACGCTGAAGTCGATCGTGGCCAAGTTCGAGGCAGCCAACCCCGGCACCACGGTCGAGATCATCTCGCTGCCCTGGGGCGAGGCCTTCCAGAAGTTCGCGACCATGGTTTCGGCCGGCGAACTGCCTGACGTGATGGAAATGCCCGACACCTGGCTGTCGCTCTATGCCAACAACGGCATGCTCGAAAGCCTGGAGCCCTACCTCGCCAAGTGGGAACACACGGGCGGCCTGACCGAACGCGCGCTCGAACTCGGCCGCGACGTCAACGACACCGCCTACATGCTGCCCTACGGCTTCTATCTGCGGGCGATGTTCTACAACAAGAAGCTGCTCTCGGAAGCCGGCGTCAGCGAACCGCCGAAGACCATGGACGATTTCGTCAAGGCATCGGAAGCCGTATCCAAGCTTCCGGGCAAATCCGGCTACTGCCTGCGCGGGGGACCGGGTGGTCTCAACGGCTGGGTGATGTTCGGCGCCACCATGGCCGGCAGCAACAAATTCTTCAATGAGGATGGCACCTCGACCATGAACAGCGAAGGCTGGGTCAAGGGCCTGACCTGGGTGATCGACCTCTACAAGAAGGGGCTGGCGCCGAAGGACAGCGTCAACTGGGGCTTCAATGAAATCGTCGCCGGTTTTTACAGCGGCACCTGCGCCTTCCTCGACCAGGATCCGGATGCGCTGATCGCCATTGCCGAGCGCATGAAGTCGGAAGATTTCGGCGTCACCACCATGCCGAAGGGTCCGAGCGGCAAGGCGTTTACCACCATCGGCTTTGCCGGCTGGTCGATGCTGTCGGCAAGTCAGAACAAGGATCTCTCCTGGAAGCTGATCGAGACGCTCGAGGGGCCGGAAGGCAACATCGAGTGGAACAAGCGCACGGGCGCGCTGCCGGTGCACAAGTCGGCCGAGAAGGATCCCTTCTATGCGAGCGCGCAGTTCAAGGGCTGGTTCGACGAGCTTGCCGACAAGGACGTCGTATTGACGGTGATGCCGACCTACCTCGAGGAATTCGCCTTCTTCAAGGATTCGCTCGCCATCAAGACGACTCAGGAAGCCCTGCTCGGCGACATCACGCCGGAAGAGCTCGCCAACCAGTGGGCCGACTACCTGACCAAGGCGCAGCAGAAGTTCCTCGCCAGCAAGAAGTAAGCCTTCGGCCGGCGGCGGTTCGCCGCCGCCGGCCCTCGTGACCTTGAGCGGAATGACGTGGGCGCGGTCTCCGCCTGCATCCCGCTCCGACTGAACGAAAACGAGGCACGTCGAAAAACCCGGCGGCCGCACAGGGGAAATTTCGATCGATGGACCATGTCGCCCGCCAAAGCGGCTTGCCGGCAAGCAGGACGCCGCTGAAGAAGCGCATCGCCGACGGCGCCGCGCCCTATCTCTATAGCGCGCCGGCGCTGATCCTGATCGTCACCGTCATGCTGGTGCCGCTGGTGCTTGGCGTTTCCTACGCCTTCCGCGACATCCAGCTCTTAAACCCGTTCTCCGGTGCCTATATCGGCCTTGATCATTTCCGCGCGCTTGCCGAGGACCAGGCCTTCTACCGGGCGCTGCGCAATACGCTGTGGTGGACCGGTGCTTCGGTCTTCTTTCAGTTCGTCTTTGGCCTGATCCTGGCATTGCTGCTCGACAAGCCCTTCTACGGCCGCGGCCTTGCCCAGGCCCTCGTCTTCCTGCCCTGGGCGGTGCCGAGTTTCCTTGCCGGCCTCAACTGGGCCTGGCTGTTCAATCCGGTCGTCGGTCCCCTGCCGCACTGGTTCTACGCGCTCGGCATCATGAGTGAGCCGAACAACATCCTCTCGGACCCGCAGCTTGCCATGTGGGGGCCGATCATCGCCAATGTCTGGTGGGGCATTCCTTTCTTCGCGATTACCCTGCTTGCAGCCCTGCAGGCGATCCCGCGCGACCTCTATGAGGCCGCGAGCATCGACGGCGCCGGCCCGGTGCAGCGATTTCTCTCGATCACGCTGCCGTTCCTGGCGCCGACCATCGCCATCACCATCCTCCTGCGCACCGTCTGGATCTCGAACTTCGCCGACCTGATCATCGTCATGACAAATGGCGGACCGGCCGACCGCACCCAGATCGTCGCCAGCTATATCTTCACCCAGGCCTTCAAGCGGCTGGATTTCGGTTACGCCTCGGCGATCGCGCTGGTGCTTCTGGCACTGCTGCTCGCCTATTCGATGCTGATCGTCATCCTGCGGCAATGGCTGTTGAGCAAGGATTGAGACCGATGCGCGCCAAACCGCTTTTCCTCATGATCGCGCACCGATCGGCAATCCTTGCCTACATCGCCTTCGCGCTCTTCCCGCTCTATTGGCTGCTGAAGGTTGCAGTCACGCCCAACGACCTGCTCTACTCGGAAGGCATTCGAATGTGGCCGTCGCGCGCCAGCCTCGAACATTTCGATTTCGTGCTGCGCCACAGCGCCTTTCCGGTGTTCTTCAAGAACAGCCTGATCGTCGCCGGCTCCACCGCCGTTATCGTCACCATCCTCGCCTCGCTCTCGGGCTATGCGCTGTCGCGCTTCAACTTCCGCGGCAAGTACTGGCTGGTGGCGCTGATGCTTTTGACGCAGATGTTCCCGCTCGTCATGCTGGTGGCGCCGATCTTCAAGATCCTGTCGCCGCTTGGCCTCACCAACAGCCTGACCGGGCTCGTCATCGTCTACACCGCCTTCAACGTGCCGTTTGCCACCTTCCTGATGCAGTCCTTCTTCGACGGCATTCCGAAGGACCTGGAAGAGGCGGCGATGATCGACGGCGCCACCCAATTCGTCGCCTTCCGCCAGATCATCCTGCCGCTGACGCTGCCCGGCATTGCCGCAACGCTTGGCTTCGTCTTCACCGCCGCCTGGAGCGAACTTCTGTTCTCGCTGATGCTGATCTCCGGCAACGACCAGGCGACCTTCCCCGTTGGATTGCTGTCCTTCGTGTCGAAGTTCTCCGTCGACTTCGGGCAGATGATGGCCGCCGGCGTGCTCGCGCTCATCCCCGCCTGCCTCTTCTTCCTGCTCATTCAACGTTATCTCGTCCAGGGCCTCACGGCCGGCGCGGTCAAAGGCTGAGGATTGCTCTCATGGCTTCCATCGATATCGCCAACATCCAGAAATCCTACGGCATCCACCCGGTCCTGCACGATGTCGATCTCAAGATCGGCGACGGCGAGTTCGTTGTGCTCGTCGGCCCGTCCGGCTGCGGCAAGTCTACGCTTCTGCGCATGATCGCCGGGCTTGAAAGCGTCACCTCGGGCGAGATCCGCATCGCGGGAAAACGCGTCAACGAGCTGGCGCCGAAAGACCGCGACATCGCCATGGTGTTCCAGTCCTATGCGCTTTATCCGCATATGTCGGTCGCCAAGAACATGAGCTATAGCCTCAGGCTCCGGAAGACGGCCAAGGAGAAGATCGCGAGCATCGTTTCAGGGGCCGCCGCCAAGCTCGGCCTCGATCCGCTGCTCGAACGCCGGCCGCGCGCACTCTCCGGCGGCCAGCGGCAGCGCGTCGCCATGGGCCGCGCCATCGTGCGCGAACCCAAGGCGTTTCTCTTCGACGAGCCGCTTTCGAACCTCGACGCCCGCCTGCGCGAGCAGATGCGGGCCGAGATCAAGAAGCTGCACAAGGACCTCGGCGCCACCTCGATCTACGTCACCCACGACCAGATCGAGGCGATGACGCTGGCTGACCGCATCGTCGCCATGAACGGCGGCTTCGTGCAGCAGGTCGGAAGCCCGCTCGACCTCTACGACCGCCCGGCCAACCTCTTCGTCGCCGGCTTCATCGGTTCGCCCGGCATGAACTTCTTCGAAGGCACCTACCTGAACGGCACCGCCCCGCGCTTCGAGACGGAAGGCGGCGTCACCATCCCGGCACAACCGCATCCGGCGCTCGCCGACGGCGCCCGCGCGACGCTCGGCATCCGGCCGGAACACGTGGAGATCGGCGTCGAAGGACCCGACGTGCTGAGCGCCAATGTCGACCTGGTCGAGCCGACCGGCTTCGGCATCATCCTGCATCTCTCCTTCGGCCACGCCGGCTTCAAGGCCTTTACCAACGACCGCCGGTTCCTCACCGCTTCGGGTTCGCTTGCCGTGCGCCTGCCGGTCGACAGGCTGCATTTCTTCGACGCCGCCGGCAATCGGGTCTAATCGCGCGCACCGTCCCTGATGAAAATTTAGGCGCAACCGGCGACCTGCCGGCTGCGCCGGTTGACTTCCACAAGGCGAGGCGTACGGTCGTCCTGTCGCAAGTATCAACCGCCGTGGCGCCAACTTAAGAGAAGCAAGCACCGCCAAAACGACAGATTGACGATAGCCTTCCTTGCCTGCGCCCGGCGATTTTGAGGAAGTGTCATGCGAATTCTTGTTGTTGCCCTTGCCTTTTCGACAACGATGCTCTGTCCGTTCGCAACCCTCGCGCAAGAGGGCGATGCCGCAGCCGGAGCCACCGTCTTCAAGAAATGCGCTGTCTGTCATGTTGCCGACAGCGATACCAACAAGGTTGGACCATCACTCAACCATCTGTTCGGGCGAACGGCCGGCACCCACGCCGACTTCAGCTACTCGCCGGCGATGATCGATGCCGGCAAGGGTGGGCTCGTCTGGGACGAGGCGCATCTGCGCGACTATCTGCACAATCCAAAGACCAAGGTGAAAGGCACGAAAATGGCCTTTGCCGGGCTGAAGGACGACACGGATATCTCCAACCTCATTGCCTACCTCAAGCAGTATTCGCAGTAGGCTGAAAAGACTAAAGGCAAGCGCCGTCCGCACGGAGACGCCGAATTGCGACTATTCAACGTTCGTGCAATAATTGCAGCTGCAGCGCCGCGCGTCTTATCAGACGCGCAAAGATTGCTGTAGAACTTTGAATTCCTGCATGTTTTTGTCCTTTAATCGGAGACGATCAAAGGAAACATGCAGCAGGCTCTACGGATTGCGTATTCATGCCCACAGCCGCCAGCGGCGAGGAGGGACAGAAATGGCCGTGGTAGTTATTCTGGTTTTGTTGGCCGTTGGGTCGGTGTTGTTCCATCTGTTGAGCCCGTGGTGGTGGACGCCGATCGCGTCCAACTGGAATTACATAGACAATACGCTCATCATCACCTTCTGGATTACTGGCGTCGTCTTCGTCGCCGTGGTGCTTTTCATGGCCTATTGCGTCCTGCGTTTTCGGCATCGCCCGGGAAACCGGGCGGCCTATGAACCGGAAAACAGGAAGCTCGAAGGGTGGCTTGCCGGCGGCACGACGCTCGGCGTCGCCGCCATGCTGACCCCCGGCCTTTTCGTCTGGCACCAGTTCGTCACCGTTCCTGACGGTGCGGCGGAAGTCGAGGTCGTCGGCCAGCAATGGTTGTGGAGCTTCCGGCTCCCAGGCGCGGACGGCAAGCTCGGCACCTCCGAGACCCGCGACATCACCCCGGAGAATTCACTCGGCCTCAATCGCAATGACGCAGCGGCGCTTGACGATTACGTCATCGAAGGCGGTGAGCTGCATCTCGAAATCGGCAAGCCGGTCAAGATGCTCCTGCGCTCGGTCGATGTACTGCATGATTTCTACGTGCCGGAGTTCCGCGCCAAGATGGACATGGTGCCGGGCATGGTCACCTATTTCTGGCTGACGCCAACGCGCACAGGCACCTTCGAGGTTCTTTGCGCCGAACTCTGCGGCGTCGGCCACCCACAGATGCGCGGCACCGTCGTCGTCGACAGTGCCGCCGACTACCAGGCCTGGCTTTCGCAGCAGCAGACCTTCTCACAGCTGCAGGCAAAGGCAGGGACCAAGGAAACGGCGCAGGCAGGAAGTGCCGCCCCGGCGCAGTAGCAGGCGCCCGACGGCCAAAGCGGGATGAGGAAAAGTGCTTGCGGTTTTCCGCTCGCATCCCGCTCGTGAGCGAAAGCAATTCCACGGTTCATCGTTCGGAATTGCGTGGTTCAAAGCGTTGGATCGAAATGATCCGGTGTTGGGAGGTTCTCGCAGATGGTCGACATCCGGCATAGCACGGGCGAACCGATAGGCCCCGCGGAAGTGGAGGACGTCGAGCTCTATCATCCCCATAGCTGGTGGACGCGCTATGTCTTCAGCCAGGATGCGAAGATCATCGCCGTGCAATATGCCTCGACCGCGATCGCCATCGGCATGGTCGCCCTGGTGCTCTCCTGGCTGATGCGGCTGCAGCTCGGCTTTCCCGGCGCCTTTGCCTTCATCGACGCCGAGCGCTATTATCAGTTCATCACCATGCACGGCATGATCATGGTGATTTACCTGCTGACCGCCCTCTTCCTCGGTGGCTTCGGCAACTACCTGATCCCGCTGATGCTCGGCGCACGCGATATGGTGTTCCCCTATGCCAATATGCTGAGCTACTGGCTTTACCTGCTCGCGGTGCTCGTGCTCGTCGCCAGCTTCTTCGCCCCCGGGGGCCCGACCGGCGCCGGCTGGACGCTCTACCCGCCCCAGGCGGTTCTCTCGGGCACGCCCGGCGGCAAGGACTGGGGCATCATATTGATGCTCTCGTCGCTCATCCTCTTCATCATCGGCTTCACCATGGGCGGCCTCAACTATGTCGTCACCGTGCTTCAGGGCCGCACCCGCGGCATGACGCTGATGCGCATGCCGCTCACCGTCTGGGGCATCTTCACGGCAACCGTCATGGCGCTGCTTGCCTTCCCCGCCCTCTTCGTCGCCTGCGTCATGATGCTGTTCGACCGGGTGCTCGGCACCAGCTTCTTCATGCCGGCGATCGTCGAGATGGGCGAGCAGCTGCAGCACGGCGGCGGCAGCCCGATCCTGTTCCAGCACCTCTTCTGGTTCTTCGGCCACCCTGAGGTCTATATCGTCGCGCTGCCGGCCTTCGGCATCGTGTCGGATCTCATCAGCACCCATGCCCGCAAGAACATCTTCGGCTACCGCATGATGGTCTGGGCGATCGTCATCATCGGCGCGCTGTCGTTCATCGTCTGGGCGCACCACATGTATGTCAGCGGCATGAACCCCTATTTCGGTTTCTTCTTCGCGACGACCACGCTGATCATCGCCGTGCCGACGGCGATCAAGGTCTACAACTGGGTGCTGACGCTCTGGCGCGGCGACATCCACCTGACGCTGCCGATGCTGTTTGCACTCGCCTTCATCGTCACCTTCGTCAATGGCGGGCTGACCGGCCTCTTCCTCGGCAACGTCGTCGTCGACGTGCCGCTCTCCGATACGATGTTCGTCGTCGCGCATTTCCATATGGTCATGGGCGTGGCCCCGATCCTCGTCATCTTCGGCGCGATCTATCACTGGTATCCGAAGATCACCGGCCGCATGCTCAACGAGGTGATGGGCCAGATCCACTTCTGGGTCACCTTCGTCGGTGCCTATCTGATCTTCTTCCCGATGCACTATCTCGGACTGATCGGGATGCCGCGCCGATACTACGAGATAGGCGAAACCGCCTTCGTCCCGGCCTCTGCCCATACGCTCAACGAGTTCATCACCATCATGGCGCTGGTCGTCGGCGCCGCTCAGCTCCTCTTCCTCTTCAATCTCATCTGGAGCATTCGCCATGGTGGTGATGAACTC
>Ga0209256_1000743_pt1 | contig 42721 bp, 35 predicted proteins | sample AraplaCol_mCL_r2_2_FD_184270 | JGI IMG/M metagenome (GOLD analysis project Ga0209256, IMG submission 184270) | Arabidopsis root microbial communities from North Carolina, USA - plate scrape MF_Col_mCL_r2 (SPAdes) (version 3) | ecosystem: Host-associated > Plants > Roots > Endosphere | place...
ACGCTCGTTCATGAAAGGCTCGTCATCCGAAGGACGATACGAGTCTGGTACCTTAAGAACAGTGGCCGTTTGCATTAACGCCTCACGCCCCGATGAACTCCGCCCAGATCAGGCCGGGTGCTTATACCAAAACGATAGCCCGGTTCAATGAACGTCGCGTGAGCGGCGTGTTCACCGCCGTGCACGGATGCACAGATCCTGGGGATATTCGGTGAACCGTGTTCTTTAAGATACGGTTTCATCAGCGATCTCAGCCCAGTCGGGCCTGTTCGAGCTTCGCGGCCTCGACGGCCGCGCGGGTCTCGATCTCGTTGAGGATCGCCTCGAGCTTGGGATCGTCGGTCGCCTCGCGATGCTCGCGCACGGCGCTCTTGAGTCGCGACAGCGTGCCGGTCGTGATGTCGCCATCGAGGGTGGCCAGCTTCAGGGCGTCCAGCAGGTCTAGCAGGCCGCCGGCCCGCTTCACGGCGCGCCGCTTACGCTCCATCGGATCTAGATTGGCCTGCAGGGCCAGAAGGGCGTCCAACGACCCGACGCCGGCCACGCCGCCGGCCTGAGCCACGCCGGCCGCGCCGCTGACGCCGCCTACCGAGGGTAGGGAAAACCCCGATCCGCCGCCCGCCGGTTTGGCTCGCGACGCGCCAACCGCGCCCGCGCTCCCCGTGCTGGAAACCTTCATGACGAAACGCTGCTCCGACGAACGATAAAGGGAGTCATCCCCGCCCCGTTAACCACATCTTGCTGGGCGGCGCTTGCGGTATGGTTAATGCCGGGCAGAATCTGCCGAACCAGAATGTCGCAGGCAGAAAATCGCCGCTCCGCGACTGATTTCATTGAACATTTTAACACATTCAGACTGGCCCGGATCTCGCATGGGACGGCGCGGGGATGCCACCCCGCCGTAGGATAGCCATGTCTCGTTCATTCTTTGCCTCCGTTCTGGGCCTCGCCCTCGCCGCCACCGCGCTGGTCGCCTCCCCCGCCGACGCCAAGTCGCGGATCAAGGACATCGTCGCCTTCGAAGGCGTGCGCGACAACCAGCTGGTCGGCTACGGCATCGTCGTGGGCTTGAACGGCTCGGGCGATAGCCTGCGCAATGCGCCGATGACCAAGCAGAGCCTGGAGGCCATGCTCGAGCGCCAGGGCGTCAACGTCCGCGACGGCAACCTGAACACCAAGAACACCGCCGCCGTCATGGTCACGGCCAACCTTCCGCCGTTCAGCGCGGCCGGCGCGCGCATGGACGTGACGGTCTCGACCCTGGGCGACGCCAAGAGCCTGCTGGGCGGCACCCTGCTGGTCACCTCGCTGCAAGGCGCCGATGGCCAGACCTATGCGGTGGCCCAGGGCACGGTGCAGACCGGCGCCGTCTCGGCCGGCGGGGCCTCGGGCTCGTCGGTGACCAAGGGCGTGCCGACCGCGGGCCGGATCGCCGCCGGCGGCATCATCGAAAAGGAAACCGGCTTCCAGATGGTGAGCATGGACGTGCTGCGCATGACCCTGCGCAATCCGGACTTCACCACCTCGCGCCGCATCGCCGACGCCATCAATCAGCGCTTCCCGGGCTGCGCCCAGGCGCAGAACCCGACCATCGTCGCCGTCCGCCCGCCCGCCGGCATGGACATGATCAGCTTCGTCACCAACATCGAGAACCTGGAAGTCGAGCCCGACGCTCCGGCCAAGGTGATCATCGACGAAGTGGCCGGCGTGATCGTCATGGGCGACGATGTCCGCATCAGCCAGGTGGCCATCGCCCAGGGCAACCTGACCATCTCGGTGCAGGAAAGCCCGGCGGTCAGCCAGCCCGCTCCGTTCAGCCAGGGCCAGACCCGCGTGGTCCCGCAGTCGACCGTCAGCGTCAACGAGGAGACCGGCCGTCAGCTGCTGACCCTGGGCGGCGGCGCCTCGCTGAAGAGCCTCGTCGGCGGCCTGAACGCCCTGGGCGTCACCCCGCGCGACATGATCTCGATCCTGCAGGCCATCAAGGCCTCAGGCGCCCTGCAAGCCGACATCGAGGTGATGTGATGAACACCCTCCCCTCGGTCGCCGTCCCGCCCCTGAATACGATCGGCCAGCCCGCCGCCTCGACCGCCGAGCTGCTCAAGCGCGGCAAGATCCGCGAGACCGCCCAGAAGTTCGAAGCCTCGTTCCTGTCGGTGATGATGCAGTCGATGACCGCCGGCATGAAGACGCCGGAGATCGGCGGCGGCGGGGCCGGCGAAGACATGTTCAAGTCCCTCCTGGCCGAGGAGATGGCCAAGGAGGTCGCCAAATCGGGCGGCATCGGGCTGGCGACTTCGGTGCAGAAGGAAATGCTGAAGATGCAAGGCCTGAAGGAGTAACGCGTATGGCCCTCAACGCCACCGATTGCGACGATCGCGTCGAACAGCTGATCATCCTCACCGAACGCCTGACCGATTTGATCGCCAAGCAGTCGGCCGCCTTCGAAGCCCGCCGCCCGCACGAGGCGGCGCAGTATGTCGACGAGGTGGCCAAGCTGGCCAACCTCTATCGCCACGAGTCGACCCGGGTGCGCGCCAACGTCGCCCTGGTGGCGGGCGCCTCGCTCCAGCGCCGCCAGCGCCTGGTGCGCGCCACCGAGGCCTTCGACGCCGTGCTCGCCCGCCAGGGCCGCGCCGTCACCGCCGCCAAGACCGTCACAGAGGGCTTGGTGCGCGCCATCGCCGAAGAGGTCGCGGTTCAACGTCCGACGGGCTCGGGCTACGGTCCTGGAGCGCAGTCCGCCGCCTATCGGCAGAACGGCACGGCGATCACGCTGAACCAGCGGGCCTGATCCCGCCGAGAGCCTGGCCCCTCTCCCCTTGCGGAACGGCGCCGCCCAGCGCGTAGGATCAGGCAGCCGCGACGGCGACCTTTTTCTTCCGCCGCTTCGGGTTTCCCACCGGATTGCCCCAGAAGGTCACCACGGCCAGGGTGCCCAGCAGGGTCAGTGTCACGCCTGACACCGTCATCACCAGCCGGTACGGCAGCCCGCCGACCTTGGCCGCGTGCAGCGGGTAGTCGAGATTGGCGATGCGCGAGCCCAGCGGCAGGCCTTGGGCGTCGCGGTCGGCGACCATCTTGCCGGTGGCCGGATCGAACCAGGCCATGGTGCGGCCGTTGGGCAGCCACTCGACCTGTTGGCGCAGGCGGATAGAGATCAGGCCGCCCGGCTTGGCGGGAAGACCGATCAACCGCACCTCGGCGCCGGGATATCTGGCCTGGGCCTGGGCGACCACCGCCGTCCAGTCCAGGTCCTTGGCCAGCTTGCCGCCCTTGATCGTCGGCGGGGCCGAGGCCGCCTTCATCGTGGCCGCCGAACTGAACGGCGCCCGGATCGCCTCGGAGAACCATTTCAGGTTCATCGCCGCGCCCGTGGTCAGCGACAAGATCAGCAGCGGCGCCACCAGCACCCCGATGTCGCGGTGGTGATGAACGATGGCCGCCCGCTTCATCATGCGGGGCCAGACGCGGACGTGGAACATCCGCCGCGTCGGCCACCAGAGCCACAGGCCCGTGCCGACGAAGCCTAGCCCCGCCAGGCCCGCGATCCCGCCGACGATCTCGCCGGCGTCGCCGTTGAACAGATGGTGGTGGAAGTCGAACAGCCAGACCTCCGGCCGCGTCCAGTTCGAGGTCCAGCTCTGGACGATCACGCCGTCCTGGTTCGCATAGGCCGCGTGCTCGTCCTTATAGGTCAGCCGGTTCAGTCCCAGGCGCTGGGTCGCGAACAGGATCGAGCGCGGGCGGTCCTCCGCACCGAAGATCCGCGTCGCCGCCGCCCCGAGGGTGGCGGCGTCCTGGCGCTGGGCGTCGGCCGCGTGCGGCACGGTGGCGCGCAGAAACGCGTCCTCGTGCAGCAGCAGCGTGCCCGTCAGACCCATCAGGGCCAGCAGCAGGCCGATCAGCCCGCCGGTCCAGCGGTGGATCTGTCGGACGATCTTCATCAGAAGCGCGCTTCCCAGCCCAGAGTGGCCATGCGACCGTGGCCGGCGAAGTAGCGGTCGACAGCCGGCGAGGTCGTATCGGAATTGTAGGAGATGTACTGCTCGTCGAAGAGGTTCTGGACGCCCAGCGACAGCGTCCCCGTCGGCAGTTGGTAGCGCACGAACGCGTCGGCCAGGGTGTAGCCGCCGAAGTTGTCCTTCACGAGGGCGTTCTGCATGTCGCGCTTGATGTAGGACTGGATCTGGAACCGCGCGCCCCACTTGTCGCCCTGGTAGTCAGCGGCCAGATTCAGGCGATCGGGCGAGATGTTGGCGCCGTCCAGGTCGGTGTCGACCTTGTTGTCCTTGTTGGTGTCGGTCTGGCCGCGCAGGCGGGCATAGCCGGCCGAAACGACCAGACCCGTAAGCGGGGTACGGGCCGTCACATTGGCTTCCAGCCCTTCGATCTCCACCCGCTGGCGCTGGACGTCGAAGATGCCGCCGCTGTTGCGGACCAGCAGTTGGCCCAGCTTCGAGGTCGACCAGAAATAGCTGACGCTGGCGTCGAACGGACCACGCTTCAGCTCGGCGCCGATCTCGCGGTTGTTCGACACGATCGGCTCGATGTTCAGGTAGGTGTCGACATCGACCCCGTCGATGTTGATGGCGCGCAGGATCCGGCCGACGTCGGGCACGGTGTAGCCCTCGGCATAGCTGGCGTAGAGGCGCAGGCCCTTCGCCGGCTCGACCACGATCCCGCCGTTGACCAGCGTCGCCTTGAAGTCCGGGTTGCCCCCCGCGACCTTCCGCGAGCCGTAGGAATAGAGGGTGGTGAAGTCGTCGACCTCCAGTTCGACGTTCTCGAAGCGGACGCCGCCCGACAGGTGGATCCGATCGTCCAACAGGCCGAGGTTGCCCTGGGCGAACGGCGCCACGCTCTGGAACTCGGTCGGCGGCACCCAGGCGCGGCCGGTCTCGATGAGCAACTGCTCGGTGCGGTCGTTGATGGTGTCCAGGCCGACGGTGCCGGTCAGGCCCTTGATGCCCGGAACAGCCCGCTCGTAGCTGGCCCGCGCGCCCAGCTTGCGCGAGCGGTTGGACGACTGGTCGAACAGCGTCCCGGACGGAGCGATCGCCGGGTCCTGGAACGTCGCGCTGACGTCGCCGCCGAACGTGTCCCGCGTACGGTTGAAGAACACCTGGGCGATCAGGTTGCCGCCCGCGAGGTCGGTGTTGTTCAACGAGGCGGAGACGGTCTCGACCCGGTTGGCCGCCGGCTTGCCCGGCTGCACGCCGCGGAAGCTGGTGGTGGGGATCTGCAGCACGCGGTTGCCGTTGGTCGGCGGATTGGGGTTGGCGGTGGTGATCACGGTGGTGACGTAGTCGCCGTCGCCCTTCAGTTCGAAGCGGTTGGCCACCACGTCCAGGCGGGTGTTCTCGCCCAGCTGCCAGCCCAGACGGGTGAAGAACGACACGGCCTTGGAGTCCTGGACGTCGCCCTGGGTGTTGTCCATGCCCAGGCGGCGGCCGTCGCCGTCGTAGAAGGCGCCGCGCTGATCGTAGGCGACGCCGGCGGTGGCGTCGAATGCGCCGCCGCGCCAGGACACCAGCCCCGCCAGCTTGCCGCCGACGCTGTCGCCCAGATCGTCACCCGCCGAGACCTGGGCCAGGACCTTGCCGCTGACGCCGTCGGCCTTGGGCGGGCCGACGGTCACCTGATTGACCACGCCGCCGGTGGCGCCGATGCCCTGCAGGGCGTTGGAGCCGTAGATCAGCTCGACCCGATCGATGAAGAAGGCGTCGATCGTGTAGCCGTCGCGCGAGCCGTCGCGGATCGGGGTCGATTGCGGGATGCCGTTGATCGCGTACAGCGGCGAGCGGCCGCGCAGGGTCTCGCCGGCGCCCGACAGCTTCTGACGCGTGGGCGAGAACGACGGCGACAGGTTCGAGACCGCATCGACGACCGAGCCGCTAATCGCCACCTGCTGGGTCAGGGCCTCGGAGTCGATCACGTCGACGGTCAGCGGCAGGGCGCTGGCCGGCAGGATGGTGCGGGTCGCCGTGACCACCAGTTGGTCGACGTTGGTGGCGGCCTCTTGCGCGTGGGCGGCGGTGGCGACGGCCAGCGCCGTCAGGCTGAGACCGGCCAGGGCCGAAGCGCGTCGAGCGCCGCTGGTGGAGATGGTCCGCATGGTGATCGACGCCCCGAGAGTTCGAATGATGGCGCCGTATAGCTGCTGTTGAGACTGATTAGCAACAAACTGTAGCGTGTAAGTCACCGGGACCGCGGATTGATCCTCCGCTCCACGCCGACCGCTTCCAGGAAATCCTCGTCGTGACTGGCGATCAGAAGGGCGCCGTCGTAGCCGGCCAAGGCGCCCTCCACCGCCTCGACGGAGTCGATATCCAGGTGGTTGGTCGGCTCGTCCAGGATCAGCAGCTTCGGCGGATCGGCCGACATCAGCACGCAGGCCAGGGCCGCCCGCAAGCGTTCGCCGCCGCTGAGCGTGGCCACGGCCTGGTGGGCGGCGACATTTCGGAACAGGAACCGCGCCAGGGCCGCGTGCGCCTCGTTGGCGCCGGCGGCCGGGTTCAGGCGGCGGAAGTTCTCGAGGATGGTCTGGCTCTCATCCAGCACGGCGGCCCGCTGATCCAGCAGTGCCGCGGCCACGCCGCGCGTCACCGTTCCCGCGGTGGGCTCCAACCCGCCGGTCGCCAGCCTGATCAGGGTGGACTTCCCCGCGCCGTTGCCGCCAACCAGGGCCACGCGCTCTGGGCCGGCCAGGCGGAAGCTCAGGTCCGACAGCACCGGCGGCCCGTCCGGATAGCTGAAGCCGACGCCATCGAAGTCCAGCACCGTCCGCCCGGCGGGCAAGCCGCAGGACGGTAGGTCGAAGGCCAGGCGACGCAGGCGCTCGACCTTGGCGTCGGCGGCCTGGCGGGCTTGAGCCGCGTCCTGGATCGCACGGTCGGCCAGTCGTCCCTCACGCGCGCCGCTGTTCTCGGCGCGCTCGGCCTGGGCGCCCAGCAGGATCTTCGGCTCGCTGCCCTTGGCGGCGAAGCGGCGGCCGGCCGCGTCGCGGCGGGCCTTGCGCTCGCGCGCGACCTGGGCCTCGCGGGCGGCCTGGCGCACCTGGCGGTCGGCCACCTCAAGGTCGTGCTCGGCGGCCGCGACCGCCTGGGCCTTTCGCTCGGCATAGAGGTCGTAGCCGCCGCCGTAACTGGTCGCGCCCAGGCTGGTCAGTTCGACGATGCGATCCATGCCGCGCAGCAGGGCGCGGTCATGGCTGACCACCACAGCCCCGCCCTTCCAGCGCCGCAGGACATCGGCGACCAGCGCGCGGGCGGCAGTGTCCAGATTGTTGGTCGGCTCGTCCAGCAGGATGACGTCGGGAGCGGCGATCAACAGGCCGGCAAGGGCCACGCGCGTCATCTGGCCTCCGCTGAGTTGCTCGGCCGGGCGAGACGCGTCCCAACGCGACAGCCCAACCTCGGCCAGGGCGGCGGCGACGCGGCCCGGCAGGGTCCAGTCGGCCTCGATGAGGTCTTCCTCAGTCCCCTCCTCCGCCTCGATGCGGCACAGGCGGTCCCAAGCCGGACCAACGCCCAGCAGGTCGGCCAGGCGCGCGCCGGGCGGCGGGGCGTGCAGTTGCGGCAGCACGCCCACGACGCCGGCGCGACTGATCGCGCCCGAAACCGGCGCGCGGATCCCGGCGATCAGCGACAGCAGCGTGGACTTGCCCACGCCGTTGCGGCCCACGAGGCCGATGCGCTCGGCCCCGATCGTCAGGGTCAGATTGTCGAAGAGGACGCGGCCGTCAGGCGTGTCGGCGCGAACGGAATCCAGGGTGATGAAGGCGGGCATGGGGAACCACGGTCAGGTCAGTGGGAAGGGCGAAACGGTCGTCCATCGCAATGTCCAAGGTGGCCTCCATCGGTAGGCTCGGGATTTCGAGCATGGATGATCTAGGCGATCGATCCGTGTTCGACAAGGTTTGCGCCTGCCCGACATGCCAAGGCGGCCCGCCGTGATCGGCCGGGTCATCGCGCCGCGCGCCAGTATTTCAGAGCGGTAGCGCTCTCAATCGCAACTTAACCTTGATCTCCTAGACTGGGATCGGCCAGAGGGCTGAAGAGGGCGCGCGAGAGCTCATGAAGCGGACGATCGGCAGGCCGGAACCCATTCCGTCTCGGGAAATCGCCGGATCCTATCTGCCCATCCTGCGTGGCTATCTCGTGGCCGCCGGCGCCTATTATTGCCTGATCAGCCTATCCCATCCCTTCTACGAAAAGGGTCTGGCGCTGATCGTGCTGGAAGGGCTGGCGGTGATCGCCGCCGCGACCGGCCTAGGACTGTGGCGCTGGCTGAAGAGCCGCCCGCCCAGCCTGCCTGCGATGGAAACAGCCGCCCTGGCGATGAACACGCTCTTCATGGCCAATGTCGCGGCCTACCAGAGCATCCATTTCGAGCCGGCCAAGCTGGTCTATTTCGTATTGATGGCCCTGGTGTTCGCCACCTCGGCGCCGAGCCGGCGCGTGGCCTTCATAAGCGTCGGCGCGGCGACCGCTGGCCTGGTGATCATGGCCCGCAACGCCCCTGGCGACATGGTCAGCCAGTACGGCTTCATCGGCGTGGCCGGCGCCTTCGCGGCGCTGGGCATGTCGACCCTGATGCGCGGCGCGGTAATGCGCGAACTTCGGGCGCGCCTGGCCTCCGACGCCCTGAACCGCAAGCTCGAGGCTGAGCTGGACGAGAACCGCCGCCTGCGCACCGAGGCCCAGGACCTGGCGATCGTCGCCCAGACCGCCAGCCGGGTGAAGACCGAATTCCTTGAGACCATGAGCCATGAGATCCGCACGCCTCTGAACGGCGTGCTGGGCATGGCCCAGGCCATGGAACGCGACGCCCTGTCCGCCGAGCAGCGCGCCCGCCTGGCCACGATCCACCAATCCGGCGCCACCCTGCTGGACGTGATCAACGCCGTGCTGGACATCTCGCGGATCGAGGCGGGCAAGATGGAGGTCGTCCGAGCCCCGTTCGACCTGGACGCCCTGGCCGATACTCTGCGCCAGCTTTACGGCGGCCTCGCGCACGACAAGGGCCTGGAGTTCACCCTGGAAATCGCTCCGGGCGCCGGTGGCTGGCGCGACGGCGACGCCGCTCGTCTGCGTCAGGTGATGAGCAACCTGATCTCAAACGCCATCAAGTTCACCGACTCGGGGCATGTCGCGGTGCGTATCGGCGGCGATGAAACCACCCTGACCTGCGCCGTGGCGGACACCGGCGTCGGGGTGCCCGAGGCCCGCCGCGCCCAGATCTTCGAGAAGTTCGTCCAGGTCGACGGCTCCAGCACCCGTCGCACCGGCGGCAGCGGACTGGGCTTGGCCATCTGTCGCGAGTTGGTGACGCTCATGGACGGCAAGATCGGCTTCGAAAGCGCGCCGGGCGGCGGCGCCTGCTTCACCTTCGAAGCGCCCTGCCCGACGCTGACGCCCCTGGCCCCGCCGACACCCGCCCCGACGTCCGCCATGGATACGCCGATGAACGGCGAACTGAAGATGCTGGTCGTCGACGACAATCCCACCAACCGCACTGTTCTCCAGACCATGCTGGGCCATCTGGGCGTGGCCTGCGGCGTGGCCCGCGACGGCCACGAGGCCGTGGCGATGTGGGAGGCGGGCCCTTGGGACGCCATCCTGATGGACATCCACATGCCGGGCATGGACGGGCTGGAGGCAGGGCGCCTGATCCGCTCCCGTGAGATCTCCGAGGGCCGCAGCCGCACGCCGATCCTGGCGGTCACCGCCAGCGTCCTGACGCATGAGACCGAACGCTACATGGCCGCCGGCATGGACGGTTTCGTGGCCAAGCCGATCGCCGCCCAGCGCCTGGTCGAAGCTTTGGGTGCAGCCCTGGGCGGTCCGTCGAACGGCGCCGTGGCGGTGGTGGGGTAGCTTCCAGATCAGCGTCCGGCTCAGCCCGGCGCGTTCTGGATGAATGCGCGGGCTAGAAGCTCGCGGCGCTCAGGTCGACGATCATCTTGAAGGCCCAGATCGTGCAGCAGACGCAGACGACCAGGGTGATGATGTCGTCGATCTCGGAACGCTGACGCGCGATCTTGGCGGCCTTGCCGCCTTTTTCCTTCGCCGGAGCCTCGGGCTTCGCGGCCTTCGCGTCTTCCTTCGCCGCCTTGGCCAAGCTCGTGATCCTCGTCGGCGCGCCCGATGCGCGATCCGTGCGGCCATAGACAACGACGGTCCTGAAGGTTGCGCTTCCAAAGTCGGTTTATTGTTCGTGAATGCATCGGCTCCGACCATGCTGACACCTGATGTCAGCAGTCTGCCGCCAACTCCCGCCAACGCGACGTTTGTTCGCACCTTGTTCTTGTGTTAATCGCCGGATCGCGCCCTACATATAGCCCTCTCGCCGTGGCTCCGACCCCGGCTCTAAAAAGCGTCCTCACGCGTTCCGGAAAACATGGCTGAGCAACTGAACTTCATCCGCGTGCGCGGCGCGCGGGAGCACAATCTCAAGGACGTCAGCGTCGACATCCCGCGGGGCGAGCTCGTGGTGCTGACCGGCCTGTCGGGCTCGGGCAAGAGCTCCCTGGCGTTCGACACCATCTACGCCGAGGGCCAGCGCCGTTACGTGGAGAGCCTGTCTGCCTATGCTCGCCAGTTCCTGGAGCTGATGAGCAAGCCGGACGTCGACCTGATCGAGGGCCTGTCGCCAGCCATCTCGATCGAGCAGAAGACCACCTCGCGCAACCCGCGCTCGACCGTCGGCACGGTCACCGAGATCCACGACTACATGCGCCTGCTGTGGGCGCGGGTGGGCGTTCCCTATTCGCCGGCCACCGGCTTGCCAATCGAGAGCCAGACCATCAGCCAGATGGTCGACAAGATCACCGCCCTGCCCGAAGGCACGCGCCTCTACCTGCTGGCTCCCGTCGTCCGCGACCGCAAGGGCGAGTACAAGAAGGAGATCGCCGAGTGGCAGAAGGCCGGCTTCCAGCGGTTGAAGATCGACGGCGAGTTCTATCCGATCGAGGACGCCCCGGCGCTCGACAAGAAGTTCAAGCACGACATCGACGTGGTCGTGGACCGCATCGTCACCAAGCCGGGCATGGAGCAGCGCCTGGCCGACTCCATGGAGCAGGCGCTGCGCCTGGCCGATGGCCTGGCCGTGGCCGAGTGGGCCAATGTCGAGGAAGGCGAAAAGGAGCCGCGCCGGCTGCTGTTCTCCGAACGCTTCGCCTGCCCGGTGAGCGGCTTCACGATCGCCGAGATCGAGCCGCGGCTGTTCTCGTTCAACAATCCGGCGGGCGCCTGCCCCGCCTGTGACGGCCTGGGCGCCAAGCTGGCGTTCGACGCCGACCTCGTGATCCCCGACAAGGACCGCAGCCTGCACAAGGGCGCCGTCGCGCCGTGGGCCAAGGGTCCGTCGCCGCTCTATACCCAGACCCTGCAGGCCCTGGCCCGCCACTATGGCTTCTCCATGGACGAGCCCTGGCACAAGCTGCCGGAAAGCGCGCGCCAGATCGTGCTGCAAGGCTCCAAGGGCGAGAAGATCAAGTTCGTCTACGACGACAACGCTCGCAAATACGAGGTGGCCAAGCCGTTCGAGGGCGTGCTGCCGAACCTGGAGCGCCGCTGGCGCGAGACCGACAGCTCGTGGGTCCGCGAGGAGCTCGGCCGCTACCAGTCCGACACCCCCTGCGAGGTCTGCCACGGCAAGCGCCTGAAGCCCGAAGCCTTGGCCGTCAAGGTCCATGGCATGGACATCGCCGCCGTCTCGAACCTGGCCATCCGCCCGGCCCGCGACTGGTTTACCGCGCTGGAAGGCCACCTGTCCGACAAGCAGATGGAGATCGCCCGGCGGATCCTGAAGGAGATCAACGACCGCCTGCGGTTCCTGGTCGATGTGGGCCTGGACTATCTGAACCTGTCGCGCGGCTCGGGCACCCTGTCGGGCGGCGAAAGCCAGCGCATCCGCCTGGCCAGCCAGATCGGCAGCGGTCTGACCGGCGTGCTTTACGTGCTGGACGAGCCGTCGATTGGTCTGCACCAGCGCGACAACACCCGCCTGCTCCAGTCGCTGCAGGGCCTGCGCGACCTGGGCAACTCGGTGCTCGTCGTCGAACACGACGAGGAGGCCATCCTCACCGCCGACTATGTGATCGACATGGGCCCGGCCGCGGGCGTGCACGGCGGCGAGATCGTCGCCGAGGGCAAGCCGGCCGACATCATGGCCAACCCCAAGAGCGTCACGGGCCAGTACCTGACCGGCGCGCGCGAGATCGAGGTGCCGGAACAGCGCCGCCCGATCAACAAAAAGAAGATGCTCCGCGTCATCGGCGCCAAGGGCAACAACCTGAAGGACGTCACCGGCGAGATCCCGGTGGGCACGTTCACCTGCATCACGGGCGTGTCGGGCGGCGGCAAGTCGACCTTCACGATCGAGACCCTGTACAAGGCCGCCGCGCGTCGCCTGAACAACGCCAGCGACGCCCCGGCCTCGCACGAGCGGATCGAAGGCCTGGAGAACTTCGACAAGGTCATCGACATCGACCAGTCGCCGATCGGCCGCACCCCGCGCTCGAACCCGGCCACCTATACCGGCGCCTTCGGCCCTATCCGCGACTGGTTCGCCCAACTGCCGGAGAGCAAGGCCCGCGGCTACGGCCCCGGCCGCTTCAGTTTCAACGTCAAGGGCGGCCGCTGCGAGGCCTGCCAAGGCGACGGCCTGATCAAGATCGAGATGCACTTCCTGCCCGACGTCTACGTCACCTGCGACGTCTGCAAGGGCCAGCGCTACAACCGCGAAACCCTGGATATCCTGTTCAAGGGCAAGACCATCGCCGACGTGCTGGACATGACGGTCGAGGAGGCGGCGGACTTCTTCAAGGCCGTGCCGCCGATCCGCGACAAGATGGAGACCCTCAAGCGCGTGGGCCTCAGCTACATCAAGGTGGGCCAGCAGGCGACGACCCTGTCGGGCGGCGAGGCGCAACGCGTGAAGCTGTCGAAGGAGCTCTCCAAGCGCGCCACCGGCCGCACGCTCTACATCCTCGACGAGCCGACCACCGGCCTGCACTTCGAGGACACCAAGAAGCTCTTGGAAGTGCTGCACGAGCTGGTCGACCAGGGCAACACCGTGGTCGTCATCGAGCATAACCTGGACGTGGTGAAGACCGCAGACTGGCTGCTGGACTTTGGCCCGGAAGGCGGGGACGGCGGCGGCCAAATCGTGGCCGTCGGCTCGCCGCAAGATGTGTCGAAGGTCGAGGCCAGCTGGACCGGCCGCTACCTGAAGGACGTCCTGGCCCGCCACGAGGAGCGGCGGCTGGAACGCGTGGCCGAGCTGAAGAAGAGCAAGCGGGCTTAAGGGCGGCGGGCTCCAAGAGGGCCCGCCTCACCTTCCCGTCGCTAGCCGAAGGTGTCGCTGACCTCGCGCCCCTTCAGCTGGGCGTAGATGGTCGGCACCGGGGCGAAGACGATCAGTAGGACCAGGATCGACAGCAGGCCCGAGAACAGGGTCCGCACGATGCCGGCCGGCGTGAAGAAGGTCTCCAGCGAACTCATGTCGGGATTGAAGGCGTCGCCCATGGCCGCGAGGCCGCCGCCGAGGCTGGCGCCGATCACGGCGATGATCACCAGCATCAGCGCGTAGACCACGACCGCCAGGACCAGGGCGACGAAATAGGCCCCGAACAGCGGCCAGAACTGGCCCTTGGTCAGCTCCCAGGAGTCGCGGATGCTGATCTTGGCCTTGTCGAAGGTCAGGACGCCGGCGAACGAGAGGCGCACGGCGAGGAAGATCATCGCCGCCATCACGCCGACGAACAGCAGGACGCCCAGCAGCACGCCCACCGCGGCCCCGCCCAGGGCGATGCCGATCCCGATGACGACACCGGCGATGATCACCAGGCCGAAATAGGCGGCCAGCAGGATCAGGTTGACCAGCACCAGCACCCCGGCCTGACGCAACTCGTCGGCGCCGAGGCGCAGATGGGCGCTGGCGCTGTCCTGGGGGCGCAACACAAGGCGATTAACGCCGGCTAGCAAGATCGAATAGACCACCAGGCTGTAGAGGGCGGAGAAGAGGAACAGCGGTCCCATGCCCTCCATCGCCTTGAGGGTCGTCTGAGGGTCACTGTTCTGTTCGGCGCTGAGCTCCATCATCGCCGCCATCTGCGGGCCGGCGAATTTGATGGTGGCGACGCTGACGATCAGCGAGGCGACGGTCATCAGGACCGCCCACACGGCTACCGTCTTCAGGTGTTCGCGCACGACGCGGAAGCCCGACAGCGCCGCGTCCGTAGCCGAGAATTGTTGTCGCATGGTCTGATCAGCCCCTCAAAGCCCGCCACGCCTAACAAGGTTCGCGCCGGTGCGACAGCCCCGTCGCGCGCTCGTCCGCAGGTAAGTCGCGCCGCCATCTTTGCACTGTGCAAACGCGCCCGCGAATTCTAACGTTCGTTTGAACCAGGCGAGACAGGCCGGCATGGGCGAGGACCAATTCCATGAAGCTCTATGGCGAGGCCAATCCGGCTCCGAACCCGCGCCGCGTACGCATCTTCGCGGCGGAGAAGGGCCTGGACCTGCCCGAGATCCGGATCGGCATGCGCCAGGGCGGCCACAAGTCGCCCGAGCACAAGGCGCGCAACAGCCTGGGTCAGGTCCCGGTGCTGGAACTGGACGACGGCCAGACGATCAGCGAGAGCGTCGCGATCTGCCGCTACCTGGAAGCCCTGCACCCCACGCCACCGATGTTCGGAACCTGCGCCCTCAGCCAGGCGCGCACCGACATGTGGGTGCGCCGGATCGAGTTTCAGCTGATGGTCCCAGTCGGCCTGTACTGGCGCCACGCCCATCCGTTCACGGCGTCGCTGCTGACCCAGAACCGGGAGTTCGGCGAGTCCAACGCGCCCATCGTCGCCAAGACCATGGGCTGGCTGGACCGGGAACTGGCCGACGGGCGCGAGTGGATCGCGGGCGACGCCTACGGGATCGCCGACATCGTCGCCCTGACGACGATCGACTTCGCCGCGTTCATTGGCTTGGAGGTCCCAGACGACGCCGAGCGGCTGAAGGGCTGGCGCGAGCGAGCCTCGGCCAGGCCGAGCGCCGGCGCCTAGACGCTCGCCGGCGCCAGCTCGCTTTCGTGCAGGTCGTAATAGGCCCGCGCCGGAGCGGCGGTCAGGATCACCATCTGCACGGTGAAGAAGAATGGCGCCAGCAGCATGGTGGCCAGGCCGGACAGGGCCAGCATGATCGGGTTGGTGATGCCGCCCGAGAAGGTCAGGATCAAGCCGGAGACCAGGGTCTGAGCCAGCCCGACCAGGATCGTCAGGACCACGGCCAGGGCGTACATGCCCAGCAGATGCCAGAAGTGGTGGTCGGTCAGCATCCACGTCCGGCGCAACGACAGCTTGCCCTCGGCGAAGGTGGTGATCGACAGCAGCGACAGACGGATGCCGAACCAGATCGACAGGCCGGCCACGGCGATGGCGCCCAGCACCTCGACCCAGCGATTGGTTTCGACCGCGCCCAGGCTGATCAGGCCCGCGCCGATCAGGACCAGCACCGCGCTGGGCAGGGCGGTGACGACCAGGGCCACGGCCCAGCCGACCAAGGCCACGACGAACTGGCGGCCTTCTTCGGGTCCGACCCGCAGATAGGCCAGGCGGCGTTCCTGCGGATGGACCACCGCCCGCATGATGGCCACGCTGATCACCGACTGAAGCGCCACGGCGAAGGCGATCAGCGGAAGGAGCGTGCCCTGGCGGCGGGCGACGATGTCGATCAGCTCGCGCACGTCATTGGTCCGCGACAACAGCGCCAGATCGGCCCGCACTGTGCCGCCGAACGCGAAGGCGATCACCAGCCCCAGCACGATCAGCATCGCGAAATACAGAGCCGCCCAGGCCAGTACGACCAGCGGCTTGCGGCGCGTCATGCGGACGCCCTCGAGAGCGGCTTGGACGGGCGAGAAGGTGGTCATGTCCGAAGGGTTCCTGGCGTCGGGGCGGGCTGGCGGCGATAGACGTCGACCAAGGCCGCGGTCCAGACCGGAATGAGATAGAAAAACACTACGGTCACGCTGACCAGCTCGGGGACCAGAGCGCCCTCCGACAGACCAGCGACCGCCCGCAGATAGCCGATGGCGACCACCAGGATCAACGCCGGCGCCGCCAGCACCGCCCCCGCGCCCGCCAAAACCAGCACCACGCCGCGCGTTCGGCCGAACGCGCTGAGCACCTGGATCCTGTCCAAGTCGACCGTGGCGGCCGGGGCCAGCGAAAGGCGAAGGAAAAGCCACAGCATGATCGCCATCGACAGCAGCGGCGGCAGGCTGGCCACCATCGCGCCAGGACCGTCCAGCGCGCCGCGCCAGGCGTCGAGCGAGGTGATGTCCAGGCCGGGCGCGTTGCTCTTGGCGATCCCGACGACCACCGCCCCCACCAGCACGGCCAGAACAGCCATGACCACGGTCAGGATGATCGTTATCAGGGCCTGGACCGCCAATAGCCGCCACTCCTGGACGCCCCAGCGCAGGCCTTTCCAACCGGCGGGCCCGCCGAAGGCCGCGCGGTACAGCGCGCCGTAGGCCAGAGTGGTGGCGGCCAACTCCAGCGGCAGGCCCAGGAAGGCCAGGCCCGGCGGCAAGGCGCGGGGCAGCAAGCCGAGCAGCGCGCCGCCGACCAGAGCTCCCCAGCAGGCCCGCACGCCCGGCGACCATCCCGCCATGCCGGCGCGAACGGTGGCCCCGATCGTCGCCGATCCCTCGCCCATGAAAAGCCTCTCCCGTCCGCAGCCCGCGCGAACACCTGAACGCCAGGAGTCATAAGCGGTTCGCCCCCGGCTTGGCGACGAGTCGCGATGGGTGTCACGCTGAATTTCGCGCGTCGTGGCCCTGGCGCCGCTCCGCCGGGCGCCGACAACAGGCGGGTTCCGCCGCGCGGTCACCAGGGGTATGAGGGCGCCCATGAGCACTTCCCCGAATTCCGCGTCGCCCGTCCATGTCATCGGCGGCGGCCTGGCCGGCTCCGAAGCCGCCTGGCAGATCGCCCAGGCCGGCGTCCCGGTCGTCCTGCACGAGATGCGGCGCGACGACCCGACCGGCGCCCAAGTGCGCACGGACGCTCACCAGACCGACGGCCTGGCCGAGATGGTGTGCTCCAACTCGTTCCGGTCCGACGACTGGCAGTTCAACGCCGTCGGCCTGCTGCATGCCGAGATGCGCAAGCTGGACTCGCTGATCATGTCGGCGGCCGACCAGCACCAGGTGCCCGCGGGCGGCGCCCTGGCCGTGGACCGCGACGGCTTCTCGGCCGAGGTGACCCGCCGCATCCAGGCCCATCCGCTGATCACCATCGTCCGCGAGGAGATCGCCGGCCTGCCGCCCGAGGACTGGGACAACGTGGTGGTGGCCACCGGCCCCCTTACCTCGCCCGCCCTGGCCCAGGCGATCCTCGACCTTAGCGGCGAAGGCCAGCTCAGCTTCTTCGACGCCATCGCGCCGATCATCCATGTCGAGTCCATCGACATGGACATCGCTTGGCGCCAGTCGCGCTACGACAAGGAAGGCCCCGGCGGCGACGCGGCCGCCTACATCAACCTGCCCATGAACAAGGAGCAGTACGAGGCTTTCATCGACGCCCTTCTCGAGGGTCCCAAGGCCGAGTTCAAGGACTGGGAGCACGTGCCCTATTTCGACGGCTGCCTGCCGATCGAGGTGATGGCCGAGCGCGGCCGCGAGACCCTGCGCCATGGCCCGATGAAACCCGTCGGCCTGACCAACCCGCGCGACCCGACGGTGAAGTCCTACGCCATCGTCCAGCTGCGCCAGGACAACGCCCTGGGAACCCTGTGGAACATGGTGGGCTTCCAGACCAAGCTGAAGCACGGCGCTCAGGCCGAGGTGTTCCGGATGATCCCGGGCCTTCATAACGCTCAGTTCGCCCGGCTGGGCGGCCTGCACCGTAACACCTTCATCAACAGCCCCCGTCTGCTGGATCGGTCCTTGCGCATGAAACTGGCCCCGCGCCTGCGCTTCGCCGGCCAGATGACCGGAGTCGAGGGCTATGTCGAAAGCGCCGCCACTGGCCTTCTGGCGGGCCGCTTCGCCGCCGCTGATCGCCTGGGCCAGGCGCTGGACGCCCCGCCGCCGACCACCGCCCTCGGCGCCCTGGTCGACCACGTCACCGGCGGCCACCTGGAGGGTGCGGGCTCGAACTTCCAGCCGATGAACATCAACTACGGCCTGCTGCCGCCGCTGGAAGCGCCCAAGGTGGACGACGAGGGCAAGAAGATCCCGCTGAAGGAACGCGGCCGCGCCAAGAAACGGCTGATGAGCGTGCGAGCGTTGAAGGACCTGGAGGCGTGGGTCGCGGGCGCAGGCGCCTAGCACCGTCCTCTTCGGAGGACCCATGTGGGCGGCCGTGCGTTCCAACGAGCATGCCCACCTCCCCTTCCTGGCTCGGCGACCTGGCCGTGCGCCTGGCCTGGGCTCCGCCATGGGCGGTCAGCCTGGGCCTGGCCACGGCCGCGCTCATCGCCGCCCTTCTCGTGCACGGCGTCCTGGTGCTGATCGTCCGACGAGCGGTCAGCGACAACGCCTTCTGGGCCGCCCTGGCGGTGCGGACACGCCGGCCCACCCGCCTGGCCTTCATCGCCGCCGCGCTCAGCCTTGTCGCCCAGGTCGCGCCCCTGACGCCGGTCCAGTCGGCCAACGCCAAGCATGTGCTGCTGATCCTGTTCATCGTGCTGATGGGGTGGATCGTGCTGACTGCGCTGGACATCGGCGCGGCGCTCTACATGCGGCGGTTCAACGTCGATGTAGAAGACAACCTCCTGGCCCGCAAGCACCTGACGCAGGTGAGGATCCTGCGCCGCGCCTGCGCCGTGGTGGTCGGCCTTGTCACCGTCGGCCTGGCCCTGATGACCATTCCGGGCGTGCGCCAGTGGGGCGTCAGCCTGCTGGCGGCAGGCGGCGCGGCCTCGCTGATCGTCGGTCTGGCCCTGCAGCCGCTGCTGACCAATCTGATAGCCGGCATCCAGATCGCCATCACCCAGCCGATCCGCATCGACGACGCCGTCATCGTCGAGAAGGAGTGGGGTAATGTCGAGGAGATCAACGCCACCTATGTGGTGGTGCGGCTGTGGGACTGGCGGCGGATGGTGCTGCCGCTCAGCTACTTCATCCAGACGCCGTTCCAGAACTGGACCCGCGAGAGCGCCGCCCTGATCGGCACGGCCATGCTCTATGTCGACCACGCCGCCCCGATCGATCGCCTGCGCGCCAAGCTGGAGGAAATCGCCAAGGGCTCGAAGCTTTGGGATGGCAAGGTGGTCAATCTGGCGGTCACCGACGTCACGGCTCAGGTGCTGGAGGTCCGCTGCCTGGTCAGCGCCCGCAACGCCGGCGTCACCTTCGACCTGCGTTGCGAGGTCCGCGAGAAAATGATGGCCTTCCTGCGGGACGAACTGCCTGAAGCCCTCCCGAGACGGAGGCTGAGCCTGGCCGAGATCGAGGCCGCTACGGCGTGAGTTCGGGCGGCGGACGGATGCGGCGGTAGCGGGCTTCCACCAGACCGAACAGCCCGAAGGCGATAAGACCGGCGGCGACGAGACACAGGGCCGAATTGCCAAACGGCTGGCTTTCCAGCGCTTGCAATGCGCCGCCCCAGCTGCGGGCCTCGCCGGCCCGTGCTTCGATCCCCGCTCTCACCAGGAACACACCCAGCGGCAGGCTGGCCAGGCCGCGCGCGCCATAACCCATGCGAGCCAGCGGCGCCACGCGCCGGCAGGTCTGTTCGTCGCAATCCAGCCGCTTGGCGAAGTCCTGGACCAGGCCTTGAATGACATTGCCGATCCCGAACGACACCACGACCAGACCGGCGGCGATCAGCAGGCTGTCGCCATGCGGCAGGTCGAGAACGGTCCCGGCGGCGTGATGAACGGTCTGTTCCTCGTCGGCCTCGCCGACATCCTCGAGCTCATCCAGCAGTTCGAAAGCCGAGAACGCCAGACCGCCGTAGACCAGTCCGCTGATCGCCTGGCCGATCCGAACGGCCCAGGCCTTGGGCGAACGCCCATGCCGGTCCGCGTCGAAGGCGGCCTGCAGTATCCGCCAAACCGCGAAGCCGGCCAGGCCAACGCCGATCCCGCCGATCAGGGCCCAGCCCAGGGGCCAGTCCGCCCAGGCTTGCATCAGGGCCTTGGCGCCCTTGGCGCGCGGCGTCAGATCCAGCGCGGCGAGCAGGACGATGGAGCCGAGAGCCAGATAGACAACGCCCCGCGCGGCGTAGCCCAGTCGCGAGGCCAGCTCGATCGTCTTCGACAGGTCCAGGTCCCGTATGCGCCTGACCAGTCCGCGCGGCAGGACGCTTGACGATGTCACGATGGTTCGCCCCATTTTGCCAGTGCGCCTGTCCAACGACGGTCCTCGGGCGGGCGTTCCGCCGACTGTTCCGAAAGCGCGGCCTGTCTTTACGCAAGTAAGTGATTTATGACTTAGCTTCAGGCGCCGGCTGCCGGGTCTTGGCGCTTGTGCGGGCATCCGCGCGGTAAGCCGTTCCGCGCCGCCGATCATCGCGCGCTTTGCGGCGTGGCGATGTTAGGACAGCATGTCACGGACGGCGTGGACGGCATAGGGGAGCCCGGCAGGGTGGCGCAGGCCTTCGAGATCGGCGACTTCGAGCCCGGTGCGCGGGCCAAGGCTCGTTGCGACCTGATGGGCGCGCCGCCCTACAGCGAAGCCGAGGGCATGCTGGTGCGCCGCTTCCTGACCACCGCCCACGATGAAGCGCTCAAGACCCTGGCCTTCTGGATGGAGCAGGCCGGCATGAGCGCCCGCCGCGACCGTGCGGGCAACCTGGTCGGCCGCTACGAGGGCGCGACGCCCAACGCGCCCGCCCTGCTGATCGGCTCGCATATCGACAGCGTCCGCAACGGCGGCCGTTATGACGGGGCGCTGGGCGTGATGCTGGGCGTCGATGTGGTCGAGGTTCTGGCCCGCGCCGGTCGTCGCCTACCCTTCGCGGTCGAGGTGATCGCCTTCGGTGACGAGGAGGGCTCGCGCTTCCCCGCCTCCATGACTTGCAGCCGCGCCGTGGCCGGCACGGTCAGCCCCAGCGTCATGGAAATGACCGACGGCGACGGCCTCAGCCTGGCCGAGGCGTTCGCCAAGTTCGGGCTGGACCCGACGCGCTTGCAGGAAGCCGCTCGCAAGCCGGGCGAGGTGTTCGCCTTCCTCGAGGCCCATATCGAGCAGGGTCCAGTGTTGGAGGCCGAGGGCCTGGCTTTGGGCGTCGTCACCGCCATAGCGGCGCAGAAGCGGTTGATGGTGCGGTTCACCGGCGTCGCGGGCCACGCGGGCACCACGCCGATGAACCTGCGCAGGGATCCCGGCCCGGCGGCCGCCGAAGCGATCCTGGCGCTGGAGCGCATCTGCTCCGGTGGCAATGACGGCCTAGTGGGCACCGTGGGCCGGATCACCGCCCTGCCCGGCGCCTTCAACGTCATTCCCGGCGCGGTCGAATACTCGATGGACGTCCGGGCCGAGGTCGCCGCCACCCGCGACGCCGCCGTCGAGGCGATCACCGCCGAGATCCAGGCCATCGCCGCGCGGCGCGGTCTGGAAGTGTCTGTCACCCTGATGCAGGACCTGGCCGCAAGCCCCTGCGATCCCGGCCTGACCGCCCTGCTCGAAGAGGCCGTCGCCGAGACCGGACAACCACCGCGCCGCCTGCCCAGCGGGGCCGGCCACGACGCCATGGTCATCGCCGACCTCTGCCCCACCGCCATGCTGTTCATCCGCTGCGAGGGCGGGATCAGCCACAACCCGCGCGAGGCCGTCACCGAGGCCGACTGCGCCCTGGCGGCGACCGCCATGCTCCACTTCATCGACAACCTAGAACGACGCGAACGCGCATGACCCAGACTTTCGGCGAAATCGACCACCCCGCCCGCCTGCTGATGGGCCCTGGCCCGATCAATGTGCACCCACGCGTGCTGCGGGCCATGTCGGTGCAGTTGCTGGGCCAGTTCGACCCGGAGTTCACCGGCTACATGAACGAGACCATGGCGCTGTATCGCCAGGTCTTCCAGACAACGAACCGCTGGACCTTCCTGATCGACGGCACCTCGCGCGCGGCGATCGAGGCCGCCCTGGTCTCGACCCTGGCGCCGGGCGACGAGGTGGTGGTTGTCAACGCCGGCCGGTTCGGCCTGCTGCTGTCGGAGATCGCTGAGCGCTGCGACGCCAAGGTGACCCTGGTCGACGGCGAGTGGGGAACCGTGGTCGATCCCCAGGCGGTCGAAGACGCGGTCAAGCGCGTGCGTCCGCGCCTGGTGGCCTGCGTGCACGGCGACACCTCCACCACCATGGCCCAGCCGATCGAGGCGATCGGCGAAATCTGCCGGCGCTACGACACCCTGCTCTATGTCGACGCCACCGCCACCATCGGCGGCATGTCGGTCCCGGTCGACGCCTGGCAGGCCGACCTCGTCACCGCCGGCCTGCAGAAATGCCTGGGCGGCCCCTCCGGTTCTGGCCCCATCACCATCAGCGACCGCGCGGCCGAGCACATCTTCTCGCGTCGCCACGTCGAGAAGGGCCTAGCCACCGGTGGGGCGGTGGGCGCCGGCCGGCGCATCGCGTCCAACTACTTCGACCTGGCGATGATCATGGACTACTGGTCGGACAAGCGCCTGAACCACCACACCGAGGCGGCCTCGATGCTGTTCGCGGCCCGCGAATGCGCCCGGGTGGTGCTGGAGGAAGGGCTGGAGGCCCGCTTCGCCCGCCACGCCCAGGCCGGGGCGGCCGTGGTCGCCGGGGTCGAGGCCATGGGCCTGCAGGTCTATGGCGACCAAGCCCACAAGATGACCAATGTCACCGCCGTTCTGGCGCCGGCCGGGGTCGACTACGACAGGGTGAAAGCCCGCATGCGCACCGAGTTCGAGATCGAGATCGGCGCGGCCTTCGGACCGCTGGCTGGCAAGGTCTGGCGGATCGGCGCCATGGGCGTGAATGCCCGCAAGCACGCCGTGCTCCAGACCCTGGCGGCGCTGGAGGCGGTGCTGCGCTGGGAAGGCTTCACGACGCCGGCCGGCGCAGGCGTGGACGCGGCGGCGAAGGTCTTCGCATGACCTACCCTCGGGACCTCATCGGCTACGGCGAGACCCCGCCCCACGCCCAGTGGCCCAGCGGCGCCCGCGTCGCGGTGCAGTTCGTGTTGAACTATGAGGAAGGCGCCGAGCGTAGCGTGCTGCACGGCGACGGTCAGGCCGAGCACTTCCTGTCGGAGATGGTCGGCGCCCAGCCGATCCCGGACGCTCGCCATATGTCGATGGAGAGCCTCTACGAATACGGCTCGCGCGCCGGGTTCTGGCGCATTCGGCGGTTGTTCGAAGAGTTCGGCCTTCCGCTGACCGTCTACGGCGTGGCCCAAGCCATGGCCCGTAATCCAGACGCCGTCGAGGCCATGCTGAAGTCCGGCTGGGAGATCGCCACCCACGGCTATCGCTGGATCGACTACCAGCACTTCCCCGAGGAACTGGAACGCGAGCACATCGCCAAGGCCATCGAAATCCACGAGGCCCTCACCGGCGAGCGGCCGCTGGGCTGGTACCAGGGCCGCACCAGCCCCAACACGGCCCGCCTGGTCGCCCAGGAAGGGGGCTTCGTCTACGACGCCGACAGCTACGCTGACGACCTGCCTTATTGGGACAACCAACATGGCAAGCCACAGTTGATCGTGCCCTACACGCTGGACGCCAACGACATGCGCTTCGCCGCGCCCCAGGGCTTCAACAGCGGCGACCAGTTCTTCGCCTATCTGCGGGATGCTTTCGACGCCCTATACCTTGAGGGCGAGACCGCGCCGAAGATGATGAGCGTGGGCCTGCACTGCCGGATCGTCGGCAAGCCCGGCCGGATCATGGCCCTGCGCCGCTTCCTCGAGCACGTGACCGCCCACGACAAGGTCTGGGTCGCCAAGCGCATCGACATCGCCCGGCACTGGATCGCGACCCACCCCTACCAAGGAGCCAAGGCGTGAGCGCCCCGCCCCTGACCCTGGCCGACCTGAACCGGATGAACCGCACCGGCTTCGCCACCAGCCTGGGCTTCGCCTTCGAACTGTCGCCCTGGGTGGTCGAGCGCTCGTTCGACGCCGCGCCGTTCGCCAGCGTCGAGGCCATGCATGCGGCGATGATGGCGGTGCTGGACGCCGCGCCCGAGGCCGACAAGCTGTCGCTGATCCGCGCCCATCCGGAGCTGGCGAGCAAGGCGGCGATCGCCAAGACCCTGACCGCCGAGAGCAACGCCGAACAGGCCAGCGCCGGCCTCGACCGGCTGACGCCCGAGGAGTTCGAGCGCTTCCACGCCCTGAACGCGGCCTATCGCGAGCGCTTCGACTTTCCGTTCATCATCGCCGTGCGGCTGAACGACAAGACCTCGATCCTGGCCGCCATGCAGGCGCGCCTCGACAACGACCGGGCCGACGAGATCGCCGAAGCGATACAGCAGATCGGCCTGATCTCGAAACTCCGGCTGCAAGACGCGGTGACCACCTAGATGGACTACGACGTCTCGACCTGGCTGAACCTCGCTCTGCGCTGGCTGCACGTGATCGCCGGCGTCGCCTGGATCGGCGCCTCGTTCTACTTCGTCTGGCTGGACAACAACCTGCGCGCCTCTCCGGGCATGCGGGAAGGCGTGAAGGGCGAGCTGTGGGCCGTGCACGGCGGCGGCTTCTACCACTCGCAGAAGTACATGACGGCCCCGGCCCACATGCCCGACCACCTGCACTGGTTCAAATGGGAGGCCTACACCACCTGGCTGTCGGGCTTCGCGCTGCTGATCGTGCTCTACTACCTGGGCGCGCCGGTCTATCTGATCGATCCGGCCAAGCACGCCTTCAGCCAGGCCGGCGCGATCGCCACGGGTCTGGCCTTCGTCTTCGGCGGCCTGGCGGTCTACGAGGGTCTGTGCCGCTCGCCGCTGGGCGAGAAACCCCGGCTGTTCGGGGCGGTCTGGTTCCTCGCCCTGACCGCCGCGACCTGGGCCCTGACCCAGCTCTTCACCGACCGCGGGGCCTTCATCCATGTCGGCGCGATCATCGGCACCTGCATGGTCGGCAACGTGTTCCTGGTGATCATTCCCAACCAGCGCAGGATCGTGGCCGACATGCTGGCGGGGCGTCCCGTCGATCCGCGCCTGGGGGCGATGGGCAAGCAGCGTTCGGTGCACAACACGCACATGACCCTGCCGGTCATCTTCATCATGATCAGCAACCACTATCCGGCGGTGACGGGCCATCATCTGGCGTGGCTGCTGCTGGCCCTGATCAGCGCCGGCGGGGTGGCGATCCGCTACTTTTTCATCCTGCGCCACCATGGGATCATCAAGCCGGACTTCCTGATCCTGGGCGCGTTCCTGATCTTTGGCGTCAGCATGATCGCCAGCATCAAGCCCAGGCCGGCGGAAGCCGTGTCGAACGTGCCCTTCCCCGTCGCCCAAGCCATCGTCGAAAAGCACTGCGTGGCCTGCCACGCGGCTGTTCCGACCCACCGGGGCTTCACCGCCCCGCCCAACGGCGCGGCCTTCGACACGCCGGCGGGCATGGCGCGTTACGCGGGCAAGATCCGCGAACGTGCGGTTGTCTCCACGAGCATGCCGCTCGGAAACGAGACTCACATTACCGATCAGGAAAGAGCCCAGCTGGGCGCCTGGATCGAAGCGGGAGCAAAGACACCGTGAGCACCCTGGTAGAGACGCCTTCGGCCGCACCGACCGACGACGCCGCTCCGGCGCCCCGCAAGCGTAACGCCGAGCGGACACGCAAGGCGATCCTGACCGCGGCGCTCAAGGAGTTCTCACAGGCGGGCTACGCCGGCGCGCGGATCGAGAAGATCGTCAAGGCCGCCAAGTGCAACATCCGCATGCTCTACCACTACTTCGGCGACAAGAAGGGCCTGTACCTGGCGGTGCTGGAAGCCGCCTACGAGGACCTGCGCAGCCGCGAGGCCGAGCTGGAGATCGACTTCGACAAGCCGCTCGAGGGCTTCCTGGCCCTGCAGCGCTTCACCTTCGACTATTTCGAGAAGAACCCGCGCATCGACGGCCTGCTGCGCAACGAGAACCTGCTGCAGGGCAAGTTCGTCTCGCAATCGCGCAAGGTCACCGAGACCGCCTTCCCGCTGCGCCGGACCATCCAGCACCTGATCGACAGCGGCCAGAAGCAGGGGATTTTCCGCGACAACCTGGATTGGGCCCAGATCTACGTGACCATCGCGGCCATGAGCCGTTTCCACCTGGCCAACGGCTATTCGTTGTCGGTCACGCTGGACACCGACATGAGCAAGCCGGAGTGGCGGCGCGCGCGGCTGCTGCATGCCCAGGAGCTGCTTGAGGGCTACTTGCGGAAGTAAGTGCGGCGAACACTTGCCCCCACCTGACCGCCGCGCGGTCTGTCCGCCCTCCTTGGGGTGCGGAGGACGCGTTCCCGCCCTCTTCCCCCCTATGGGCGAAGATGATCGCGAAACGATCCGTAGGGCAAGTGGGTGCGTTCCAGCGCCTAGAACAGCACCCCTTTTTCCAGCATCCCGTGCACGCCCTTCTCGCCGTTGACCGTCTGGGTCACGCGGAAGTCCACGGCCAGCGAACAGAACTGATAGGCCTGCACCCGGCTCAGCGCGGTGCGGGACACGATCAGGTCGATCATCGCCCGCAGGGCCTGCTTCATCGCCAGGTCCAGGTCCTCGTTGAAGCCGAAGGTCAGGTGATGGGTCGGACTCTGGGCGCTGGGCCAGGTGCGGACGCCCACGTCGGCGGCCTTGTGCAGCACGAAGGTGAAGGTTCCAGTCAGGCCCATCTCCAAGGCGTTGACACAGACCTCCCCGTCGCCCTGGCGACCATGGCCGTCGCCGGCGCTGAAGTTCGCGCCCGGGACCCAGACCGGCAGGAACAGGGTGGAACCAGCCACCAGCTCCTTGCAGTCCATGTTGCCTCCATGCTCGCGCGGCTCGCGGCTGGATAGGCGGCCGTAGCGTGGCGGCGGGGCGACGCCTGTGGTGCCGAAGAACGGCCGCAGCGGCAGGGTCGGGCCCCAGGCCGGCTTGCAGGTTCCGGCCGCGGCGTCGACGGCGATGTGGCTGACATAGCGCTCGGGGAATTCGTCCGGCAGGGTTCCGGCCAGCGGGCGGACGGCGCAGTAGCCCCAGGTGTTGTTGGGTTCGATCGCCTCGATCCGCACTTCCAGGGTGTCGCCCGGCTCGGCGCCGGCGATCGCCACGGGCCCGGTGAGGATGTGAGGACCGATCCGGTCCAGGCCGGCGTCGTGGATCGCCTGAAGTGCGGGCGGGATCGCCAGTCCGGAGTCCGGCGCCGGCATCACCTCGGGTCCGCCCGACACGCAGTCGATCACCACCGTGTCGCCGGGCGCCACGGTCAGCACCGGATCGAAGGCCGCGTCGAAGATGCCGAACCTTACGGTGTTCGGAGTCGAGGCCAGGTGATGCCGCATGAAGTAAGCCCTCTATTACCTGACCTCAGTTGGCGCGCGTCCGTGCTGTCGCCCTAGCTGGGACCGTCGCCAAGCCCGGCGAAGATCGCGGGCGCCCATCCGGCGGGCAGAGAAAGGCCCGTCGTGACGCGCCGACGGGCTCTGGGGCGTTCCAAGCGGTATGATGCTGGTCGCGACCGGATATCCCGGTTATGAAGATTTTTCTTACTTGTGGAGCTCGCCCGCATGGCGATCGATCCGGCGCTCGCAGCGTTCCTGGCCCTCGACGACGACGCGGTCGCCGCCTATGCGGACGCTCGCGCGGAGGCGCTCGGCCTGACCCTACCGCCGGAGACCCGGGCCGGGACGCTGGAGAACCTGGCCCTGCTGCGCCGCCAGGCCGCGACCTTCGCCGCCAACCTCCGAAAGACCGCGACGCCCGAGTCGTTCGAGCCATGAGCGCGCCCGATTCCGCTCATGACTTCCGCTCGACCCAGGCCGTGGCCGACGACATCCGTTTCGGCAAGACCACCGCGCGCGGCGAAACCCTGGCCGCCCTGGCGCGGGCCCGCAGCGATCCGTTCAACGCCTACACCGCCGTCTTCGCCGAGCGCGCCCTGGCCCAGGCCGAGGCCATCGACGCCGACCTCGCCGCCGATCGGCCGGTCGGTCCCCTAGCCGGCGTGCCCTTCGCGGTGAAGAACCTGTTCGATGTCGCGGGCGAGACCACGATCGCCGGCTCGAAGATCCGCCGCGACGCAGCCCCCGCCGTCCATGACGCCACCGCCGTCCAACGCCTGACCGCCGCCGGGGCGGTGCTGGTCGGGGCGCTGAACATGGACGAGTTCGCCTACGGCTTCGTCACCGAGAACGCCCACGACGGCCCCACCCGCAATCCGCACGACCTGACCCGCATCGCGGGCGGCTCGTCGGGCGGCTCGGCGGCGGCGGTGTCCGGAGGGCTGGTGTCCCTCACTCTGGGCTCCGACACCAACGGCTCGATCCGCGTTCCCGCCAGCCTGTGCGGCGTGTTCGGCCTGAAACCCACCCTGGGCCGCCTGTCGCGTCAGGGCGCCTTTCCCTTTGTCGAGAGCCTGGACCATGTGGGCCCGTTCGCCCGCTCGGTCGCCGATCTGGCCCTCGCCTACGACCTGATGCAGGGGCCCGATCCGCTGGATCCGCTCTGCCGTCGGCCCGCCGAGCCAGTCGCCCCTCGCCTGCAAGCTGTCGCCGACGCGCCGCTCCGCGTCGGCGTGCTGGGCGGCTGGTTCGCGCAGGGCGCTTTTCCCGAGGTGCTGGAGACGCTGGAGATCGTCGCCGACGCCCTGCAGGCTCGGCGCGGCGTCGAGCTGCCCGGCGCCGAACTGGCCCGCGCCGCCGCCTTCTGCCTGACGCCGATCGAGGCCGCGCACCTGCACCTGCCCGACCTGAAGGCCCGTCCGCTCGACTACGATCCCGCCGTCCGCGACCGACTGCTGGCCGGAGCCCTCGCGCCCGAGGCTGTCGCCGAGGCGGCCGCTCGCTATCGGCCGGTGTTCCGCGGCGCCGCGCGCAAGGTGTTCGAGGACTTCGATGTGCTGCTGGCGCCGGCCTCGGTCTGCCCGGCGCCGGGGATCGGCCAGGCGACCATGGAGATGGACGGCCAGCAGGTCTCGGTGCGCAAGAACTTGGGCGCCTACACCCAACCGATCAGCTACATCGGCCTGCCGGTCGTGGCGGCTCCGGTGAACCGGCCGGGCAAGGCGCCGATCGGTGTTCAGATCATCGCTCCGGCCTGGCGGGAAGAGCTGGCCCTGGCCGCCGCCCTGCGCCTGGAACGGGCCGGCGTCGTCGCCGCCCATCGCCCGCCCCCGCCGCCTTCAGGAAGCTGACGATGATGACCGTCAACGACCCCGACGCCTTGGCCGAGGTGACCGCCGCGGTCGACGCCTATGAGGCCGCGCTGATGGCCAACGACGTCCAGGCGCTGGACGGCTTCTTCCGCGACGCGCCCGAGACCGTCCGCTACGGCGTCGCCGAAAATCTCTATGGATTCAAAGCGATCGCGGCGTTTCGAATCGGCCGCTCGGGCGGCTCGCCCCAGAGATCGCGCCTGAGGACGGAAATCACCACCTTTGGGCGAGATTTCGCAATCGCCAACGTCGAATTCCTGCGTGAAGGGGCAAAACGACCCGGACGACAAAGCCAGACCTGGATACGCGCCGAAACGGGCTGGAAAATCGTCTCCGCCCACGTCTCGCTTCTGCAGGAAGGCGTCGATCAACGCCTTTCCCCGTAAGCGATAGATCGACCGTACAATGACGATAAGTAATAAATCTCTGACTTGTGATCTACTTTTGGGCGCCCGGCTCGCGGCGTGGTCAAATAGTAACATTCAGAGCAAAAACTTCATCGAACGGCGACCGAGACGTCATCAATCCTTTGGATTCGGCTCGTTCATTGTGCATTGCACCCTCAAGCGTCGGGCCGCCGACGCATGAAGGGGATACTTCAATGACCACCACCAAGCTGCGCAGCCGACTCCACCTCGGCACCGCCGTCACCGCCCTGACCATCGCCGTGGGCATCGCTGCTCCGGCCTTTGCCCAAGATGCGCCCACCGCTCTGAGCGACGTGATCGTCACCGCCCAGAAGCGCTCGGAAAACATCCAGGAAGTGCCGGTCTCGGTGGCGACGATGTCGGGCGAGACGCTCGGCGCCGTCCTGGCCGCCGGCGAGGACATCGTGGGCCTGTCGAGCCGCGTTCCCGGCCTCTACATCGAATCCTCCAATGGCCGCGCCGCACCCCGCTTCTATATCCGCGGCCTGGGTAACGTGGACTTCGACCTGGCCGCCTCCCAGCCGGTGTCGATGATCGTCGACGACGTCGTGCTCGAGAACGTCGTGCTGAAGAGCACCCCCATCTTCGACGTCCAACAGGTTGAAGTTCTGCGCGGCCCGCAAGGCACGCTGTTCGGCCGCAACACCACCGCCGGCATCGTCAAGTTCGACAGCGTCAAGCCGAGCCAGACGTTCTCAGCGGCCGGGACGGCCACCTATGGCACCTACGGCACGGCCACGTTCGACGGCGGCGTCGGCGGCCCCCTGATCGCCGACAAGCTGTCTGGCCGCCTGTCGGTGCTGGGCCAGCATCGCAACGACTATATCGACAACGGCTTCACGCACGAAAACAAGGCGCTGGGCGGTTATGACGAATACGCCATCCGCGGTCAGTTGCTCTTCACGCCCACCGAGAACTTCAGCGCCCTGCTGAACCTGCACAACCGTTCGCTGGACGGCACCGCCGCGATCTTCCGCGCCAATATCCTCACCAAGGGCAGCAACAAGATCAACGGCAACTTCGACCGCGACCAGGTCTGGTTCGACCAGGGCGCCAACAATCCGCAGAAGTACGACGGCCACGGCGGCTCGCTGAAGCTGGACTACGATTTCGGCTCGGCGAAGCTGACCTCGATCTCGTCGTACGAGACTACCAACGGCTACAGCCGCGGTGACATCGACGGCGGCTACGGCGCGGTCTACCTCCCGACCATGGGCCCCGGCTTCATCGCCTTCCAGTCCGATACCCAGGACTCCATCGACGACCTGGACCAATACACCCAGGAAATCCGCCTTGCGAGCGACACCGACGCGCCGCTGACCTGGCAAGTCGGCGCCTACTACTTCAAGTCCGACTTCACCGTAACGACCACCTCGGGCGTTCCGCTGTCGACCCTTCAGCACAAGAACACCGCCTGGGCGGTGTTTGGCGCCAGCACCTACCAGATCACGCCAGACTTCAAGATCGCCGGCGGCGTACGCTGGACCAGCGACGACAAGGACATGCACGTCATCCTGGGCGGCAAGCCGGACGTGTCCGTGTCAGACGACAAAGTCAGCTGGGACCTGTCGGCGTTTTATGACGTCGCTCCCGATGTCAGCGTCTACGGCAAGGTCGCCAGCGGCTTCCGAGGTCCGTCCATCCAAGGTCGCGACATCGCGTTCGGCGCTAGCGCCTCGATCGCCAAGTCCGAAACCATCATGTCTTACGAAGCCGGCGTGAAGAGCGAATTGTTCGACCGCAGCCTGCGGGTCAACGGCGCGGTCTTCGCTTACACGGTTGAGGACATGCAGCTCAGCGCCATCGGTGGGGCTGGTCAGGGCAACCATCTGATCAACGCCGACAAGGGCAAGGCCTACGGCTTCGAGGTTGACGGCGAGTGGGCGGTCAACGCCAACCTCCTGCTGACCGCCGGCTACAGCTACAGCCACACCAAGATCGATGACAGCGACCTCACAACCGCGCCCTGCGGCTCGGGCATCTGCACGGTCACGGATCCGATCAATGCGGGCGGATTCGCCAACATCAACGGCAACCCGTTCCCGAACGCCCCGAAGTCGATCCTGACCTTCACCGCTCGCTACAGCTATCCGATCGGCGACGGCGAGCTGTTCGCCTACACCGACTGGTTCCGTCAAGGCTACACCAACATCTTCCTCTACGAGAGCAAGGAGTTCTACACCAAGGGCGACTTCGAAGGCGGCCTGAAGCTCGGCTACGCCAAGCAGGACGGCAGCTTCGAAATCGCCGCGTTCGCCCGCAACATCACCAACGAGGTGAACCTGAAGGGCGGCATCGACTTCAACAACAATACCGGTTTCGTGAACGAGCCCCGCATCATCGGGATCTCGCTCAGCGCCAAGCGGTAGTCCTGCCCCGACCGCCCGGTGCGCCGGGCGTGTCACGAAGGACTGCCATCGTTTCCGCCATGCTCCCGGTTCGCGCCGGGAGCATGGTTCGTTTGAGGGGTCTCCCCCTCGCCATCGCGATGAGTTAAGTCCTTCAGATGACGACCCAAAAGATCATTTTCGACACCGATCCCGGCATCGACGACGCCATGGCGCTGCTCTTCATCGAGGCCAGCCCCGCGCTCGACCTGGTGGCCGTGACCACCGTGTTCGGCAACGCCGACATCGACACCACGACCCGCAACGCCCTCTACCTGAAGAACCGCTTCGGCCTGACGGCCCCGGTTTTCAAAGGGACCGACAAGCCGCTGACCCGGCCGCGCAACCCCTCCCCTACCTTCGTGCACGGCGAGAACGGCCTTGGCGACGTCGAGCTGACCGGCCTGGTCGCCGCCGAGCCTGAGGCCAAGCCGGCCTATCAGGAGATCATCGATCTGGCCCGCGAGAACCCGGGTGAGATCACCCTGGTCGCGGTCGGCCCGCTGACCAACCTGGCCCTCGCCCTGCAGGCCGATCCGGAGGTCGCCACCCTGCTGAAGAGCGTGGTGATCATGGGCGGCGCGTTCGGCGTGGCCGGCAAGCCCGGCAACGTCACCCCCGTGGCCGAGGCCAACATCTGGAACGATCCGGAAGCCGCCGACCTGGTGTTCACCGCCCCCTGGCACGTGACCGCCGTGAGCCTGGACGTCACCACCCAGGTGGTGATGAGCCCGGCCTACATGGACGCCCTGGAAGCCGCCGGCGGCCCGGCCTGCGCCTTCCTGAACGCCATTTCCAAGCCCTACGCGGCCTTCTACGGCGGTCGCGACGGCATCGTCGGCTGCTGCGTGCACGACGCCGCGGCCGTGGCCTATGTGATCGATCCGTCGCTGTTCGAAGTGCGCAACGGTTCGATCCGCGTGATCACCGACGGCATCGCCTTGGGCCAGACCTGCCAGAAGGTCGAGGGCGAGCTGTTCGGACCGAGCGCCTGGGACGATCAGCCGATCCAGGCGGTGACCGTGGGGGTCAAGGCCGAGGGGCTGCTGAAGCTGTATGCCGATACGATGAACGCCTAGGCGGCTAACACTTGCCCCCTACGGATCGCTTCGCGATCGTCTTCCCCCAAAGGGGGAAGATACGCGACCGCCGGCGCCGCGCGCGAGCATCCGCCCCCTATGGGGGCGGACAGACCGCGTACCGGTCAGGTGGGGGCAAGTCAGTGAGCCGCTAGCGCCTATACCGCTCCACACCCGCCACGTACGTCCGCTCCACCACCCGGTCATCCCCCAACACCGTCAGCGCGAAGAGCCGATCCTCCAGGCTCTTCGCCGCCGGCAGCCGCCGCGCCATCAGCGGCGTCGCGGCCAGGTCCAGCACCAGAAAGTCGGCGATCTTGCCGCGCTCCAGGCTGCCGATCTCGTCCTCCAGCCCCAGCGCCCGCGCCCCGCCCAGCGTGGCCAGGTAAAGCGCGTGGAACGGGTCCAGCGCCTCACCGCGCAGCTGGCCCACCTTGTAGGCTTCGCCCAGGGTGTGGAGGATCGAGAAGGTCGTCCCCGCCCCCACGTCCGTGCCGATCCCGACCTTCACGCCGTGAGCGCAGGCCGTCCGCAGCGGGAACAGGCCCGAGCCCAGGAACAGGTTCGAGGTCGGGCAGAAGGCGACGGCCGAACCGGCGTCCGCCAGCCGGTCGAAGGCGCCCGCGCCCAGGTGGACGCAGTGGGCGAAGACAGAGCGCTTCCCGACCAGGCCGAAGCGGTCGTAGACGTCCAGATAGTCCCTGGCCTCGGGGAACAGCCGGGCGGTGTCGGCGATCTCGCGCAGGTTCTCCGACAGGTGGGTCTGCATCCACAGGCCCGGATGCTCGGCCAGCACCTCGCCAGCCATGGTCAGCTGCTCGTCGCTGCAGCTGATGGCGAAACGCGGCGTGACCGCGTAGCCGAGGCGCCCCTTGCCGTGCCAGTCGGCGATCAGGCTTTCCATGTCGGCCCGGCTGGTCTCGACCGTGTCGGTCAAGCCTGGGGGAGCGTTGCGGTCCATCAGCGACTTGCCGGCGATCAGCCGCATGTCGCGCTTGAAGGCCGCGGCGAACAGCGCCTCGACGGAAACCTTGTGCACAGAGCCGAACACCAGGGCGCTGGTCGTGCCGTTACGCAGCAGCTCCTCGACGAAGAACTCGGCGGTCTCCTCGGCGTGGCCGCGATCGGCGAAGGCGGCCTCGGCCGGGAAGGTGTGGCGCTCCAGCCAGTCCAGCAGTTGCTCGCCATGGGCGGCGATGATGTCGACCTGCGGGAAGTGGATGTGGGTGTCAACGAAGCCCGGGACGATCAGCTTGCCGCGCAGGTCCTCGACTGGCGTGTCGCCCAGTTCGTCGGCCAGCTTGGCGTAGTCACCGCAGGCGACCACGCGGCCGTCCTCGACCAGCAGCAGGCCGTCCTCGTGGAAGGCGTGAGCCTCCCCGTCCGTGGCGGTTGGGTCGTCCTCCAGGTGGAGGATCGACGCCCTATAGGCTTGCAAGCTGGAGATCCTTCGTCGCGTTACGGGCGGCCTCGAGCCGCATCAACAGGTCGGCGACCACCGAGACGGCGATCACCTCGGGGGCCTTGTTCTTCAGGTGCGGCAGGCCGATCGGGCAGGTCATGCGGGCCACCGTCCCGTCGCCGAAACCGTCCTTGCGCAGCCGGCTCAGGAACCGGGCCTTCTTGGTGTCCGACCCGATCAAGCCCAGATAGCCGAACGCCCCGCCGGCCAGGGCCGCCGAGGTCAGGGCGTAGTCCAGGTTATGGTCGTGGGTCATGATCAGGATGTAGGCGTCCGGCCCCGCGCCAATGGCGGCGGCGGCCAGCTCGGCGGGCGAGCCCACCGTCACGCCGGGGATCGGGGCCGCCTCCGGCCGGGTGTCGTACCAGGCCAGGCGGAACGGCAGCGGCTCCAGCGCCCGGGCCAAGGCCTGTCCCACATGGCCGGCGCCGAACAGCAGCACCGGCGGACGCGGCAGGTCCTGCGGCTCGACCAGTTCATCCCCCAGCGAAGGCCGCGCGCCGCGCGCCGTGGCCGGCGCGCCCGCCAGGGTGATGGCCGCGCCGTCGGGGCTGGAGGCCGCGACCGGAGTGACGGTCTTGGTCAGGGCGCCGGGATTGAAGCGGGTGTGGACCACGAATGGCTGGTCCGCGTCCAGGCGACGCGCGGCGTCGGTCAGCCAGTCGACGGCGGACTTGTCCAGCCGCTCGATCAGCAGCCGCACCCGGCCCCCACAGCACTGGGCCAGCAGCGGCCCCAGCGGATAGTCTTGGAGAGCAAAGTGCACCTGGGTCAGCAGCATCCGGCGCGCCTGATCGGCGACCTGGTGCTCCAGATTGCCGCCGCCGATCGTGCCGGCCTGGCCGCCGGCCCAGACCACCATCTTGGTCCCAGCGTCACGCGGGGCTGAGCCCTCGGTGGCCAGGATGGTCACCAGGGCCACCGTTTCGCCGACGGCGAGTTGGGCGAGGGCTGAGCGGGCCCAGTTCACAGGCCCGCCCTCCGCTTGACGTCCTCGACCGCCATGAGGATGCGCTCCGGCGTGGCCGGGGCGTCGAGGTCGGGGAACAGCTTGTGGTCGGCTACCGAGGCCACCGCGCGGTTCACCGCCGACAGCACTGACAGGGCCAGCATCAGCGGCGGCTCGCCCACGGCCTTGGAGCGGTGCACCGTCTCCTCGACATTCCGGCCGGCCTCCCACAGGGCGATGTTCATAATCGCCGGGCGGTCGCCGCAGGTGGGGATCTTGTAGGTGGAGGGGGCGTGGGTCAGCAGGCGACCGTCGCCGGCGAAGACCAGTTCCTCGGTGGTCAGCCAGCCCATGCCCTGGACGAACCCACCCTCGATCTGGCCCAGGTCGATGGCCGGGTTCAGCGAGCGGCCGGCGTCGTGCAGAATGTCGACCCGCGTGACCTTCATCTCGCCGGTCAGGGTGTCGATCAGCACCTCGCTGCAGGCCGCGCCGTAGGCGTAGTAGTAGAACGGCCGGCCGGTGTGGGTGACGCGGTCGTAATGGATCTTGGGCGTGGCGTAGAAGCCGGTCGACGACAGAGACACCCGCGCCAGGTGGGCCTGGCGGCACAGCACCTCAAACGGGACCAGTTCGGCGCCGGCGCGCAGGCCTTCGGGTGTGAACTCGACGTCGCTTTGCGCGCAGCCCCATTTCTTCGCGGCGAACTCGACCAGCCGCGCCTTGATCGTATTGGCCGCGTTCAGGGCCGCCATGCCGTTCAGGTCGGTGCCCGACGAGGCGGCGGTGGCCGAGGTGTTGGGCACCTTGTCGGTGACGGTCGCGCTGACCTTAACCCGGTCGACATTGACCTTGAAGGCCTCGGCGACGATCTGGGCCACCTTCACGAACAGCCCCTGCCCCATCTCGGTCCCGCCGTGGTTCAGCAGGATCGAGCCGTCAGCGTAGAGGTGCAGCAGCGCCCCGGCCTGGTTCAGGTGGGTGGTGGTGAACGAGATGCCGAACTTCACCGGTGTCAGGGCCAGGCCCTTCTTAAGCACCGGGCTCTTGGCGTTGTAGGCGTCTATCTCAGCTTGGCGAGCCTCGTAGTCGCAGGACGCGGCCAACTCCGCCAACAGCTGCGGCGCGACGTTGTCCTCGACTGTCTGGTGATAGGGCGTGAGGTTGCGCCCCTCGCCGCCATACAGGTTGCGACGGCGCACCTCCAGCGGGTCCAGTCCCGTGGCCTGGGCGACGGCGTCCATCACCCGCTCGATCGCCGCCATGCCCTGCGGCCCGCCGAAGCCCCGGAAGGCGGTGTTCGACACCGTGTGGGTCTTGAAGCGGTGGGAGACGATCTCGACGGCCGGCAGGAAGTAGCAATTGTCGGCGTGGAACATCGCCCGGTCGTTGATGGCCATCGACAGGTCGGTGGTCGAGCCGCAGCGCGAGGCCAGTTCCAGCGCCAAACCGGTCAGGCGCCCCTCGTCGTCGAAGCCGACGTCATAGGCGACCTCGAAGTCATGCCGCTTGCCCGTCATGACCATGTCCTCGTCGCGATCGGGACGGGCCTTGGCGGGGCGGCCGGTCTTCACGGCCACCAAGGCCGCGGCGGCGGCGAACAGCGACGCTTGGGTCTCCTTGCCGCCGAACCCGCCGCCCATGCGTCGGACCTCGACGGTCACCGCGCTGCTGGGCACGGCCAGCACGTGAGCGACGAGGTGCTGGACCTCGCTGGGATGCTGGGTCGACGACCAGATGTGGACATCGCCGCCTTCACGGGGCGTCGCCAGAGCGACCTGGCCCTCGAGATAGAAGTGGTCCTGGCCGCCGATGGCGAACGAGCCTTGCAGTCGCCGGGGCGAGGCCGCCAGGGCGGCCGCCGCGTCGCCGCGCGCCATGCGCTGGCTAGCCTCGATCTTCAGCTCGGCCTCGCGCGCCTGAGCGATCGTGATGGCGGCCGGCAGGTCCTCGTACGCGATCAGGGCCTTGGCGGCGGCGGCGCGGGCGGCGGCGATCGAGGTGGCGGCCACGGCGAACAGGCTCTGGCCCACGCAGATCGCCTCGCCGTCGGCGAACAGCCGATCATCGTGGATCACCGGGCTGACGTCGTTCGCGCCGGGGATGTCCTGCGCCGTCAGCACCGCCACCACGCCGGGCGAGGCGCGCACGGCCGACAGGTCCATCGACACGATCCGCGCGTGGGCCTTCTGGCTCATGCCCAGGTGGACATGGAGCATGCCGGGCGGCTCGGGAATGTCGTCGACATAGATCGCCGCGCCCGACACGTGCCGCCAGGCGCTGTCATGCGGCAGCGAGGCGTGGACGCCTTGGAAGACGACCGGCTCGGCCAGTTTCGCGCCCGCATCAGCCATGGGCCGCCTCAGGGACACGGGTTTCCAGATCCGGTCGCGCGGACTCGATGAACACTTTGCGCAGCATGTTGCCGGCGGTCAGAGCACGGTAGGCGGCCGAGGCGCGGGCGTCGGTCAGGGGCGTGAAATCGCCGGCCAGGGCCTCGACGGCGGCGTTGATCGTCGTTGCGTTCCAAGGCTGCCCGACCAGGGCCTCCTCGCACGCCACCGCGCGCTTTGGCGTCCCAGCCATGCCGCCATAGGCGATCCGGGCGGAGGCGACGACCTCATCCACGATCCTGACGTTGAACGCCCCGCACACCGCCGAGATGTCTTGGTCGAACCGCTTGGACAGCTTGAAGACCTTGAACAGGGCGTCCGCCTTTGGCTCGGGGACCAGCACCGCCTCAACGAACTCGCCCGGGGCGCGGTCCTGCTTGCCGTAAGCGATGAAGAAATCCTCCAGCGGGATCGTCCGCCGCTCGTTCCAGCGCCGGAGCACCAGGCTGGCGCCCGCCGCGATCAGGGCGGGCGGCATATCCCCGATGGGCGAGCCGTTCGCGATGTTGCCGCCGATCGTGCCGCTGTTGCGGACTTGGGTAGACCCCAGGCGGCGCATCATGACGCCCAGGTCGGGATAGAGCTCGGCCAGCGCCTCCATGGCGTCGACATAGCGCACGCCCGCGCCGATGCGCAGCTGGCCGTCCTCCCGGGTGATGGTCTTCAGCTCGCGCACGCGACCGATGTCGATCAGGGTCTTCAGCGGCTTGCGCAGCTTGGTGACCCACAGGCCGACGTCGGTCGCCCCAGCCACGACGACGGCGTCGGGATGCATGGCGTAGGTCTCGGCCAGTTCGTCGGCGCTCAGGGGCGCGAACCAGTGGCGAGTCAGACCGGCGATCGGATCGGCGTAGTCGAGGCTCAGCGCCTCGTCACGCTTTAGCGCCGCCAGCTCGCCGGCCACGTCGGGCGCGACCTCGGGCTGGATCGTCTCAGCCGCCGCGATGATCGGGCCGTAGCCAGTGCAGCGGCACAGGTTTCCGGCCAGCACCTCGTCGACCGGCGCGTCCGCCCCCTTGGCCGCCACGGCCCGGCCGTATAGCGACATGACGATGCCCGGCGTACAGAAGCCGCACTGCGAGCCGTGGCGCTCGACCATGGCCGCCTGCACCGGGTGCGGCTCGTCCTTGCTCAGGCCCTCGACGCTGATCACCGCCTTGCCGTCCAGCATCGGCACGAACTGGATGCAGCTGTTCACCGCCCGCCAGCTGACCGCCTCCCCCTCCAGCTCGCCGACCAGCACGGTGCACGAGCCGCAATCACCCTCCGCGCAGCCTTCCTTGGTCCCCGTGCGGCGCAGGTCGCCGCGCAAGTGCTCCAGCAGGGTGCGGGTGGGATCGACCTTGTTGGCCTCGACCACCTCCCCGTTCAACAGGAAGCGTACGCTGGCCATTCTAGCTGCCCCGGTAGGTGGAATAGCCGAACGGCGAAACCAGCAGCGGCACGTGATGGTGCTGGGCCGGATCGGCCACCGCGAAATCTATCACCACCACGTCCAGGAACGGCGGGTCGCTGACGGTCGCGCCTGCGCCCTTGAAATAGTCGGCCACCGCGAACTCCAGTCGATAGCCTCCGACCGCCAGGTCCGCCCCCTCGACCAACCGCGCCCGGCCGTCGGCGTCGGTGCGGGTTTCGCTCAGCAGGCTGACCGCCTCCCCGCGCCGCGCGGAAACCCGCACGACGACCCCCGCCGCCGGACGACCGATCGCCGTGTCGAGGATATGGGTGGTCAGGCCGCTCATGCGCTCGTCGCTCCTTGCCGGCGTCGCCGCGCCGCATTCTAGACCCGTGGGCCTTTCAAGCGATGCTGAAACCGCCTCGCCCGCAAGTCCAGCCTGGACGCCCGTCGACCGCGCCAAGACGCACAACCGCCTTGCGGGACAGCGCCCGGCGCCTGTCCGATAGGCGCTATATAAGTCTTTTATTACTTAGCGAGCCAGCCACGATCGCCGACAGTTGCGCCAAACCGCAAAAAATGCGCCCCGCCTGTGCGTAACGTTGGAAATACCGCGCCAACACCGGTAGCTAGGCCCTGACGGATCGCGTCGACTTCCTAACCAGACGATCCGCGCCGCTACACCTTGCGCAGTCACCGAGGAACGACCGATGGACGAGGATTTCCGTAGAGCCGCCCTGGACTATCACCGCCTGCCGCGGCCCGGAAAACTGCAGATCGAGGCCACCAAGCGGATGGCCACTCAGCGCGATCTCGGCTTGGCCTATTCTCCCGGTGTGGCCGCCCCTTGCGAGGCGATCGCCGCCGATCCCGACACGGCCCGCGACTACACCGCACGGGGCAACCTGGTGGCGGTGATTTCCAACGGCACCGCCGTGCTGGGCCTGGGCAATATCGGTCCGCTGGCCTCCAAGCCGGTGATGGAAGGCAAGGCGGTCCTCTTCAAGAAGTTCGCCGGCATCGACGTCTTCGACCTGGAAGTCGACGCCGAGGATCCCGACCGCTTCATCGAGGTGGTCGCCGCGTTGGAGCCCACCTTCGGCGGCATCAATCTGGAGGACATTAAGGCCCCGGAATGCTTCGTCATCGAGCGCAAGCTGCGCGAGCGGATGAACATTCCGGTCTTCCACGACGACCAGCACGGCACCGCCATCGTCTGCGCCGCCGCCGTCCGCAACGCCCTGGTCGTGCAGGGCAAGACTCTCAAGGACGTCAAGCTGGTCACCTCGGGCGCCGGCGCGGCCGCCCTGGCCTGCGTGGACTTGCTGGTCTCCATGGGCCTGCCGGTGGAGAACGTGACCCTGACCGACATCAAGGGCGTGGTCTATGCCGGCCGCGAGCCCGACATGCCGGAGAACATGGCCCGCTACGCCCCGCCGACCGACGCCCGGTCCTTGCCCGATGCGCTGCCCGGCGCCGACATCTTCCTGGGCCTGTCCGCGCCCCGCGTTTTCAAGGCCGAGTGGCTGCCGCTGCTGGCGCCCAATCCGCTGATCCTGGCCATGGCCAATCCCGAGCCGGAGATCCTGCCCGAGATCGTCGCCGCCCAGCGCCCCGACGCCATCATGGCCACCGGCCGTAGCGACTATCCCAACCAGGTCAACAACGTCCTGTGCTTCCCGTTCATCTTCCGCGGCGCCCTGGATGTGGGCGCTTCGGAGATCAACGAGGCCATGAAGGTGGCGGCCGTCGAGGCCATCGCCGAGCTCGCCCGGGCCGAAGCCTCCGAAGTTGTGGCCAGCGCCTATGGCGGCGTCGCCCCGATGTTCGGCGCCAGCTACATCATCCCCAAGCCCTTCGACCCGCGCCTGATCCTGCAGATCGCTCCGGCCGTGGCCCGCGCGGCCATGGACAGCGGCGTCGCCACCCGGCCGATCGCTGACTTCGACGCCTATCGCGCCGAGCTAGAGCTGTTCGTCTATCGCTCGGGCCAGCTGATGCGGCCGGTGTTCGAACGGGCCCGCAAGGCGACCAAGGCCGCCAAGGACACTGGCGGCGTCCGCGTGGCCTACGCCGAAGGCGAGGACGAGCGCGTTCTGCGCGCGGTCCAGACCGTGCTGGACGAAGGCCTCTGCAAGCCCGTGCTCATCGGCAAGCGCGACACGATCATCGCCAAGGCCTCGGAGATGGGTCTGCGTCTCGACTTCGACAGCCGCGTGGAGATCCTCGATCCTTCGGCCGACAAGGCGCTGTTCGCCCCGCTGGTCGAGCGGTACCAAGGCCTGGTCAGCCGTCGCGGCGTCCCGCCCCTCGCCGCCGAGCGTCGGGTCACCAACCGCCGGACCGTCTCGGCTTCTATGCTCCTGCAGGCCGGCCACGTCGACGCCGCCCTGGTGGGCGGGGCCGGCGACTGGTGGCAGCACATGACCTATGTCCTGCCGATCATTCCCAAGCGCGAGAATGTCGGCCGGGTCTACGCCCTGTCGGCCCTGATCATCGACAATGGCACGCTGTTCTTCTGCGACACCCACGTCAACGTCGAGCCGACCGCCGAGCAGGTGGCTGAAATGACCCTGCTGGCCGCGGAGTCCGTGCGTCGCTTTGGCCTGACGCCCAAGGCGGCCCTGCTCTCGCACTCCAGCTTCGGCGCGTCGAACTCGCCGACCGCGCGCAAGATGCGCGAGGCCCTGGCCCTGGTTCGCGAACGCGCTCCCGAGCTGGAAGTCGACGGCGAGATGCACGCCGACGCCGCCCTCTCCCAGGCCCTGCGCGACCGCTTGGTGCATGACAGCGCCCTGAAGGGTTCGGCCAACCTGCTGGTCATGCCAACCCTGGACGCGGCCAACATCGCCCTGACGCTGCTCAGCGCCGCCACGGAAGGCCTGCTGGTCGGGCCGGTGCTGCTGGGCATGAGCCGGCCGCTGCATGTGCTGACGCCCAGCGTCACCGCGCGCGGCATCGCCAACATGACCGCCCTGGCGGTGAACCAAGCCGCGGCCGAGCGCGAACTGCGGGGGGCCTAAGCGCCCCTTCCTCTCGGATTTCGAAAACGAAAAGGCCCCGTAGAAACCCTTCCACCGTCTCAGCGACGGGGAGAGGCTCCTGCGGGGCCTGATTTTTCAGGTCGAAAGGTCGGCCGAACGCTCCGCGTCCGGCCGATTTCCGATCCCTAGAGGATGCGCAGGTTGCCGGCCGAGGTCTTGCCCGAGCGGCGGTCCTGTTCCAGTTCGTAACCGACTTGCTGGCCTTCGTTCAGGCCGCGCAGGCCGGCGCGTTCAACGGCCGAGATG
>Ga0209256_1000749_pt1 | contig 42336 bp, 49 predicted proteins | sample AraplaCol_mCL_r2_2_FD_184270 | JGI IMG/M metagenome (GOLD analysis project Ga0209256, IMG submission 184270) | Arabidopsis root microbial communities from North Carolina, USA - plate scrape MF_Col_mCL_r2 (SPAdes) (version 3) | ecosystem: Host-associated > Plants > Roots > Endosphere | place...
TGGCCAGGGCGGCGACGGCCTCGGGCGAGGCGTCGGGGCCCATGAGCATCTGCGCGGCGTTGCCGGGCAGGATCTCGAGCACGAGGAAGACGATGACCGAGGCGCCGATCAGGGTGCCGATCAGCGTGGCGAGGCGCTTGACTAGGAACAGGCTCATGGGGCGGGGCGCAGCATAACTGACTCCCGCAACAAATGTGCCGCGAATGTGGCCTTTGTCATTCACCGGTGGCCCGTCCCGCCCGAGCCGCGATAATCGAGGCTATGGCCCTCATGATCACCGACGAATGCATCAATTGCGATGTCTGCGAGCCCGAGTGCCCGAACGACGCCATCTACATGGGCGAGGCGTTCTACGAGATCGATCCGCACAAGTGCACCGAATGCGTGGGCCATTTCGATGAACCGCAGTGCGTGCAGATCTGCCCGGTGGCCTGCATTCCCGTGAACCCCGAGCACGTGGAAAGCCGCGAGACGCTGATGCAGAAGTACCAGCGCCTCACGGCGATCAAGGTGACTGCCGCTGCAGCGGCAGCCTCTTCCGGCGCCTAATCGGCCGACTTCCGCTTCTTTTTCTTGCGCTCCGGTGCGTCGGCGCCCGGGCCGCTGCTGAAGCTCAGGCTCGATTTGCGCGGCGCACTGGCTTCCTTGCGGGCGCGGTCGCGCTCCCTCTGCTCGGCCATGGCGAGCCGCCTCTCCGCCAGGGCCGCGCTTCTTGCCTCCCGCGCGGCGCGCTGGTCGCGGTCATATGCGGCCTTTTCCAGCGACAGGCGGCTGCGCTCCAGGTGGTCGGCCTGGGTTTGGGCGCTGCGGGTGCCCGCATCGGCGGCACGGCGGTCCTCGTCGCTGCGGCGGTCGTCGACTTTTACCGTCCTGCCGCCTTCGCAAGGCCGGTCGGAATAGGTGTTGCCGCAGCGCCAGGTGTTCGCCCCTTGGGCGGCAGCGCCCGTCCAGCAGACGCCGATTGCTACTGAAAGGATAGCGGCCGCGGTTTTCGAAACCGTCTTTCCGTCCTTCTTTCTCTTCTTCTCGCTCATTTTTATTTCTCTCCCTCCCTGCACTTCAATGGCCGGCTAGGTGGCGGCAGGCGTCGTGCCCCCTTCGCCGGGCTCCCTCCGAGGCGGTTTGGGCCGCGGCGGTTTGCTCGTGTGAATGACCAGCGTCGCCTTTTCCATCTCGCCCGCGACCAGCGCGGGAATTGCATGGAGCGTGCGAGTGATGGCGTCGTCGATCGCTTCGCGCTGTTCCTTGAGCGGCTTCTTGAGCACCCAGTTGACGACCTCCGACTTCACGCCGGGATGCCCGATGCCCAGGCGCAGCCGCCAGTAGTCGCCGGTGCCCAGCTGCGCATGGATGTCGCGCAGCCCGTTGTGGCCCGCATGGCTGCCGCCGAACTTGAGCTTGACCTGGCCCGGGACCACGTCGAGCTCGTCGTGCACCACGAGGATTTCTTCCGGTGCGATCTTGAAGAAGCGCGCCAGCGCAGCCACCGACTTGCCCGACAGGTTCATGAAGGTCTGCGGCTCCAGCAGCCAGACGCTCTGGCCGCCGATGCTCGTGCGCGCGGCGAGGCCGTGGTAGCTGCGCTCGGGCACGAGGTTGAGCTTCCATTCGCGCGCAAGGGCGTCGATCCACCAGAAGCCCGCGTTGTGCCGCGTGGCTTCGTACTCGGGGCCCGGGTTTCCGAGGCCGACAAACAGCTTGATCATGGTCGTGGATTATCCGGTCGCCGCAAAAGCAGAAGGCCCGCACGAGGCGGGCCTTCGACAAGCAGCGAATGCGAAGAAGCGGATTACTTCTTGGCGGGTGCCTTGGCAGCGGGCGTCTTGGCCGCGGCCTTGCCACCCTTGCCGGCCGGAGCGGCGGCTGCTGCATCGGCAGCGGCTGCGCCTTCGGCGGGAGCTTCTTCTTCAGCAGCCGGGGTCACGGCCGAAGCCAGCACCGGGTTCGGCTTGCCGTGGCTGACCCACTTCACGCCGCGGGGCAGCTTGATGTCCTTCAGCGTGACGGTGCCGTTCTTCTTCAGGCCCGACAGGTCGACTTCGATGAACTCGGGCAGGTCGGTCGGCAGGCAGTTCACTTCCAGTTCGGTCGTGACGTGGTTGACCAGGTTGTGGTCGAGCTTGACGGCGTCGGACTCTTCCTCGCCCTTGAAGTGCACGGGCACCTTCAGGGTCATGCGGGTCTTGGCGTCCACGCGCTGGAAGTCGATGTGCTGCACCAGCTGGCGGAAGGGGTGGTATTGCACGTCACGCAGCAGAACCTTGCTGACGTTGCCGCCCAGTTCCATCTCGAGAACGCTGGAGTGGAAGGCTTCCTTCTTCAGGGCGTGCCACAGTGCGTTGTGATCGAGCTCGATCAGTTGGGGCTCGGCGCCACCGCCGTAGACGATGCCGGGGGTCTTGCCCGTGATGCGGAGACGGCGGCTCGCACCCGTGCCCTGCTTTGCGCGCTCAAAAGCGACGAATTTCATAACTAGCTCCTGTAAGAGTCCACCGCGACCAGTGCGACTCCGGTTCAAAAAGGCTTCAGGGGTGAAGCCCGCTCTTTGCCCAGGTCAGAACAGGTTGTCCTGATCCGAGAACAAACTCATCACCGACTCGCCCTTGGCAATGCGCTGGATCGTTTCGGCGATCAGCGGCGCCACGGAGAGCTGGCGGATCTTTCCGCAGGCATTGGCGCCGTCGGAAAGGGGAATGGTGTTGGTCACGACCACTTCGTCGAGGGCCGAGCCCTGCGTGATGCGCTCGATGGCCGGGCCCGAGAAGATCGGGTGCGTGCAGTAGGCGTACACGCTCTTGGCGCCGCGCTCCTTCAGCACTTCGGCCGCTTTGACTAGCGTGCCGGCGGTGTCGATCATGTCGTCCATGATCACGCAGTTGCGGCCGTCGATCTCGCCGATCACGTTCATCACTTCGCTGACGTTCGCCTTCGGGCGGCGCTTGTCGATGATGGCGAGGTCGCAGTTCAGCTGCTTGGCCAGTGCGCGGGCGCGGACCACGCCGCCCACGTCGGGCGAGACCACGATCAGGTCTTCGTAGTTCTTGGCGCGCAGGTCGCCCAGCAGCACCGGCGAGGCGTAGATGTTGTCGACGGGAATGTCGAAGAAGCCCTGGATCTGGTCAGCGTGCAGGTCCATCGTGAGCACACGCTCGACGCCGACGGTTTCCAGCAGGTTGGCCACCACCTTGGCCGAGATCGGCACGCGGCTGGAGCGCGGGCGGCGGTCCTGGCGGGCATAGCCGAAGTAGGGGATCACGGCGCTGATGCGTTCGGCCGAGGCGCGCTTGAGCGCGTCGACCATGATCAGCAGCTCCATCAGGTTTTCGTTCGTCGGAGCACAGGTCGACTGCACCACAAACACGTCGCGTGCGCGGACGTTCTGGTTGATCTCGACGGTGACTTCGCCGTCGGAGAAGCGGCCGACTCGGGCAGCGCCCAGCGAAGTGCCGAGATTGTGCGCGATTTCTGCAGCAAGGCCCGGATTGGCGTTGCCGGTGAAAACCATGAAGTCAGGGTGATTAGCCTGCATGAGCGCGTCCCGGCAGTGCAAGTGGGCTTAGGAAGCCGCCAAAAGGTTTGTATGCGTGGCGGCCGGTGAGCCGCCGATTATTGCAGCGGGTGGGCTGCAAATGAAGACTGCGGCCCTCGGGCCGCAGTCGTGAAGATTTGGCAGGGGAGAAAGGATTCGAACCTTTGCATGCTGGAATCAAAATCCAGTGCCTTAACCAGCTTGGCGACTCCCCTACACGGGTCGACGGCTTTCGCCATCAACCGATATATGTCGCATCGAACCGAACGAACGGTCCGATCATCTTCAGGTTGCCCATCCCAAGAGTGGATGGACTTCCAGGTTGCTGCATTGGCGAACCTGCCAGCCTTCGGGGGCTTCGAGCAGTTCCGCTTCCTGCGGCGATTGCGGCAGCCTTGCGAATACCGAACTTCCGGAGCCGGTCATCCGGGCCTTCAATCCTTGGGTGCCGAGCCATTCGATGGCGTCGGTGACCGCGGGGCAAAGTCGCTGGGCAACCGGCTGCAGGTCGTTGTGGCCGAAGTCGAAAACCTGGTTTCCCAAGTTTGTCGCTTCCGACGATTCGCTGTCTGCAGCAAAGCCTGAGATTATAGCAACAGGCGTAGCGCGTTGAAGGCCTGAGTCCGAAAAAATTAATCGGGTATCGAGTCCCTCGGGTGGTTTGACCACCACGAAGCGCGCGGATGGGAGTGTAACCGGTGTGATTTCCTCCCCGACGCCTTCCACCCACGCATTGCGCCCGCCAAGGAAGAAAGGAACGTCGGCACCCAGCTTCAGGCCGATGTGGGCCAGGCGAGACAGCGGCAGGTTCAGCCCCCAAAGGCGGTTCAGCGCGAGCAGGCAGGTGGCGGCGTCCGACGAGCCTCCGCCCATGCCCGCCTGCGCCGGCACATGCTTGGCGACGCCGATGTGCGCGCCCTGGCCGGGCGCAGCGAACGGCTGCAAGGCACGCGCGGCGCGCAGGATCAGGTCGTCCGTGGGCAGCTCCGTGGTCAGGTCCTCGCGGCTGAGCTGGCCGTCGCGCCGCAGTTCGACGTGCAGCGTGTCGCACCAGTCGATCAGCATGAACACCGACTGCAACAGGTGATAGCCGTCGTCGCGCCGGCCGGTGATGTGAAGGAAGAGATTGAGCTTGGCCGGCGCGGGGAGGTCGTAGATCGCCTTCATGACCGCTCGAACACGATGCGCAGGTCGGCCCGCGGGCTCGGCGATTCGCGCACGGCGTTCAGCCGCCCGGCGCCCAATTGCGCGAGGTCGGCTTTCCAGCCGGGCACGGGCTCGTTGCGGCCGGCCAGCCAGCCGAACAAGGCGCCGACCGGAATGGCCGCGCCCGTGGCGGCTTCGATCAGCTCGTCGACGGAATCGAAGCGCCGGGTCCTGCTGCCGTCCTTCAGCAGCGCTTCGCCAGGGGCCCAGTGCAACTGGGCGAGGGTGCTGCCGATGGGTGTCGTGAGCGTGAGATCGCCGGCCTCGGCCGAGCCGCGCAGTTCGAACAGCGCGGCAAAAGTCTGCACGGGCTCGCTCTCGATGCGCAGCGACATGCGGCCGCTCCAGCTCTCCGTGGTCTTGGGCGCGCCGGGGCCGCCGGACAGCTGTGCGCAGCCGGTGGCCAGCAGGGCGGCTGCGCCACCTGCCGCGAGAAATGCGCGACGACCGTGACGGCCGGCCTGCATCGGCGCGAGTGCTGCTCCTACCTGCGCCATCTCAGGGCTTCACTCGCAGGCGCTTGAGCGTTTCCTGCAGCGTCTCGTTCTCGGCGTCGCTCAGCAGGGCTTCCTTCCAGATCGTGACCGCGCGGTCCTTCTGGCCGGAAGTCCACAGGACTTCGCCGAAGTGCGCGCCGATCTCGGGATCGGGCCGCGTCTTGTAGGCGGCCTCGAGGATGCGGATGGCCTCTGCCGTGTTGCCGAGCCTGAATTCGACCCAGCCCAGGCTGTCGGCGATGAACGGGTCTTCCGGTGCCAGCTGCACGGCCTTCTGGATCAGCGTGCGAGCCTCCTCCAGCCTGATCTTGCGATCGGCCAGCGAGTAGCCCAGGGCGTTGTACGCGTTCTGGTTCTGGGGCTTGAGCTCGATGAGGCGGCGCAGCAGGCGCTCCATGTCGTCGAGGCGGTTGAGCTTCTCGGCGACCATGGCCTGGTCGTAGACGAGGTCGCCGTCGTCCGGCGACGCCGCAGATGCCTGGGCGAGCATGTCGTAGGCCGCCTGGAACTGCTTCGCGTCGCGCAGCAGCTGTACTTCGGCGAGGAACTTCTGCTTCTTGTCGTCGGCCGTGCGCTCGGGCAGGCCGCGGATGATCTCGCGGGCCTGCGGCAGCTTGCCCTGGCGGGCCAGCAGCGTGGCGCGGCGGGTCTGCGCGGCCACCAGTTCGTCGGGGCCGTCGACGCGCGAGAGCCAGCGCTCGGCCGCCGCATAGTCCTTGCGCCGCTCGGCCAGCTGCGACAGCGCGAAGTACGCCTGCGACACGCCGCGCTTGCGGTCTGCCGCATCGTCGGCATCCTTGCTGCCGCCGCTCTTCGGATTGCCCGACAGCTCGATGAAGCGCTTGATCGAAGTCTCGGCCGCGGCATCCTGCCGGGCCTGCATCTGCAGGCTGCCCAGCAGCAGCCATGGTTCCGCGAGTTCGGGGCGCGAGGTGGTCAGCGCCTGGAGCTGCGCGGAGGCGTCGCTGTAGCGCCGGTTCTCGACCAGCACGCGTGCATAGGCGACACGCAGGTCGGGCGACGCCTTCGGGTTGTTGTTCAGGAAGCGGGTGACGATCGGTTCGGCCAGCGGCTGGCCGGGGTCGATCATCTCGAGCGCCAGCGCCGGGGGCGCGTCGGAGGCCGGGTCGATCTCCTGGCCCTTGCGCGCGGCTTCCAGCGCGCCGGAGGCATCACCCGCATTGAGACGCAGCCGCCCGACGGTGGCCCAGGCCAGTCCGCCGGTGGTGGGGCTCTTCAGCTCGTCGACCAGCGCCTGCTCGACCACCGAGGCAGCCAGCTTCTTGTCGGATGCGCGCGAGTAATTGCGCGCGATCACGGCCATCAGCAGCGGGCGCTCGATCTGCGAGGTGGCCGCCACTTCGGCGCGCAGCGGCTCGACGGTTTCGCTGATGCGGTTGAGCGCGATCAGGATCTGCAGCTCGATGCGGCGTGCGTCGCGCGAATTCGGCAGGCTCTCCTGCCAGGCGCGTGCCGCGGCGAGCGCCGCATCGCCGGAGCGCGACTGCAGCGCGATCTCGACCGCGCGCTGGAACAGCTTGCCGTCGCGCAGCCGGCGGGCGGCGTCGAGCACGAGCGCATAGCCGGAGCCGGGATCGCCGGAACGGGCCGTCATTTCGCCCATCAGGATCTCGTAGAACAGGTCTGCCGTCAGCGCGGACTGCAGCGGCGCCGGCTCGGCGGCTTCCTTCGCCGCGGCCGGCCGAGGCCTGGCTGCGGGCCTCGACTGCGCCGGCCGTTCGATGGCGGGAATGGGGCTGACGGGAGCTGCCGGATCGGAAGATTGCGCGTTGACGGCGCAGGCCAGCAAGGCGAGAGACGCGGCCGCCGCAAGGCGGTGTCGGCGGGGCGAAAGATTCATCTGACCATAATAATCCAGCCTTTTGAACGAGCATCGCGTGGGGCTTCGCCGCCGCGGGCGTTTGCCGAAGATTTACCTTTCATGCCTGAGCTACCCGAAGTCGAAGTCACCCGCCGTGGATTCGCCGACCGCATCGCAGGCGGACGCATCGAAGCAGTTCGCATCGGCAAGCCGCTGCGATGGGCGCTGATGGTGCTGCCCGAGGCGCTGGTCGGCCGGCAGGTGCGCGAGGTGCGCCGGCGCGGCAAGTACCTGCTGATCGATCTCGATCGCGGCATCCTGCTGCTGCACCTGGGCATGTCGGGCAGCCTGCGCTTCGATGCCGCGCTGCCGCCGCCCGGACCGCACGACCACTTCGATCTTGTTACCAACCGCGGCACGCTCAGGCTCAACGATCCGCGCCGCTTCGGCGCCGTTGTTTACGTGGAAGACGAGTCCGCCCCGTGGGCGATCAAGCTGCTGGGCGGCCTTGGCATGGAGCCGCTGGACGAAGGATTCGACCTCGATGCCTTCCATGCCGGCCTCAAGAAGCGCAAGACGGCGGTCAAGCAGGTGCTGCTGGCGGGCGACGTGGTGGTGGGCGTGGGCAACATCTACGCGTCGGAGGCGCTGTTCCAGGCGGGTATCCGGCCGACGCTGTCGGCGGCGCGCATCAGCCGGCCACGAGCGGCGAAGCTGCATGCGGCGGTGCGCGAGATCCTGGCGCGGGCGGTGGAGAAGGGCGGCAGCACGCTGCGCGATTTCTCCAACATCGACGGGCAGAACGGCTATTTCCAGCTCGAAGCGACCGTCTACGGCCGGGCGGGCGAGCCCTGTCGGGTTTGCGCAACGCCGATCCGGCTGTTGCGCCAGGGGCAGCGCTCCACCTATTACTGCCCCAATTGCCAGAAGTAGGCGCGGGCTCGCGCGATGGAAACAGAAAAATAGAAACAATCTAGAAACGGCGGTGGCATGTCCGCCGATGTATATTTGTAAATTGTTTCTTACACATTCCCCTTGAGCCGCTCCTTCAATCAACAACTCGATCAGCACGGTGCGTGGCGGAGCAATTTCGCCCACCGGCTGCAGTGGCTGTCCCGCTGGCTGACCGAGAACGAGCTGCTCGACCAGGCGGTGGCCGAGCGCCTGCGCGGGCTCGAGACGCAGATCCGCACCAGCAAGGTCATGGTCGCCTTCGTGGCCGAGTTCTCGCGCGGCAAGTCGGAGCTGATCAACGCCATCTTCTTCGCCGGCTACGGGCGGCGCATCATGCCCGCGAGCGCCGGCCGCACCACGATGTGCCCGACCGAGCTGGGCTACGACGCCGCGCATGCGCCCAAGCTGCGCCTGCTGCCCATCGAGACCCGGCTGGAGCCCCATTCGCTGGCTCACTGGCGCGACAAGCCCACCCGCTGGACCGAGATCGCCATCGATGTCGGCAATGCCGAGCAGCTGGCGCAGGCCATGGGCAAGGTGGCCGAGGTGCGCTGGGTGAGCAAGGACGAGGCCCGCACGCTGGGCTTCTGGAACGACGAGACGCCCGACGACAACCCGGTGCAGGACGCCGAAGGCCGCGTGGAAATTCCGCGCTGGCGCCATGCGGTGCTGAACATGCCGCATCCGCTGCTGGAGCAGGGGCTGGTGATCCTCGACACTCCGGGCCTGAACGCGATCGGCGCCGAGCCCGAACTCACGGTGAGCCTGATCCCGCAGGCGCACGCCGTGGTATTTATTCTTGGCGCCGAGACCGGCGTGACGCGCTCCGACCTTTCCATCTGGCGCGAGCACCTGATCACCGAGGACGAAGGCAACGACACGCGCTTCGTGGTGCTCAACAAGATCGACACGATGTGGGACACGCTCAGCACGCCCGCGCAGATCGAGCTGCAGATCGAGCGCCAGCGCGACGGCGCCGCCCGCCTGCTCGAAGTGCCGCTGGCGCAGGTGCTGCCCGTGTCCGCGCAGAAGGGCCTGCAGGCCAAGATCCAGCACGACGGCCAGCTGCTGCAGGCCAGCCGCCTGCCGGCGCTCGAATCGCTGCTGGCCGAAGGCGTGCTCGGCAAGCGCGAAACCATGCTGCGGCTCGCGGTGGATGCGGGCATGACTGCGCTGCGCGCCGAGGCCGAGCGCATCCTGAAGGTGCGCCAGCGCGATCTGTCCGAGCAGGCGCTCGAGCTGCAGGGGCTGCGCGGCAAGAACGTCTCGGTGATCCGCCACATGCGCGCGCGCATCGACCAGGAGCATGCCGAGTTCGAGGGCAGCAACACGCGCATCCTGGCGCTGCGGTCGGTGCAGGGCAAGCTGCTGCGCGAGGTGTATGCGGTGCTCGGGCGCACCGCGCTGAAGGCCGACATGGTGAAGCTGTCGGCCGCGCTCAAGCGCCCCGGCGTCAAGTTCAACGTGCGCAAGGTGTACGCCGAGACATTCGACTCGCTGCGCAACAACCTGCGCGAAGTGCAGGCGACCACGGCCGAGATCCAGTCGATGCTGCACGCCACCTTCCGCCAGCTCAATGCCGAGCAGGGCTTCACCCTGCAGGCGCCGGCCGAGCCCGACCTCACCGGCTTCGAGCAGGAGCTCGCGCAGATCGAGCGCAGCCACATCCATTACCTGGGCGTGGGCAATCTGCTGAAGCTCGCGCAGGCCGACTTCTGCGACAAGCTGGTCCGCGCGCTCGCCAGCCGGCTGCGGCTGGTCAACGAGGCGGCCATGACCGAGGTCGAGCGATGGAGCAAGGGCGCGAGCGCGCAGATCGATGCGCAGCTCAAGGAACGCCGCCGCAACTTCAGCAAGCGCATCGAGGCGATCGAGCGCATCCAGAGCGCGGCGGGGAATCTCGACGAACGGCTGGTCGAACTGGCCGCGCAGGAGAGCAACCTCACCGAACTCCATGTGCAACTGCGCGAATTCACTTCGCTGATCGCGCAGCACGGAAAGCCGCAGCTGGCGGCCACCATCGGCGAGCTGCGTGCGGCCTGAGGATTCCGCCTCCAAGGCGGCGGCGACTGAAACCCTGTCATTGCCTCCGGATTTCGCCGCCCAGATCGTGAGCTGGCAGCGCAGCCACGGCCGCAGCCAGCTGCCGTGGCAGAACACGCGCGACCCGTACCGCGTGTGGCTGTCGGAGGTGATGCTGCAGCAGACGCAGGTGTCGACGGTGCTCGGCTACTTCGCTCGCTTTCTGGAGCGTTTTCCCGACGTGAAGGCGCTGGCCGCCGGCACCGAGGACGAGGTGTTCGGCCTCTGGAGCGGACTGGGCTACTACAGCCGCGCGCGCAACATGCACCGCTGCGCGCAGGAAGTCGTCGCGCGATTCGGCGGCGAGTTTCCGCGCACGGCCGCGGAGCTGGTCACGCTGCCGGGCATCGGCCGCTCGACCTCGGCGGCCATCGCGGCCTTCTGCTTCGGCGAGCGCGTGGCGATCCTCGACGGCAACGTGAAACGCGTGCTCACGCGCGTGCTCGGCTTCGCGGGCGACATGTCTTCCACGGCGCAGGAGCGCGCCTTGTGGGACCTGGCAACGCAGCTGCTTCCGCCTGCGAACGACAAGGAAGCCATCGCGTCCTACACGCAGGGCGTGATGGACATGGGCGCCACGGTGTGCCTGCCGCGCAAACCGAGTTGCATGATCTGCCCGGTGCAGCAGAGCTGCGTCGCCTTGCGCGAAGGCGCGCCCGAGCGCTACCCGGTCAAGACGCGCAAGCTCAAGCGCAGCGCGCAGTCGCTGTGGGTGCTGCTGGCGCGCGATGCCCAGGGCCGCGTGTGGCTGGAGAAGCGGCCGGCGAAGGGCATCTGGGCCGGTCTTTACTGCCTGCCGGTGTTCGACAGCCGCGAGGAGCTTCTTGAAGCCTTGCCCGCGGCCGCGCGGCGCGGCGCCCATGACCTGCCGGCCTTCGTGCACGTGCTGACCCACAAGGACCTGCATCTGCATCCGGTGCAGATCGACGGCGGCCAGCCGCAGGGCGATGCCGCGCAATGGTTCGAGGCTGAGGAATGGAGCCGGCTTGGCCTGCCCGCCCCGATGCGCAAGATGCTGGAAGGCGGCGAAAGCTAGCCCGCCAGCCTGTCAGATCGCGTCTAGCTCGCGGTGCCGCTTCAGCGCGCCCCAGCGCGCACCGAACGAGCGCGCCAGCTGCTCGACCAGGAACACCGAGCGGTGCTGCCCGCCGGTGCATCCGATGGCCACGGTCACGTAGCTGCGGTGGTCGCGGGCCAGCGCGTCCAGCCAGTGCGCCAGGAACTGCTCGATGTCGTCGTACATGCGCGCCACGTCGTCGTGCTCGCGCAGCCATTCGATCACCGGCTCGTCGCGGCCCGTGAGCGGACGCAGCGCCGGCACGTAGTGCGGATTGGGCAGCATGCGCACGTCGAACACGTAGTCGGCGTCCAGCGGCACGCCGCGCTTGAAGGCGAAGGATTCGAATACGAGCGTGAGCGGCGTCTGCGGCGCGGAGATCAGCGACTTGATGTAGCTCTGCAGCTGCGCCGGCCGGATCAGGCTGGTGTCGATCACGTCGGCGCCGTCGCGCAGGTCGGCCAGCAGTTCGCGCTCGAGTTCGATCGCCTGGGTCAGCACGCGGTGCTGCTCGGGCACGTCGGTGCGGCCTTCCTGGCGTGAGAGCGGGTGGCGGCGGCGGGTTTCCGAATAGCGGCGCAGCAGGGCGTCGGTGGTCGCGTCGAGGAACAGCGAGCGCAGCGAGATGCCGCCGTCGCGGCGCAGCGCCTCCAGTTGTTGCGGAACGATTGGGAGCGAGACGCCGCTGCGCACGTCCATGGCAATGGCCACGCGCGTGGCCTGCTGCTCGTGCTGCAGCGCGATGAAGGAAGTCAGCAGCTCGGGCGGCAGGTTGTCGACGCAGTAGTAGCCCGCGTCTTCGAGCGCATGCAGGGCCACCGACTTGCCGGAACCCGACATGCCCGTGATGAGCACGAGATCGAGGGTCATTGCAGGGCTGCCGAGGTCTTGTGGCCGAGCATCTCGCGCGCGTGGGCGAGCGAGGTCTGCGAGACCTTCTCGCCGCCCAGCATGCGGGCGATTTCCCTGGCGCGGCTGTCGTCATCCAGGCGCGACACGCCGCTTTCGGTGCGGGGGCCGTCGCTGCCGGTCGCCGCCGTCTGGCGCTTGGCCACCACCAGGTGGTGGTCGGCGCACGCTGCAACCTGCGGCAGGTGGGTCACGGCGAGCACCTGGCGATCGCGGCCGAGCTGCTTCATCAGCCGGCCGACGGTTTCCGCCACCGCGCCGCCCACGCCGGAATCGACCTCGTCGAAGATCAGCGTCTGCGCCGCGCCGAGCTGGCTGGTGGTGACCGCGATGGCCAGCGCGATCCGCGAGAGTTCGCCGCCCGAAGCCACCTTGCCGATGGCCCGCGGCGTGCTGCCGGTGTGGCCCGCCACGAGAAAGGCGACATCCTCGAGGCCCGCGCGGCTGGGCTGTGCGAGCGGCTGAAGCTCGACTTCGAAGCACCCGCCCTGCATGCCCAGGCCCTGCATCGCGTCGGTGACGGCCTGCGAGAGGCGGGGGGCCGCCTGCTTGCGGATCTTGCCCAGCGCCTTGGCTTCCTTCATGTAGGCCTGCTGCGCGGCCTCTTCGGCACGCTCCAGGCCTTCGAGGTCGCTTTGCGCGTCGAGCGCCTGCAACTCGGCCTGCCAGCCGGCCAGCAGCGCCGGCAGCTCGGCCGGCGGGCGCTTGTAGCGGCGCGCGAGCGACATCCACAGGCCCATGCGCTCGTCGAGCTCGGCCAGGCTCTGCGGATCGGTGTCGGCATCGCGCAGGTAACCGTGCAGCGTGTGCGCCGCGTCGGAGGCCTGCGCCACGCAGGAGGCGAGCACCTCGCCCAGCGAACGGAACTCTGGCTCGATGTGCTCGCAGTTCTGCAGCAGCGTGGCCGCGCGCTGGAGCGCGGAGAGGGCGCCGTTGTCATCGTCTTCCAGCGCCTGGCTGGCGCCCTGGGCCGCGTCGATCAGCGCCTGCGCATTGGAGATGCGCGAGTGGTTGGTGGAGAGCTCTTCCCACTCGTCGGCGCCCGGCGCGAGCTTCGCGACTTCGGATATCTGCCATTGCAGCCGTTCGCGTTCGCGCTGCAGCGAGTCTTGCGCCGAGCGGGCGTGCTCGAGCGCGGAGAGCGCCTGCCGCCAGGCCTGCCATGCGGCGTCGAGCGCATCGGTGCGTGCGCCCGCGTAGGCATCGAGCAGGCCTCGCACTGCCTCGGGCCGCGTCAGGCTCTGCCAGGCGTGCTGGCCGTGGATGTCGAGCAGGCGGTCGCCGAGCTCGCGCAGCTGGGTCGCGGTGGCGGGGCTTCCGTTGATCCAGCCGCGGCTGCGGCCCTGCAGGTCGACGGTACGGCGCAGCAGCAGCGCGTCACCGGCCTCGAAGCCGCCTTCGTCGAGCCAGCTGTCCAGCGCCGGATCGGCGTCGAACTCGGCGCTCACGTCCAGGCGCTCGGCGCCTTCGCGCACCGCGCCCGCATCGGCCCGGTTGCCCAGCGCCAGCTGCAGCGCGTCGATCAGGATGGATTTGCCCGCGCCCGTTTCACCGGTCAGCACGGTGAAGCCGCCGGACAGGTCGAGTTCGAGTGATCGCACGATCACGAAGTCGCGCAGTGCGATGCGTCGCAGCGCCATTTCAGGAGCCTCCCTCGTTCCAATGAAGTTTCTTGCGCAGCGTGTCGAAATAGCTCCAGCCGCGTGGATGCAGGAAGCGCACGCGGAAGTCGGAGCGCCGCACCACCACGCGGTCGCCGATGGCGAGCGAGGCGAGCGACTGCATGTCGAAATTGGCGCTGGCGTCGCGTCCGCCGACCAGCTCGATCACGATCTCGTCGGCATCGGGCAGCAGCACGGGCCGGTTCGACAGCGTGTGCGGCGCGATCGGCACCAGGACCCAGCCCGGCACCGCGGGGTGCAGCAGCGGTCCGCCGGCGGAAAGCGCATAGGCGGTCGAGCCCGTGGGCGTGGCGATGATCAGCCCGTCGGCGCGCTGGTTGGCCACGAAATGGCGGCCCACCGAGACGCGAAGCTCGACCATGCCCGAGGTGGCGCCGCGGTTGACGACCACGTCGTTCATGGCGAAGGCATCGAACACCGAGGCGCCGTCGCGCATGACCCTGGCCTGCATCAGGCTGCGGTGGTCTTCCTCGTACTCGCCGGCCAGCATCGGGATCAGCGTGGACTGGTAGTTGTCGAGCGGGATGTCTGTGATGAAGCCGAGCCGGCCGCGGTTGATGCCGATCAGCGGGATGCCGTAGCTGGCGAGCTGCCGGCCGATGCCGAGCATGGTGCCGTCGCCGCCGACCACAAGGCCAAGGTCGCAGCGCTGACCGATTTCCTCGACGGTGAGGGCCTGGTAGCGCGGATGGGCGGGGGCGGCGTCATCGGCTTCCTCGCACGTCGAGCGTTCGACGAACACCGTGCAGCCCTGGGATTCGAGGAAGGCGCCGATGTCCTCCATGACGCTGTCGCGCGCATCGGCTTGCGCCCGGGCGCCGGAAGCCTGGTATTTGCCGATCAGGGCTACGTGACGAAAGCGAGAGGTCATATCTCACAAATTACAACATCAAACTCTTGGCCATCCGCTTGACCATGCGGGTTTTGCAGGCGCTGTCGCGTTCGGATTCGAGCGCAGCGACCACGATCCATTCCTTCGGATCTTGGCCTAGCTCTTCGGCTAGGGCGCCTGCAATGGCGGGTGAGAGGTGGCCTCGGTCGCGGGCGTTGTAGAGGGCCTTATCCGATAGGCCGAGGCGCTTCGTCCACGTGGCCATGTTCGGCTCGGTCTTCAGGGCGTTGGCTAGCAGGTTCAGGGTGGTTTGCATATCGGCTAAGTCCTCATGTTGTGGAAAGTACACAAGTGGAGGAAATCATAGCCCGGGAGCTTGTACACCATGTGAGTACTTGTTAGATTCCTGTCTGTACACGTGTTGTGTACTTTTCAGGGGCGGCCATGCTTTCACAAATTTCCTTTTCGCTGTTCGCCCAGTCTGCGCGGCAGCAACCCGAGTGCCCCCCTGCTGGTGCCTCGCAAGAGGTAAACGAGGCTGCGCCGAGCTTGGCCGCTCCCTCGGCCTCCGGCCAGCAGGCGGGCACACCCTCTGTCTATCCCCCCGAGATTGCTGCGCTGTTGCCTGAACTGCGGTTGCCGTTCAGTTTGGCAAAGACGATGGGTGGTTGGTATCTGGCCATCGGGTGCACGCGCTCTCCGAAGTGGGGTCGGGCTTCGATACAGCAGGCGGGGCGTGCATGACTCCCGCAAAGCCTCGTATTCGCCTCGACCGGGTCGTTCGCCCGGGTGGTCGTAGCTGGCGTGGTTGGCGCTGTGACGGTGATGGTTGTACCGGGTTCGCAGTGACGCCATGGGCCGCTTTTTTGATGTGGCGATGGGAGCGCCGTCAGCAGCAGAGAAAAGCCGCGACTCGCTAGCTCGTAGCCCTCGTGTGAGGGCTTCCGGCTAGCACGTCGCTAGAGCCCGCCGCTACATGCGGCTACTTGGAAAAGCATATGTCTCAATTCAGTTCGATCCTCGAAGTTCTCGCCATCGAAAACGAAGTCCGCACCAGCAAGCGCACGGGCAAGGACTACAACCACTTCGCGGCCCGTTGCGTGCTGCGCGACGAAAAGGGCGGTGTGGTCACCGTGGGCACGCTGCGCAGCGATCAGGTGATGCCCGAGCTGCGCGAGCAGATGAAGGTCGGTCTGTTTGCTGCCACGTTCTCGCTGCGCGTGCCCGACTTCGGCGACTCGAAGGGCGACATCGTCTCCATGCTCACGGGCTTCGTGCCCGCGCAGGGCCGTCTTCCGCAGCAGCCGCAAGCTCCGAAGGCTTCGTGATGCTGTCCCCGTCAATAGCGCTCGCGTTCGCCTTCGCTGGCTTTTTGCTGGCGCTGTTGGTGGTGACGCTGATCTGGATCGATGGTGGGCGTGCTGAGCGTCTTGAACGTATTGAGCGTGCCCGCCGCCGCGATCACTCGAAGGTGCCTCCAATTCACGCTGCTTCTCGCTGATCCGAGGAAAAACCATGGCTGCAATTGATGTGTCTGCCCTCGGTACTGCGTTGCTTGAGAACGCTCAGGCTGTGTCGCTCGTCGGCGTTGCTTGTCTCGGCATATGGGGTGCCATCACCGCGTTTCGGGTGATCCGTGATTTGCTTGAAATCGGTCCGTCGTTGTCGTCTGGTCGCGGTGCTGGTGGCGGTGGCGGGTCGTCTTCGGTGGATCGTCTGGCCGAGGCTCGCGAGCACGCGCAGCAGATGCAGTTGGTCGGCGAGGGGCAGTCTGCTGCTTACGCAGAGGCTGAGTCTCGCGATCAGTTCGATGCCGATTGGGCGGCATTCGAGCGAGAGCAAGCGGGTGAGAAGTGATGCGCTGGCTCATCCGCACATTTGGCCGTAGCTTCGTCTGGAAGCTCGGCGCCTTTGCGGCGGTCGCCGTTGTGGCTTTCGTCAAGGCGTATTTCTGATGGCTGATCCGACTGTCATCGATTGCGCATCCGCGTGCACCGTGACCGTGGTGCACGAGCTGTCTCTTCCCCCGCTTCAGTTGAGCACTGAAGAGGGGGCACAAATCGCGCTCGCCATCAGCGCGGTGTGGGTAGTCGGATGGGCCATTCGCATGGTTCTGAAGACGCTCAATTCATCCGATGGAAATCAACCTGAGTAAAGGAAATTTCGACATGAACGCAAACATCGTTCGCGGCCTGGTTGCCGCTGGTGCTCTGACCCTCGTGGGCGGCGCAAATGCTGCTGCAGTGGACGTGGCCGCCGTGGTCACCGACATCGGCGCACAGGCCGCTCCGATTGGCCTCGTTGGCGTGGCCGTGCTGCTGATCTATGGCGCCGTCAAGGCCTTCAAGTGGGTGCGTTCGGCTCTGAGCTGATCCCCCGCTGAGCGCACCTGGTGGACGCGCCAGGTGCCTTGTTCAAAGCGGTCATGGTGACTGCTTCGCACAGGGCAACGACATATGGGCCTCTTCGTCATCATCGCAATCCTGGGGGCGCTGTGGCTCATCTTCACCGCCTGATCTTCGCCGTCCTCGTGACGGTTTTTTCGTTGGCGGTGCAGGCTTCGATTCCTACGGTGCCGCAGGTCAGTGGTACTTGGGGCTGGGGTGGTCCCGGTGCCTCGGCGGTGGGGGCGAGCGCGGCGGAGGTGTGCGCTGCTTTGACGCCTGCGTTTATCACGCAGTACACGGCTCCGGGCGTGACTGGTTTCAACGTGGTGGTGGGGCAGGAACCTACGGTGACGGTCTCAGGTTATTGCCAGGGCTCGTATGTGCATCCCGATGGCGATGTGCGCTATCCGGCACGAGCGACGCTGTATCTGAGCGGTGGCGTGACTTGCCCTCCGAATAGCACGCTGTCGGGTGGTGCGTGCGTGTGCACGCCGTCGATGGTCGAGGATTCGACGCATACGTCGTGTGTTCCTCCGCCCGATCCTTGTGGTGCATTGAAGGGTCAGAGTGCGGGTAACTGGTGGCGCGATACGGGTGATGACAACGGTCTGCCCGCCAAGATTGGGTTCAGCGTGTGTGACAAGTATCAGTCGGTTGGGAGCGGGCTGTGCGTCGCTAGCGTGCCTGCTACAGGTGGCCTGTGTGTTCAGACTGAGGGCGGGTGGTGGCGTTGCACTGGTCAGGCGTTTTATACGGGTAGCAAGGCGGCTGATCCGTCGAAGTGCTCGCTTGCGGGGCCTGGTGGGTCCGGCAATAGTCCCGCCGATCCCATGCCTGCTACGCCGCCGTCGGGTAATCCGCCGCAGGCGCCGTCGCAGCCCGACCCGAATACAGCGGCGCCTGCGCCGTGTCCGGCAGGGCAAGCGCCGGGAACTATTAATGGTACGTCTGTGTGTAGGCCGACTGGTGGTGACCGGCCTGCGACGGGTTCCGCGCCTGGCACCGGTAGCACGACCAGAAACAACAGCGACGGTAGTTCCACCACGAGCACGACTTCGGGGACAACTAGATGCGCGGAGGGTCAGTGCACGACGACAACGAACAATGTCAATACCACTATCAACGCGCCGGGCAACACCACGTGTCCGACGGGTCAGACTGCAGGGACGACGATGGTGAATGGTCAGAGCCGAACTACGTGCACGGGCACGAGCTCTGCTACTACCTCTCAGGCGCAGTCTGAGTTCTGCACGGCTAATCCAAAGGACAAGCAATGCGGTGGTGATGGCGCTGACACGAGTTTTGGCGGGTCCTGTGCGAGTGGCTTCAAGGCAGTGAGCGATGACGCGGTGCTTAATGCGATGGCTGAGGAACAGTACAGGCGCAACTGCGAAGTGCTGCGGACGGATACCGAGCCCTCAGCCTGGGCGGCCGCTGAAGGCGCGAAGACGGGCAATGCTATGGACGGCAATCCGAACAACGACTCGGTGAGCGTCGGGCCGGGTAACTTTGATCAGTCTGACGCGCTTGGTGGCGGTGGCTGCAATCTCAACAAGACTTTCACGGTGCGTGGCTTGACTGTCAACATGCCGTGGAATGTGCTGTGCGACCCGCTTGCAATGCTGGGTCAGATTTTGGTTGCCGTCTCGCTCCTGCTGGCGGCTCGTATCGTCACAAGGGGGTAACCATGCCAGCCATCATCGCCTTGCTCTTGCGCGGGCTTCTGTGGGTCTCTGGGAGCATCGCCGGCCAGGTGCTGCTTCGTCTCGGTATCGGCGTCGTCACGTACACCGGCACCAATGCCAGTTTGGCCTGGCTGAAGTCGCAGGCCGTGTCCGCGTTGCAGGGCATGGGTGGGGAGTACATCGCCTTGCTCTCGTACATGAAGGTCGGCGTTTGCATCAGCATCGTCACGAGCGCCATCGTCGCGCGGGCCGTTGTGACGGGCGTCACGAGCGACAAGGTCAAGCGCTGGGTGATGAAGTAATGCTGTACCTGCGTACCGGAGCGAACGGCTCCTGCAAGTCCCTCTTCACGCTCAAGGATGTTCGCGAGAAGCAGCTCGCCGAGTTGAGGCCGGTCTGCGTGATCGTCGGCGACGACACGGATCCGACCAGGCAGTACGTGAAGATCAAGCCGGCCGTCATGGCGGAGTTCGGCTGGAAGACTTGCCAGTTCAAGGACTGGTGGGCGCAGGCCGATGGCACGATCTTCCTGGCCGATGAGTGCCACAACTACCTGCCGAAGCGCCCTAACGGCTCGGCGGTGCCGCAGCACGTCAGCCGCCTGGCGGAGCATCGTGCGCGCGGCATGGACTTCTTTTTGCTCACCCAGCATCCGAGCAACATCGATAGCTTCGTGACGAAGCTCGTGGGCTCGCCTGGTTGGCACCAGCACCTCAAGCGCGCGTTCGGAGCGTCGAACACCACGAGCGTGATTCAGTGGTCGGCGGTCAATAACCAGTGTGAGAAGGATGGCTCGGGCAAGTCTGGCCAGGTCGACATGCGCGGGCAGCCGAAGGAGGTCTACGCTTGGTACGACAGCGCCGAGTTGCACACCGGCAAGCGCAAGATTCCTCGCCAGTTCTGGATGGTGGTGTTCGGCGCGCCGCTCGCATTCGGCATGCTCTTTTTCGCCGGCAAGCTGCTTTGGGATCGCACCCAGAAGAAGCCGGCCGTCGAGGTTTCGCAGCCTGGCCAGGCTGGATCTGGCGGGCCTGGTTCACCAGCTGCAGCACGTGATCACGTGATGACAGCCGCTGAGTACGCGGCGAGCTATCGGCCGCGCATTGCTGGCCTGATGCATACGGCCCCGGCCTACGACAAGCTGACAGAGCCGAAGCGCGTGCCCGTGGCGGCGGCATGCGTCTCGATGCCGTCGAAGGGTTGCAAGTGCTATACGCAGGATGCGACGCCGTACCCCATTGATCAGGCGATGTGCGAGAGCCTAGTGAGGCACGGTGCGTTTTACGCGTTCGCGGCCGAAGGTGAGCGCAAGGTGTATGACCAGCCGCGAATGGCCCGCCAAGGCCCGGAAACGGCCCTTTCCGGGCCTGCGGCGCCGGTCTTGATCGATGGTGGTCCGAAGTCGCCGGGCGCGTCTACGACGGTCGCGTCGGCCGTGCCACCGGATCTTGGTAGTCAGCCGCGTGTCCGGCCTGGCTCGCCCTGGTCGTTTGAGCTGCCGGCGCGGTGACCTCAGTGAAGGGTGAAGCTGTACACGTTGAACGTCTCGCGGCATCGTGCCAGGTGTGCGGCGTATCCAGTCAGTTCGGTGCTGGTGCGCTCGCTGATGTGGATCTGGGCCTTCTTCACTTGTGCGGCCAGCTTGCGTGCCCTTTTGCTGGCTGCGCGTACCCAGTCCGGGGTCACGGGCGGTTCGGGGTAGCGGATGCGGCCAGCGGCCTTGAACGTTGCGCCGCGCAGGCTGCGGATGGCGCGCAGGGCTTTCGTCGTTGGGCGCGCGGTGGCCCACACCAGCATGCGCGCGAAGGGCAGCGGCAGTTGCAGCGCCATGGCGTCGGGGTGCTTGCGGTAGTTGGCTGCGATCATGGTGTGGGTCTTTCGGTAATACCTTCAGCAGTCGCTTCCTCGTTCCCCCGCAGGGCGGGGGCGGAGGGGGTGGGTTGCTCATGCAACAAGAAAAGTCCGGCCAGTGCCGGAACCCCGCATAGAAAACACCCCCGTTGCGCCCCTCGCAAAAGCGCGGGGTCAACGGGGGTGTTTGCGGGGTTCCAAGCTGGTCGGACTTTTCCGGGCGTAGCGGGGACAAAAGCACCAGGCGTGACAAAGCGAAGCGACAAGGCGAAGCCGACTGGCGCGACTGGTGACTTGTCGCCGCGGCTAGACGCTCATGGCACGTGTGCGGCTCTGCCTATGCGACTGCACGCTGCGCGTTTCGTCCTGGTGGCCCTGGGGGTTGCGGGAGCGACTGCAGCCGCGCGCGGGGGGCCGAAGGATAGGCGCGGAGCGCCAGCCGAGGCCGCGCGCAGCGCGGCCGTAACTTGTTCTTAAAACACTTTGGAACACTGTACAAATGCCGCGCTTCTCAGTCGCAATTTCTGATGAGTTGTTTGCTCGGTTGGAGGCCGCACGGGCCACGGTTGCGAAGCGCCGTTCCGGGTATTGGTCTTCGTGGGCGAAGCCCTGGTCGCGTGATGCCACTGCGGCCTATCTGATTGGGCTCGGGCTGGATCGCCTCGAGCAGATGAATCAATCGCCTCGAGGTGCTGACCTCGGTAATTTGAATCAACTGGTCGACGACGAGCGTTGACCAAAAAAAGACCCGGCGACGCGTCAACGTCCCGGGTCCGGATCGGCAGAGAGTCTTAGGAGGAAACCATGCCAATGGAGAAGTATGTTAACGGCCTTTGGTTTGAGGGGGTAGTGGTCCCTGACAAGTGGGTCATTCGCACCTGGGAGGCCAACGGTGTCATGGAGCGAAGTGCAGCGCCCTACGTTATGTGGCGCGAGGTTCACGATTTCGGGTTCAAGCGGGATGGTTGGACGCCGATTCGCCCAATTGATCCGGTCGAGGATGCCGAGCTGATCGAGGAAAGGCGCGAGAAGGCCCTCAGATCGGCCGCCAGCAGGGCTAAGACGACTTGCCGCAGGGTGATCATCACCGAGGGCTTTAACGAGCTTCTGACGCTCACCTATCGCGAGAACCAAGAGGACCGCGAGCTGTGCAAGGCCCACTTCAAGGAATGGGTTCGTCGGATGAAGCGAGCCCTCGGGGGGCAGTTTCGTTACTGCGCCGCGTTTGAGCGGCAGGAACGCGGCTCAATGCACGTGCATCTGGCGACGCACAAGCTGCCGAAAAATCCGATGTACGAGGGCGTGCGAATTAAGGCTTTCGAGCTTGGCACCAAGGTCTGGCATTCCATCGTTGGCAAGGACAACGGGTTGTGCTTCGTCGGCGGAAAGAAGCGCGGCAAATGGCACCGTAAGTGGACCCTTGCAAAGATGGCCGCCTACGTCTCGAAGTACATCACCAAGGACTACAAGGACGCGCCGAGTGAGTCCAACCGGTACAGCCGCAGCAACGGTGTCCAGGTGGGCGAGGTTCACACCATGGAGGTTGAGTGCAGCTACGCCGAGCTGATCGGTCTGTGCTACGAGCATCTGCCCGGCGACACGACGATTGCGCTGCGGGCGAACCACTTCAACGATCGGTTGTGGTTTTGTAAGGAGGCGGGGCCTCCCGAGGGTGCGTTGATGACGGCCTATGCGCGCTAGTCGGCTCGCATGTCTGGACCGGAGATTCGGTCTCGCTCGCGAGGTGTGGTCGTGCGTCGGTCGATTGCCTGTGCATCGCGTAGACCGTCGCGGATCGCGTAGCGCAGCGTGATGTACAGCAGGGCAAAGAAGATGGCGGTGCCGATGGCCGTCCACACGATTTCGGCGATGAAGATGCGCATGCCGAGCATTTCGAAGTGCTCGATGATCTTTTGCGTTTGCCTGTCGGTTCCCATGGGCTTCTCCTTTGTTGTAGTCTACAAGTGCTTACAAAGGTTTCAATGAGGCGGGAGGACTGCTGGTGTTGATTGGGTATGCGAGGGTGAGCACGGCTGAGCAAGAAGCGGACTTGCAATTGCGTGCGCTGAGGCGCTATGGCGTTCGTAGGGTGTTCTGGGAGAAGGGCTCGGGCGTCGGGCCTCGGCCGGAGCTACAGCGGTTGCTTGGATCGCTGAGGGAGGGCGATACGCTCGTGGTCTGGAAGCTTGATCGCGTCGCGCGTTCCATGCAGGAGGTGTTGCGGGTGATGGATGTGCTGAAGCTGCGAGGGTGCGGTTTCAGGTCTCTCACTGAGCCCATAGACACCTCGCATTCATTCGGTGAGCTCGCGTTGCAGATGATCGCTGCGTTTGCTCAGTTCGAGCGAAGTTTGATCAGAGAGCGGTGCGAGGCGGGTAGGGTTGCGGCAAAGGCGAGGGGAGTGCTCTTTGGCCGTCAGCCTCTTGTGACTGGCGACGATGCTGGTGTTGCCGCCGTGCTTTACCGGGAGGGGTTTACGCTCGGGGAGGTCGCCTTGATGCTTGGCGTATCGCCGACTGCTGTTCGTTCGGCGTTGGTGAGAGATGGGGTGGAAAGAAGGGCGTGGGGCGGTGCTCGGCACCGGCGGTTGAATTAGCTGCCCTGGCGCTTTCCGAATTTTTTGAAGTACAACACTAAAATCTTGCAATGCTGGACGACCGTGCCAAGTTGCTGCTCAAGACGCTCGTCGAGCGCTACATCGCTGACGGGCAACCCGTGGGATCGCGGACGCTTTCGCGTTCGTCGGGGCTCGATCTGTCGCCGGCAACCATCCGCAACGTCATGTCCGACCTCGAGGCGCTGGGGCTGATCGCCAGCCCGCACACCTCGGCTGGCCGCGTTCCGACGCACCGCGGATATCGGCTTTTCGTCGACACCATGCTGACCGCCCAGCGCGAGCAGATGACCGCCCCGAGCCTCGCGCCGGACCAGCCGCAGAAGGTGATCGCCAACGCGGCGCACCTGCTGTCGAACATGTCGCAGTTCGTCGGCGTGGTGATGGCGCCGCGGCGCGCGTCGGTGTTCAAGCAGATCGAGTTTTTGCGGCTGTCGGAGCGCAGGCTGCTGGTGATCATCGTCTCGCCCGATGGCGACGTGCAGAACAGGGTGATCTTTCCGGAGGCCGACTACTCGCAGTCGCAACTGGTCGAGGCCTCGAACTACATCAACGCGAACTATGCCGGGCTGACCATCGAGCAGGTGCGCGACCGGCTGCAGTCCGAGATCGAGAAGCTGCGCGGCGAGATCGCCACGCTGATGCAGGCAGCCGTGCAGGTCAGCTCGGAAGTGCTGACCGAGGCAAAGGAAGACGACGTCGTGATTTCCGGCGAGCGCAACCTGCTGTCGGTAAGCGACTTCTCCAGCGACATGGGGCAGCTGCGCCGCGCCTTCGAGCTCTTCGAGCAGAAGGCCCAGCTGATGCGGCTGCTCGACGTGTCGAGCAAGGCCGAAGGCGTGCGCATCTTCATCGGCGGCGAAAGCCAGGTGGTGCCGTTCGAGGAGCTTTCGATCGTCAGCGCGAACTACGAAGTCGACGGGGAGGTCGTGGGCACGCTGGGCGTGATCGGGCCGACGCGCATGCCTTACGACCGCATGATCCAGATCGTCGACATCACGTCGCGCCTTGTGACCAACGCACTGAGCCATCGCAAGTAGGCCCGTCGGCGCGCATAGAATCGTTGCGCGTGGGCCGTTAGCTCAGTTGGTTAGAGCAGCGGACTCATAATCCGTTGGTCGCTGGTTCAAGCCCAGCACGGCCTACCACCACTCCCCGAATTTCCTGGATCCATTGCTACAAAATTTGTAGCTCTGTTCCGCAATCGGCGAAGGTGTTCCGCAAATCATCGCAGCGGTTTTACCTTTTTGCCTACCTTGTGCCGGATGTAGTTCGCCGTCATCGCCTCGGTGGTGTGGCCCAGTAGGCTCTGCGCCTGGCGCGTCCCGCCATCTTCATCCGCCTCGGTGGCTGCCTTTGCCCGCAAGTCCCGGAACTGGAATTCGCTCAATGGGATCCCTGCAGCGTGCCGGGCCTGATCGAAGCGTTTCCGCAACATGCCGGTCGTGAGCGCCTTTCCGCTCTCATTCACCAGCAGCGCGGAGGTTTCCGCCTTGACCTCGCCCTTGTAGGCTTTGATTTCGGTCAGCAGCTCTTCCAACTCGCCTTCAATCACCATGCGCAGCTTGGCGCGTGTTTTCCCCTGGCGCACGTGCAACAGGGCGTCCGCGATATGGGATTCGCTCATGCGCAGAACATCGCCGGGGCGCTGGCCTGTAAGGTGAGCCAGCCGGACCGCGAACTGTAGGGGCTTGCCTGCCCGCGCCAGGAGCTTTCCTAACTGGTCGTCATGAACGAGGACATCACGTCCATGCTCAGTGAATCCGCGCACACCTGTGCATGGGTTCGCCAGGCGCGTGAATCCGGCTGAGCGCGCGTAGTTCCAGATGTGTGAGAAAAGCGCCTTCTCGCGGTTCGCGCGGATCTGGCCGAAGCCTGGCGGGATCGGGAGCGGTGGCTTGCCGGTCTTCGCCCGCTGCGCATTCTTCGCCTCGGCCGCTTTCACAGCCTCTTTCACCCTCCATTCGAGATAGAGCCGGATGTGCTTCGGCTCGATCTTGTCGATGGGGGCTGGAGGCGTGTTGAAGAAGCGCAGCAGCCAATCTCGCTCCTTCGCGTTGTCGCGGCGCGTGCGCGGGGCCTTCTTCGGAATCTCCGACTTCCAATACTCCGCGACAACTTGAGCGAATGTTCCGGCTGCTGCCTCGGGCGTGGCACGCTTCGCCAGCTCAGCCCATTTCTGAACTGCGATCACGTAGTCAGAACCTAGCGGGATCTCGTGCCGGGGCTTGCCGCCAGTGTCGAAGTAGTAGTGAATGAGCTTCCCGCGCGGGCGGGCGCGCATCCCCTTGGGCAGGTTTGCCCAGCGCGTTGGCTTTCGCCCCATGTCAGGCCCCTACAAGGCCCGGAGTCCAGCCGCTTTCTGCATCAGCAGGATCTTTCCGTCCTTCGACTGCGGCTCGCGTGACCACTGGGTGCCCAGAGGCATTTACCTGGAATGGGATGCCCTGCGCGCGGAGCCGAACGATCTGCTTGGACTTGATCTTGAAGCCGGTTAGCTTTGCCAGTTCGGGGTCGGACAGGAACAGGTCGGGCATTGTCACGCAGACGCTCCGCAGCGAGAGGCTTCAGCGACGACAGCCTTCACGACTGCATTCCGAATGCTGGCGCGTGCGCTCACGGGGCACGCACTCCAGATGGCCGGAAAGTTGGCGTCGATGTGCTCCATCACGGTGTAGGCCACCATGTCGGCGTCGATCTTGATCGCCGGCTTGGATACCAGCCGAAGTGCTGCCTTCGCAGGGGCCGCGGTGCTCACGGCAAGGCTCCCACGTTGTCGTCGATAAGTTGCTTGGCCAATACCAGCAGCGAGAGCGCACCTTGAGCTACCAAGTCAGGCGCCTCGTCAGTCACAAGCTCCAGGACTTCTATCGCCTCGTGAAGAGCGCCGCTCGCGGTCTCACAGTCGTCCTGCGAATTTGTTTCATCTGCGACGCTAACGGCATCGAGGGCGAGCTTGACCAGTGAGCGAGCGCCATAGGCGGCACCGTTGTTCATCTCCGATACGTGAGAGTCGAGGATTGCATGAGCCTCGCTTGTCCTCTCGTATGCATCGAAGATCAATCCGGACACTTCATCGGTAGGCGTCGTTGTGGCAGCAGTGGCCTCAACTCCGTGGGCGAAGTCTTGCGCCTCGGGAAGCGCGTCCTTCATGTCGGTGAAGTCCATCAGGCTGTTCGCTTCGTCGAGCAGCGCCCACGCATCGCGCAGCGTGTCCTCGATGACCTGTCCGAGTGACAGGGCGATCACGCCGTCGATGGCGGCGAGCGACGTGAACATGCCGGTGTAGGCTGCGTCCACATCCGCCCGGGTGAGGGGCTGGCGGTACATCGGCGCGATGGCCGGCGGCAGCATGTCTTCGGTCACCGCTCGCAGAAGTATCTCCGGTGCGTCGCCCGGATCCGTCAGCCCCACAGAATGGTGGGCGAGCTGCAGCTTCTCCTGGCCGAGCTTGAGCTTGGCGAAGATCTTGTCGAGCCGGGCCTGCAGCGTGCTCTTCTCGGCTTTCGGCTTGGCCTTGGCGCGGGGCTTGTCGAGTACGGCGGTCATGCTTGAACCCTCCGATAGACATTCAGGACCCGGCCGACGACTTGCATGCCGCGGTGCCCCTTGTGAATCTTGATCCACTCGTCGCCTTCGAAGATCTGAAGGCCAGAGATCGGCATATGCTGGAAACGGCGCACCCCGCACCAGCCATCGGGATAGGAGGTCACGTAGAGCCCGTCGGCACCGATCTGATGCTGATCGAAATCGACTTCGAGCACGTCGGTGACTTTTACAGCGGGCTCGTAGCTCAGGCTGTGCTCGTTGAGCAGATGGACGCCTCGCAGGGAGGTTGCGACGGCCGGGGCCACATCCTGCAGCTGGCGCGGTGCATCGGCTACGGCGATCATGCTTGCACCTCGCTGGCTGCGTCGCGGGCCTCCTTGTACTGGGCGAAGAGTTCATCGCCAGCCTCGCGGGTTTCACGGGCCAGGCGCATGATGACTCCGCCGAGCAGCGGCAGTGCGTCGCCGATCAGTTCGTAGCCATCGAAGTTGCCTTCGTTTGTTCGCTCGACCGCTGTCAGGCAAATGAGGCATGACGCGAGGCCCTCGATCTCGGTGGCGCGCATCGAGAGCGCGTCGTAGAACGACGGGTCAAAGGCGACGATCTCCCGGCTGTGTGCAGCCGGGCGAATGAGGGAGGGCGATCGCTCGTGGGTTGCGCCAACTTGTGGGCGCGTGCTAACCTTCTCCATGATTTGGGTTCCTTACAGTGGTTCTCGGATCTAGAAGCCCTGAAGCGCTCTCACCTGCTTCAGGGCTTCGCCTTTTGTGCTTTCGATTCGTCCTTTCGGGTTGTTTCGAGGCGCACAACCACCTCACCGGCCAAGCTACGACGGTTCTTCGTCGCTTGCTCAACCAGCCAGTCCTTCAGTTCGCGCGGCAAACGGATGTTTGTCTGCGGATCGCTACGGGCCATCTTCACTCCTTGCCTACTATCCGAAGCGCCGTGCTTCACAAAATGTATCACCGTGCTTTATGCAATGCAAGCACCGTGCTGCAATAATTCGGTATGGCCCGTACTGACCCCCAAGTGAATCTGCGCATGCCCGCCGAGCTGAAGGACAGGCTTGATGAGGCCGCCGAATCCAATAAGCGCTCTCTCACGGCAGAGATCGTCGCCAGACTGGAAGCGAGTTTTGATGCGCTTCCGAAAGAACTCTTCTCGCAACTAGAGAGCTTGGTACTGGCTGAGCGCGAGCGAGCAGCCGCCCTCCAAGACTCCACCGATGCGCTCCGTAGAGACGCCTCGGGAATGGCTTTTTTGCTGAGCGAGATTGCCCCGGCTGTTCCGCTCGACCACGAAAAGCGACCGTATGCGGATATCCACACCTGGTTCACAAACTGGCTAAACAAAAAGACCATCGCGGAAGCAGACAAGCGTCTGCTGGAAAAGAAGGCGCAAGCGGGCGATACCGCTCCCCCAAATCCGCTGGAGCGAGTCGCTGCAGTAACGCGCTTGATCGAAGAGCGCCGCCGCGAGCCATTCGACAAGGCCCAAAAGCGATACGACGACATGCGTGATGCGATGGCTGCCGCAGCGGATATCAACATCAAACGATGAGCGCTCATTGCCGCTCCTTTGAAAGTCTAAGAGTCGCAATAAGAAGGGAAGGAAGGAGAAGGAACATGCCTACAAGGCTACGAGTTCCGCAAAAAAATTGCGACCCACTGAAAAGCGACTTTTGAGTAACTCGCAATTTCTCTCGGGATGTGATAGCGAAACTCACGCCCATTTCGACAAGCTGCGCAGCAGGAGCGCAATGCCAAAGAGCGGCACCATCAGAGCGTTTAGGGCGAAGCGTTTCACTTCGCACACTCCGGTGCTGCTTGGTCTAGCGATTTGACGAGCTGCTCGACGAGCCGCGTGCTCTGGACTTGTGCCGGGTGCACGTCGTCCGCCATGTCTGCGATGACGACAGACACGGCGCCCCAATCGGCGAAGGTTGCTCCCTCATCGGCCGCCACGCGCCGGGCGACGGCGTCATAGGCGTCGCGGTTCGCAACCGACACAGTGGTCTGCGGGATGCCCGTGACCACTACCAGCTTGCCCAGCGACTTCGCGCGCTGCACCATGCTGCGGAGCGGCGCTTCGTAGGGCAAGGCGTTACCGGCATCGTTCAGACCCTGTTCGAACACCACCAGGCGCGTGTCGATACTGTCGTTGAGCATGATGGGCATGCGCTGCTGCGCGTTATCGCCAGCGACGGATCGATCCACCACGCGATATGCAGGGCGCATGCGCCGGATGACGGTGGCCGGCGGTTCAGTAATGCGGCCCGAGCTGAAGGTTGAGCCGTTCAAGATCGAGTCGCCGTAGAGGGTTACGCTGCAGTCGCGCACCAGCGGCGCTGGTGCATCGGCGACAGGGATGGAAACTGGTGCTAGCGCCAGCAGCGGCGCACTGCCAATAGACCCCCCACCGCCTCCACAGGCCACCAGTAGCGCGGCGATAGCAAGGGCGCCGGTCTGGGCGCAAGTTTCTGCACGGATCAAGAGCAACTCCACAACCCAAAGGGTGTGGCTGCACTTTAGTGTACTTAAGTAAAAATCAAAAGCACACTAAATAAAGACCCTTAAGTACGCTAAAGTATTTTTCCCAGCCCTGTTGAGGCGTTAGGGCTTTGATTTCTTCGATTGCCTGAGCGTCGCTGGAGGTTGCGGCCGATCTTCAGATGCCGTCCAGAAGCCGGGCTTCTCCATCGTCGTATCACCAGAGATGCGTTTGGCGATGAGCGGAAGGATGTCCAGGTTTCCCTTCGGGTCATTGATGTAGGTGACGAGCATTGACCTTGCACTTTCTCTGGCGCTGGGGTCTGCAACTAGCTCAAGCGACTTGCCGATGATTTCGAGAGCGGTGAGCACGTCCCGATTGAATGCTGGCAGAGACTCTTCAACTCGCTTCGCACCCTTACCGGTCACCAGCCATGTAGCCCGGTATCCAGTTGCGCGCTCGATCTGCGCAGCCGTGTCCGCCTTAAGTGACTGAACGGACCCATCAAGCCACTGGGTAACAGCCCCTTGGCTTCGTCCGGTCGCGCGGGCTAGCTCGGCATTGCTCAGGCCCGCGCCATCGCGGGCTTCCTTTATTCGTTCGCTGAGAGTCATGGGAACCAATTAAGCCACCTGAATTCTTTAGTGGACTATCAATTAACTTTAGTGTGCTGTAGGATTGTGACCCCATGAAAACCGAAACTGCCATTGCCCATGCCGGAAGCGCCGCAGCGTTGGCCAGGATCCTGCAGATCACTCCGGGCGCTGTGTCGCAGTGGGGAGAGCACGTGCCGGAACTGCGCGTCTATCAACTCCGCAATTTACGGCCCGAGTGGTTCGCGCAAGAGAAGGCGGCCTGAGATGCCAGTGCTTGAAGCCTTGGAACTGACCGGGCCGTACCTCGCAAGCGGGTGGGCACACTTCAAACGCTACACGCACTTCCGCCGGGGCATGCGGCTGTTTGCAGTGACATCGACATCCTGTGCGGCAAACCGCACATCCACGTCGCCATCCACCCACCGAATCACCAGCCTGCTGGTGCGTAGCATCACTCGCGCGGGGGCTCGTCCATCCGGATCGGCATTGGTGCTCAGCGTTGTGCGCGTGCTGTTGTGGATGAGGTCAGGGTCGTGGGCGGCTGGCAGGGCATGGGGTGTGTTCATGACTGGGCAGTCTGGGCGCGCTCACCCGCAAGCACCAGCAAGACGTGCAGCATGCTCTTGCACGCGCCGCAAGCGGCTGCACGGAGGTGCAACCTGGCGCACACCGTCGCAAGGAGCTGCAACGTGACCGTCGAGCCGCCGGAAGACCGCGCTCGAAAGATCGTGTCGAGCATCCTCAAGGCGACCCAGCGCGACGCCTCCCAGACCGCCATTGCTGCGGCCATGGGTGTGAGCGAGTCCACCGTCTCCAGGCTGCTCAGCGATCACCTGGACAAGCTGGCGCTGGTAATGGCCCATGCGGGCCTGCGCGTGGTCGGGCAAGACATGCGCTGCTTCCCGCCCGACTACGTAGACGCGCTGCTGCTCATGGCGAAGCAACACCTGAGTGCCGTACAGACAGTTCGCACCCTGGAGTGGGACTGATGCGCGGCCCGATCAATCGCGTGATCTACGTCGCGCACTTCCTTTGGTACTTGCGGATTCACCGCTCGTGGTCCAGTGCGGTCTGGTGCATGCAGCACGAGGGGCGAGCCTGGTCGTAGGACTTCCGTTTTTCCACGGCTAGGGTCGCTCCCGAAAAGTAGCTCCACCTCCTGCCTGCCGAGGATTTCTTTTGAGGTGTCACTTGAGAGGTGTAGATGAAAACAAGCGCTGACAGAGCCACCCTGAACGCGGGAGACTTCAAATCCCAATAACTGCTCAGGAGACCGCTATGACCAATTCCGCTTCTAACTCCCAATGGTTCGACGACCTTCACACCCCGTGCGACCCCGAGATCTTCCGCCGTGCGCTCGACGTATGGCAGGCCGGCGGGCAATTCAAGCTGCGTAAGTCAAAGCCGAAGCAAAAAGGGCTCTACCTCGCTGACATTCCCGTCAACCGCTCAGCAATGGCCACCATCGGTTTCCTCAAGGCCCGTGGCGTGAAAAACATCCAGGCGTATCTGTGGCGCACCATGCACTTCGGCCAACTCCTTGATCACCTGCAGCCGGATGGCCGCTTGGCGAAGTACGTCGAGCCTGGGAGCGACAAGGACAGCATGATGGTGAGCGAAGCATTGCTTGATGCTGTTGCGATCGCGCCAGTCAAGCTGCCCAACGACCCGGCCGCCGATGCCTGCGTGTTCGACGTAGAAGAAATTGCACGCATCGCCGAGGAGATCTGGCGAGCAGACAGTGGGGGCGACGACGAAGATGGTCGCTGATGCTCGCATCTCTGCTGCGCTGCCTGACCACCCGAAAACCAAGAAGTTGATTCGGCGACTCGGGGACTGTGCGGGCTGGTATCTCGTGCGGCTATTCCTTTGGACTGCGGCCAATCGTACTGATGGTGACTTGTCAGGCATGACCGACGAGGACATCGAACTGGCCGTCGGTTGGAGTGGTGAACTTGGCGCGTTCGCGCGTGAATGCGCAGACGTGCGATTCCTCGATGGAAATGAAGGTATGCGACGGCTTCATGACTGGGAGGAACACAACCCCTGGGCCGCAGGCGCGGAGAAGCGTTCCGAAAAAGGCCGATGGGGTGCCCTGTGCAAGCAGTACGGACGCGCAGAGGCTGCCCGGATGATGCCAGAGTACGCCAAGAGGGTGCACGCAGCAGACGGAAAAACGCCCGAGGCAGTGCCCGGTGGTGCCACAGGCAGTGCCTCGGGCACGCAACTGGCAGTGCCACTGGCAGAAACTGGCAGTGCCCCGTCTCCGTCTCCGTCTCCGTCTCCGTCTCCGTCTCCGTCTCCGTCTCCGTCTCCGTCTCCGTCTCCGTCTCCGTCTCCGTCTCCGTCTCCGTCTCCGTCTCCAGATACCCCCTCTACCCCCCAAGGGGGGAAGCGTCCGCGAAGGTCTCCGACTGCGGCAATCGAGAGCCTGCCGGGGTTCGAGGTGTTCTACGCCGCCTATCCGCGCAAGGCTGGGAAAAGCAAGGCGCTGCAGGCATGGCTGAAGCTCGCGCCGGATGCTGCGCTCCAGGCCACGCTCTTGGGCGCGTTGGCGGCGCAGAGGCCGCACCTCGACACCCGAGAAAACGGGAAGTTCATCCCGCACGCTTCGTCGTGGCTCAACCAAGCCCGATGGGAGGACGAGATTCCGGGGGCGAAGGCCAGAGCTGCGCCGGTCACTGACGACGGCCGGCAGTGGTGGCAGGTTGCCGGCTTCGACCATCCGGGCGAGGCGGCGAACGCCCGCTGCCACATCGGCAACTTCCGCGAGTTCTGCGACGGCAAGCGGACTCCCGAGGAGGTGGCCGCTTGAACGTCACCGAGCTGAAGCACATGCTGGCGTCGCAGGCCGGCGAGGTTGCGCGCTTGCTGCTGCCGCAGGGCAAGCAACGCGGAAGCGAGTGGAAGGCCGGCAACACCAGCGGCGAACCCGGCGACAGCCTTTCCCTGTCCATCCGCGGGCACAAGGCCGGGGTGTGGAAGGACTTCGCGAGCGGGGAGGGCGGCGACCTGATCGACCTGTGGATGGCGTGTCGCGGGATGTCCATGGTGGAGGCGTTGAAGGACATCAAGCGCCACCTCGGCATCCGCGACGACTTCCCGAAGCCGCCAGAAAAAGCCTACCGCCGGCCCGAAAAGCCCGCCTGCCAGAAGCCGAAGCAACGGGTTCACGATTGGCTGACAAGCCGGGGACTTCTGCCTGAAACCCTGACGGCCTTCAAGATCGGCGAACAGCTGCGCGGCGGCAAAGCCTACGCCGTCTTCCCGTTCATCGACGAAGCGGGGGAGGTGTTGAACGTCAAGTACCGGAACGCCGACGAAAAGAAGGACATGCGGCAGGAGTCCGGCGCAGCCCCGTGCCTGTTCGGCTGGCACCTGATCGACCCGAAGGCGCGAACCGTCGCGATTACCGAGGGCGAGATCGACGCCATGACGCTGCACCAGATGCGCATCCCTGCAATGTCGGTCAACCAGGGCGCCGGGAATCACCAGTGGATCGAACACGACTGGGAAAAGCTCGCTCGTTTCGACGACATCCTGATCTGCTTCGACAACGACGAGCCCGGCGACAAAGGGGCGGTCGAAGTCATCAACCGATTGGGCATCGAGCGGTGCCGGCGGGTGCGGCTAGGCGCGAAGGATGCCAACCAATGGCTGCAGGACGGCGCTGAGGCGGTGGACTTTCAGCAGGCCATCGAAGACGCTCGGCCGCTCGATCCCGAAGAGCTGCGCAATGCAGATGAGTACACGCAGGCGGTGGTGGACCTGTTCTATCCGCCGCCGGGCTCGCCTGTCGCTCCGGCCCTGTACATCGACAAGGAGCTGGAGTGGTTCCGCTTCCGCATGGCTGAGTACACCTGTTGGACCGGCATCAACGGCCACGGCAAGAGCCTGATGCTCGATCAGATCCTGCTGGGCCTGATGCTGCAGGGAGAGCGCGTCGCCGTCTTCTCCGGCGAGTTGGGGGCCGCGCGGCACCTGAAGCGCATCCACAAGCAGGCCACGGGCCTGGATCGCCCAACGCGCGAGTACCTGCAGGCGGTAGGCGCGTGGTTGCGCGACAAGCTTTGGATCTTCGACCTGGTGGGCGTGGCGAAGCTGGATCGGCTGCTGGAGGTGTTCGCTTATGCGGCGCGGCGCTACGGCGTGCGCCACTTCGTCATCGACAGCCTGATGATGATCGACGTGCCGCAGGACGGGCCCGGCTCGATCACGAAGCAGAACGAGGCCGTGCAGAAACTCGTGTCGTTCAAGAAGACGCACAACGTCCATGTTCACCTCGTGGCGCACCCGCGCAAGAGCCGCGACGAGGCCGAGGCGCCCGGAAAGATGGACGTGGCCGGTGCCGGCGGCATCGTCAACGGCGCCGACAACGTGTTCTCCATCTGGCGAGCCCAGAAGGACGAGGCACCTGCCAACCCGAACGACCCTGATGCCGTGGCCGCGTGGGAGGAAATGCAGGCTGACATCGACGCGAAGCTGATCCTGAAGAAGCAGCGCGAGGACGGTGTGCAGGACTACACGCAGGTCCTCTGGTTCGACAAGCCCTCGATGCAGTACCGCACCAGCCAACGGCGCTACCCGCTGCGCTTCGTCGAGTTTTCAACCCAAGAGAGCCAATATGCCGACCAACCCCATTGACGCTGCGCGTCCCTTGTTTGCCGATCACCCGACGTTCAACACGCAAAAGGCATGGGTGGTGCTGTGGAGCAAGGCGCAGGGCCATCTGCACATCGAGACGCTTGACGAGATGCTGATGTCGCACATCCAGGCGTTCGTTTCGGACCAGGAGCTGCAGTACGTGCCGCTGCTGATCGGAGACCGCGAGGTCGTGGAGAAGTTCGCCGAGGAGATCACGCCGAAAGTGGCCGAACGCTACAACGCGAAGCACTCGGGCGAAGACGGTTTCATTCCCTACGAGGCATTGCGCTGAGTTCAAAGAGCACTATGAGCACATCTACCGAAATCGAAGACCGCACCCCTGATACCGCTGAACGCCTCGCCAGCGCTGGCAGCTCGTCCGACCTCTCCATCAACGAGCGCACTGTTGGCGACGCGCTCCTGCTCACTGCAGCGGGCAAAGCGCCCAAGACCCTGAATCACCTCATCGGGCGCCACCTGATCGCGCTGGAATCCGAGTGGGACCGAGCGGAGCAGCCGCGCGCACCGCTGCCGCACCAGATCGAAGCCATGGCCAAGGCGATGCCGGCCAAAGTCGAGATCGAGGTGGTGGGGAAGGATGGCAAGAAGACGATGAAGGAAGTGACCGCCATGGTCGCTGCCAAGACCGAGGCGGAGCGCTGGTACGAGCTCGAGCGCTTTCGCCTGGTTGCGCGTCTCAAGAGCTTCGCGCCGGCGCATACCGCGCTGACCCTTTGGGCTACTGGCCGAGAGATGGACGGCGCCGGAGGCAAGGCTCGCAGCGTCTTGGTGTGGTGGCTCGATCAGCGCTGCCCGCAGTGTCACGGCACGAAGATGCGCCCCGCACTGGGTGGCCGCGGCGCCACGCGCATGTGCAATGCGTGCGGTGGTCGAGGTGACAGGCCGCTGCCGAACGGCGAAGACGGCCGGCTGCTCGAGCAGCAGTTGATCAGCTGCAGGCACTCGGTGATGCGCAACGTCAACCGATTTATCCGGGACTACCGCAAAGGCTTGTGATGTGATACGCTGCGCCCCGGAACGCAGACAGGGAAAATCGCTGTCTCGCACCAGACCACCGGCCTTCGCGGGCTGGTCTGAAATACTCCCGGGTGGAAGCCTGATGAGCCGACCTCGATGGAGGCGCTCGTGCATAAATGCCGGCTGCTCGCCGGTTTTTTGTTTTTGAGAGCGTGGCGCAGGGTTACTTCGTGAAAGTGTTCTTGGCCGTTGAAATGGGTGCGCTCGGCCTAGGGAGCCCTTCCTCAAATCGCTTTTCCTTTCGAAGCAGCGAGCACACCTGGTCAAAAGTTGACGTCTTAATCGCGGGCGCCTTTTGGAAATCGGGCAACGTTTCCTTCTCACGGATCACGATGGGGTCAGCTTGCCATTCAACGTAGATGCTTACCTCATGGTCGGTGATGGTGTACGCGACTGGGTGCTGGGGCTGTAGTACGTAGACATCACTGCCTTCGCTTGGCAGCAGCATTGAGAAGCCGCCAAATCGCGAAAAGATCATGTGCAGTGAGAGCGCGGGCTCATCGGCGGCTGTGAGACCGTACAACCCCTTGAGCCAAGTTCGGTTTCTGGAAAGAAAAACGTCTACGTCCAGAGATCCGGCTGCATTTCTGCTGACGCGATAGCCTCCCGTTTCTCGCACATCGAACTCAATACTTCTTCCGTCCGCAATGGTCAGTGACGCCATGTTTCCTCCGGTGGTTAAAGGCTTCGATACTACATTCCTGGTGCGACGACTCGATGGGGTGAGAAATGGGTAGAAAGTCCCGCCTAACTCCCGAGCAATGGACCGAGATCGAGCGCAAGCACCTGATCGACGGAGCCTCGATCAACTCCCTGGCCAAGGCCTACGGGGTGGACGAATCGGCCATTCGGAGAAAAATAAATCCGAATAAGTCCGAACCGAAAAACTCTGAAAAGTCCTTGCGTGACTTGGCCTTAGAGAAACTGGCCGCCGATGCGAAGTCGCGCGATATATCCGAAGTCATTGCCACATTGCCGATCAGCAGGCAGCAGACGTTCAGCGGCCTCATGACGAAGCTGGCGAACGTCAGCGGACACCTGGCCAGCGCGGCCGAGTTCGGCGCGGCCACCGCCCACCGGTTGGCCGGTCTGGCTCACGCGAAGGTTCAGGAGATCGACGACGCGGCCCCACTGGATGCCAAGAGCCTCGAATCGCTGAAGGGCGTCGCGGTCCTGACCAAGATGTCCAACGATGCGGCAGCTACCGGCTTGAACCTGCTGAACGCGAACAAGGAGACGGTGAAGTCTCTGGACGAGACGGAAGAAACGCCGCCGTCGCTCGAGGATTTCTATGGAGGTCTCCCCAAGCCTGAACCCAGCCCTGCGTGATTTCTGGCTGGTGCCGGCGCGCAACCGCGTGCTGTACGGTGGTCGGGCTTCCTCGAAGTCTTGGGATGCAGCGGGGTTCGTGACCTTCCTGGCTGCGACCTGCAGGATCCGCGTGCTGTGCGTGCGGCAGTTCCAGAACAAGATCGAGGAATCGGTCTACACGCTGCTGAAGCACCAGATCGAGCGCTTCGGTCTGCGGAAGAAATTCCAGGTTCTGGACAACAAGATCCGCAGCCGCAAGACGGGCAGCGAGTTCCTGTTCTACGGCTTGTGGCGCTCCATCGACGAAATCAAGTCGCTGGAAGGCATCGACATCCTCTGGATTGAGGAAGGCCACAGCCTGACGGCCGCGCAGTGGGAGATCCTGGAGGCCACGATCCGCAAGCAGGGGTCGCAGGTCTGGATCATCTTCAATCCGCGGCTGGCCACGGACTTCGTGTTCAAAAACTTCGTGGTCAACCCGCCGCCGGATACGGTGGTGCGGCAGATCAACTACGACGAGAACCCTTTCTTGTCGGAGACGATGCGCAAGGTGATCGAGGCGGCGAAGGCCAAGGACTTCGATCTCTACGAGCACATCTACCTGGGCGTGCCGCGCAGTGACGAAGAGAGCACGATCATCAAGCGGTCGTGGATCATGGCCGCGATCGATGCGCACAAGGTGCTTGGGTTCGAGGCCTCGGGGTCGAAGCGCATCGGCTACGACGTGGCGGACAGCGGCCTCGACAAATGCGCCAACGTGTTCGCGCACGGCTCCGTGGTGAGCTGGGCGGATGAGTGGAAGGCCGGCGAGGATGAACTGCTGAAGAGCTGCAGCCGCACCTACAACGCGGCCAAGGAACGCGGTGCATCGGTCACCTACGACTCCATCGGAGTGGGGGCAGGGTCAGGCGCCAAGTTCAACGAGATCAACGAGCAGCGCAAGACCGAGGGTGAGATCTTCATGGTCCACCACGAGGGCTTCAATGCCGGCGGCTCGGTCTGGGATCCTGACTCGATCTACATGCCAGGCCGGACGAACAAGGACATGTTCTCCAACATCAAGGCGCAGACCTGGTGGATGGTGGGGGACCGGTTTCGCAACACCTACAACGCGATCCACAAGGGCGAGAAGTTCCCCGAGGACCAGTTGATCAGCATTTCCAGCGACTGCCCGTTCCTGGACAAGCTGATCGACGAGCTTTCGACGCCGCGGCGCGACTACGACCAGAACGGCCGGGTGAAGGTGGAGAGCAAGAAGGACCTCGCCAAGCGCGAAATCCCCTCACCGAACCTCGCTGACGGCTTCGTCATGTGCTTCCCGCCCACAGCTCGGGCTCTCGACATTTGGGCAAAGCTGGCATGAAAAGAACATCCCGAGCCACCCGCAGCAAGGCGGTTGCCACCAAGGACAACTTCCAGAACCTCGCCGCGCGCGTGGGCCTGGGGGCCGGCAGCGTCCAGGACGCCAGCCGCTATGCCTTCTCGCCAGTCTCGCGCAACCGCGTGCAGATGGAGCAGGTCTACCGATCGAGCTGGATTGCTGGCCAAGCGGTCGATGTGTATGCCGAGGACATGACGCGCGAGGGGATCGAGCTCAAGGGCAAGATCGACCCGGACGACATGGAGCGTATCAGCAAGGCGGCCAGCCGGCTGCAGGTCTGGGATGCCCTGTGCGACACCATCAAATGGGCGCGGCTCTACGGCGGCGCGGTCGGCATCCTGCTGATCGATGGCCAGAAGCCGGATACGCCTTTGCGATTGGACACGGTCGGCAAAGGCCAATTCAAGGGCATCCTGCCGCTCGACCGCTGGGTGGTCCAGCCGACGCTGCAGGATCTGATCACGGACTTCGGCCCCGACATGGGCAAGCCGAAGTTCTACGACGTGATTGCTGATGCCCAGGCACTGGTGACGCAGAGGATTCACCACTCGCGCGTGATCCGGATGGACGGGGTTGACCTGCCGTACTGGCAGCGCATCTCAGAGAACGGTTGGGGGCAGTCGATCCTAGAGCGCTTGTGGGACCGACTTGTCGCGTTCGACAGCACGACGGAAGGCGTCGCCCAGTTGGTCTACAAGGCCCATCTGCGCACGTACAGCGTCGAGAAGTTGCGCGAGCTGATCGCTCAGGGCGGGCGCATGTACGAGGCGCTGATCAAGCAGATCGACATGATCCGCCTGTTCCAGTCGAACGAGGGTATGACCCTCATGGACTCGACTGACAAGTACGAGGCACACCAGTTCAGCTTCGCAGGTCTGCCTGACGTGCTGCTGCAGTTCGGCCAGCAGATCAGCGGTGCCACCGGCATTCCGCTGGTGCGCTTGTTTGGCCAGTCGCCGGCGGGGCTCAACAGCACTGGCGAATCGGACATTCGGAACTACTACGACAACGTGAAGCAGGCACAGGAGCGACGCCTGCGCACCGGTGTGGGCACCGTGTACGACCTGCTGCACCGCTCGGAGCTCGGCAAGCCGCCGCCGGAGTCTTTCGACTTCGACTTCCGGGCCTTGTGGCAGATGTCGGATACCGAGAAGGCGGAAGTGGCCACCAAGATCACGACTGCGGTTGTCGGCGCGTCGGATGCCGGGATCATCGATCGGGCAACGGCGCTCAAGGAACTGCGGCAGTCGTCGCAGATCACGGGCGTCTTCTCCAACGTGACAGACGAAGACATCAAGGCCGCGGAGGAGGAGTTGCCGCCGGCGCCTGAAGGATTGCCGGATGAAACCTCTGACCCTGGACCGGGCGCTCCCACAGGCAAGGCCGACCCGAACGCAGAGGGCGGAAAGGCTGTACGCCCGTAGCCTGCAGCGCCTAGCCGAACAGGTCGGGCACATCATCGGCGCCTTCCCGCCTGGTGACCCGGCCAGCGTGCCGACGATCCAGCAGATGCTGCGCAGCTATGCCGATGCGCTGATGCCCTGGGCAACGGCCACGGCCGCACGGATGGTCGAAGAGGTCAACCAGCGCGACGAGGCGATGTGGCGAACGGTGGGCGCGGAGATGTCGAAGGAGCTTCGCAGGGAGCTACAGACCGCGCCCACCGGCGAAACGGTGAAGCGGCTGATGGCCGAGCAGGTCACGTTGATCCGCAGCATCCCCCTCGAGGCTGCCCAGCGCGTGCACGAACTCACCCTGAAGGGGCTGGAAGACAGCACCCGGGCGAAGGAAATCGCAGCTGAGATCGGGCGGTCGGGTGAGGTGGCTGCAAGCCGCGCAATGCTGATCGCTCGTACAGAGGTTGCCCGCACGGCTTCAAACCTGACCGAGGCACGGGCCCAGCACATCGGCTCCACGCACTACATCTGGCGCACCAGCAGCGATAGCACGGTGCGCGAGGACCACAAGAAGCTGAACGGCAAGGTGTTCGCCTGGACCGATCCACCTGTTGCCGACGAGCACAGCGGGGCGCGGGCGAACCCGGGCTGTATTTACAACTGCCGGTGCTTCGCCGAGCCCATCATTCCCGAGTGAACGCATGAAGACCATCGACCGCGGCCGTTTCTACACGACCGAAGACCTCGGGGCAAAGCGCAGCGTCACACCGGAAGGCTTCCTCGTCTGCCAGGACGTGCCGATCGCGCGTACCGGCGTGCAGCTGTACTTGCAGGACGAGATGAAGGACGAGGACGGCAACGCCATGGTGGAGGGCGGCCCGGACGGTCTTGTCCGGGTGGAGCGCCTCCCCGAGCAGGTGTTCCGGCCCGAAACCATCGCGAGCTTCGAGGGCAAGGCCGTGACGGTCGAGCACCCAGAGGACTTCGTGAACCCCAGCAACTGGCAGCAGCTCGCCATCGGCACCGTGCAGAACGTGCGCCGCGGAGAGGGGCTGCAGGACGACCTGCTGATTGCGGATCTGGTCATCACGGACCAGGGCGCGATCGCCTACGTCAACAAGTCATTGCCCGAGGTGTCCGCCGGCTACGACGCGCACTACGAGCAGACCGAACCCGGACGCGGGGTACAGCGTGACATCGTGGGTAACCACGTTGCCTTAGTTGAGCGTGGCCGAGCTGGCCCGCGTTGTTCAATTCAAGACCAGGAACCCAAGATGACCAAGAAGACTGTGAAGCGCAGTTTCGCGGACCGCCTTCGCGCGGCCTTCATGTCCAAGGATGCCGAGGCGGCCGAAGAGCTTGCCAAGGAAGCCGAAGACGAGGAGGGCGACGAGACGGACGAAGACAAGGACAAGAAGGGCAAGACCGCCGATGCCCTGTCCCAGATCATGACCAAGCTCAAGTCCATGGACGAAGACATCCAGGAACTGAAGAAGGCCAAGACCGGCGACGAGGAAACCGAGGAAGAGCGCAAGGCTCGCGAAGCCAAGGAGAACAAGACCACCGACACGGTGCTGGAAGCCGAAGAAGCCGGCAAGGCTGACATCGGCAAGGTGCTCTCTGGTGACTCGCTGCAGGCTGTCGTGGCGCGCGCGGAAATCCTCTCGCCTGGCGCATCGCTCAAGACCAAGGACGGGAAGGCCGCCGTTGCCGACGTGGAGACGCACATGCGCGATGCGCTCACCAAAGCGCGCACCACCGACGCCGGCAAGGCTGCTGTCGATCCGTTCCTGGCGGGGCGCGACCTTGCCAAGCTGACCGGAGATTCGTTGCAGACGGTGTTCACGGGCGCGGCCGAACTGGCCCGAGCCCAGAACAACCGCAGCGGCGCCCGGACCTCTGCAGCAACCCGAGACTTCGGCCGAGTGTCCTCGGTGGCCGACATCAACGCCAAGAACCGCGACTTCTGGGCGAAGCGCAACAGTCACTAACCCAAGGAAACCGAAATGACTGCATTCCTCTATCGCATGCCCTCGGGCATTCCGGGCGACGTGACCCGTCAGTCCCAATCCACCATCGAAGCCCAGCTTCTCGACAGCACGCAGCCGTTCGCCGGCTATGGCCTGTTCGGTAAGGTCGCTTCCGGCAAGTTCGTGCCTGTCGGCGCGGGTGACGCAGCAACGGCTGTCTACGGCCTGCTGGTGCGCCCGTACCCCACGCAGGGCGCCAATCCCAGCGACCCTCTGGGCACCAGCGTGCCGGCCACGAGCGGTGCAGGCAACGTCATGCGTCGCGGCTACGTCAACGTGAAGGTCAATGCCGGCACCGCGTCTCTTGGCAGCGGCGTCTACATCCGCGTTGCCGCTGCTGCTGCTGGCAAGCCGATTGGCGGTATTGAGGCCGCAGCGGACAGCACGAACACGATCCTCGTGGTCGGCGCTGCCTTCATGGGCGCGGCGGATGCCTCGGGCAACGCCGAGATCTCTTACAACATCTGAAGCTGACCACAACCAGCTGACAGGGCCGCCTCAGGGCGGCTTTTTTCATTCTTGGAGATGCACACATGTCCGCATTCAACTCCCCTGAACTGACTGCCGTTGCACGCGCTGCGCGCCGCCTGAAGTTCAAAGACGGTCTGATGACCTTCGACGCCCAGACCATCGACGCCGCTGGCGCCTTCCTCGTCGGCGAACTCGAACGGCTTGACCCGACCCTCCACGAGCCGCTGGTGTCGGTCACTTGGTCGCGCGACATTGATCTGCGTGAAGACGTGTCGATCGCCGACGAGTTCAGCGCTTTCACCAACAGCTCGTTTGCCGCCGC
>Ga0209256_1000753_pt1 | contig 42143 bp, 43 predicted proteins | sample AraplaCol_mCL_r2_2_FD_184270 | JGI IMG/M metagenome (GOLD analysis project Ga0209256, IMG submission 184270) | Arabidopsis root microbial communities from North Carolina, USA - plate scrape MF_Col_mCL_r2 (SPAdes) (version 3) | ecosystem: Host-associated > Plants > Roots > Endosphere | place...
CCCGCGCCTGCGATGTTGTGGATACGACGGGTGCGGGCGATACCTTCATGGCCGCAGCCCTGGCATCCTGCGCGTTGCGCGATCAGCGGCTGGACAGGCTGGCCATCGAGCACGCGGCCGCAGCCGCAGCCATCACCGTCTCAAGGCATGGAACGAGAAAGGCGTTTCCGACCATTTCCGAGCTTGAAGCGATCCTGAGATAACCGCCCCGCTATGGCGGGCAGCTTCATAAAACCATCATCAGCCTCTGCGAAGGGATGGGCTTCTCGCGATTCCCTCCGTTACATCCGGACATTCCCCATGACATCACTCTCAATTTCCGCGCGTCTTTCCCCGACTGCCTCGTCCCGCCTCGTCGTGCTTGCCGAAACGGCATTGAAGGCGGGCGAAACCGCCCGCGGCTCGTTGCGGCGGCGGACATCCCAGGAAATGCTCGCCAAGGCGCCGCGCGACTATCAGACTGAAATCGATGTGGCCGTCGAGCGGATCATCGTCGACGAGATGACGATAGCCTTCCCGGACTATGCCATCCAGGGCGAGGAAGCCGTCGGCAACCGCACGGCCGCTCCGGAGACGCCGATCATCTATATCGACCCGATCGACGGCACCACCAATTACGCCTGGGGCATTCCGCATTTCGGCATGACGATCTCGATCGTCGAAAACGGCAGGCTGGTCATGGGCGTCGTCTATGACGCCATGCAGGACGAACTCTTCAGCGCCGAAATCGGCGGCGGCGCCTATCTCAACGGCGAACGCATCCGCTGCGCCAATGTCGGCGACATCGAGAACGTGCTTGTCGGCGCCGGCCTGCCGATCCCCGGCCAGGTCAAGGCGGTTGCCGAAGACACCTATTTCGACGCCATCAAACGCCTGATGGCCAACACGGCAGGCGTGCGCCGCCTCGGCTCGGCGGCGCTGTCGATCGCCTATGTCGCCTGCGGCCGTCTGGACGGGTTCTTCGAAGACGGGCTCGCGATCCATGATTTCGGCGCGTCAGCGCTGCTGGTCGAAGAGGCGGGCGGCATCGTCACCCGGTTTTCCGGGACCGAAATCGACGGGCGAGGCGATATACTGGCTGCCAGCAAGGCGCTGCACCCCTGGCTACTGGAAGGTTTCCAGAGCAAGGCGTGAACCTGCGTATTCCAGCGGTTTAAACCCGCTGGAGCGCCTCGATCTCGGCTTTGGCGGCGGCCGGCATCGACTGATGGACGAGTTCATTGTCGCGGAAGACGAAAAAGCTGGCGAGGCTCGGTTCGACCCTCATCCCGGGCCGGATCCGATCGTCCGGCGCCACCATGGCCTTCAGACGGGTGCCGTCGGCAAGATCGACATCGACCATCTTGTGGGTGCCGAAATCGACGATGCGATGGACAGTCGCGGCCTCCGCCCGATCCGAGGGACGGATCGTCAGCGCTTCCGGGCGGGCTGCCAGCGTCACCGGCCCATCCTCGATGGGGATTGCAAGCGGGAAGAGCGGATGTTCGCAGACCCCATTTCTGGTGCGCCCCTGGACGAAATTCATCGAGCCGATGAAGCCGGCGACGAAGGCCGTCTGCGGCTGCCGGTAGATGGTGCTCGGCGGCGCAATCTGTTCGGTGCGCCCATCGCGCATGACGACGATGCGGTCGGCGAGCGCCAAGGCTTCATCCTGGCCGTGGGTGACGAAGAGCGTGGTGATGCCGAGGCGCTGCTGGATATCGCGCACCTCCTCCCGCAGCCTTTCGCGTAAGTGCTGGTCAAGGCTGGCGAAGGGCTCGTCGAGCAAAAGGATCTTCGGCTCGAGCACCAGCGAGCGGGCAAGGGCGACACGCTGCTGCTGGCCGCCGGACAATTGCGTCGTCATCCGCCTGCTGTAATCGGCAAGGCCGACCAGCGCCAATGCGCTCTCGACACGCTCGCGGACTTCCGCCTTCGGCAGCCGGCGCAGCTTCAGGCCGAAGGCGATATTGTTGAAGACATCCATATGCGTCCAGAGCGCATGGCTCTGGAACACCATGCCGGTCGGGCGCCGCTCGGGCGGCAGCGTCGTCACATCCTTCGCGTCGATGCGGATCGTCCCGCCGCTTGGGCGCTCGAAGCCGCCGATCATTCTGAGCAGCGTCGACTTGCCGGAGCCGGATGGGCCGAGCAGGCAGACGAGCTCGCCGTCGCCGACTTCGAGCGAGAAGTCGCGAACGGCAAAACTGGTCCCGAACAGTTTCGAAACGCCCTCGATCGCCAGATGTGCCATTCTCAAACCCTTCCCTGGACTGACGCGTGGTATTTCATGCGCCGAAACCTCTCGCAAAGGCGCCGGTGCCGATCACGCGGCGTGCAAACATCAGCGCGATGAAGGACGGCACCCACAGCATGACCGAGAGCACGGCGCCGTATTGCACGACGATCTGGTTGTTGATGAAGCTGATCATCAGCACCGGCATGGTGCGAATCTCCGGCGCGCCGATCAACCAGGCGCCTTCGGTCTCGTAGAAGGTGCCGACGAAGGTCAAAAGCAGGGCGGCTGATATCGTCGGTGCCGCCTGCGGCAGGGTGATCGACCAGAAGACGCGCAGCGGTGTGGCGCCGGCATCGCGCGCCGCCTCTTCCATGCGCCGGTCGACATTCTGGAAAGCGGCGACCGGGATCCAGATCATCAGCATCAGCGTGCCGACGAGCTGGATCAGCACGACGCCCCAGAAGGTGCTGATCAGGCCGAGCTGCAGGAAGATGCCGGCAATAGCGACGAGCAGGCCGAATTTCGGAAAGGCATGCGATGCGAGGAACGACAGGAACAGAATGTTCCTGCCGGGAAAACGCATGCGCGCGAAGGCGTAAGCCGCGGGAAGGCAGATGACGGCGGAAAGAACGGTCACCGTCGTCGTCAGCCGCAGGCTGAGGAAGAGCGCGTCCCAGACATCCCGCCGCGCCAGCGTCTGCCCCCAGAAACGCAGGCCGAACTGCTGCGGGATGACCGAGGGATAACGCCAGACTTCGGTGAAGGCCCATGTGCCGACGACGATCAACGGCAGCGCGATGAACAGCGTCAGCAGGCACGCGAAGAGCAAACCGATCCAGTCGAAGCGAAGATCCATGCTCGATCTGCCGGTCGTCATAGCTGGGCCTCGCGGTTGCGGGCGATCGACCGGATGTAGAAAATGCCGAAAACCAGGCAGAAGCCGAATGTGATGACGGCCTGGGTCATGGCATCAAGCGGGTCGTTCATATCGGCGAAGGTGCGCTGCATGAACGGCCCCATCATCTCCGGCGATGCCGAGCCGAGCACATAGGGTAGGGTGAAGGCGGAAAAGATGCCAAGCACCGCAAAGGACGCCGTCACCAGCAGCGAATTGCCCATGCGCGGCAGGATGATCGCGATGACCACCCGAAACGGCCTTGCGCCGACATCGCGGGCGGCCTCGACGGCGCTGTTCGAGATGGAGGAGAGCCCGGCCGTCAGCATCAGCACCGTCAGCGGAAGATTGTCCCAGACAAGGCCGATGACCGGTCCCCACGGGGTCAGATAGGGCGTGCGCAGCTTGGGCAGGCCGACTGAATTCAGCAGCAGGTCGACGGTGCCGTTCGGCCCGATCGTCCGGATCAGCGCATAGGCGAGGATGATCGACGGCACGAACATCGGGAAGATCGCAAGAGCCTGCACATAGGCGGCAAGACGCCCCTGCGAGAAGCGAAGGTAAAGCGCGATCGGAAGGCCGATCGCCAGAAGCAGGATGCCGCAGACGGCGGTCGTCCAGAGCGTCAGCCAGAGATTGCCGAGGCTGTAGCCGTCGGTGAAGAAGAAGCGATAGGAGGCAAGCGAGACTTCTGTCGCTCCGTCAGGACCGCGAACGAAGATGGTGCCGACGACCGCCGAAAAGATCGGAAAGATGATCAGCCATGCGAGCAGGAAGACCGGCAGGGCGACGAGGAGGAGCCCGATGGAGCTCCCCATGTTGATGGACGGGTGACGGCTGGAAACCGCCGGCGCAGTGTCGGTGGACATCAGGTTCGGCTGATGCCCGGAGCGACGTTGCGGTACCAGCCGTCGGCGATTGCCTTTTCCCAGTCGCCGCCCGGGAAGGTCGGGATGGTCGATGGAATGACGTCGGCATATTTCTTGCGGAGATCGTCGGAGATATGGTCCCAGGAGATACCGGGGAAGCCGCCGATCTGAGTGATGATCGCTTCCTGCATTTCCTTCGTCAGCATGAAGGCGGCCAGCTTCAGCGCCGCATCCTTGTTGGCGCCGTTCGAGAACACCGTGATGCCGGAAAAGCCGCCGCAAAGGGCGAGATCGGAAAGCTGCACGAGGCCGGTCGTCTCCGGCAGCACGCCCTGGGAGATCGCCTGCAGCACCTGGTCGGACCAGACCGGGACCATGGTGACGACGCCCTGGGCGAGCAGCTGGATCGACTGGGTGTTGCCGGCGGTATAGGCGCCCTTGTCGTAGAGCGAGGGAGCGAGGTCGTTGAGGATCTTCCAGGCCGGCGTCAGCGCTTCGGTGGCAAAGTCGGCGGTGAAATTGTCGATCTTGAACTTCTTCGGATCGCGGCCATTGGCCTCGTGGATCGCGCGGCGGACGAAGTTGCCGCCGGAGCCGCCCTTGTCCGGACGGTTGTAGATGAACTGGCCGGGATTGGCCTTGATCCATGCGGTGAGCTGCTCCCAGCTCTTCGGTGCATCCTTCGGATCGAGCTTGGTGGTGTCGTAGGCGAGAAGCACCTGCGAACCGCGGTAGGGAAGCGAGTAAGGGGTATCGAAGGCAAGCGGATTGATATGGTCGTAGCCTTCGATATTCTCGGCGGAGAACTTGACCCAGAGGCCGGCATCGATGCCGCCGGATGGCAGGCGCGGATCGAACACCTCGAACAGGTCGGCCTGCGGATCGGTCTTCGTCTTCAGTGCGGCGAGCGCACGGTCGGCGATGGCGCGCAAATCGTTATTGTCGCCGGCATCGGTCACCTTCAGGGCAACGCCTGGATGCGCCTTTTCGAAGGCGGGGCGGATGGTGTTGTTCCAGAGGTCGACGATATTGGCATCCGAACCGCTGTAGAGATCGATCGTGCCGGCCGCGGCCGATGCGAACCGCGGAAGAGCCAGCAGACCGGCTGCAGCTGATGATGTGATCAGAAATTCGCGTCTATTCATAACCCGTCTCCATCAGGTGTCGAGGCTCAGCCTCCGCAGGAATGTTCAAGGCCTTGCTAGCGCCGGCGCGTAACATCGACATGACAGATCGGGCGTATCTGAGGGAAATTGCACAGCTGTGCTGAATTCCGCCGTATGGAAATCTTCGGCGGGAAACACTATCTCTCGGCAAACAAGGAGATATCCAATGACCGAAGAACGTGCAGTCCTCGCCGGCGGTTGCTTCTGGGGCATGCAGGACCTGATCCGCCGATACAAGGGCGTGATTTCGACCCGCGTCGGCTATACCGGCGGCGATGTGCCGAATGCCACCTACCGCAACCACGGAACCCATGCTGAGGCGATCGAGATCATCTTCGACCCCTCAAGGATCAGCTATCGGGAAATCCTCGAATTCTTCTTCCAGATCCACGACCCGAGCACGCGCAACCGCCAGGGCAACGATGTTGGCTTGAGCTACCGCTCGGCGATCTTCTACGTCACCCCCGAGCAGGAGCGCGTCGCCAAGGATACGATCGCCGATGTCGACGCCTCAGGCCTGTGGCCCGGCAAGGTCGTCACCGAAGTCGTGCCGGTCAGCGATTTCTGGGAGGCCGAACCCGAGCATCAGGATTATCTGGAGCGGATTCCGAACGGCTATACCTGCCATTTCGTCCGGCCCGGCTGGAAACTGCCGGTTCGTCAGAAGATCGCCTGAAATTGATCAGGCTCCCATCGCCGCGCGGCTGGTTTCCAGAAGCGCGGCGACGAGATTTGCCCGTGGCGAGGATCGCGTCGCCACGATGCCGACGGTGCGCATAGCGGACGAGCGGGGCAGGGGCAGCTTGAGGATATCAAGGCCAGCCGGCCAGGGCGGCGCCCAATCCGGCACGATCGAGATCCCGAGACCGCGGTCTACCATCACCGCGATCGCCTCCAGCGCGTCGAGTTCGTAACGCTCGACCGGATGGATGCCGATCTCGCGCAGATATTCATCGGCGATGTGACCACCCCATTGGTTGCGGTCGTAGCGGATGAAGGGCAGGGTCTTCAACAATTCGAGCGGATCCACCCCCTTACAGTCCGGCGGAGCGATCAGCACCAGGGGTTCCTGGCGCAGCTTGTTGAAGGTCAGCGTCTTCTGCATCGGAAATCGCGGTTCGATGATGAAGGCCGCGTCCAGCGCGCCGTTCAGAACCTCGGCATAGAGGTCCATCGAAGAGCCCGGCTTGAGGAAGATCTCGATCAGCGGGTAATCCTGGGCGAGGCGGTGGAGAATGTCGGGAACGAGACCGGTCAGCGCCGTATTGATCGCCCCGATCCGCATCTCGCCCGAAATCGTCGCGGTGCCGGCCATCGCCTTCAGGTCGCGTGTATCGCGCACCAGCTCCCTGCAACGTTCGAGAATGGCAAAACCCGCCTCCGTCGGCCGCATGACGCGACCGGAACGCACCAGCAGCCGCACCCCGAGCTCGGCCTCCAATGCGCGGATGCGCTGGGCGACGGCCGCAGGCGTGAGGTTCAGCCGCTGCGCCGCCTCCGCCAGCGAGTGCCGCTCGGCAACGATAATGAAGGTTTCGAGAAAGCGTGTGTCCATCGATAGTTTTTCTATCTCTTGAACGAAGCAGAAGCCCTATTTTATTTACGATCCATTGCTCCGAAAGATGGCCCGACCATATGAGGAGATGAAATGGATTTCGGCCTGAAGGACAAGACGGCCCTGGTGCTTGGCGCCGGCGGCGGACTGGGCAGCGCGATTGCCGTCAAACTTGCGCGTGAAGGCGCCAGAATTGCCGCGGCGGATATCGATCTCGCCGCCGCTGAGAAGACCACGGCTGCGATCGAATCCGAAGGCGGCAAGGCGCTGGCGCTGCAATGGGACCTTTCCGATCTCGGTTCGATCGATGCGCATGTCGCTGCAATCGAGCGCCAGTTCGGACCGGTCGATGTCCTCGTCAACAATACCGGCGGCCCGCCGCCGACCACCGTCTCCGGCCAGGATCCGATGCTCTGGAACCAGTATTTCCAGAGCATGGTGCTCTCCGTCATCGCCATTACCGATCGCGTGTTGCCGCAGATGCGGGCGCGCAAATGGGGGCGCATCGTCACCTCGACCTCGTCGGGCGTGGTCGCGCCGATTCCCAATCTCGGCATCTCGAATGCATTGCGCCTGTCTTTGGTCGGCTGGTCGAAAACACTGGCGCGCGAGGTCGGGCGCGACGGCATCACCGTCAATATCGTCCTGCCGGGCCGGATCGCCACCGGCCGCATCACCTTCCTCGACGAGCAGAAGGCCAAACGCGAAAACCGTTCCATCGACGACATCGTCACTGAGAGCACCGGCAACATTCCGCTCGGCCGCTATGGCCGGCCGGAAGAATATGGCAATGTCGTCACCTTCCTGGCGAGCGAGCCTGCTTCCTATCTCACCGGATCGGTGATCCGCGTCGATGGCGGCATGATCCAGAGTATCTGACAGAAACCCAATTGGAACTGACAACCGATGGCCCTTAGCGCTGAAGCGATAGCAACCCTCAAGACCGTTTCGACCGCGACACTGACGACCGTTCTTCTGAAGAAGGGCCTGCGAAACGTCTGGATCCGCGGCGCCACTCCCCTCAAGCCCGGCCAGCCGCGCATCGTCGGTCCGGCCTTCACGCTACGCTTCGTACCGGCCCGCGAGGATCTCGCGACGCCGGCATCCTGGGCCTCGCCGATTTCGACGCGCGCTGCGATCGAGGCGATGCCGGAAGGCTGCGTCGCCATCGTCGATGCGATGGGAGTCACCGAGGCCGGCATCTTCGGCGATATCCTCTGCGCCCGCATGCAGAAGAGAGGCGTTGCCGCACTCGTCACCGACGGCGTGGTGCGCGACCTTGCCGGCGTGCTCGACACCGGCCTGCCGGTCTGGTGCCGCGGCGTCGCAGCCCCCCCTTCGGTCGCCGGTCTGACCTTCGTCGCCTGGCAGCAGCCGATCGGCTGCGGCGGCGTGGCGGTCTTTCCCGACGACATCATCGTCGTCGACCAGGACGGCGCGGTGCTAATCCCGGCCGATATGCTCGACGCCGTGCTTGATGAAGCGCCGGAACAGGAGCGGATGGAAGCCTGGATCATGACCAGGATCGATGAAGGCGTGCCGCTGCCCGGCCTCTATCCGATGAACGCCGAAACCAAGGCGCTCTACGAGGCCTCGAAGAAATAGGCTCCGGGCCAAGACGGTGGCAACTTTATCGCGAAGCCTGGGATTTTTGCGACATTTGAGTGGCCGGCTCCTACCCCAAGTAAGACGTCCAGGAATGATCGCCCCACATTCAGAAGCGGTCATTCACAGACTTGGGACAGTTGCAGCAATGCCCCCTGCCAACGATCGGCTGCCAACATCAACGGTCTTTGTAGGTGGTGCCTGGACGGACCTCTTTTACTGATGGCGGCACCTCGGCCGCCGTCGGTTGGCATCCTCTATTGAGAGCCGGCCCGCCCGCACCGTTGGTGTCCTTTGAACAGTTGTGCCTCGATCCATGGAAAGCGTTCGCCACAGCCAGCAAGACTTCCCGCTATCTGACGCTGGTCGCCTGTGACCAGACGACCATCCATTGCCCGTCGCGACGCTCATAGACATCGGTGTGCCAATAATCATGGAGGGGGACTTTGTGGCCGCTGAAGATAACTTCCAGTTGGGCGCGATATCGAATGACCGCCCCCCTGCCGTATAGGCGCACATCGATCTCGGCGGGCTCCCACGTCAAATACCTGATTTGTCCGGAGGCAATCGCACCCAGGTATTCGTCTTTTGAAAGCGCTGCGCCGATCGGCGTTATCAATTGAAAGTCTGGAGCATGAAGCTGTCTTGCCCGAACAATATCCGCGCTAACGAGTGCGCGCAGTCTGGCGCGTTCAGTTTCGCGGAGAAGGTCGGCGTCATTGGTTGTGGAAAGGGCGTCGGCGAACGAGACTGTCATGCGTGTTCTCCATTTGAAAACGAGAGATCGCTCGATCCCTCACCGGGCGACCGCTATGCGCGGTAGAAATGCTTCAGAGCATAGTGATCACATTGCCGGTTCCCCCCGACGGCGGACCAATCCCAGGTCGATGAGGCTTTGGGCGCTGGCGCGTATGGCATCCTCCTCCGGGCGCGAGCGCCAGTTCAGGACACGCTGGGCTTTTTCTGCGCTAACACTCAGATCTCGATTGAGTTCGTGAACGATAATTCGGGCATTGGGGTCCGACTGCGCCATGGCCTTGACGACCTCATCGGGAACTTCGCCTGACGGAAGCCGGGCGGCGTACTCAGGGAAAGAAGCCGCAAGAACGGCCACCAAATCTCTGAGCCAGAAAAATCGGCCCCCGACGATGAAACGTTGGCTCTTGGCCACGGGATGGGTCATCGCTCGAATGTGAGCGTCTGCGACATCGCGCACATCCACTACAGAGAAGCCGAAGCGTGGAATGCCCTCGAATTGTCCCGTCATCAGATGATGGATCAGGCCCACGGACGTCCCGAAATTCGCGCTGAGTAACGGCCCAAGAATCATGCTCGGGTTGATGACCGCCAGATCGAGGCCAACCTCATGCGCAAAAATCCAGGCAGCCCGCTCGGTCAGGGTCTTCGACTTGTAGTAGGGCGTCGCCCGTTGGCCTTCCGGGTCTGTCCAGTTTTTTTCGGTGAAAGGCGCCTTCCCGTCGCCATGGTTGGTGGCGGCTATGGAGGAGGTGAGTACCACACGCTTAACGCGCGCGCGGTGCGCCGCATGGAGTACCCGCAACGCACCGTCACGGGCTGTCTGGATAAGCGCATCCTCATTTTCAGGAAACCCCGGGGGGAAAGGTGACGCCGTATGAATGACATAGCTGCATCCTTCGACAGCCGCAGTCCAGCCATCGTCGCTGTCAAGATCAGCCTGAACGAAGCTGAGGCGCTCAAGAGCATCCTTGTGAATTTGCGCGCGAAACTGGCTTTGTACGGCATCGCTCTTGTCAAGGCGACGAAGGCTGCCTCGAACCCGATATCCTTGATCAAGCAACTGCAAGCCGATGTGCCCGGCGAGGAACCCTCCAATGCCCGTCACCAAGACCGTTACAGTTGTGGGGTCGTCCGTCGCTGTGTTCATCGAAGCTCCTTGTGACCACGTCTGGGCGGCTCAACCAAATTAGACACATATACTATATTTGTCTAATCGTCCTTTTGACAGCATGGACCAAAAGTGTCAATATGCCCACATGATGCAAGCCGAGCAAAAAATAACGCAGATTTTGGACGCCGCCTTGCCGGTGTTTGTGCGCTTTGGCTTTCGAAAAACCTCGATGGCGGACATTGCGCGCGCTGCGAGAATCTCGCGCGCCTCGCTCTACCTGAGCTTCAGCAGCAAAGAAGAGTTGTTTCGGGCCGGCTCAATGCGAGCGCATACCCGGACACTGAATGAAGTGGCAGCAGTTCTGGAGGGCAAGGGGAGGGCAATTGATCGAATAGAAATGGCCATATCGGTCTTTCAGCGGGAGTTGATCGCCCCCTTTGGCGGTAGTGCCGATCCGGAAGAACTGTTTGCTGCCAATATGGCCTTGGCTGCGGATATCACGCTCGAGGCGCGGACTAAGCTATTAAGCATGCTGACACAGACCTTGATAGCCGCCGTGGAGAGCGATGAGATCGAACTTGAACCGCTGCAGGCCCCGCCCGCGCAACTGGCCAATATCATTGTGGCTGCAATGGATGGGATCAAACACGCGCGAGTTGACGGCTCCAGCCTTGCGGACGACACGAAACTATTCATGCGCCTCCTGCGGGTGGCCGTGACGTCAAGGACTAGCCAGTAGGCGCATTTACGCTATTGCCAAGCCCCGGTACCCGCTTTTTGCTGTTAGGCAACCGAATCTGTCGGGCCGACACGGCCGGCCACACATCAGCAATCGTATCAACGTCAGCTCTGTCACGAGCTCGTCCAAAAGCCGTTTCCGCTTCCCCCCATCTGTGCCGCTACCCGTGTGCTGCAAAAGTCCCGGCTTTTGCCGCGTTCGAAAGTCAGGATCTTCGCGACAAGGCAGAAAAGTTCCTTGCCGCGCACCGGGAGGTCAGCGGGTAAACCACCCCGCTGACCAATACCTATTCGTCAGAATAGGTTGCGACCGTCACTCCTCGGATCACCATCTATCTGGTGTGGCGTGTAAAGGTTGGCACGGGCGTTTCGCCGCCAAGGTCTTGCGGGAGACTCCGGATCATTTCTGATGGTCGTAACAGCGATCGCAGCTTCCCCACTTGTGGGGCATTGTACCGCCCATTGCCCATCAGGCGCAGCTATTCCGGAAGGCACCGTGACGCTCTGCGGCGCATGAGCTGAAAAACTGATCCAGTAGGAATTGCTTGCAGCGTGTCCCAATGCCTCCGCGGCGAAAGCCAGTGAAGGCGCTGAAGGCGCCTCGCCTGTGGTGGAGAAGAGGACGCAATCGACATCATGCCGCTCATATTCTGTGAAAATTTCCGGATAATGCAGTTCCATGCCCATCGAGCAGCCGAAACGGAGACCATCCACCTCAAAGGTCACCGGATTTTTTCCCGGCGAGTACATCAAAGAGATTTTCGTATTCGATAGCAGACGCTCGTCGTAGCGTGTCACCAGTTCTCCACGATCGGATATCACGTAGAGACTGTTATGCGGTCGATGTGGCGAAGTGAGCTGATGGACGGAGCCGAATATCGTCCATAGCTTAAGTTCGCTCGCAAAATTTCTGGTTGCCTCCAGTTCCTCCCGCAAAATACTCCATTCGCAGCGCGTCCAATTGGACGGGCCAATTTCCCGAGGCCCATTCTCAGACATGATGCGTTTGTTTGGCGAACAGGTCGCTCCCTCGGGGAAGTGTATGAGGCGAGCGCCTGTCTTATGCGCTTCCTCCATAAGGCGGCGCATTTCCACTCCGCTGGCACGGAGCGCCGAAATATCACGAGGATCGTTGAACAGCGATGTTTGGGCGACAGCGATCCGTATCGAACGGATCACGGCTTCGTCCGGTCGTTGGCGGATATGTTGAAGAGCTGCGGTGTAAGATTCGCCGGTTTTGGCTGCGCGAGCACGTACAAGGCGTTTGAGATTTCCGTTTTGCGTCATTGTCAGGCCTTTCACGCCTCGGACGCAGTTCCCCAGCAACCCGCCCGAAACGATCGGACCAAGACAGCGGACTGAGACAAAAATCCCTTTGCCTCCGTTCAAGACCATGCTGGGGAAGGTCTGGGAGGTTAGGCGCAGGCCACGCCGAAATAAAATTGTCGAGCAGATGCTGATTCGTCAAGCTGTTGCGATAATCCCGATTGAAGCGATGGTTTTGCGAATGATATTTGCGATGTCGCAAAACCCGATGTGATGCGACGGTCAGGCGCGCGGCCCTTTTTGTTTTGGCGCAGATGGAAGCTGCTCCGGTAAGCCGGTAGCCTCCACGACACCTCAATAACGAGGCACGTAATCCAGACCGCCGTCGATCCGGGCTGGGCGCCCTTCCAGGAAAAGCTCGCCGATGCGCGGCGCCGAGCGGGCGATGACCTTGCCGCGACGGATCACCGCCAGCCGGTTCGGCTTCAGCCGCAGCGCTTCCAGCGTGTCGCTCGCCTGAAGGATGACCAGGTCGGCCTTGCATCCCTTTTCCAGGCCGTAGCCTTCAAGCCCCATCGTCTTCGCCGAATTGACGGTCAGCGCGTCGAAGATCCTCTTCTTGTCGTCGATGCCGGCCATCTGTGCGACATGGATTGCCATATGGCCGACCTCCAGCATGTCGCCCGATCCCATCGAATACCAGGGGTCCATGACACAGTCGTGCCCGAAGGAAACATTGAGCCCGGCATCCATCAGCTCCCGCACGCGGGTCATGCCGCGGCGTTTCGGATAGGTGTCGTGCCGGCCCTGCAGCATGATGTTGATCAGCGGATTGGGGATGACGTTGATCTCGGCCTCCGCCATCAGCGGAATGAGCTTGGAGACATAATAATTGTCCATCGAGTGCATCGAGGTCAGATGCGAGCCGGCGACGCGTCCCTGTAAGCCGAAGCGGATGGTTTCCGCAGCCAGCGTCTCGATATGGCGCGAGAGCGGATCGTCGGTTTCGTCGCAATGCATATCGACCGGCAGGCCGCGATCGGCGGCGATGCGGCAGAGCGCCTCGACCGACGCCGTGCCTTCACCCATCGTCCGTTCGAAATGCGGAATGCCGCCGACGATATCAACGCCCATGTCGAGGGCGCGGTTGAGCGCGTCGATCGCCCCCGGCGAGCGGTAATAACCGTCCTGGGGGAAGGCGACCAGCTGCAGATCGATATAGGGCGCGACCTTCTCGCGCACCTCGATCATCGCCTCGACGGTCACAAGCCTCGGATCACTGGTGTCGACATGGCTGCGGATGAAGAGCAGGCCCTGCGCGACCGCCAGATCGCAATAGCGCAGTGCACGATCGACCAGTTCCTCCTTCGTCACGATCGGGCGCAACTCTCCCCAGAGCGCGATGCCCTCGAGCAGGGTGCCGGATAGGTTCATGCGCGGCAGGCCGAGCGACAGGGTCGCGTCCATATGGAAATGCGGATCGACGAAGGGCGGGCTGACCAGCCGGCCTGACGCGTCGATTTCTTCCCTCGGCTGCGCCTGGAGATTGGGCTCGACCGCGATGATCTTGCCGCCCTGGATGCCGATATCGACGCCCTTTCGGCCATCAGGGAGATTTGCATTTCTGACGATCAGATCGAACATCGGAGCCTCATTGGACAGAAGTGGTTCAGCGTTCGCCGCGACGATAGGGCTGCATCAGTGCCTGCGGTACGCGGGCGCGGCGGGCCATGACGGCAAGGGCGGCAATGGAAAGGATATAGGGCGTCATCAAAAAGAGCTGATAGGGTACAAGCCCGCTCAGCGCGGTTTGCAGCCGGAGCTGGAAGGCATCGAAGAAAGCGAAGAGCAGGGCGCCGAACAGCGCGCGACCGGGCCGCCAGGAAGCGAAGACGACGAGCGCGATGCAGATCCAGCCGCGCCCCTGCACCATGGTCGGGAAAAAGCTGTTGAACGCCGACAGGGTCAGGAAGGCGCCGCCCATTCCCATCAGTGCGCTTCCGGCAATCACCGCGCCATAGCGCACCTTCATCGGATTGACGCCCTGCGCTTCCGCCGCATGCGGATTTTCACCGGTCATGCGGATCGCAAGCCCAACGGGCGTGCGGAAGATGATGTAGGCCATCAGTAGGGCGATGGCGATCGCGAGATAGGTCGGCGCCGTCTGCGTGAAGAAGGCTGGCCCGATGAAAGGCAGAGTCGAAAGACCCGGAATGGCGATCGGCTGGAACGGCACGATGGTGGGCGGCGTATTGGCAAGCGGCACGATCAGCCGGAAGACATAATAGCTGAAGCTGGAGGCAAAGAGGGTGACGCCGAGACCAGCGACATGCTGGGAGAGGCCGAGCGTCACTGTCAGGCCCGCATGCAGCAGGCCGAAGACGCCGCCGGCAATGGCGGCAATCAGCAGGCCCGTCCAGAGATCGGCGCCGTGATAGACGGAAAGCCAGCCGATCATCGCGCCGAAGGTCATGATGCCCTCGATGCCGAGATTGAGCACGCCTGCCCGTTCGCAGAGCAGGGCGCCGATCGTGCCGAAAATCAGCGGTGTGGCGATCCGCAGGATTGCCGCCCAGAGCCCAGCGGAGGCGATGATGTCGAAGAGCTGCATCATCGCCGGATCCTGTATTGGGTGAAGAACAATGCGATCAGCATCGTCAGCAGCGACAGCGCCACGGTGACGTCGGCGATATAGGTCGGGATCCCGAGGCCTCGGCTCATGCCATCGGCGCCCACGAACATGGTGGCGGTGAAAATGGCGGCAAAGACGACGCCGAGTGGATTGAGGTTGGCGAGCATGGCGACGACGATACCGGCATAGCCGAAACCGGGCGACAGGTCGGTCGTCACGTAACCCTTGACCCCCATCACCTCGATCGCTCCTGCCAACCCTGCAAGCCCGCCGGAGAGGCAGGCGACCTTCACCAGCGTTCTGCCGAGGGGCACGCCCGCAAAAACAGCGCCGCCCGGATTGAGGCCGGCCGCGCGCGACTGCATGCCGAACACGGTGCGCGACTGGATGAAATGGACGAGGATCGCCAGCGCGATTGCGATCGCAAAGCCGATATGCAGGCGCGAACGGGCGATCAGCTTCGGCAGCATGGCGTGATCGCTGACCGATTGCGACTGCGGCCAGCCGAAGGCGAGCGGATCCTTGAGAACGCCATCGATCAGCATCGAGACGAAGAGCACGGCGATGAAGTTCAACAGCAGGCTGGTGACGACTTCATCGACCGAGAAGCGCAGCCTGAGCCAGAGCGGGATCAGGATCAGCACCATGCCGGCAATGGCGCCGATCAGCAGTAGCAATGGAATGAGAATGGGGGCGGGAAGATTGCCGAGCAGTTTCGAGCTTGCCGCCGCAACGGCGATGGCGCCGAGATAGAACTGGCCCTCGGCGCCGATATTCCAGAGTCGTGCCCGGAAGGCGACGGCCGCGGCAAGCCCGGTCAGCATCAGCGGCGTTGCCCGCGTCAGCGTTTCGGTTGCCGACAGCCGCGAGCCGAAAGCACCGGTCAGGATGCGCCAATAGGCATCGAGCACGGGCGCGCCGGCAATTGATATCAGGATGCCCGAAAGCGCCAGGGCTGCGATCACCGCGATGACGGGCGTGACGATCAGCAGGGAAAGCGGACGGTGTTCGCGGCGCTCAAATCGCATGGCCGGCCTCTGGGTTTTGCTGCCATTCGCCGGCCATCATCAGCCCCAGCCTGCGCGCATCGGCGTCTTCAGCCTCGACGGGCGGCGACAGCCGGCCGCCGACGATCGCCTGTATGCGATCGGCAAGCGCGATCACCTCGTCGAGGTCTTCGGAGATCAGCAGCACGGCGGTCCCTTGCCTGCGGGCTTCGAGCAAGCGGGCGTGCACGGCTGCCACCGCCCCTTCATCGAGACCGCGCGCAGGCTGCGCCGCAATCAGGATCCGCGGCCGCCGATGCAGGTTGCGGCCGAGAATGAGCTTTTGCATATTGCCGCCGGAGAGCAGCCGGGTGCGAATGGCCGGGCCGCCGCCGCGGACATCGAATCCGTCGATGATCTCCCTGGCGAAGGCCATGCCCGCTTTGCGATTGACGAGACCACGGCGCGAAAAGGCCGATGAGGCGATGCGTTCCAGCACGGCGTTTTCCCAGATCGCCATTTCGCCGATTACGCCTTCCTCGTTGCGATCCTCGGGAATGCGGCCGATGCCGGCGTCGACGACATCGGCGACACCGAGATTGCCGACGGCTTCCCCGAACAGCAGAAGGTCGCCGGCGCTGCGCGCCAGCATGCCGGAGAGAAGATGCGCCAATGTCGCCTGACCATTGCCCGAAACACCGATGATGCCGAGGATTTCTCCCGCATGCAGCCGGAAGCTGATCGACTTCAGCCGATCGACGCCGCCGCTGCGCACCGTCACATCGGCCGCTTCGAGGGCAATGGCGCCGGCTGTCGACGGCTCGCGCACGGGCCGCGTCACACGGTGCCCGACCATCAGTTCGGCGAGTTCCTCTTTGCTGGTGTCCGACGTCTTGCGTTCGGCGACCATCTTGCCGCCGCGTAAGACCACGATGCGGTCGGCCGCTGCCATCACCTCGTCGAGCTTGTGGGAGATGAAGATCAACGAAAGGCCCTGGCGGGCCATTTCCCTCAGCGTCGTGAACAGTCGTTCGGCCTCGATATTGGTCAGCACCGCCGTCGGCTCGTCGAGGATCAGGATGCGGGCATCGTTATAGAGCGCCTTGAGGATCTCGACGCGTTGCTGCTCACCGACCGACAGGTCGCCAAGGCGCGCATCCGGATCGACCTTGAGGCCGAAGCGCTCGGATATATCAAGCAGCTTCTTGCGCGCCGCGGAAGTTCCCGAGCGCCAGGACCACAGTCTTTCCGTGCCGGTCATGACATTTTCGAGAACGGTCAGATTGGGCGCGAGCGAGAAATGCTGATGCACCATGCCGACGCCGGCCTGGATCGCCGCGCGCGGCTTGCCCTGCGGCACCTCTCTGCCTTCGATCAGAATTCGGCCGGCATCCGGCATGTAATGGCCGAAAAGGATGCTCATCAGCGTGGTCTTGCCCGCACCGTTCTCGCCAAGCAGCGCCACGACCTCACCCTTGGCAAGAGTCATGGAAATATCGTCATTGGCGAGATTGGCGCCGAAACGCTTGCTGACGCCTGTGATCTCCAGCACCGGCCCGGTCATGACGGCAGTCCCGCGACGGGAAACCGATGCTGCCACCGCCCCTCGGACTCCAAGCGTGCGGCAAGCGACAGGAGGCGCGGTTCGTGACCCATCGGCGCCATGATCTGCACCGGCAGCGGCAGGGCGTGCTCATCCTGTCCGAAAGGCAGCGTCAAAGCAGGAAAACCCGAAATATTGGCGAGGCAGGCAAGCGGCGCAAAGGCCGTCATCCGCTCGAGATGCAGATCCGTGTCGGTATGATCGGACGGAAAGGAGCCGATCGCAAGAGGCGCAGACGAAAGCATCGGCATGAGAATGCAATCGACCTTGTCGAACAGCGTCCAGAGCTTATGGCTCACCAGAACGGCCTCGTTCAGCGTGTTCCAGAGCGATGTGACCGAAAGCCCTCGTCCGCGCGCAGCAAAAGCCTGCGTCAGAGGCTCGGCCCTGCTTTCATCCAGAGCCGCCGCCTCGATGAGCGCCGCAAGGTTGGCGGAGACGATATCGGCGAAGGCGCGGCCGCTTGACGTGACGCTTCCTTCGAACTCGGCCCAGCTCAACGGAACGATCAGGTGTCCGTCATTCTCGAGCGCACGAGCCGCATCCTCGACGGCTGCGAGCCGATCACCCTCCGTCGGATAGACCGGCCCAGTATCAACCAGCAGGCCGGCTCGCAAACGACCGTCGTTGCTATCGACAGAGGAGGGGTCCGGAAAAGGTCCTCGTGAATCGCCGGCCAACCCGTCGAATATCAGCGCCGTATCCCGCACCGAACGGCAGACCGCGAGTTCGCTGGCGATACCGGCGAGGTGGTTGCCAAAGGAGGGGCCGCCCGGGATGGCGCCGCGCGTCGGCTTCATTCCGACGAGGCCGCAGCAGGCGGCGGGCACACGGATCGAGCCGCCCGCGTCGGTGGCATGTGCGATCGCAACGATCCCGGCGGCAACCGCAGCCGCCGCACCGCCGGAGGAGCCGCCCGCGGTTCGGGCCGGATCGAGCGGGTTGCGGCAGAGAGGCCCGATCGCCGGTTCGCTGGCAAGCGACAGCCCAAATTCCGGGCTCGTCGTCAGGCCGAACAGGCAGAAGCCGGCGTCGCGGAAACGAGCAGCCAGATCGGAATCCGCTTCGCCGCCCTTTCTTTCGAAGAGACGGGAACCGGCGGTGACCGGCAGCCCGGCGAAGGGGCCGCCAAGATCTTTCGCCAAACTCGGCACACCGGCAAAGGGCCTGATGGAAAAGCGATCCGGCGCGCTCCGCCGCTCCCGGTCGCGGTCGTCCGCCGAGGCAAGGCCCATGGCGGCATCGAGATAGGCGAGCGCGCCGAGCGCCGCCTGCCGCGCAGCGGCCTCAAGAGAAGCCTGCATCGCCTCGGCAGCGCTCAGCTTGCCATGCCGGATCGCTGCCGCCAGGTCGGTCGCATCGCTTTGCATGAGTCGAATTACTTCGGCTCGTCCATCATCTTCGGAACCTCGAAGGTGCCGGCCTTGATCTCCGCCCGCTTGGCTTCCATCGCAGCCTCCGCATCGGCGGGCGCCACGCCCTTCACAAAGACGATATCGCTGCCGCCTTCCTTCATCAGGCCGTAGGAGGTGTAGTTCCTACCGACCGGTTTTCCGGCCGCGACATCGGCGATCGCAGCGTTGAGGATCGGGCGGAAATACCACATGGCGTTGGCAAACACAGTGTCAGGGTAGCGCGGCGTATAGTCGATCAGCGAGCCGACCGATTTGATGCCGCGTTCCTTGGCGGCATCGGCGGTACCGATACGTTCGCCGAACAGGATGTCGGCGCCGGCGTCGATCTGGGCAAGACCGGCTTCGCGGGCCTTCGGCGGATCGAAGAAGGTGCCGATGAAGGAGACGAGGTGTTTTGCCTCCGGGTTGACGGCCTTGACGCCGGCCGCGAACGCGTTGATCAGCATGTTGACCTCGGGGATCGGAATAGCGCCGACCGAACCGACGATATTCGACTTGGTCATCTTGCCCGCCAGCATGCCGGCAAGATAGGCGCCGTCATGGTTCCAGGTGCCGAAGACACCGAAATTATCGCCGGCCTGCTCGCCGCTCGAACCCAGCACGAAGGCGGTATCGGGATAGTCGGCCGCGACCTGCCGGGCCTCTTTCTCCACCGCATAGGCCTCGCCGATAATCAGCTTGTTGCCCTGTTCGGCATATTCGCGCATGGCGCGGGGATAATCGGTGCCGGAAACACCTTCGGAGAAGACATATTCGATAACGCCTTCCTTGGCCGCGTCCTGCAGGGCCTTGTGCAGACAGGAGTTCCAGGCATTTTCAACCGGCGAGGCATGAATGCCGGCAACTTTCAGCGGCGCGGCCGCTCTTGCCAGCGGGGCAAAGCCGCTGACCCCAAGCGCAATGCCGGATGCGATCACTGCCCGGCGTGAAATCAGGATATCTTTGGTCATTGATTGTTCCCCTTTTTTACCATTTGGTTCAAAAATCATAGTAGCGCCTAAAAATGTGTCAAGCCGCGAATGGGCTTAAAAATCAGGCTGATCGGCCACCGCGACCTGACTGAAAAAACGAGGCATGGCAGGCTGCACGCTCGGCGCCACCGTGCTTGCCGGGCAGGATCTACAGGGGCTTGGCGCGACGACTCCGGCAGGATATGCATAGAACTATCGGGTTGGGGAAATTGAAATGGGTGATGAAGAAGACGCCTCGCGGCGGCCGATCGCGAGCCGGTCGTCGTCCTGGGCGATCGGCCTGAGTGCGTGGCTGGCACGCACCGGTGTCACGCCAAACGGCATTTCGCTTTTCTCGATCCTGTTTGCCAGCCTCGGCGCGGCGCTCATCCTCTTCACGGCCCATCCGATCGCCATGGTTTGCGCCGCGATCTCGGTGCAGATGCGGCTCGTCTGCAATCTGCTGGACGGCATGGTCGCGATCGAAGGCGGCAAGAAAACCAAGAGCGGGCCGCTCTACAATGAATTCCCCGACCGGATCGCCGACAGCCTGCTTCTCGTCGCAGCCGGTTATGCCTGCGGCTTTGCCTGGCTCGGCTGGCTGGCTGCGCTGCTCGCCGCACTCACCGCCTATATCAGGGTCTTCGGAGGAGCGGTCGGTCTTCCCCAGGACTTCAGCGGCATCATGGCCAAGCAGCGCCGCATGGCGGTACTGACGGCGGGCCTCGTCGCCCAGAGCGTGGAGACGCTGATATCGGCCAGCCATTGGTCGCTGCTCCTTGCCTCCGTCATCATCGCGGCGGGAAGCCTCGTCACCTGCACCACGCGGACGATAAGACTTGCCCGCTCGCTGGAGAGATTATGATCGCACTCATCCGTCGCCTTCTCGTGCTTTTCGTCCGCATCGTGGTCGGCGCCCGCAGCGAGTGGCGGGGCTGCACGCCCGACCCCCGCCGCCGCATCTATTTTGCCAATCACAACAGCCATGTCGACACCGTCGCCGTCATGGCCGCCCTGCCGTGGCCGGTGCGACGGCTGACCCATCCGGTTGCGGCGCGCGATTATTGGGGAACGACCGCCTTTCGCCGTTTCATCGCCGAGAAAGGCCTGCGCGCCGTCCTGATTGACCGCAAGCCTCTGCCCGACAGCAACCCGCTGGAGCCGATCGAGCGCCTGCTCGAGGAGGGGCGCTCGGTCCTGATCTTCCCGGAAGGCACGAGAAGCGCCAGCGATGAGATCGCCCCCTTCCGCAGCGGCATCTATCGCCTTGCATGCCGTTTCCCCGATGTCGATCTCGTGCCGATCCATCTCGACAATCTTCAGCGCATCCTGCCCAAGGGAAGCTGGCTGATCGTCCCGATCACCTGCACGGCGCGCTTCGGCAAGCCGCTCCGCGTCGAACCGGGCGAAGGAAAAGACGCGTTCCTGGCCCGCGCCCGTGCCGCGGTCATCGAGCTAGCAGACGGAGAACGCATCGCATGACCAGCCATTTCTCCATCGTGCTTGCCGCGATCCTCGGCCTGTTGGCCGTCGCCTCGGCCATTGGCTTCACCCTTCAGCGGCGGGCGACCGAGCCCGGATCCGTCGCTACGGTCCACAATCTCAATGCCCGAATTCGCTCATGGTGGATCATGGTCGCGATATTCGGCGGCGCGATTCTGCTCGGCGATACCGCGGTGGTCGTCCTGTTCGCATTCCTGTCCTTCATGGCGCTTCGCGAATTCTGGACGCTGACGCCATCGCGGCGCGGCGATCACCTGGCGCTGTTCCTGTCCTTCTTCGTCGTCCTGCCACTTCATTACCTGTTGCTCGGAACGGCGTGGTACGGCCTATTTGCGATCTTCATCCCGGTCTATGCCTTCCTGATCCTGCCGGCGGTGGCGACCTTGACGGGCGACGTCAACGAATTCCTGGCCCGGACCGCCAGGGTGCAATGGGGATTGATGCTGACGGTCTATTCGATCAGCCATGCTCCCGCACTTCTGATGCTGCAGACCGGTACGCCATCCGCCCTGCTTCTCGTCTATCTCGTCATCGTGGTGCAACTCAGCGACGTCTTCCAGTATGTCTGGGGCAAGCTCCTGGGAAAGCATCGCTTCTCGCCGAACATCAGCCCATCGAAGACGCTCGAAGGCCTCTTCGGTGGCGGCGCCTCGGCCATCCTTGTGGGAACGCTGCTCTATCGCCTGACGCCGTTCTCGCCGCTGCAGGCGGCGGCCATCAGCACGGTCATCGTCGTCGCGGGCTTCTTCGGCGGCTTCGTGCTCTCGGCCATCAAACGCGATCTGAACGCCAAGGACTGGGGCTATGTGATCGAGGGTCACGGCGGCGTGCTCGACCGGCTGGATTCCATCACCTTCGCAGCGCCGCTGTTCTTCCACATCGTCCGCTACTGGTACACCGTCTGACAATTCATCCGCGAAAGCCTATCTCGCATCCTCCATGGATGACGCGTGAGCCCTCGCCATGGCCTCCTGAAGGTCGGCGATAGGCGTCGCATTCACCATCTTCCTGCCCTCGAGTTCCTTCGGCATTTTCCAGCCGGGATCGATGCCTTCCATGTTCGGCAATTCGTGAGCGATACCCTTGTGGCAGTCGATGCAGGTCGCCTGGCCGGAAAGCAGATATCGGGTATGGATCTCGGCGGCGCGTTGTGTCTGCTTCTGCAGATCCATCGCCACCGACGAATGGCAGTTGCGGCATTCCAGACTGTCATTGGCCTTCATGCGCGCCCATTCATGCTGCGCAAGTTCCAGCCGCTTTTCCAGAAACTTCGGCCGGGTGTTGATCGTGCCGAATATCTTGCCCCAGACCTCCTTGGAGGCCTGCATCTTGCGGGCGATCTTGTCGGTCCATTGATGCGGCACGTGGCAGTCCGGGCATGTCGCCCGCACCCCCGATCGGTTGGAAAAATGGATGGTGCGCGAAAGCTCCTGATAGACGTTGTCGTGCATTTCATGACAGGAGGTGCAGAAGTTTTCGGTATTGGTCAGTTCCAGCGCGGTATTAAACGCGCCCCAGAAGAGAACGCCACCAACGAAGCCGCCCAGCGTCAGGACGCCGAGCCCGATCGTTGCCGCCGGCGTCGTCAGGATCGACCACGCCCACAGAACCGCTTTCCTGATAAATGCGATCATGACGGTCACTCGCTTCCGGCCGGCTTGAAACCGAGCTCGCTCATGTCCTTGAACGCATTGGGGACGAGTGGCTGGGTGTCCGCCTGCGGCACATGGCACGCCGTACAGAAGTAGCGGCGAGGGGAGACGTCGGCGAGCATCTGGCCGTCGCGCGTCATATAGTGGGTGACGCTGATCATCGGCGCGCCGCTATCCTGCGTGAACTCCCGCTTGTGGCAGGAGAGGCAGCGGTTGGCGTTGACCGACAGTTCGTAACCTTCGATCGAATGCGGAATGATCGGCGGCTGGTCGGGATAGGCGCGCATCCTGCGCTTGTCGTCGACGATCCATTTCGGCAGCGGCTTGGCGGCCCCTGTTTCCATCGAGGGCGTCGGGCCCTCCAGCTGGGGGACGGTTTGCTGCATCACCTGACCGAAGGCGGCCGTCGCGAGGAAAACGACGACGCCGGCTGCGATTGCCTGCCATTCCGGTCGCCTTAAACGGCGGGGAGAATCTTGACCGCGCATTTCTTGAAATCCGTCTGCTTGGAGATGGGATCGGTGGCGTCGAGCGTGACCTTGTTGATCAACTGGCTGGCGTCGAACCAGGGGACGAAGATGACGCCGGGCGGCATTCGATTCCTGCCCCTGATATCGATGCGCGAGCGGATCTCGCCGCGGCGGGAAACGATCCGCACCTCCGCCCCCTGATTGATGCCGCGCTTGCGGGCATCCTCGGCATTCATGAAACATCGCGCGCCGGGAAATGCCCGGTAAAGCTCCGGCACCCTCATGGTCATCGATCCCGAGTGCCAGTGTTCGAGCACACGGCCGGTAACCAGCCAAAAATCGAATTCGTCGTCGGGAGATTCGGCCGGCGGCTCGTAGGGCACGGCCAGAATGACGGCCCTGCCGTCCTTCTGACCATAAAATTTCACGCCCTCGCCGGGCTTCACATAGGGGTCGTAACCTTCCCGGTATCGCCAGCGCGTCTCCTGGCCGTTGACCACCGGCCAGCGCAGTCCACGGACCTCATGATAGAGGTCATAGGGCGCCAGATCGTGTCCGTGCCCGCGCCCGAAGGAGGCATACTCCTCGAACAAGCCTTTCTGGATGTAGAATCCGAACGCCTTGGCCTCGGCATTGTCGTATTCGGCGCTGATCTCATCAAGCGGAAACCGGTCGACCTCGCCATTGCGAAAGAGCACGTCGAAAAGCGTTTTTCCTCGATACGCCGGATTGGCATCGAGGATTTCCTTCGACCAGACCTCATCGGTGGTAAATCGCTTCGAGAATTCGACGATCTGCCAGAGGTCGGATCGCGCCTCGCCCTTGGCCTGAACGAGTTGATGCCAGACATGGGTGCGCCGTTCGGCGTTTCCATAGGCGCCTTCCTTCTCGACCCACATCGCCGCAGGAAGGATCAGGTCTGCGCTCATCGCCGTTATGGTCGGATAGGCATCCGAAACCACGACGAAATTCTCGGGGTTGCGATAACCCTGCCAGGTTTCGTTGCTCGTATTCGGTCCGGCCTGGACGTTGTTGTTGACCTGCACCCAATAGAAATTCAGCTTGCCGTCCTTCAGCATGCGGTCCTGCTGGACTGCATGATATCCTGGCTTCTCCGGAATGATCCCCTGCGGGACACGCCAGATTTCTTCGGCATGTTTGCGGTGCTCGGGGTTCGTCACCGTCATGTCGGCGGGAAGGCGATGCGCGAAGGTTCCCACTTCACGGGCCGTCCCGCAGGCCGAGGGCTGACCGGTGAGGGAGAACGGGCTGTTGCCCGGTTCGGAGATCTTCCCGGTGAGCAAATGCAGGTTGTAGACCATCTGGTTCGCCCAAACGCCGCGGACATGCTGATTGAATCCCATCGTCCAAAGCGACATCACCTTGCGGTCAGGATCGGCATAGAGTTCCGCAAGCTGCTCCAGGAATTCGGGATCGACCCCGGTGAGTTCGGACGTCTTCTTCAGCGTGTACTCGCTAACGAACGCCTTGAAGGCGTCGAAATCCATCGGTTCGGTCTTGCCGGGATCGCTGGCGTTGGCCGCAGCGATTTCAACCGGATTGTCCGGGCGCAGGCCGTAGCCGATATCGGTGACGCCTTTTGCAAACTTCGTGTGGTCGCGGACGAAGTCCTCGTTCACACGTCCTGTTTGAATGATGTGGTTGGCAATGAAATTCAGAATCGCCAGATCTGTTCCCGGTTTGAAAACGATGGGAATATCGGCGAGATCCATGCTCCTGTGCGTAAAGGTCGAAAGCACCGCGACGCGCACATGCGGTTGCCCAAGCCGGCGGTCGGCGAGGCGTGTCCAGAGGATCGGATGCATCTCCGCCATGTTCGAGCCCCAGAGCACGAAGGCGTCCGCGTTTTCGAAATCGTCGTAACAGCCCATCGGCTCGTCCATGCCGAAGGTCCGCATGAACCCGTAAGCGGCCGAGGCCATGCAGTGTCTGGCATTGGGGTCCAGATTGTTGGAACGAAAGCCGGCCCGCATCAGCTTTGTCGCGGCATATCCTTCAAAGATCGTCCACTGGCCGGAGCCGAACATGCCGACAGCCGTCGGGCCTTTGTCCTCGAGCACTTTCTTGCACTGCTCGGCCATCACGTCGAAGGCCTCGTCCCAGCTCACCGGTTCGAACTCGCCGTCCTTGGCGTAGCGGCCGTCCCGCTTTCGCAGCAGAGGGGTCTGAAGCCTGTCCTCGCCATACATGATCTTGGAGAGAAAATAGCCCTTGATGCAGTTAAGGCCGCGATTGACCTCCGCCTGCATGTCTCCATGCGTTGCAACGACCTGACCTTGCTTGACGCCCACCATGACGCCGCAACCGGTGCCGCAGAAGCGGCAGGGGGCCTTCGACCATTTGATTTCCAATGCACCGACGCCGCCGGGCACCGGCTGCGCGACAGCCGGCATCGCTATTCCGGCAGCGGCCGCGGCGATGGCGGCGGCCTGGGCCTTCAGAAGCTCACGCCTGTTCAATTCTCCCGTCATGGCCTTGCATCTCCTCCTCGACATGCTCGAACACCATGTTTGCCGCAATCACGCCGTCCAGGAGCGAGATTTGCGATAGACGATCGCCGAGCATGCCCGTGCTCGTTCCCTCGATAGTGACGACGATCTTTCCGTTGGCGTGAGCGTGGACTTCCACATTCCGCATCTCGGCGATGGCCGCCAGCACAGCCCCGGTGCGGGCCGGCATGGTCGCGATCACGGCACTCGATATGTGATAGCGCAGACCCCGCTCAGGCATCGGCCGCCTCCATCCCGCTCGGCTGCAACACGATGGCGTTGACGGGACATCCGGCGATGCACCCTCCGCATCCATTGCAAATGTCGGTGCGAAGTTCCGGAAGAAACGGGCCGCCGACGCGGGGCCGGAAACGGATCGCCTGCTGAGGGCAAGCTTCTCCGCAGGACTGACAGGTGATGCCGCGCTTCGCCAGGCAGGTATCACCAACCGCGGCGACATGGGCAAAACGATCGATCCGCTCTGTGGTGAAAACGGGTTGCGGGCACGATGCCGCGCATTCACCGCAAAACGTGCATTCGCCTCGCATAAAGTCGAGCAACGGCAGTCCGTCCACCAGACGGATTATCTTGGTGGGACATCGCTCCTCGCATCGTCCGCACCCCGTGCATGCCGCGGCAAGGCTTTGCATCGATGCTCCTGGCGGACAAATCCTGTGATCGGTCGTTGCCGGCCGGACTGAGAGGAATTGACGTCGAGACATCGGCACTTGGGACATGGCTCAATGCCCCGCCGGCGGCCCCGGAGGGCCGAACACGATTTGAAACATCCATACGAGGAAACCGTAGCCGCCGACGACACCCACGGCGACCAGAGGCCATATTCCGAATGCAAGGATAAGGAAAGCCAGCACTTCCGCCCGGCGCTTCGCGCGCGGATCGCTCTGCCCCGATGCTTTTTGAAGCAATTCAGACATGACAGGCCCCCAGGCGCGGACGATACCATGCCCAGTCATCCATGACCAGATGACTTGCATTCCACTAGCCTGCTGCCTCCTCTCGCAGGCAGCAGGCTCGCATTGTCGCCGTCATGGAGCGTCGTAAGAAAACGCCTGCACGCAAGTAACTCTAGACCCGGTCGACCTCCTCGAGGCTGTCGAACAGCCGGCGCTGAACATCCCGCTCCTGCCTGCCGATGGCGGTCATCAACTTGCCCATCGTTCCCCGCAGGCCGTGCAACTCGTCGACCAGCTCCATGACGATATCGACGCCGGCTTCGTTGACGCCCATGTTTCCCATGAGGTCCAGGATCAGCCGCGCTCGCGCGACGTCGGCGTCGCGAAATTGCCGTTGGCCGCCTGAGGTCTCGGGGATCAACCAACCCTGTTCGATCCAGAGGTCGAGCTGGTCGATGTCGATTTTCAAGTAAAGACGGAATTCGAGATCATCCATGATCAAGCCTCCATGTTCTTTCTCGGATCATACGAGTTTGCCGTCGCCCATTCCTTCACCAGATCCGTCAGCCGCTCGTTGGGATTGTCAGGCAGCACGATCTTCAGGGAGACATAAACGTCGCCATGTCCGCCGCTGCGTTTTGCAACACCCTTGCCCTTGAGGCGCAGGACCTTGCCGGTGTTCGAATGCGGCGGCAGCGTCAGATTGACCGGCCCAGACGGCGTCGGCACACGAACCTTGCCGCCGAGCACGGCCTCATTGAGCGAGATCGGCAGTTCCAGGCGGATATCGTCGCCGTCTCGCGTGAAGAAGCGGTGCGGGCCTACACGGATTTCGATCAGGGCATCACCCGCCGGACCGCCTCCGATGCCCGGCTCGCCCTTGCCGCGCAGCCGCAAGGTCTGGCCATCGCGCGTTCCCGGCGGGATCTGCACGTCAAGCGCTGGGCCGCCAGGAAGCTTGACCTCGGTCCTGGTGCCGTTGACGGCCTCGAGAAAATCGACCTCCATCGAGAACTGGCGGTCCCGGCCACGACCACGGCTCTGGCCGCCTCCGGCCCGGCGTGAAAAGAAGTTGGCAAAGACATCGTCGGCATCGCCGAAATCGGCAAATCCGGCACTGTTGTGGTAGGGATCGCCAGGGCCGCTCTTCGAGGCATAGTCGCGGTAATAATTGCGCTGCGCCCGCTCGGCGCCTGAAATATCGATCTCGCCGCGGTCGAAACGCCCGCGTTTTTCCTCGTCGCTCAAGATCTCATAAGCGGTTGAAATTTCCTTGAACCGCTCCTCTGCCTTTTTGTCGCCGGGGTTGAGGTCGGGGTGAAGTTTCTTGGCGAGCTTGCGGAACGCGCTTTGAATATCCTTTTGCGTCGCATCCCGTTTCACGCCCAGAAGCTCATAGGGATCCTGGCTCATACATATCTCCTGAGGGCAGCGTATACTGCTGGTTGGCTTGGGGATGATATAGGTTGCCGGGCCGCCGCCGGGGAGGGTAAATTGGTCGCCGGACGATATCAGCGCGACAAAGCCACTGCGGTCACGCCAGCGCAGTGGAGATTAGAACAATGCCACGTCTTCGGCTTGAGACGCCGCGCCCTCATATGCGTGATCTAAACGCCGATCGATGAGAACCGAGCACCCGGCGTGGCGCACGACTTTGTCGACAATCGAGGAGAAGACGTAGTCGGTGATATCGGTCACATGCGACGACAGCAGGATGAGATCGGCCGACTTCTCCCTTGCGACGGAAACGAGCTGGGAAGCGGCAATGCCGATGCGAACCTCGATCGTCGCCAAAATCCCCATTTCCTTGCAGAGCGATGCAAGTTTCTTTTCGGCGTCGACGATGGCGGTCGTTTCGAATGCCTCGGGAAGCTCCGTCAGGTGACGGCGCGGGATATTCTCGATGACATGCATGACGACGATGCTTCCGCCTTCATCCGCCAATGCCGCAGCCCGGCGCAAAAGCCGGATTGCCGTTTGCCTCGAACCCGTGCCGATGCCGCAGATGATTGTTCGATACATTGAAATCCATATCCTCGAATGCGAATGATAGCGCCGATCATACCGGTCTCAACCTTCGCGGCATTGACGAATGTCAAGGAAAGGCCTCGCAACGGTAGCCCTCACAAAACCGCCATTTGCTTAGAACGGGACCTCCGGCTGAATCGTCGCAGTTGACGATATGGCCATCAGCAACAGTTCTAACCCGATGTCGTCACTTATTGAGGTTCACATGCCGCATTTTGCGATTATCGGATCGGGTGCGATGGGAAGCGCTGTCGCCAAACGGCTGATCGACCGCGGCGCCACGGTGCTGACCCATCTCGAGGGCAGAAGCGAGCAGACGATTGCGCGGGCAATGGCAGCCGGCATGGTGCCGGTCGGACGCCAGGAGCTGACAAAGGCCGAGCTGATCCTGTCGATCGTTCCGCCGGCGCAGGCGATCAAGGTCGCCGAATTCGTCGCGGACATATCGTCGAGGATGCCGGCGCCGCCGCCCTTCATCGACCTCAACGCGATTGCGCCAAAAACCATGCAGGCTTTGGCGGCACGGTTCGACGGCAGCGGCGTGGAGGTGCTCGATGGCGCGATCATCGGCGGGCCGCCGGTTCCCGGCAAATCAGGTCCGACCATCTATATCAGCGGCGATCGTGCCGAGCGGAGCCGGCTGCTTGAGGATTGCGGCCTCAGGATCCGCAGGCTCGACGGACCGCTCGGCGCCGCCTCGGCACTGAAGATGTGTTATGCCGGCATCAACAAGGGATTTATCGGCCTCGGCACTGCCATGCTGCTTGCCGCATCGCGTTCGGGTGCTGCCGAAAGCCTGAAAGCCGAACTCTCCGAAAGCCTTCCCGACGTCGACCGCAAGCTGTCGAAATCCATTCCCGACATGTACCCGAAAGCCTATCGATGGGTCGCCGAAATGCAGGAGATTGCCGATTTCCTGGGAGAAGATGATCCGGCGGCGACCATCTTCCGCGGCATGGCGGACCTCTTCTCCAGGATGGCTTCCGACGTGGAGGGCAGCCGTGTTCTTGTCGGTCAGCTGGACGAGATCCTTGGCTCCAGGGAAACCCGCGACGCGATGGTCATGCCATAATGTCGCTGCCGGCGCTGGCAATGGAGGCACCGGCAGCTGGTGTACGGCCGGTCCAAGCCGCGCCTATATCTTCACGAAGTCCTCGACCTGCGCCCTGATCGCGACCTCGGTCGGCAAACGCTCCATCGAACTCGCGCCGTAAAAGCCGTTGCAACCCTTGCAGCGTGCAAGCACATAGGCCGCGTCCGCGGGCATGGCGATCGGCCCGCCATGGCAGAGCACGATGACGTCGTCGCGGATCGACCTTGCGGCATCCGACCATTCGTTGATCTTCTCCACGCATCCATCGAGGGTCAGCGCCGTTTCAGCGCCGATCGCGCCGCCTGTGGTCAGGCCGAGATGGCAGACGACGATGTCGGCGCCGGCTTTGGTCATCGCGATCGCGTCCTCGCTGCTGAAGACATAGGGTGTCGTCAGCATGTCCTTGGCGTTGGCGCGGGCGATAATATCGATTTCCAGATCGAAGCCCATGCCGGTCTCTTCGAGATTGGCGCGAAACGTGCCGTCGATCAGCCCGACGGTCGGGAAGTTCTGGATGCCGGCAAAACCCATTGCCTTCAGCTCGTCGAGGAAGTGATCGGGCAGCATGAAAGGATCGGTGCCGTTGACGCCGGCAAGCACCGGCGTGTGGCGCACGACCGGCAGGACCTCGCGGCCCATCTCCTTGACGATCTCGTTGGCATTGCCATAGGCGAGCAGGCCGGCAAGCGAGCCGCGGCCGGCCATGCGGTAGCGGCCGGAATTATAGATCACGATCAGATCGATGCCGCCGGCCTCTTCGCTCTTGGCGGAAAGGCCGGTGCCGGCGCCACCGCCGATGATCGGCAGGCCTTCGGCGATCTTGCGGCGAAGCTTGCTCAGAATGTCGTTTCTGTCGATGCGGGTCAAAACTCTCTCCTCAGGCATGGATCTCATGGAAGCCGGCAACGAGTGCCGTGGCGAATTCCGGACTGTTGACATGGGCGTCTATCTCGACGAGGCGCCTGTTCGGCGCCTCGCGCCAGCCGCCACGAATGGCAGAAAACAGCGCCTCGTCGGCTTCGGGATCATGGAATGGCTGACCGGCGGCGTCGATCGCTGAAACGCCCTGAAGCGGCAGCAGGAAGCGGACCGGACCCTGCATCTGGTTGAGCCGCTCGACGATGAAAGCGCCGATCCTGCGGTTTTCCTCCGGGGTGGTGCGCATCAGGGTCACCTGTGCATTGTGGACGTGCAGCCTGCGGTCGCGGAAGGGCGCCGGCACGGTGTCCCGCGCGCCGAAATTCACCATATCGACGGCGCCGACCGAGCCGATATAGGGCAGGCCGGTGCGGATAATGGCGCCGAAGCGATCCTCGGTCGCCGGAAAGACGCCACCGATGAGAAGGTCGGGCACCTCCGTCGTCGTCACATCGATTACGCCCTGCAACAGACCGGAATCGGCAAGCTTCTCCATCGACTGGCCACCGACGCCGGTCGCATGGAAGACGTAGATTTCATGCGTCTTGCCGAGCATTTCGCGGAGCTGGGTGACGCAGGAGGTGGTGACGCCGAACATGGTCATGCCGATGCCCGGCCGATCATCGCTGGAGACGGGGATGGGGTTGCGGGCCATGCCGGCCGCCGCATTTGCCGCATTGCCGATTACCTTGCGCGAGATGGCGTTCAAGCCGGCGATGTCGACGACCGAATACATCATGGTGAGATCATTCGGGCCGACATAGGGCGCCACATTGCCCGAGGCGACCGTCGAGACCATCAGTTTCGGCAGGCCGATCGGAAGCGTTCGCATCGCCTCCGTCACCAGCGCGGTATTGCCGGTGCCGCCAAGGCCGAGCACGGCGCCGATGTCGTTGCGCGATTTCAGGAATGCCGTCAGCGCTTTGGCCATGGCCGAAACCGCCGCTCCCCGATCGGTCTGCCCGAGCACGGCCGCAGCGCCCTCAGGATGAAATGCGGCGACGTCACGCGCCTGGACATCGGCGCCGGTGCCTTCCCTAAGCGTGCCGACATCGACCAGAACAGCCTCGGTTCCGGCCGAAAGAACCACCTCCCTGGCGTAGCTCAGTTCAGCACCCTTGGTGTCGCAAGTGCCGACGATATAGACCTTTCCCATTGGTTTTCCTCCCTTTTTGATCGATCTCCGACATTCTCTAGATAAAATTCCCGATTTTGTATTTTCCATATTGTATATTCTTTCGTATATTGCATACTCAAATCACGAATGCCAGACGGAAATGGAGACCATGAACGCACCGCGCCACCTCACCCTTCGCGAGCGGATTTACGAGGAAATCGTTCGCCTGATCGTCTCCGGCGAGCTGCCGAGCGGCGTCTCGATCGATGAAAAGGAACTGACGGAGCGCCTGCAGGTCAGCCGCACACCGTTTCGCGAAGCGATCGGCACGCTCGCCAAGGAAGGGCTGATCGAGATCAAGCCGTATCGCGGCTTCTTCGTGCGCAGCTTCACGCCGAAGGAGATCGACGATCTCTACGATCTACGCAAGACGCTTGAATGCTTCGCCGTCGAGCTCGCCGTTCCACAGATGAGCGACCGGCACATCGTCGGTTTCGAGCGCATCCTCGATGAGGCGGTGGCGGCACTTCGCCGCGGCGACATGGAGACCTACGGCATTCGCGACAAGGAGTTTCACGAGACCATCGCCGAGCTTTCGGGAAGCGCGCCGTTGATCGAAACGCTGGCGCGGCTCGCGCTGCAGATCCAGATTTGCCGCTCGATCGCCAACGAGAGCCGCGATCTGGCCGAGAGGGCGGCCGAGGAGCGCGATCAGATCCTGCAGGCGTTCCGGGCACGCGACATTACCCGCGCAAAGACCCTGATGCACGCTCATATCAGCGACGTCCAGCAGGCCGTCATGGCTCGGTTTCAGAGGGAAAATCCAGCGCGTTAGCCGGATGAAATGCCAGTGGAGCGAAGGAGAGGGAGGTCTCCTTTTCGACAAGTGAAAAACGTGGCCGTGGAGCGGCCGGAGGAGGGAGCAATGCTGAAATTTCTTGCCCGCAGCACGGCACTGGCGGCGATGATCGCCGCAAGTTCGCTGGCGCATGCCGAAACCCTGAAAATGTGGGGTCCGGAACAGATCACCGAACCGCTGGTGGCCCAGCTATGGAACGGCATCAAGGCCGATTTCGAAAAGGCCAATCTCGGCGTGACCGTCGAATTCATGCCGCCGACCGGGACGATCAGCAACGGCGCGGTGCAGGCGGCCATCCAGTCGGACGCCGGCCCCGACGTGATCCTCACCAACTCCGGCATCGGCCGCATCAGCGTCGTCAAGAACGCCAAGCAGGTCATGCCGCTCACCGAGCAATATGAAAAACGCGGCTGGAAGGACCAGATCTATCCCTGGCTCTACACCGAGCTGAAGGGCCAGTTCGGCGGCGAAATCTATGAGGTTCCCGATGGCCTCGATGCGCTTGGCATCTGGTATCACAAGGATATTTTTGAGCAGGCCGGCTGGAAGATTCCGGCGACCTGGACCGAGTTCGAAGCACTGTTGAAATCGATCGGTGAGACCGGTCTGCAGCCGATCGCCATCGGCCCGCGCACCACCGGCAGTGCCGGCCACCTCTTCGGCAATCTGCTACAATCGGCGAGCGGTAAAGAGGTGATCGGCAAGGCGCTACGCCGCGAAATCGCCTGGGACGATCCTTCGGTCGCCGCCGGCGCCGTCCGGCTACAGAAGCTGGTCGAGGCGGGCGACATCAGGAAGGAAATGGCCGGCCTCGATCTCGATGGCGCCTCCCGCCTCTGGTTCAACAAGCGCGCGGCGATGTTCGTTGCCGGCCCGTGGTTCACCGCCAATGCCCGCAAGGCCGGCTATGACCTCGCCAATGCCGGTTACGCGCCCATGCCTTCCGACATCAAGGGTGCGGCGATACCGACCGGCGGCGTCGGCTGGAGCTGGCTGGTGCCGGTCAACTCCAGACAGCCGGAACTCGCGATGAAATGGATCGACTTCATGCTGTCCGATGCGGTGATGAAGAAGCGCGCGCAGGATCCGGCAAGCACGATGATCTATCCGCGCGAAATCCCGGGCGTCGAGCCGCCGACGCCCGTGCTGAAGGACATCTTCGCGGCTGCCGCCGGCGGCGTCGGCTACAATCCGAGCGTCTATCTGCCCGGCCCGGTACTCGACACCTACTTCCAGGTCATCCAGGGCCTGATCTCCGGCCAGATCGGCGGCGAGGACGGCATGAAGCAGATCCAGGCAAAGATGGCAGAGGCGAAATAGTGGTCATTCCAGAAACGCCCGGAAGCAAGGTCGTGGCTCCTCTCAGGGATGCGCCTGCCGTGGCGGGACATACGGGCGGCCTGTCCGTCCGTATGTCCAAACGCCGGACGACGGGGGCTGCCACATCTGACTCATCCGCTGGCGATGCCCGCACCGCATTGTGGCTGATGGCGCCGGCGCTCGGCCTTTATGCCGTCTTCACCCTGCTGCCGATCGCCGCCACCTTCTGGCTGAGCTTCAACAGTTCAGCCGGCTTCAATACCTCCGCCAGTTTCGTCGGCTTCGACAATTACGCCAAGGCCGCACACGATCCGATCGTCTGGAAGAGCCTCGTCCATACCTTCCTCTGGCTGGCCTATCATGTGGTGATGGCAGGCGGGCTCGGTCTTCTGCTGGCGCTTGCCGTCAGCAGGCTGCGGATCACCCAGGTCTTCTTCCGCACCGCCTTCTTCCTGCCGCATCTGGTGTCGCTGGCGGTGGTCGGCGTCATCTGGGCCAATATCTACGATCCGTTCTTCGGCCTGCTGAATACCGCGCTGACGCGGATCGGGCTCGGCGCCTTCACCCAAGGCTGGCTGTCCGATCCCGCTTTGGTGCTCTTTTCCGTCAATATCGCAAGCTCGTGGCAGGGCTTCGGCCTCTACATGCTGCTCTTCATCGCCGGCCTGCAGAACATCGACCGCTCGCTCTACGACGCGGCCGAAGTGGACGGCGCCAACGCCTTCCAGAAACTGATCTACGTGACGCTGCCGGGGCTTCGTGAGGTGACGACCTTCGTCGTCTCGCTGGCAATGATCAACGGGCTGAAGGGCTTCGCCACGGTCTTCGTCATGACCAATGGCGGGCCGTTCTACCAGAGCGAGCTGATCACCACCTATATCTACCGGCTTGCCTTCCAGTCCCAGGATCACGGGCTTGCGGCGGTACTCTGCATCCTGCTCAGCCTGCTTGCGATCACCATCACCATCGTCTTCAACCGCTGGCGTGCGAGGCTTTCGCAATGAGCGTCCGTCATCGCGAATGGCCGGTGGCGCTGGCCCTGACCCCGGCACTGATCCTGATCCTAGCCCCCTTCGTCTGGCTGGTGGTCTCGAGTTTCAAGACCGAGGCCGAGATCGGCCAGGCCGACCCCTTCACCTGGCCCGCCGACCTGATGTGGCGGAACTATCTGGATGCATGGCAGATCGGCGGGTTCGGCGAACTCGTCGGCAACAGCCTCATCAATCTCATCGGCGTCGTCGCCCTGTCGCTGATCACCTGTGCGCCGGCCGGCTATGCGCTTGCCAAGATCCGTTTTCCCGGCCGGGAATGGCTGTTCTACGCCTTCATCCTCGGCTTGACCGTGCCCGTCCAGGCGATCGTCATCCCGCTCTATCAGGTGCTTTTCGGGCTGAACCTCGTCAACACGCTTGCTGGTATCGTGCTGGTGCAGGTCAGCAACGGCATTCCCTTCGGCATATTCCTGATGCGGAGCTTCTTCATCGGCGTGCCTGATGATCTGATCGAGGCCGCCAAGATCGACGGCGCCTCGCATCTGCAGATCCTCACCAAGGTCTTTCTGCCGATCTCGACGCCGGCGGTGCAGGCGCTCGTCATCATCAGCGCGCTCTCCACCTGGAACGATTTCTTCCTGCCGCTGATCGTGCTGATCAGTCCCGAGGTGCAGACGCTGCCGCTCGGGCTCGTCCGCTTCGCCAGCACCTATGCTTCCGATTACCGCCTGGTTTTTTCCGGGACCGTCATTTCATTCCTGCCGATCATTCTTCTCTACATCCTGATGCAGCGCCGCTTCACCGAGGGGCTAACGCAGGGGGCAATCAAGGGCTGACCATGTCGCATCATGTCCAGCGGGAAATCCGCTACAATTTCGAATTCGATCACCGCATCAAGGCTTGCTTCATCGGCGCCGGCGGTCATGCCTATCGCAATGTCTATCCGGCGCTGCGTTACGCGCCGGTCGAGCTTGCCGGCATCTGCGATCTCGATCTCGGCCGCGCCGAGAAATTCGCAAAACTCTTCGGCGCCGGAAAAGCCTATACCGACCATCGCGAGATGCTCGAACGGGAAAACCCGGAGCTGGTCTTTCTCGTCACCGCCTATCATCCCGACGGCCGGGTGCAGGCGACCGACCTGGCGTTCGACGGGCTTGCATCAGGCGCTCACGTCTGGATGGAAAAGCCGACGGCGGCAAGCCTTGCGGACATCGAAAGGCTGCAGGCGGCAAGTAGCGCGGCCGGCCGCATGGTGATGACCGGCCTGAAGAAGACCTTTTTCCCCACAATCGAAAAGCTCAAGGATCTGATCGGCTCGCCGGGTTTCGGCCGGCTGACCTCGATCAATGTCCGCTATCCCCAGAGCCTGCCGAGCCAGGAAGACCGCGCCGATCTCGTCAAGATGCAGAGCTTTCTCGACCATATCTACCATCCGGGCGCGATCCTCAACTTCCTCGGCGGCGAGATCGAACGGGCTGGTTATGAATGGGAAGCGTCGACGGGCGCGACCGTCACCAGCCTGCGCTTCCGCTCCGGGGCAATCGGCACGTTGCATCTTGCCGCCGGCCAGTCGGGCGGCAGCATCTTCGAGCGGGTCGAAATCATCGGCGAAGGCGCCAACGCCATCGTCGAAAACGGCAGCCGGCTGACCTACTTCCGCAAGGCCGACTTGCCGTCCTATGGCCGTGCCGCGAGCTTCATCCAGCCGGACGAGAATGCGGCGCTGTTCTACGAGCCGGAGCATTCGCTCGGCCAGCTCTACAACAACAACCTGTTTTATCTCGGTTATGTGCCCGAAATCCTGCATCTGACGGATGCGATCCTCTCCGGCACGCCGATAACAAGGGGCACGCTCGAAATCGCCCGCGAGATCATGAGGCTCTTCGAATTCTACAGATGCGCGGATGCCGGCGTCACCACCAATCTCTGACAGGGGAGCGACAGCCTTGACCGATACCGATGTCATATTCAGGAAAGCCGGCGGCGAATTCATGCCGACCAGCTGGGGCGAACTCAACTGGAAGATCACTGGTGACGGCACGCCCGGCGCCGAGATGACCTTCGGCACCTGCCGGATCAATCCCGGCGAGCGCAACCAGCTGCACTCGCATCCCGATTGCGAGGAAATCCTCTACGTCGTTTCCGGCCATTGCGAGCACAAGCTCGGCGATGCGCTCTACCGGCTCGAAGCCGGCGACGCCATCCGGATTCCCCGCAATATCAGGCACTGGGCGCGCGCGCTCGGTACCGAACCGCTCTTCGCCTTGATCATGTTCTCCTCCGGCACTCGCACGGCGGTCAATCATGAGGGCGAGGGCGCGGCCTGAAATCATCCTGTTCTCGTGGGGGAGGGAATATCATGGCGTCGATTGCGCTTCACAACATCCGCAAGTCCTACGGCAACCTGCCGGTCATTCACGGCGTCGACGTCGATATCGAGGATGGTGAATTCATCGTGCTCGTCGGACCGTCCGGCTGCGGCAAGTCCACGCTGCTGCGCATGATCGCCGGCCTGGAAACGATCTCGGGCGGCCGGCTTTCAATCGGCAACCGCATGGTCAACGACCTGCCGTCGAAGGAGCGCGACATTGCCATGGTGTTCCAAAGCTATGCGCTCTATCCGCATCTGACGGTGGCCGAGAATATGGGCTTTTCCCTGAAGCTGCGCGGCACGGCCAAGGACGAGATCGGCCACCGAGTGCAGTCCGCCGCAAAGATCCTGGCGCTGGAACCCTATCTCGACCGCCTTCCGCGTCATCTCTCGGGCGGCCAGCGCCAGCGCGTCGCCATGGGCCGCGCGATCGTGCGCGATCCGAAAGTGTTCCTCTTCGACGAACCGCTTTCCAATCTCGACGCCAAGCTGCGCGTGGCGATGCGCGCCGAGATCAAGGAGCTTCACCAGCGGCTGAAGATCACCACCGTCTATGTCACCCATGACCAGACCGAGGCGATGACCATGGCCGACCGCATCGTCGTGATGCGCGACGGCATTGTCGAACAGATCGGAACCCCGCTGGAAATCTATGATCGCCCCGCAACCACCTTCGTCGCCGGCTTCATCGGCATGCCGGCGATGAACCTGCTCAAGGGCCGCATCCAGGCCGACGCGCCTTCGATCTTTCGCACCGAAAGCGGCGTCGCCATGCCGCTGTCGCTGCGTCCCGGGACGGCCGATCCCGGCGAAGAACTCATCTATGGCATCAGGCCGGAACAGTTCGTCATCGCCGATGATGGAACACCGGCGAAGGTCGTGGTCGTCGAGCCCACAGGCGCGGAAACGCAGGTCGTTGCCCGGATCGAGGGGGCCCGGATCGGGGAAGAAAACGTCAATATGTTGTTTCGCGAGCGCATCGCCGTAAGGCCGGGCGACGCGATCCGCTTCGCCTTGCGGTCTGCCAGCGAACATCTGTTTTCAGCGGCAACAGGCAGGCGTCTTCCCGACGCGGATGCCTGAAGCAGCGGTTTTCTTCAGCTTTGCCAAGACTCTGACGATTGCGTGAAACCGCGCCGACACCTGTGACAAAACCTCATCGCCTCTGCTATGTCAGGAAAAATGCGGCAACCCAACCTGCGCCGCACTCTGTCTGACCAATCCCAGGAGTTTGAAAGATGAGCGGTTCTTCCGATTATACACCCCCGAAGGTCTGGACCTGGAACAAGGCGAATGGCGGCCAGTTCGCCAGCATCAACCGCCCGATCGCGGGAGCGACGCATGACAAGGAACTGCCGATCGGCCGTCATCCGCTGCAGCTCTATTCGCTCGGCACCCCGAACGGCCAGAAGGTCACCATCATGCTCGAGGAACTGCTGGCGCTCGGCCACAGCGGCGCCGAATATGACGCCTGGCTGATCAAGATCGGCGATGGCGACCAGTTCGGCAGCGGCTTCGTCGCGGTCAACCCCAATTCCAAGATCCCGGCGCTGATGGACCGCAGTGGTCCGAAGCCGATCCGTGTCTTCGAATCCGGCGCCATCCTGACCTATCTCGCCGAGAAGTTCGGCGCCTTCCTGCCGACCGAGCCAGCCGACCGCGCCGAATGCCTGTCCTGGCTGTTCTGGCAGATGGGAAGCGCCCCCTATCTCGGCGGCGGCTTCGGCCATTTCTACGCCTATGCGCCTGTCAAGATCGAATATGCGATCGACCGCTTCGCCATGGAGGTGAAGCGGCAGCTCGACGTGCTCGATCGTCGCCTTGCCGAAAGCGAGTATCTGGCGGGCAGCCAATATACGATCGCCGATATTGCCGTCTGGCCCTGGTATGGCGGCTTGGTGAAGGGCTGGACCTACGGCGCGGCCGAGTTTCTGCAGGTCGAGGACTATAAGAACGTGCTGCGCTGGGCCGACGCCATTCATAGCAGGCCGGCCGTGCAACGCGGCCGGATGGTCAACCGCCTCTCCGGCGAGCCCGCAAGCCAGTTGCACGAGCGCCACGACGCCAGCGACTTCGACACCAGGACGCAGGACAAGCTCGCGGCCGCCGAGTAGCAAGCGGCCTCATCCACGTGTCGCAGCAATAAATGAGGCTCCGCCGCCTTTACGGCGGCGGAGCATTTGCATGCTGCCCGAACTCAGTTCTTGACCGTATCTTCCAGGAAAAAACGGCCGAGCGGGTTCTGGTAGAAGTTCTCGATATTCTTGCGCGAGACGTTGATATAGGGGCTGTAATAGAGGTCGATCCAGTTGACGTCGTCCTTCGCCATCTTCTGCAATTCGACATACATCTGTTCGCGCTTCTTCGGGTCGAGCTCGAGACGAGCCTTGGCCACCAGTTCTTTCACCGCCTCGTTCTTGTAATTGGTCGAGTAGTTGTTGTTGGAATCGTGGCCGAGGACGAAGGTGGTCTTCTGGTCCGGATCGAGAATGTCGTTGGTCCAGTAGTTGACAGAGACGTCGTAGTCGCCGGCAACGATCATGTCCCATTCCTGGCTCGGGTCGACCTTCTGCAGATTGGCGGTGATGCCGGCCTTCTGCAGCTGCTGCTGGACGAGCACGGCCGTCTGTTCGTCGACTTCGTCGCCGGCGCGCACCAGATAGTTCAGCGTCAGGTCGGAGGCGCCGGCAGCAGCCAGCATCTCCTTTGCCTTTTCGGGATCATAAGGCCGCTGCAGATTGTCGGCATAGTAATAGAGCGCACCCTTCGGAACGTAGGAATTGGCGACCGTGCCCTGGCCGAAGGTGACGGTATCGACGATCGCCTTCTTGTCGATCGCAAGATCCAGCGCCTGGCGGACTTCCTTCTTGCCGAGCGCGCCATGCGCATGGTTGATCAGAAGATGATCCTCGCGGGTCGAGGCATCGATATCGACGTTGAGGTTCGGGTCCTTCTTCAGCTCCTTGACGCGGGAGAAGGGAACGAAGATCGCCGTGTCCAGCTCGCCGGCCTGAACGTTCAGCATGCGGGTGTTGTCGTCGGGCACCGAGATCCACTCGACGCCGTCGAGCTTGACGCGGTCGGCCTGCCAGAAGTTCGGGTTCTTCTTCAGAATGACGCGGTCGCCGCGCCGCCATTCCTCGACCACGAAGGCGCCGGATGCGATCGGCTTCTCGCCGTAGGCATCGGCACCCAGCGTTTCCATGCCCTTCTTGGAGATGACGGAGGCATTCGGCAGCGCCAGCGTCGAAAGGAACGGCGCAGACGGGTTCTTGAGCTTGATCGTCAGCGTGTGCGCGTCGGTCGCGACCGCCGTATCGATCACCTTGTAGGAATCGCTCCAGAGCGAGGCGGGGTCGTCGCGGATGCGCAGCAGGCTGTAGGCGGCATCTTCCGCGGTCAGCGGCGAACCGTCGGAGAATTTCGCGTCGCGGATCTTGAACGTGTAGGTCAACCCGTCATCCGAAGCGGTCCAGCTTTCGGCAAGGCCCGGCTCCAGTTTCGTGCCTGTCTTGTCGACGCGGATCAGCACGTCGTAGACGTTGGAGAATACCCAGTTGTCGATGTTCTGCGCGGTTTTGATCGGATCGAATGTCGTCGAATCCTCGCGGCGGCCGATGGTCAGCACACCGGCGGCTTCGGCATAACTTGCACTGAGCGTCAGGCCGGCGAGCAAGGCTGCAAGCCCGATTGATTTCCACCTGTTTGTCATGAATTCGTTCCCTTCGTTGTTATGGCATGCGTTTGATGGGCTGGATCGGTATCGATTGCGGATCGTCCTTGCCACCGGCGCCTTGCAGCAGCGGTTTGTCAGGATCGATGTCGGGAATGGCGGCGATCAGCGCCGCCGTATAAGGATGCTTCGGCCGCGCGAACACCTCTTCGGAACGGCCTTCCTCGACGATCTCGCCGCGATACATCACAACCACGCGTTCGCAGAGATTGCGGACGATCGCGAGATCGTGGGCGATAAACATCAGCGTGAGGTTCATCTTCGCCGTGAGCTCGCGAAAGAGCTCGATGATCTGCGCCTGGATGGTAACGTCGAGGGCGGCGACGCACTCGTCGGCGATGATCAGTTTCGGGTCGACGGCCAGCGCGCGGGCGATGCCGGCGCGTTGGCACTGGCCACCGCTCATGCTGCGCGGCTTGCGGCCGGCAAATTCGCGTTCGAGGCCGACGAGGTCGAGCAGAGCATTGATCCGCGCCGGGATATCGGCTTTGGCGACCTTGCCCTGCACCTTCAGGACCTCGGCCAGCATCTGCCCGATGGTCAGGCGCGGATTGAGCGCGTTATAGGGGTCCTGGAAGACCATCGCCGTCTCGCGTCTCAGCTTTGCGAGGCCCGCGCTCTTCTGCAGCGCCAGATCGACGCCGTCGAAAGTGACGTGGCCTGAGGAAAGCGGTGTGAGGCCGAGCACGGCGCGGGCAAGCGTGCTCTTGCCGCTGCCGGATTCGCCGACGATGCCGACCGTCTCGCCCGGCATGATCTGCAGGCTGACGCCGGCAACGGCGCTCACCGTCTTGGCGCCGCCCTTAAGCAGGGCGCCACCGGCTCTGAAACGTACGTGGAGATCATCGATTTCGAGCAAGGGCCTCGCCGGCTGGCCGGCCTCGGCAATTTCGGG